>Ga0185307_1000961_pt1 | contig 16907 bp, 13 predicted proteins | sample LHCtaG_FD_128010 | JGI IMG/M metagenome (GOLD analysis project Ga0185307, IMG submission 128010) | Hot spring microbial communities from Little Hot Creek, USA to study Microbial Dark Matter (Phase II) - LHC4sed_matched (SPADES... | ecosystem: Environmental > Aquatic > Thermal springs > Hot... | reverse complement strand
ACATTGTTTTGGCAAACACAAAGTACGTTGAACTGATTAAAAGTGACGCCTACACGCTGCGCACTTACTACATGGGCTTGGTGGACGAACACAACAAGGTGAACTTTTACGATGGGAAAATCCGCGTTGTAGACCCTTATGGAAAAGAGTTCGCCAAGTTTGAAGCTAAAGACTATTTGGAGCACATAGCCGAACACGTGGAGCCATGGACCTACGTCAAGCTTCCATACTTGAAGAAGGTGGGTTGGAAAGGCTTCATAGACGGGCCGGAAAGCGGTGCCTACCGTGTAGGCCCATTGGGAAGGCTTAACGCTGCTGATGGAATGGCAACTCCGCTTGCACAAGCCGAATATGAGCTTATGTATAAGACTTTGGGCGGTAAACCCGTCCACAACACTTTGGCTTATCATTGGGCAAGGCTTATCGAGCTTTTATACGCGGCTGAACGCGCCCTTGAACTTGTCAAAGACCCGGAGATAACAAGCACTGATGTGCGGAACAAGCCTGGCAAACCCGGCGAAGGCGTAGGCGTTGTAGAGGCTGCTCGTGGAACGTTGATCCACCACTATGTTTTGGACGAGAACGCGCTTGTAAAAGACGTAAATTTGATTGTGGCTACTGTAAATAATGCGCCTTCCATCAACATGTCTGTGCGAAACGCTGCTAGAGGCTTGATTCATGGAGGCAAAGTTGACCAAGGCTTGCTTAACATGGTTGAGATGGCTTTCAGAGCTTACGACCCATGTTTTGCATGTGCCACCCACTTTGCGATTGGGCAGCTGCCCCTAACCATTGAAATCTATAATCACGAGGGCAAACTTGTCAAAACCATGCAGAGATAAACCCTCTCCGCTTCCCATTTTTATCCCTTTTGGAGAACTCTCCTTTGAGCGAGGAAGGTTCAGCTGAGAAAAAGCTGAGGGAATGGCTTTCTGAAGCAGAGAGGGTTGTTATTGCTGGTGTAGGCAACCCAATCCGTATGGATGATTTTATAGGCGTGAAAATTGTCCACGACCTTTATGGAAGAGTTTCAGAAAAAGTCCTTTTAATCGAGTGTGAAACAGTTCCGGAAAGCTTTCTCCAGCAAATCATCGACTTTAAGCCCTCCCACGTTTTAATTTTAGATGCGGCTGTTATGGGCTTGGAGCCCGGCGAGTACCGTTTCGTTAAACCGGAGCATTTGAGGGTTTTTCCGGCAATTTCAACCCACATGCTTCCTTTAAGGGTTTTTTGCGATTGTCTGGCTGAAACGGTTGGGGCTAAGGTGGGACTTCTTTTAATCGAGCCTAAGGACACGGATTTTGGCGAAGGCTTATCCAGGGAAGTTGAGGCTGCAGAACAGAGAATCGTGGATTTATTGTTGTCTATACTTCCGTGAAAAAGCCGTGTAAACATGTCAATTTTGTTGCTGGTGGCGAAATGCAAAATTGGTAGCCCCTCTAGATTTTGCAGAGGTCATACTTGTTGCTGATTCGCCTTAGCAAAAACACTACCCCTCTATAGAATTTTGCAACTTAGAATAGAACTTTTCCGGTGTTAGGAAATAAAAATGGGGGCTGAGTGGCTTAGGTTGTCGGCGCCACTTTGAGGGCTTCTTGGAAGAGTTTCTTTGTGGCTGTTATTCGGGCTTTTTGGGCTAACACATCCGCCGTGACAAGGTCTAGGGCTTCCTCTGGACACCATTTAACGCATTGAGGTCCGTCGGGTTTGTCTTTGCATAGGTCGCAGACGAAAACCACTTTCTTGTCTGGGTGGAGCGAAATCGCCCCGTAGTCGCAGGCTTCGATGCACCATCCGCAGCCGTTGCATTTATCCTCATCCACAAGAATTGTGCCGTTTTCCTCAGACTGTGTCAAGGCGTCGCGTGGGCAAGCGGCAACACACGGCGGGTCTTCGCAGAGACGGCAAGTGATCGAAATGTTAACCAACGGGTTAAGCCTAACAACCCTTATCCGCGACTTCAAAGGGTTGAAAGCCTTCTCCTTAGTCCATGCACATATGTATTCGCAGACCTGGCAGCCAACACACTTGTCCGGGTCGGCTGAAACAAATTTTCTTTCATGAATTTTAACCATCTACATGCCTCCCCTTTTAGGCCTTCTTGATTTTTGCCTCCACAATGGGGATGAGGTCGTCCATGCCCAACTGCTTGAGCTTTTCAGGCGTTGGTATACCCTCTTTAGTCCAGCCCCGCACCTCGTAGTAGTCGTCCAACATCAGGTCAAGCTCTTGCTGGCTGACATAGGCGCCCTTGGATGGACCCTCGTCTGGAATTGGCAAGTTCATAACTTTCCATGGCAACGTGTCGTCTTTGCGGCTTAAGCCCTCCCGCACGTTGATAACCCTTGCCAGGTTGTTTATGCGTTCGCCCTTAAGCCTCATCTCCTCGGGTGTTGTCTCCCAACCAGTTACAAGCGTGTAGAGTTTAGCTAGGTCCTCAAACTCCTTGTAGTACGTGCCCCTAGAGAACTTGCAGATAATCAGCGAGTCAATAATCGTGTAGACGTCTTCGATGTCTTTGACGGCTTTAGCCCTGCCCTTTTCGTATGTCAGCCTGTTAAACTTGCCTTTCACGTCGAAGGCGTAGGCTCCATGCCTGTTGTGGTCGGCGCCTCGGAAGGACACTGCAAAGCCCAGGGCCGCCGTCTTCAAGCACCGCAAATCATAACCGGTAACCTCAACACCCTTAATATGTTGGGCAAGTTTTTCTGCGCCTTTGCCAATTTTTTCAGCGGCAAACTTTACGCCTTCAGCTAAAATGTCGCCTATGCCTTCACGTTTACCAATCTTCTCGATAAGCTTCACCAAGGCTTCGTGGTTGCCGAACCGTGCCTCAATGCCGTCCATGTCTTTGGCTGTTAAGATGCCGTTCTCAAAGCAGTCCATGGCAAAACCAACAATCACGCCAGCACTAATGGAGTCTATGCCATAGTAGTTGCAAAGCTCCGAGCCTTTAATGATGGCGTCGAGGCGGTCAATTCCACAGTATGGCCCCATAGCCCATAAAGGCTCATATTCAACCCTTGCCATGGCCCCCTTATACGGGCCTTCATTAACAACGCAGACGTGTTCGCAGCGCATGGCGCATGAGCTGCATCCAATGATTTTGGCCACATACCTCGCGTTTAGGTACTCGCCGCTCACTTTTTCAGCGCCTTCAAAATGCGCGTTGTTGTAGTTGCGGGTTGGCATACAGTGCAAGGCATTGTGCACCAAAACGTTTTCCGGAGTTCCCAAAGTCCGATACTTCTTTGTGGCTGGCCCCTTCATTCTCTCGTGGAACTCTTTAACAAACTCTAGAAACTCGTCTGGCTTGGCCACCATCACGTCTTTTGTTCCGCGAACAGCAATGGCCTTCAAATTCTTCGAGCCCATAACGGCGCCGAGGCCACATCTGCCAGCAGCCCTAGACTTCTCGTTTATTATGCATGCTATCCGCACAAGTTTTTCTCCAGCTGGCCCGATGGCAGCCACACGAATATAATAGTCGCCAAGCTCTTCTTTGATAGTGTCTTCTGTTTCTGCTGGTGATTTACCCCACAGGTGGGCGGCGTCCAAAATTTGAACAGAGTCGTCGTCTATCCACACGTAAACTGGTTTTTCAGCCCTTCCATGGAAAATAACGCCGTCGTATCCGGCCCGTTTAAGCTCTGTGCCGAAACTGCCGTGAGATTTGGCTTCAGCTATTCCATAGCTTTGCGGCGACTTAGCCACAAAAGCGTGGCCGTTTCCTCCAGTGGGCCAAACAGTGCCGGATGTTGGCCCAGTTGTCAATACAAGCGGGTTTTCTGGACTGAAGGGGTCAACTCCCGCCTTTGAATAGTCAAGCCACAGTCGCATTCCGAGGCCTATGCCGCCAATGTATTTTTTGGCGTATTCCTCGTTAAGGGGCTCTGTGCGCGTCTTCCCCGTTGTTAAGTCTACATGCAAAATTTTGCCAGCGTAGCCGTACAATTCAGCTTCCTCCACTCCATTTTTAACGAGAATTAGATAACTCATGTAGTGAATATATTAAGGTATCTATCCCGTATCAAATTCAAGAACATTAAATCTTTCCCTCTATGGGTTTGTAGGATGTTGGCGATTGGACGAAAAACTGTTTTATGAGCTGATGCTGGTTTTCGGTTGGATGTTGTGAAATGCCGGAGCAAAAGAGGAGAGAGGATTTTACAAGGTTTCTTTCAAGATTTCGAGGATGTCTTTGACGGCTATTTTGTCTTCAATTTCTAGAACCTTCACAGCGTCTTCAAGGGTTGTTATGCAGAAGGGACATGCCACGGCTATGACTTCTGCGCCGAGTTCTAGGGCTTCCTTGACACGGTTCACGCAAGGTCTTTTCTCTGGTTCAGCTTCTTCTGTCCAAACTCTTCCAGCTCCGCCTCCGCAGCAGAAGCTGGCTTCCCTTGTGCGTTTCATTTCAATCAACTCTAAGCCTTTTACTGATTGGAGTATGCGTCTTGGCTCCTCGTAGATTTGATTTCGCTTGCCCAAGAAGCATGGGTCGTGGTAGGCAACCCGTTTTGGATAGGGCTTTGACGGTTTAAGTTTGCCTTTGTCTATGGCTTCAGCCAAAAACTGCGTGTAGTGCTGAACGTTTAAGCCTAAATCCTTGTAGGGCTTGTCGTTTTTGAAGGTGTTGTAGCAGTGGGGCGAAACGGTTACGATGCAGTTTGCATTGAACTTTTGGAGAACGGCCACATTGTGTTCTGCAAGCATTTCAAACAAGCCCTTTTCGCCCATGCGGAGAATGTGATCTCCACAACACCATTCCTCCTCGCCTAGAGTGGCATAGTCGACGCTAAGCTTGTTCAGCAAAAGTGCCATGGCTCTGGCAACTTCTCGGTTTCGTATGTCAAAGGCTGCTGAACAACAGACGAAATAAAGCACGTCAGCCTTCGCCACGTTTGGGTAGGTTTTAACGTTTAAGCCTTCAGCCCACCCCATCCGTTTGCTCTGGTGGGTTCCCATGGGATTGTGGTATTTCATAACGCTTTCCAACACGTCCTTAACAGTTCTTGGAATTATGCCAGTTTCCACAAGCAAACTTCGGTTTTCCACCACAGAGTTTGCACAGTTTACAAGCTTCGGACAGAAAAGCGTGCATGAATTACAAGCAGTGCAAAGCCAAACATTGTCCGCCACAACCTTAAGCCTCTCTTCTAAACCTTCATCCCTCGAGTCGACGATAAACCGGTAGTTGGCTGTCAAAGCTGAAGGTCCAAGGAAGCGTCCATCTATAGCCGCTGGACAAGCAGAATAACAAACTGAACATTTCGTGCAAAGCGTCAAATCCCAATATTTCTTAAGGTCTTCTGGAGACTGCAGAAATTCTTCGGGCTTTTTGAAGGCTTCAGCCGGTTTAATAAGCACATTTTTGATTTTTCTGTAGTTTTGGAAGAAGGGTTGAATGTCAACCACCAAATCCTTTATGACTGGAAGGTTAGACAACGGCTCAATGGTCACGGTGTCAGTGTTTAAATCCAAAACTTGCGTGTAGCACGCCAACATGGGTTTGCCGTTAACGTTCACGGCGCAGCTTCCGCAAATCCCCATTCTGCACGAATGCCTAAAAGTAAGCGTTTCATCCAAGTTCTCCTTAATATAGTTGAGTACGTCAAGAATTGGTTGTTCCACGGAGGATTGGCACCTTATAAATGGAAATATAACTCTTCCTTGTTTCTGGATCGTATCGGCGAATCCGGAACTCAACAACCTTCATAACTTCCCCATTCATGAAATACACCCCCTAATATTTTCTGGCAGCTGGCTGCCACTTCGTAACTGTCACCGGAATATAGTCAAGCCTCGGGCCGTCCACGGTGTAGTAGGCTAACGTGTGGACAAGCCATTTCTCGTCGTCGCGGTTTGGATAGTCAAGCCTTGAATGGGCGCCGCGGGACTCTGTTCTTGCAAGGGCGCTTATAACCGTGACTTCAGCCAAGTCCAACATGAAGTCAAGTTGTAGAGCTGCCGTAAAGCCAGTGTTGAAGGTTTTTCCTTTATCCTCAACCTTTATGTGTTTGAACCGCTCTTTGAGGATTCTAACCTCTTTAAGGGCGCTTTTCAGTTCTTCGCCTGTGCGGAAAATCCAAACCTTGGTGTTCATAAGCCTCCGCATTTCATCCCTAAGCTGGGGAACCCTTTCATCGCCTTCGCTTCCAAGAATCCCATCGTAAACCCGCTTCTCCTCGGCTAAAGCCTTCTCAACTGGAAATTCATGGAAACTTGCAGACATGGCGTATTTTGCTGCCTCCTCGCCGGCAACCGCCCCGAAAACAAGGCATTCAGCCGTCGAGTTTGTTCCAAGCCTGTTGGCGCCATGTAGGCTTAAACATGAACATTCGCCAGCCGCATACAAACCCCTAATTGGCGTTTCGGTTTTAATGTTGGCTTTTATACCACCCATAGAATAGTGAGCCGCCGGCCTAATTGGGATAAGCTCTTTAACTGGATCTACGCCGGCAAGTTTTATAGCTACCTCCCGTATTAAAGGCAGCCTCTCGTTGATTTTCTCTTCGCCTAAATGTCTAAGGTCCAAAGCTATGTACGGTCCATACGGTCCTTGGAAAGCTCTTCCTTCAAGGATTTCAGTCTGCTCAGCCCTTGAAACCACGTCGCGGGGAGCCAACTCCATCTTTTCAGGCGCATAACGCTTCATGAACCGCTCGCCTTGGGCGTTTATCAAGTAGCCGCCCTCACCCCTGGCACCTTCAGTAATCAAAACGCCGGAAGGCACAAGCCCCGTGGGGTGGAATTGGACGAACTCCATGTCTTCCAACGGTGCACCCGCCCTATATGCCATCGCCATACCGTCGCCGGTTGTAGTATGGGAGAATGTTGTAAACTCGTATATGCGTTCATGCCCACCCGTCGCTATTATAATTGCTTTGGCTTGAAAGGCATGCATTTCTCCTGTTTTAAGCTCTATCGCCGTCAAACCTAAAACAGTGTTGTCTTCGACTATGAGCGATGTTGCAAACCATTCGTCGTAAAACTTCACGTTTGGATAGGTTACTGCCTTACCATAAAGCGTGTGCATCTCGTGAAACCCCGTCATATCGGCTGCAAAACAAGCCCTCGGATAAGAATGGCCGCCGAAAGGCCTCTGATCTATTTTTCCATCGGGTGTGCGACTCCATGGACAGCCCCAGTGCTCCATTAAAATGATTTCTTTGGGCGCTTGCCTCACAAAGAATTCCACAACATCTTGGTCGGACAAGTAGTCGGCGCCTTTCACCGTGTCGAAGGCATGCAAATCAAAGGAGTCCTTCTCCCGCATAACGGCGGCTGTTCCACCTTGAGCACAGACGGAATGCGACCTTAAAGGGTGAAGCTTAGAGATGACGGCTATGTTCAGCTTGTCGTTGCATTCTGCTGCTGCAACGGCAGCTCTTAAACCGGCCAAACCAGCGCCAACAATAACTATGTCGTGGGCATGCTTTTCCATTAATATACCACCGTCTTTTGGAAAGAATACCTACATTCGTTTCCAACGTTTATATATTTTCTTGAACGCCCAAACCCATCAATGTTGAACAGTAGTTTTAAAAGTGAGTGTTGGCAATAAAAAGGGAGAAATGTTCAAGAAAGTTTTGGTTGCAAATAGGGGAGAAATAGCTCTAAGGGTGATTAGGGCATGCAAGGAACTCGACATCAAAACAGTTGCTGTCTACTCAGAGGCTGACGCTGATTCGCTGCATGTGCGGTATGCTGATGAACGCTACTGCATTGGACCAGCTGAACCAAGCCAAAGCTACCTAAACATTGAGAAAATCGTGGAGGTTGCTAAAAGGTCTGGATGTGAAGCCGTCCATCCTGGCTATGGGTTTTTATCACAGATTCCAGCCTTTGCCCAAACATGTGTGGAGAACGGTATAGCCTTTATAGGTCCTCCAGCCAGCGTTTTAAGGCTTATGGGGAATAAAGTGGAAGCCCGAAAGGTTGCAGCCAAAGCTGGTGTACCAGTTATTCCGGGAAGCCTTGAACCAGTTCAAAGCAAAGAAGAAGCCATCGAATTAGCCTACAAGCTTGGTTTTCCAGTTTTGGTTAAAGCTGTTTATGGCGGCGGTGGAAAGGGCATGCGTATTGTTCAAAACGAGGACGAAATGCGGAAAGTTTTAGAAGTGGCTGCTTTAGAGGCGGAGTCCTCTTTCGGTTGCCGTGAAATTTACATGGAAAAGTTTCTGCCGAAAGCAAGACACGTAGAATTCCAAATTTTGGCAGACAATAAGGGCAGAGTAATTCATCTCGGCGAAAGAGAATGCTCAATCCAAAGGCGCTACCAGAAACTCATCGAGGAGACTCCTTCACCAATAGTAACCAACGAGCTGCGAAAAGAAATGGGAAACGCTGCCATTAAAATAGCTAAGGCTGCGAGCTATGTCAACGCTGGAACCGTTGAATTCCTTTTAGACCAAAATCGAAACTACTACTTTCTCGAGATGAATACAAGGCTTCAAGTAGAACACTTAATAACCGAAATGGTCACAGGCGTCGACATAGTCAAAGAACAGATAAAAATCGCTTCCGGCGAAGAACTAGCTTACAGGCAGAGAGACATAAAAATCCATGGACACGCCATAAACTGCCGAATAAACGCTGAAGACCCCCACAACAATTTTGCACCTTCCCCAGGAACAATCTCTGACCTACACTTGCCCGGCGGTCCGGGCGTTAGGGTTGACACGCACATTTATGTTGGTTACACCGTTTCGGTTTTTTATGATTCTTTAATTGCCAAGCTTGCCGTTTGGGGTTCGAATAGGCTTGAAGCCATAAAAAGAATGCGCAACGCTCTGGAAGAGTTTACTATAAGAGGCGTTGAAACAACAATTCCCCTCCACATGGCGATAATGGAGGACGAAGATTACTTGAAGGGCGAAATCCACATAAACTTCGTCGACGAAAGGCTTGAGAAACTTTTGCCAATGAAAACTTTAACAGACGAAGAAACCGCAGCCTTAATAGTCGTGCTTCTCAACCAAACCGGCCAAACAAGGGTAAAGGCTTTAATTCCAAAAAGAAGGCATGGAGCAATTTCCCTCTGGAAAACTGCTGGTAAAGTGTGGAGGTTGAGGAGAACATTTTGAGGACTTATGAAGTTTCAGTGAACAAGAAAGTCCACAGCGTTAAATTGATGAAAAAGGATGAAGCATTCTTCTTTGCTGAAGTCAATGGAAAAAATGTTGAAGTTAGAATGTTGAAATTTAATGATGAAAAAAGGGTTTTCCTACAAATAAACGGCAAAACTGTTCAGGCGGAAATTATAAACGTGTCTGGAAGCCTTCGGCAGGTCAGAATAGATGGAAAAATCTTTGATGTTCAGTTTCCAACCGTGTCCTTTAAGCCAGAAGCTATGAATTTTGAATCCATAGCTGCTCCTTCATTCAAAAAGCAAGCGTTAAGTCTTGGTTCTGTAAAGGACGCTGTTTTAGCCCCTATTGCTGGAAGGATTGTTGCTTTAAAAGTCGGCGTGGGTCAGAGGGTTTCTAAGGGAGACTGTATATGCATTTTGGAAGCCATGAAAATGGCTAATGAGGTTGCAGCACACAAGGAAGGTGTTGTCAAGGAAATTGTTGTTTCCGAAGGGTCAATTGTAAACAAAGGTGATGTTTTATGCATTATAGCCTAGAAACCTTTTATAAAAGTTGCAACTGATTTTTAACTTTCCAGAAGAGGTTGGATGAGGAGGCAAATGATGTTGTTCATAGGCGTAGACCATGTAGGTATAGCGGTTAAAAACCTTGATGAGGCTGTGAATGTTTACTGCAATATTTTGGGTTTTAAGCTTCTGAAGGTTCATGAGTTAGCAGAGCGTAAGGTGAAAGTGGCTTTTTTCTCAACGGGCGGCGAAACAAAGATTGAACTTTTAGAACCTCTCGGCAGCGATAGTCCCGTTGCGAAGTTTCTTGAAAGCCGAGGTGAGGGCATACACCATATTGCCGTAAAGGTGGATGACATTGAGAAGGCTCTGGAAAAGCTCAGGGAGAAAGGCGTGATGCTTGTTGACGAAAAACCTAGGATTGGCGCTGAGGGGAAGAAAATCGCCTTCGTTCATCCGAAAAGCACAAAGGGTGTGCTTATCGAACTTGTAATGGAGTAAAGTTTGCTGCTATGGGCTGAGCTGTTTTGCGTTCTGTAAGAAACGCGTTGCTCATTCAAGTGTTCCATTCTTTTGCAAGCGGGGTTTTAGGCGTTGTTATACCGTTAATAATGAAAGAACGGAACATCAACGTGGTTGTAATCGGCTTTGTGTTCGCCTCCATGCCTCTGATAATGCAGTTTGGCAGGATATTTTTCGCCATGCTTTCAGACTTTTTGGGGAGGAAGCCCTTCTTCATAGCGAACGGCTTTCTACGCACGGTAGCCAGCCTAATTTACTGCTTTGCCCACACTCCCATGGAATTCTTGTTTGGCAAGGTGGCTGAGGGGATGAAGGAGGGTGCCATATGGGCTGTAAATAGGGCCTATCTTCTCGAAAGGAGCCGTGGAGACTGGCGGACACTGGTGCACTTGAGAACTGTTGTTTATTTGGCTTTTGGAATTGGCAGTTTAGCCGCCGGCTTTATCGTAGCGTCTATTTTCTACGAAGGAGCCATGGTGTTGTGTGCTTTGCTCGGAGTTTTGGGAGTTCTATTCTCTATAAGGCTTGAAGACGAGAGAAAAGGCGAATTCAAAGTGGAGCAAGCCCTACGCTTACTGGACTTTAGAAAGAAGGATAAGAGGTTTAAAATCGCGCTCTTCCTCTTTTTCGTGTTGGGTGTAGCCTTTGGCTTCCGCTCCGGGTACGTTATACCCTACTTCCTTAACAGTGTTGGTTTTTCCGCAGAAACAGTTGGGCTTGTTTTTGGTGTTATGATTTTGCTGGCTGGTTTATCCTCCCACCTTTTTTCCAGAAGCACCCGTGTGAGAAGCCTTATCCTTATAGGTGGGATAACTTATTCCGCTTTTCTCATATCCCTAGGCTTCTCCACTCCAGCATTGGCCGCTGTTATCGTGATGGCCATCGGCTTCAGTGAGGGAATGAATAGCATAGGTCAAGAGGGCATTCTCTCAAAAATATGTGGTAAAGAGTCTTATGGAACAGACATAGGCTTGCTCATGATGGGGCTTCACCTCGGCGAGTCTGCCAGCCTAGCCCTCAGCGGAGTACTAATTGCAAATTGGGGTTTCACCCTTTCCTTCGTGTTGGCAGCCACCTTATACGCAGTATTTTACATAGGCGTCTTTATGATATATGGAGAAAAGTAGCATGCCCCCGGCAATCAAGGTGGACAAGGTTCAAGAAGAATTAAAGACGCATTTTATTGGAAAGTACATTTTCTTTACGCGTGAAATAGGCTCAACCAACGACTGGGCTAAAGAACTGGCGGAAATGGGTGCGCCGGAAGGCACAGTGGCCATAGCTGAAACTCAGACTGCTGGGAGAGGGCGCCTTAGCAGAAAGTGGCACTCGCCAAAGGGTGGGTTATGGTTTTCAATGATTCTTAAACCAGACTTAAAGCCATCGGAAACCGTTAAGCTGGTGTTCTGGGCAAGCCTAGCGGTGGCGGAAACCCTCCGCGGGCTTTACGGCTTGAAGGCGGAAGTCAAATGGCCCAACGATGTCTTAGTGGATGGTCGCAAAGTTTGCGGTATCCTTTTGGAAACGAAAACTGTTGGCGAAAAAGTTGACTATGTGGTTGTAGGTGTGGGGATAAACGCCAACTTTAAAGTTGAAAAGGAGCTTCCACCAGAGCTTTGGGAAACAGCGACTTCGCTGGAAAACACGTTTGGCAAGCAAATAGCCTTGGAACCCCTTTTAAAGGCTTTATTAGAAAAGCTGGAAAACCTATACCAAACCTTTCTAAAAGAGGGTTTCACCTCGATTCTGGCGAAGTGGAAAACCTTCGCTTCTTTTCTGGGCTGTGAAGTCGAAGTTTACAGCGGAAACGAAAAGCTAGAGGGCTTAGCCTCTGATGTGGATGGGGAAGGCGCACTGGTTTTAAGGCTTAAGGGCGGCTCTTTGAGGCGCGTTTTTGTCGGAGACCTCTCTTTGAAAATGAGGCGTTAAGAAAGCTATGAGCCTTTCTTCTTTGTTATGTGGAAACCTCGCTTTTCTAGCTGTTCCAGCAGTACTTTAGGGTCTGGATGCCACTGCCCCCATTTTCTGCATATGTGTTCTGTCCAGCTGTAGTTTTCGTATGTGTATGGGTCTGGGCGTCCATCTTCCAATGGTATTTTAGCGTTTAGCCGCCTGTAATAGTCTTGGGCTAGGTAGCCTTCATCCATAACCCGCATGGCCTCTGAAACCATCCCGTCTGTTAGCTGTGGATATTTGTCTTCAAAAAGCGTGAATTCCAAAGGATATCTTGGCCTCGGCGGGGGGTCTTCAGCTGGATAGCCCATAACCAGCTGTACAAGCGGAAAAACCCTTTTCGGCAAGTTGTATTCTTCGGCTATTTTTTCCGCTTGAAGCATAGCGCCGCCTAAAAAGCAACTTCCAAGGCCCAAGCTTCGGGCGGCGATTACCATGTTTTCCGCCATCAAAGCGGCGTCTTGAATTCCAAAAAACAATAGCACTAGGTCGTTTGTGACCATTTTCCAGCCTCGCTTCTCCATAATTTTTTCAAACTTGTGGTAGTCAATGCAGATGGTGAAAAGCAACGGCGCCTTGTATGGGTGACGTTCCCTATTCCGCGAGAGGATTATGCTGTAGGCTTGGGAGGCGAAGGGCGCTTGCTGTCCCGCCCTAACAATGGTGCGTATAACGTTTTCCGGCGGCATGTCCGCCTTATATTTGCGGATGGACTTGTGGCTTAGCAAAGTTTCAATAACCGGGTTTGACAAACTCATGTTTTCTCCCCACAGTTTATGTTTGAGGCATTAGCCGTTAACGCCCCATATATTTTTCTCGCGAAGCCCTGCGCATATTCTAAATACTGATGTCAAATACATTAACAGCTGATGGAGGATGCGTGGGTGGTGGAGATTAGAGAGCCAACGGTTGAAGAGAAGATTAAACGTTTAAGGGAAATGCGGGAGCAAGCCAAACTCGGCGGCGGCCTTAAACGCATAGAGGAACAACACGCCAAAGGCAAGCTTACCGCTAGAGAACGCATAGACCTCCTCCTAGACCCGGGAAGCTTCAACGAAATCGACCAGTTTGTAGTTCACCAGTGCACAGAGTTCGGCATGGCTGAACGCAAGTACCTGGGCGACGGCGTTGTAACCGGCTATGGAACAATAGACGGAAGACTTGTCTTCGTTTTCTCGCAAGACTTTACGGTTTTCGGCGGTTCCCTCGGCGAGATGTTCGCTAAAAAGGTCTGCAAGCTTATGGATTTGGCGATGAAAACTGGCGCTCCAGTTATAGGCCTAAACGATTCTGGCGGGGCGCGCATCCAAGAAGGCGTGGCAAGCCTAGCTGGATACGGCGACATATTCTTCCGCAACGTAATGGCTTCAGGCGTCATACCCCAAATATCCGCCATTATGGGTCCATGTGCAGGCGGCGCCGTTTATTCGCCAGCTCTAACAGATTTCATCATAATGGTGGACAAGACAAGTTACATGTTTATAACTGGTCCAGACGTTGTAAAAACCGTGCTTGGACAGGAGGTCACCTTTGAAGAGCTTGGCGGGGCTATGGTGCACAGCCAAACCAGTGGCGTGGCCCATTTCATAGCCAAAGACGAGGAACACTGCATCCAAATCATAAAGAAGCTTTTGAGCTATTTGCCCAGCAACTACCTTGAAGACCCGCCTTACATGGAGACAGGCGACGACCCCAACCGGATAGACGAAGAACTGGCGCGCATAATGCCAGACGACCCGGACAAACCCTACGACGTTAAGGAGATAATCCACCGCGTTGTCGACAACGGCGAATTCTTCGAAGTTCAGCCCCTCTGGGCGCCAAACATAGTCATAGGGTTTGCAAGGCTGAACGGCCATGTGGTCGGCATAGTCGCCAACCAACCCGCCTACTATGCTGGAGCATTAGACATAAACTCTTCAGTTAAAGCCGGAAGATTCGTGCGTTTCTGCGACTGCTTCAACATACCCGTAATAACCTTCGTTGATGTGCCAGGCTTCCTGCCAGGCATAGAGCAGGAACACGGCGGAATAATCCGCCACGGCTCAAAACTGCTTTATGCCTACTGCGAAGCCACAGTGCCAAAAATAACCGTTATACTTCGGAAAGCTTACGGCGGAGCCTACGACGTCATGGGCTCAAAACATTCAGGAGGCGACATAAACTACGCTTGGCCAACAGCCGAAATCGCCGTCATGGGACCCCAAGGAGCCATAAACATAATATTCCGTAAAGAGATTGCCGAGGCTCCAAACCCGGAGCAAAAGCGCCTAGAACTTGTAAGCGAATACCGCCGAAAATTCGCCAACCCCTACGTGGCGGCGCAGAAGGGTTACATAGACGAAGTCATCGAACCAGCGGAGACAAGACCGAAACTCATCAGCGCCCTTGAAATGTTGAGCACAAAACGCGAGGCAAGACCTCCAAAAAAGCACGCAAATATGCCTCTCTAAAATCCTTTCGTTAACCTTAAATGAGTGAGGGCTTCATTTAACAATGTGAGTTGGTAGCGTTGAATTTGCAGCTAGAAGATTTAATGGATAAAGCCATTAGTCACGCCTTAAAACTTGGGGCAAGTTTTGCTGAAACAAAAGGTGAAGACACAAAAACCCTGAACATTGAAGCTATAAACGGTGAAATACGGACAGTTTCTGAAAGGCATAACGTTGGAATAGGCATTAGAGTATTTTACGGAAAAAGTACAGGCTTTTCCTTCTCTAACATTCTTGACGAAACAAACCTTTTTCAAGCCGTTGAAAATGCGGTGAGAATTGCTAAGGCTTCAAGAAAGAGGACATTAATGAAATTCAGCCTCGCCAGCGTCAACCCCATTAAGGGAAAAGAATCGGTAAAAGTTGGTAAACATCCAAGGGAATGCTCTTTGGACGATAAAAAAGACTTATGCTTAAGGCAATGTGAAACTGCCATGTCGAAGAGTAAAGCTATAACCAACGCCACCAGCGTGTTTGGTGAATATCACGGCGTTATATACTACGCAAATTCCGAAGGAACTAGAATAGCATATGAACCGTTACTGATCGGGTTAAGGGTTTCATGTGTCGCAAAAAATGGTGCAATAATTGTTGACGCGAAAGAAAGTCATGGTGGAAGCGTCGGCTTAGAAACGTTTGAAGAGGATGCACACACGCCAGAAAGAATGGCTGAAAACGCGGCGGAGTGGGCTTTGGAAAAACTTAAAGCCAAACCTGCACCTGCTGGAAGGTTTGACGCGCTTATAGATCCGAGGCTTGCCGGGGTGCTTGCCCACGAATCCTTTGGACATTTATCAGAGGCAGACTTCGTTGTGATTGGAGGTTCCCCCTTAACCGGTCGGATAGGTCAAACTTTGGGAACAGAGCATGTTTCAGTCATTGATGAAGGATTGCCGGAAAAAGGTGGATACAGAATCCCCTTTGACGATGAAGGAGTACCATGCGCCCGTGTTGAAATACTTAAGAAAGGAATTTTGAAGAACTATTTACACAGCCGGGTCACAGCTAGAGCTTTAAAAACGGAGCCTACTGGAAACGCTAGAAGCCAAGACTATTCCTATGAACCTATAGTACGCATGAGAAACACCTATTTTGACGCTGGAGACTGGAAAGTTGAAGAAGCGTTAAAGGAACTTAAAAGGGGCATATATGCAATAGACACCGCGGGCGGGCAAGTTGAAGCTACCGGGACTTTTCTGTTCAAGGCAGTTAGGGGGTACTGGGTTGAAAACGGTGAACTAAAATATCCTTTAAAAGACGTCGCCTTAACTGGAAACATTTTAGAATTGCTAAAAAACGTTGAAGCCGTCTGCAGCGACCTCAAAATACAAGCTGAGCCTTTCGGTGGATGCGGGAAGATGAATCAACGAGCCTATGTCGGCCTCGGAGGCCCCCATATGCTGGTGAGAAATGTTCTGTTTGGAGGCGCCGCTTAATGTATGAGAATGAACTTTTAGAAACTGGTAAAAAGGCATTAACCCACGCGCAAAAACTAGGCGCCGATGAGGCGGAAATATTTCTTTACGTGGAAAAGCAAACTTCTGTGCAATTTGTCAGTGGGATATTTGCTTCAAGAAGCGGTGCAATAAAAGGACTTAAGGGATCAATCATTCGAATGGCGGAGCCTTGGATAAAAAAGAAGGGATTGCCGAAAGTAACAAGCGGGGTTAAAGCAGGCGTTGGCGTAAGAGCCATAATTAACAAGGCGATTGGTTTCTCAAGTGTATCAAGCATCGAGGAAAAAAAAGTTTTAGAGACGGTTGAAGCAGCGGTCAGAATAGCAAAAGTTAGACCTCCCGATTCCCATTGGGTTTCTCTTCCCAGCTCTAGGGAACCGCAAGGTGATGGCGGGGTTTTTGACAAGAAAGTTTTAGAGGCTGATGTTGAAAGTCTATTGGAGCATTGCGTTGATGGATGCACAGTCATTGCTGATTATGATAAGAGAATAAACCAGGCCTTGGGTTCGGTTTCCACACTGGTTGCTACAAAAGCCATCCTTAATACGAACGGGATAGAAGCCATCGACAAGGGAACAGCTTTCATGGCAAGCTTTTATGTTAAGGCAAAGTCTGGCAGTGAAGAGGTTTCCAGCGGAGACTTTCTTTTATCCAGACGTTACACCGAGGATCTGCGTCCAATCGCCCTCAGCGCATCAAAACGCACCGTTGAAAATTTTGGTAAGAAAGCATTATCCCAGAAATATGTCGGACCCGTAGTGTTTGAGAACATTAGCTGGAATGAACTTTTCTCCGTGATATTTACATATGGAATTTCGGCGTTCAATGTTCAAGAAAACCGTTCGGTGTTAAAGGGAAAACTTAGGAGACAAGTGGCAAGCA
>Ga0185307_1000960_pt1 | contig 16924 bp, 24 predicted proteins | sample LHCtaG_FD_128010 | JGI IMG/M metagenome (GOLD analysis project Ga0185307, IMG submission 128010) | Hot spring microbial communities from Little Hot Creek, USA to study Microbial Dark Matter (Phase II) - LHC4sed_matched (SPADES... | ecosystem: Environmental > Aquatic > Thermal springs > Hot... | reverse complement strand
ATAACATCAAACCCGCTCAATAAAAGCGAAAGATTCAGGAGATCAATAGCATGCTGGAACCTAACAATAAAACTATTCATACTATACTACAACCACCTAAGGAGGTGAAGCTAAGTTGCCACGTCCCATTTTTAAGTGTCATAAAAGAGTGATTTTTATTAAAATATTGAGTTTATCTTCAAATAAAAAGAATTTTAAAGTCTTAAATATTGAAAAGAGTTATAAAAAATGATTTTATTTTATAAATAAGGAAAATTTATTCCTTATTTGCAAAAATTTTTTAGTATGTTTCCTCACCCTTTTTAGCAAATATTTATTTGATTCTCATATCTCAATTTGATTCCCGGATGGTGAACCGCTATGTCTAAGAGGAAGAGTTTACCAGAAGAGGAGGAAGAGGAAGAAGAGGAAGAGTGGGAGGACTGGGGCGAAGAAGAGTGGGAAGAGGAAGAGTGGGAGGAAGAAGAAGAGGAAGAATGGTAGATTCGTTGCCCCAAGGGTAGAACAATAATTCCGCCATTATATTTTTGTTTTTAAATTAGTTTTTATTTTTAAACTGATTACATGAATTAATCTGTCTTTAGTGATTGCAATTTTCTTATTACTGAGTAGACCCTCATAATCTCTTTTGCGAAGTCTATTCTCAGCCATCTCTCATAAAACACGGCTATTTTTCTCAGAGAAACAAATTCACTATAAAGTTTTTTCTCTTCTTCAAATAGACGTTTTTTATCTATGTGCTCCTCAACTAAGGCGCACATAAGATTTTTGTAGCCATCGAGTATTTTTTCTGTCTTCTTTGCAATCCTCAACCTAACCCTTTCAAGCAATATGTCTGTGGCTTCGGTACTATTTACAATTATAATTCTGGGAATTATTCTCGCGTCTCTATCGCTCTCCTTCATGAGAGAGAAGAGATGGTTAATATTGAAGGCATCTCTCTTCTTCTTACCGTATTGGTCGTTATCTTGGCAGAAGGCGTAAACTGACCGGCATAACTTTATATATGGTGCTTTTCTGAGCAGTCCCTTTATTTTGCCGCTTTCGTCTCTTTCAGCATTATAGGTGGCGATAATAAGGCTACCGAAATCAATTATATTTCCTTCAGCATCATACATGGGCTTTCTGATATCTCTAATTCTCTTTAATAGTATCGGTTGATTATCGCTAACAACTTTTAAAACCTCATTAATTCTACGCTCATTTGCCTCCCAAAATGAGCTGCATATACGCTTACAACCCAAGGTCTCAAGGCGCTTAGGTATTAAACTTCTATTTTTATATTCCTTTGAAGCCCTGTAAACAATGTAGAAAACCATTTAAACACCTTTCCCCACACATTTTCGCTTTTCTCAGCATCAAGCTAAAGTGAACTCCAAGGAGAAACTGATCTCCTCCCTCATCCATTTTAAACCTATGATTAAAACTCCTTAACCCTTATTTGGGTAATCCAGCATAAATCTTTATCGCTAAACTCAGCATTAAAATTTCACGGTGTAAATAACCGTTTATTGACATTTTCCTCATTTTTATCGCCACGCAAAATTTTAATTATTTTTACAATTTTTTCTGGCGGTATTCTCTCAGTATTTATGGCTATATCAAATGGAGGAAGCTTTGATATGTCTGCACCAAATAGTTGGCGTGTTAACTTCGTAATTTTACGATCCTCCTCTTCAATCCTTCTAAGTGTAACAAAGTCGGGTTCGCCACGCTCTTTAATTTCTCTTCGCACTCTTTCATCTTTAGGTGCAACTAATAAAATTATTAGCCCTTTATCCTCATCTTTAGCCGCGAAGATAGCTGGTTCACCCTCTATAATTGCAGCCCTATTCGTTTTAGCGAGAATATCATCAAGTTTCTTTTTAATCTCTTCATCACCATTATCAATGAGCGGTATTAAAGGTAGGGAGCCATTTCGCTTCTCACTTCTGATGATGCTTTCATCGATTATTTCGAGGGATAGTTCCTTTTGGACTAAACGAGCAATTGAAGTTTTTCCTGAGCCAGGCAATCCATAAAGAATTATATGTGGTCCAGTTGGATGATGGTGTCCATGAACTATTAAGGTTTCCGGAATCTCATGTATTAGAACTGGAAATCTGATAGCTCCGTCAACAATAAGCGCCATTATAAAGGGCAATCTCGGGTCAATATTCCATAATAGTCCTCCAACTAATACTGCTGGTATAGACGCGCTCCTCCATAGGAAATCTCTTGTAGCCTCCCACTCGCTTTGAAGATCCTCAGGTATAACCTCAGTTGAGGCGGCGGTCCATGAGGGCCCTGAAGCATCGCCTATAGCCCTGAACATCCACGCTATTAAAGGAATTAATGGTGCGAAGAATAGTCCCCTAAACGTTCCGCCAAACAATAGGAGGGCTAAATATGCGTATAGGAATGGGCGGGCGAATAGAATCACCTTCTTTCTGCCTTTCCTATCTGAGATTTCAGCGAATGGAAGCATAAGTAGGGCTGATGTTAGACTATAGACTGAGGGTAGAAAACCTAAGATTATTATTGGCGAATTACATACCTCAGCAGCATATACTACCCAGAAGGGTGCGATTGCCTCCCAAGCCCATGGCCCGGTTAGGGCTAGAAAAAGCCATGGCGTAGCCTTCCTTTCCTTTGAAATCCTATATACTCTTCCCATTTGTCCAAAAATATCCTTAATAGTCTCAACCGGTTTTTTCCGCTCTCTCCTAATTGCTGGCTTTTTATCTTCGAGTTTCATATACATGTAAGCTAAAACGATTGCTGTGAGGGGGAATTAGACTAAAAATATATTTCTAATCCAATTTAAGTTTCCGCCTCCCAATGTTTGAATAAGCATTGCGCCCTCTCAATGTCGCTTACAACTATGCCTATCTGAACAACGTTCCTGAATGTCATCTAATAGCCCTCCATCTCAGGAGACAGACTTTAGGTTTATGGAAGAGATAATTTCAGCGTCTTTAAATAAGGTTTCTGCGCCGCTTTATTCATAAGAATTCGTCCCCTCGTTCTCTCAAGCACCTTGAAAATAAGTTCTCTCAGAACTACTACACCATCATCTTATTAGATCACGTTTCTCTCATCTAGAAAACTCTGCCAATACTTCACTATATTATCTTAATTTTTCTGCCAACACCTAACTTTAGCGCTCTTTGATATACTAGGTTAGCTGTTACCGCGTCCTGTATCGCTAACCCGGTTGACACGAACACTGTTATCTCGTCATCGCTGATTCTACCTGGCTTTATTCCGGCAACTATCTCCCCTATTTCAGCCCAAATATCACTTTTAGAGAGCAAACCCCTGCTTAATGGAACATTTATTTCCCCACTATGCGATGCTTGCTCCCAATCGTCAACAACTATTTTAGCCCTCTTCAGAATTAATGGATCAATCTCCTCCTTACCGGGAGCGTCGGCACCCACACAATTAAAATGTGTTCCGGGTTGAATCCACTCATCCATAACTAGCGGCATCCTAGATGGCGTCGCAGTTACAATTATATCAGCTCCATCTACAGCCTCCCTAACATTTTTGACGGTAATTATTTTGCACAGATGACCATATTTCATGGTCATCTCACTCTTAAACCTCGTCCTCGCCTCTTCACTTCTACTCCAAACCCTAACCTCGCCGAATGATCCAAAAACCTCTAAAAGTGCTGCTAATTGCGTTCTCGCTTGATCTCCGGCGCCAACAAAACCCGCAACCCTAGAATCCTTTCTCGCCAGATATTTCGCCGCTACACCTCCAGCCGCTCCTGTACGCATGTCGGTTATCGTTTTCCCGCCCATTATAGCCATTGGGAAACCATTTTTCGGATCCACAAGAATTATTACCGCCATAACAGTTGGCAAACTATACTTCTCCCTATTATCCGGATGAACATTCACAACCTTAACGGCTGATACATCCATCTCCTCTATGTAGGATGGCATAACCCTCAAGTCACCATTATATTTGCCAAATACCAAATACATTTTGGGCGGCATCTGAACCCTGCTAAGCCCCTTCTCCCTAAAAGCCAACTCAACAGCATCCATAATATCCCTCATGGAAATGAGATCTTTAATCTCCTCATCACTCAAAAGAATCGTCTCCAAACCTATATCACCCATATGTTGTCGCCTAAAGTAAAATAATAACAGAAAAAATATAATGTTTCAGAGAAAGGTAGATTATTCGCTACCCAACATTAACCCGTATTTTTCTCAGTTTAAAGTTCACGATTTATCGTAGTACTCTGTTAGTGGTTGCTGCTCTTGTTCGCTTGCCGCCTCCGATAGTTTTCTCCATTCTTCTTGACTAACTGTTCCCCCAACCTGCTCCTTTATTCTTTTAGCTATTTTTGGGCCTATTAATGGTAGTTCCATGAGCTTGTTTATTGGCGCTTTTCTTAAGTCTTCGATGGTTCTTAGTCCAGCATTGTAAAGTATGCGCGCTCTAACGCGCCCTATTCCTTCAAGTCTAGCTAGAGGTATAAGCTCGGCTTTAACTCCCTTTTCAACCCTCTCCATAAGTTCAGCTAGTTTTGGCAGCAGATCTTTATGTCCAAAGAGCTTCGCTAACTCATACGATGAATATATTAGCCATTTAGCAGTCTCAGTCAAATGGCATAGGTCCCCCGGCTCAACGCCAAAATGTTCGATGATATCGTCTTCGGAGTATTCTTCTATCCAAGCATTTAAGACTAGGGCTGTTTTAACCTCGCTCAGAAACTCCTCAAACTCTATCCTATCAGCCCACTCATCTGGAACATCGAAGAAGAACCCCTCTCTATGCTCATCAACAAACAACGCTATCTTATCAATCTCACCGGATGCTGGTCTAACTTTAGGCGCCATATCCGGAGTGCGCGATATCATGTGTAGAAAGCTCATGCTCGTTATCTTCGGCGCTCTTCTATTAAATGCGTCTCGCATAATTATTGCCGAGATCGGGTCAATATATAATTGCGAGACCCTCACGCCAAACTCTGTAGCCCTAATAAAACTACCTTCATACTTTATCATACCCTCATCATAAAGAAATTTCAGTATCCTATTTATGGTCCCCTTAATCGCCCCAATATCATACTGGTAAGCGTAGAGGGTTTTAGCGAAGAAATCATATATGCCCTGCTCCGAATAGGCAAACTCTGAGGCGACTGTTGCTAGAACATGGCTCCTAAGGACGCGTTCAACACCAAGCTTAGACCATATGCGTTCAGGTTTGGCTAAAACAAAGCTCGTGAAGAGATAGTCGCGTTCCTCCTCAGTTCTGGCAATTAGAATGGATTCGCCTATGTCATCATATTTCGGTCTTCCAGCTCTGCCAACCATTTGTTTATACTCTAAAACGGTTATTGGATAATATCCGTAGCCAGGCTCATAACGTCTATAATCGCTTATAACAACCATCCTAGCTGGAAGGTTAACTCCGAAGGCTAATGTTGGTGTAGCCGTTAAAACCTTAATCTTACCATTACGGAATGAGTCCTCAATGATCTTTCTGTGAACGCCGGATAATCCAGCATGATGGAATGCGACGCCGCATCTAACTAGTTCAGCCAGTAGGTCACTTAGCCTAGTTCTCTCACCTGACACTTGAATCTCATCAGCTAGGCGTTCTAGAGAGCGCTTAAGGGACTTAGAGAGCAAACCGCTCATCTCCGGCGCGGCCTTCTTAGCTAAGCTGACAGCGTTCTTCCGCGAAGATGCAAATATGAGGACTTGCTCACCGCTTTTAACGCTATGTAGAGCGAGATTTATCGCCGGATCCCTAACAATACGATTTATCTTAATTGAGTCGCCATCCTTAAACTGTATCTCATCATTTAGAAGAACCCCTTCTCTGAGTTTAACAGGTCTCCACTCGGTTGTTACTGCTGAAGCATTAAGCCACTCAGCAATCTCATTATAGTTTCTAACAGTTGCGCTTAAAGCCAGTATCTGAATGTTTGGGTTAATCTGCATTAATCGTGCCAAAACGACCTCAAGCGTCGGCCCCCTCTCAATATCATTTAATAGATGAACTTCATCGGCGACAACCAGCGATATCTCACTTATCCATGGGGCTCTATGCCTTAGAAGCGAATCGCACTTTTCATTAGTCGTCACTATTATGTCGAATTTGCCAAGCCAAGCATCGCTGCTATCATAGTCACCCGTGCTTATACCAATACTTATTCTCCTTCCGTCAATCTTCTTAATAGCAGTGTACTTTTTAAATTCCTCATACTTTTCGTTGGCTAATGCCTTAAGAGGCGTCAAATATAGGACTTTACCGCCATTTTCCAGAATATGTTTTAGGGCGCATAATTCCGCAACCAAAGTTTTACCTGAGGCTGTTGGACTCGCCAATAAAATATTTCGCCCATCAAGAGCCCCAGCTTTAATAGCCTCATATTGGGGTGGAAATAGCTCCTTTATGCCCTCTTCAGCGAGGATCCTTTTAGCCTCGGGATGAATATTTAGATCCTCAATTATCAATGCTTAAACCCTTTCTTACCCTATGTCTTCTTTAAGTAGCCGTTTCTAGGCTCATATAATGTTCCTTCACGTATCATTTGGGCTATTAGCTTTTCGGCTTCGGCTTTAGAAACATCATATTCTTTACTGAGCTTCTCAAGAAGCTCACCCTTACTAACCATTCCAGTCTCCTTCTCCATCTCAACTATCGTGTTGAGTATCACGCGCAGCTTATCTTGCATGCTTCTAGGTTTGCCAACCATGATAATGTCGATGTCGAATTTCTTCGATGAGACATCTATGCCAACCTCCTCAAGTGACCTCCTCATTATATTTATGGCAGCCTCAGCATCCTCAGGTAAAACAACATTTCTAAGCGCTGCGCGGGCCCTAGCCTCAGCTAACCTAACAAGAGCCTCAAGCTGACGTGCGGTTATCGCAATTGGGGAGCCCTCACCTTCACTGGCCGCCCTCATAGCTAAATAAAACTCCTTCAGACGATCCATAGCCTCCGGAGTCAGAACCGGCTTAACATTGCTTCTTGCGTAGGCAATATATTTTCTAAGTAAGTCTGGCGGTATGGGCGGCTCGCTCGGCGGCGCCTCCTTCATGTGCAGTTTAAGTAGGTGTTCGCTCATCCTTGAGTCAAAATCTTTCTCAGGGACATCCCTTAGGACGAAGATTAAATCGAATCTTGAGAGGATGGTTACTGGTAGAGAAATATTTTCTGCAACAGTTCTGTAGGGGTCGTATCTGCCGAGAGCCGGGTTTGCGGCCGCCAATATAGCTGTTCTAGCATTCAACGTTGCAACTATACCGCCCTTTGCAACCGATACCGTATGCTGCTCCATAGCCTCATGTATGGCAACCCTATCCTCAGGTCTCATTTTATCAATCTCATCTATACATGCTATTCCTTTATCTGCTAGGACGAGGGCTCCAGCCTCAAGGGTCATCCCGCCAGTGGGTGATGGCAAAACGGCAGCAGTTAAGCCAGCTGCTGTTGTCCCCCTACCACTCGTGTAGAGTCCTCTCGGCGCTATCCTCTGGACATAACGTAGAATCTGCGATTTAGCCGTTCCTGGGTCACCGACTAAAAGTATGTTTATTTCACCCCTAATATTTATGTCTGGTAAGATCTTCGGCACCCCGCCGAAAAGCAGGTACATTATTGCCTCCTTAACATGCTCATAGCCATAAATTGAGGGAGCAATAGATTGGATTATCTTCTGGTGTATGAATGGATCCTTAGACAACCTTAAAATCTGCTCCTCCTCCTCGGGCGTTATGAGCAGCGACTCGGACTCTTTTCCAGCGGCGTCAATAAAGTTCGCATCAATGTAGAGTGTGAAGGCCCTGGTCTTACCAGTTCTGGGGTATGATGCCGCCTCGGCGTCAACTATGCCAACAACATAAACTCTATCGCCCGGCCTAGCCGTATCAACGATGTCCCTCCCAACCAACCTAATGTCTAGTGAGCGCGGAGTCTGCCCGGGAGGAATATCCTCCGGATACTCCTGAACCCTAAGCTCCTGATAATCAATAAACTTAGACTTCTCCTGAATGAATTCAAAAGGACCATTTTTCCCGCAGCGCGGATTAGCGCACTTAGATGGGAATGTCAGGAATGCCCCGCTCTGCGGAACCTCCATCTTAGTGTCACATCTCTTACATCTAAACGCTGCAACAGTAACTATCGGCCTAACCGTTGTTGCGCGCATTATTATACCCTCAACCATAACGAGCTTACCAATATGCTCTGAGCCAAGCTTACGTAATGGTGTGACGCGCGGTATACCGCGGACTCTAACCGTTACGCCAGTCTCCTTAATTTTCTCAGCATATTCGGGATCCTCTATCTGTAGCTGCTCAAAGGCTGCGCTGTTAGCATAGGCCAAATACTCATGCGGCTTATCGAGTACTTCGTCGGCTAAGTGGGGATCAGCCATTAGCAGATCCTCAAAGTCGAGTATTAGGGATGTTGATGCGTTAAGGGACATCTGGGCTATTCTCTGACGATATTTAGGGGACTTGAATATTGAATTGAATTTTTCTAGGGGCTTCTCAAATATGAGCTCCGCCATAATGGATGCCTCCAGAGGGACTAAACTATTCTATCTCTCCACTCCATTATAATCCGGTGTATGCGTTCATAGAGATCCCGCTCCTCCATTGTTAGATTCTTTAGAACATGGCTTTCAGGCGCCGGGATTGAAGCCAAGGATACTATCTTCCTAAGCCTGCAGTTAACTATGTCCTGCGCGAGATTTTGAACATACTCGTATTCTCTCATCTTCTCAGGGCTTGTTCTGGAAGCCACTCTTAGCTCATTAATTAAGCGCCTAAGCCTAGGATAAAAGTCTTCTGGTAAAGTCGATAGCTGCCCAACAGCCTGTATGCGTTCAGTCCACTGAATCTTATAGAGCTTGGCAGCATCTAAAGCGCCCTCCTTAATCTTAACTACACCATCCTTTTCAAGCTCGCGGGCAACCCAAAATCTAACCTCATACTCATGCCCTTCCTCAAACGGTCCTACTGAGAAGCCAGCGAGGTCGATTTTAGGCGCACTCTTAATGGCGATAACCGTAACAAGACTATTCTCAAACATGAAGTCTGAGTATTCTATACTTTCTATACTTAATGAAGCATAATCCCTACTAGACAACATTTAAACCTCTAAATATAATTAAATGTACGCGAGATATAAAGGTGATATACAGCTTTCTTTACTTTTCGTTAAGAAGAAAACGGATTTTCTGATAGAAAAATTTAAAAGATAATTGGTCGAATCTATTCCATCAACCCATTTGAACACTAAAATAAGCAAAGCTTAAATTTACTTATTAAGTTAAGTCTCTTTGAGGGCTCATGAGGGTTAAGGTCACCTATTTAGGAGTTATTAGGCATAAAATTGGACGGAGTGGGGAGGAGTTTGAAATATTTGAGGGCGCTTCTCTCAGGGATCTTATATTCAAGATTATCGAAGCGCATAGTACGCTTAAAGATGTAGTGAGCAGCATTAGCGAGAACCTTATTGATCCAACATTAATAGTAACTTTAAATGGGTTAGCGGTAAATTTGGCTAGTGGAGACAATATTAAACTTAAAGATGGCGATACATTGACGCTTATGACCGTTATTGGTGGGGGATAAAGACTTAAAGAATAAGGACTTAATGTTCTTCTATCATCATTAGCGGAGGAAACTCTTATAAATAACTATGTGTTTTTGTTTTTCACCAAATAATGGTGGGCGCTCCTTTGCCGGAATGGGGATACTCAATAACTGACCTGGATCCTAACAATACCGCTAAGGCAAGCGGTAGGGAGCTTAGAATATCGCCTAAAGCCGCTAGGGAAATATGCGCTACCATTAAGGGCATGATGCTGGATGAGGCAAAAGAATACTTGAGACAAGTTATTTTGAAGAGAAGGGCTGTTCCATTTAGGCGCTACAAGAAGAAGCTTCCGCATAGAAGAGGATTACAGAATGCTATGGCTGGCAGGTATCCCGTTAAGGCAGCCTCAAAAATACTTGAGGTTCTTGAGAGCGCTGAAGCAAACGCTGATTATAAGGGTCTTGACGTTGAGAAGTTGAAGATAATTCATGCAGCAGCATACCCTGGAGCTAAAATAAGGAGATATATTCCACGCGCCTTCAGTAGAGCAACGCCGAAGTTTGAGACATTATGTCATGTTGAGATAGTTCTTGAGCGGATAAAAGAGGGATAAGGCATGTCTTATGTTAGGCATTTTGTAGGCGAATTTATTAGGAAAGCCGAGATAGATGAGTTTCTCTGGAAGGAGTTTGAGAGAGCTGGTTATGGCGGCGTAAACGTAACTAAAACGCCCTTAGGCACAAACATCGTTATATACGCTATGCGCCCAGGCTTTATAATAGGACGAGGCGGGGAAACAATAAAAAATCTCGCCAAGATTCTAGAGGAGAAATTTAACCTACCAAATCCACAAATATCTGTTGCGGAAATAGAGGTTCCTGAGTTAAACCCATATGTTATGGCATCTAGAATAGCCGCAGCACTTAGACGAGGGATCCACTTTAGAAGGGTTGGCTTCTGGGCTCTGAATCAAATAATGAGCGCAGGCGCCCTTGGGGCTGAGATAATTATAAGCGGTAAGCTTAGAACGGAGCGGGCTAGGGCTGAAAAGTTTCAGGATGGATATATACCTAAAAGTGGGGAGCCAGCCATGAAATACGTTAAGAAGGCGGTCACACATGTTCAATTAAAGCCGGGAATATTTGGCGTTAAAGTCTTAATAGTTTCTCCTGATGCCAGTTTTCCGGATGAAGTAAAAATCCTCGAGGAGAAAACTGAAGAAGCCGCTACCGAAGAAGAAAGTTTAGAGGAATCCTAGTTTTGGAGGTTGTTATAGTATGGCGATCCTTAGGATGAAGGAGATTAGAAGAATGTCTCGCGAGGAAAGGGAAAAGAGGCTTAATGAACTACGCGCTGAGCTCGCCAAATTAAGAACCATGGTTAAGGCTGGTGGCGCTGTTGAGAAGCCGGCTAGAATTAGGGAGATTAGGCGGACAATAGCGCGTATACTAACGGTTAATAATGAGGAGATGAAAGGGGCAAAATGAAAAATTTATCCTATATTCTTCAAGATGAGTTTATTGGCTTAAAGCTCAAGGTTGTTAAGAGCACAAACCCAAGTTGTATTGGCTTATCCGGCAGAGTTATTGATGAAACTAAAAATACATTTAAGATTCTCCGTAAGAATGGTGAAGAGAAAATATTAATTAAGGAGAACTGCGTTTTCCATTTTACTTTACCAGATAAAACTGTTATTGAGGTTGATGGTAAAGTTTTAATTGGTCGGCCTGAAGATAGAGTTAAGAAGATAATTAGGAGACGCTGGTAATGTCTCTTGAAAACGTTAAAAAACCTGAGAAAACATGCAATGATCTGAACTGCCCCTTCCATGGCTCCCTAAAGATTAGGGGCAGAATACTTGAGGGCATCGTTGTTAGTGCTAAGATGGATAAAACTGTTATAGTTAGACGCGATTATGCGAAGTATGTGCCAAAATATAAGCGCTATGAGCGCAGGCATAGTCGTATACCCGCTCATAATCCACCATGCATAAATGCTGCTGAGAATGATTTTGTTAGAATAGCTGAGTGTAGACCCATAAGTAAAACCGTTTCCTTCGTGGTTATTGAGAAGGTGGAGAAGTGATTTAAATGGCTGCTAAGGCGAAAACTAGGGGTTTACAGGCCGGGGGCATAAAGCCGAAAATAAAGATAAGCAGAGGAGTCAATGTCGGATCCCTTATTAACTGCACTGATAATTCTGGAGCTAAAGTGCTCAGATTAGTTCAAGTTATTGGATATAAGGGCAGACATAGAAGGGCTCCGGCGGCTTCGGTAGGTGACATCGTTGTAGTCTCTGTTAGGAGGGGTACTCCGGATATGCGCAAAAAACTCTTCCACGCTGTTATAGTTAGGCAGAGAAAGCCCTATAGGCGCCCCGAGGGCATATGGGTTCAATTCGAGGATAATGCAGCAGTCATAGTGACGCCGGAGGGTGAGATGCGCGGCTCAGAAGTTCGTGGTCCAGTTGCCAGGGAGGCGGCTGAGAGATGGCCGAGGATAGCAAGCGCTGCCAGTATCATAATATAGATAATATGGGAGCGATAAGTATATGAAGAGCAAAACTATTAAGCCTAGTAAGCAGAGAAAAAGACTATTTAATGCTCCATATCACATAAGGAGTAAGATTCTTTCAGCCCATTTATCCTCAGAACTCCAGAAGTCGTATAGAACTAGGTCTATTCCTGTAAGGAAAGGTGATGCTGTTAGGGTTCTTAGAGGTGACTATAAAGGTGTTGAGGGTAAAGTTGTGAGGGTTGATAGAAAGAAGTACCGGATATTTATCGAGGGAATAACCCGCGAAAAATCTGATGGAACAACCGTCTTCATCCCAATTCACCCATCTAAAGTTGAGATTATACGCTTAAACCTGGATGACAAGCTTAGAAAAAAGATATTAGAGAGGAGGAGCCTTATTGAGAAGGCAAAAGAAGCTGAAGAGGTCTCAGAAAAAGAGGTGGCAGCCGTGACTCAAGCATCAGCTAATGTTGGAGGTGAATAAATATGGGTAAGATGGGTGGTAGTAGGCATCTTAAACGTGAAGTAACGCCTACATTCTGGCCTATACATAGGAAGAAGTATGTTTGGGCTCTAAAGCCTAGCCCAGGGCCTCATCCAATTGAGCGTTGTATACCTTTAGGAATTATTGTGCGTGATTTTTTTGGTTTTGCTAAAACTATGAGAGAAGCCAAGAAAATAATTTCTCAAGGAAAGATTCTTGTGGATGGAAAAGTTCGGCGTGATGAGCATTTTCCAGTTGGATTAATGGATGTTATATCAATACCTGAGATAAACACTTACTATAGGGTTGTCCCATGCAAGAAGGGTTTAACGCTTCATGAGATAAATAGTGAAGAAGCGGGATACAAGATTTGTAGGATTGAGAATAAAACAACTGTTGATGGAGGGTACATTCAACTTAATCTTCATGATGGAAGAAACATATTAATACGTACTGAAGACCCGAGTAATCCCGCTGGAAACATTTATGGGACTCTTGACGTGTTGAGAATAGGTTTACCAAACCAGGAGATTCTTGAGCATTTAAGGTTAGATTTGGGAATGATAGCTATAATAGTTGATGGAGAAAATATCGGAAAGTATGGGCTTATTAAGGCTATTGAGGAGCGTAGTGGGCAGAAGAGACGCAGAAGTTTCGTGACCATTGAGGATAGTAAAGGATTAACTTATCAGACGATATTAGACTATATTTTTGTTATAGGTGATAAAGTGCCCAGAATATCTCTGCCAAAGATGGTGGAGGAGACTTATGCTGTCAGCTAAAACTATTGAAGATTTTAGAGTTAAATGGCAAGAGAACCCTATGCTCAAGCCTAAAATAGAAAAGGTGGTTGTAAACTGCTCGGTTGGGAAGTCGGGTGAACCCTTAGAAAAGGCTATGAAGATACTTGAGGAGCTGACGGGACAGAAGCCGTGCTTCAGGAGAGCTAAGAAGACTATTAGAGATTTTGGGATAAGGCGAAAGGAGCCTATAGCATGTCTGGTAACACTTAGGGGCGAAAGAGCTATGGAATTCTTGAAGAGAGCATTTGAAGCTGTTGACAACAAGATCCCGGCAAGCTCATTTGATATGTTTGGAAATTTCTCTTTTGGCATCAGCGAACATATTGATATACCAGGCACAAGATATTCTCCAGAGTTAGGTATAATAGGTATGGATGTGTGCGTATCTTTATGTAGACCCGGTTATAGGGTCAAGTATAGGCGCAGAGCTAGATCTAAAATTGGTTCAAAACATAAGTTAACAGCCGAGGAGGCTATGGCGTTCATTGCGGAAACCTTCGGTGTTGAGATAACTGAAGAGAAGAGAGGAAAGAGAAGACCCAAAGGGAAAAGGAGGAAGGAATAAATGAGCAATAAGAATCAGAGAAAAGAGCGAAAATTCGGTAAAGGTAGTAGACCCTGCCGAAGATGCGGCTCATATGGTCCAATAATAAGAAAGTATGGGTTAAACCTTTGCCGCCACTGCTTTAGGGAGATTGCTGAAAAGCTAGGCTTTAAGAAATATAATTGAATTTGGGTGTTTCCGTATGAATATGGATACTGTGGCGAATGGTTTAACAACAATCTTCAATAATGAGATGAGGCGCAAAAAAGAGTGCTACATAATGCCTGCCTCAAAACTGTTGGGTAATGTACTTAGAGTTATGCAGATGAATGGGTATATTGGTGAGATCGAGTTTATTGATGATGGCAGATCTGGAAAATTTAGGGTTCAACTTCTAGGTAGAATAAATAAATGTGGGGCTATAAGGCCTAGGTATTCCTTTAAGGCTAATGATCTTGAAAAATGGGAGAAGGCTTATCTTCCAGCTAGAGATATGGGCATACTTATAGTTACAACATCCCAGGGAGTTATTTCCCATTTAGAAGCTAAAAAAAGGAATATTGGAGGAAAGCTGCTGGCATACGTGTATTAGAGACTTATTGGGGAAGATTAGCGGATGCAAGAGATTGAGGTAAGAAAAATTAAGATTCCTAGCGGCGTTAAAGTTAATGTAAAGGGTAAAGTAGTGGAGGTTATAGGTGAAAAAGGCAGTTTAATTAGAGATTTCTCAGCTCATCCAGTAATAATAGAGGTTGTGGGCGATGAAGTTGTGATTTCAGCCCTCTGGCCTAGGAAGAAAGAAAAGGCTTGCGTTGGAACGGTTGCAGCCCACATTAAAAATATGATTAAGGGTGTAACTAAGGGCTTCACATATAAGCTTAAGGTTGTATTTGCGCATTTCCCGATATCCATTAAGGTCGGCGGAGACAAAGTTCTAATAGAGAATTTTATGGGCGAAAGAGCTCCAAGGGTTGCGAAGATAGTTGGTAACACGAAGGTTATCGTTAAGGGTGAGGATATAATAGTGCAAGGAATAAATCTTGAGGAGGTTAGCCAAACGGCCGCCAATATAGAGCAGGCGACAAAAATAAAAGATAGGGACCCGCGTAGATTTCTAGATGGCATATATATTTATGAGAAGGTGGAGGGTTTGGTCGGTTGAGCTCGGAAGAGGAGGTTTTAGCACTAAAGAAGGTGGTTAAATTAAGAGAGAAGGTGAAGAGCAAGAAGCCGGATTTCATTAGACAGGAGAGCTGGCGCTATAAGCGTGTTGATGAAAGCTGGAGGAAACCAAGAGGCATAGATAGTAAGATGCGCAAGGAGGTTAAGGGCTGGCCTGCTAAAGTTAAGGTTGGATATAGGGGGCCTAAGGCCGCTAGGGGGCTTCATCCATCAGCCTATAAAGAGGTTCTCGTCTATAACGTTGATGATTTAAGCGGGATTAATCCTAAGATTGAAGTTATAAGAATAGCGCATACAGTTGGTGCGAGGAAAAGAGCTGAAATACTCGGTAAGGCCAAGGAACTGGGCATTTATATCCTAAATCCTGGCGTGGAGGTTGGGCCTAGTGAAGCTAAAGAAGCTAGCAAATCATAGTTGGCGGGGTGATTGATCTTGAGTTTGAGGAGTCAACGCAGGATGGCTGCTGAGGTTCTCGGCGTCGGTGAGGAGAGGGTTTGGATAGACCCTGAGAGAATCGAGGATGTTGAGGCTGCGATAACTAGGGAGGATATTAGGAGGCTTATACATGAGGGTGTTATAAGGAAGGTTAAGGAGAAAGGTGTCAGCAGGGCTCGTGCAAGGATAATTCATGAGAAAAAGAAGAGGGGTAAGCGTAGGGGTATAGGAAGTAGGAGCGGCTCCTGGAAAGCTAGGGCGGATCCAGATAGGGTTTGGACTGAGAAGATTAGGGCCATAAGGAGAAGGCTCCGCGAGCTTAAGGAGAGGCGAGTTATAACAACTAAGGTTTACAGGCAACTATATTTGAAGGCTAAGGCAGGGGTATTCAAGTCTATTTCAGACCTACACCGCTATATTGAGTTTCATGGGTTAAGGAGGAAGCGATGATGGCTAAGGGACCATCCTACAGCGTCCCATTTAGGAGGCGTAGAGAGGGTAAGACCGATTATAGGCTTAGAAAGAAGCTTATTATCTCAAAGATCCCTAGGCTTGTCGTTAGGAAGACTGGAAGAAACATTATTGCGCAACTCGTCAGAGCAACAGTTATAGGCGACATGGTGATAGTGTCAGCCCACTCTCATGAGCTAAGAAATAAGTATGGTTGGCTTGGAAGCTTAAATAACCTCCCAGCAGCCTACTTAACTGGACTCTTGTGCGGTTTAAAAGCCGCAGCTAAGGGCGTTAAGAAGGCTATATTAGATATAGGATTACACGCACCATCTAAGGGTGCCGCAGCATTTGCCGCAATGAAAGGTTTTGTAGATGCTGGTATTGAAGTCCCATATGATGAATCCATATTGCCGGATGAATCACGGATATGCGGTGAGCACATAGCCAATTACGCTGAAATGCTAGCTTCACAGAATTACGAGAAATACTTGAGAGTATTCTCTGAATATTTATCTAGAAACTTGCCTCCACAAAAACTCCCAGAACATTTTGAAACAATCAAAGAGAAAATATTGACTGATTTTAAGGTTCAATTAAACAATAAATAAGTCTCATTTTCAGTACTTTTTAAGGTCTATTTCAACATAATATAGGTTTTCCTCAACCCTATACCCTATTGGATAACTAGGCTTCTTAAAGATATGCATAATAAGTATTTCGTTATCCGCTAGAGGACGTGGCAACTTAAGGTTTATATGTCTTCTTGTTTAAGTTTTTCTTATGTTGAGTATTAGGTCTTTGGTTGAGAGCTTAGGCGTTTTTGAGAGGAATAGGGTTCCGTTGGAGCTTAAGATTTTGGGCTTAGCGTTCTATATTCAGCTCTCTAGTCTTAGGAGGGCTGCTAGGGCGCTTTCCGAGATCCATAGGGTTTCTAAGACAGCTG
>Ga0185307_1000958_pt1 | contig 16952 bp, 16 predicted proteins | sample LHCtaG_FD_128010 | JGI IMG/M metagenome (GOLD analysis project Ga0185307, IMG submission 128010) | Hot spring microbial communities from Little Hot Creek, USA to study Microbial Dark Matter (Phase II) - LHC4sed_matched (SPADES... | ecosystem: Environmental > Aquatic > Thermal springs > Hot... | reverse complement strand
AGCATAAAGGATATGAGAGTAGTAGGATATTTAGAAAAAATCCCTCTTTCAAATTTTCATTATATTTTATTATCTTTAGGATGTTTAATTTATGGATTTACTGCAATGAATACCATGTTAATTAGTGCCACTCTTCCAGCAATAGTTAAAGAATGGTCTTTAGATCCTGTAACAGCTGGCTTTTTATTAAGTAGTGGATATATTGGAATGTTCATAGGAGCACTTTCATGTGGTTTTTTAGCAGATATTATAGGTAGGAAAAAAGCACTTATATTTACAATTTTAATTATGAGTATCTTTACTGGATTATGTTCAATTTCTAAAGATGTTTTATCAATGTCTATTTTAAGATTTTTAGCTGGAATAGGATTAGGAGGTACTTTACCACAGCCGGGAGTATATATATCTGAATATGTTCCAGCAAAATATAGAGGAAGATTTGTAGGATTTGTTGAAACATCATGGGTTTTTGGAGCTTTATTAGCAATAAGTTTTCCATTTTTATTAATTCCATTATATGGTTGGCGTTTAACTTTTCTAATTGCTTTTATTCCAATCTTTTTAATAGTATTAATTATACTATTTCTTCCTGAATCATTAAGATATTTAGAATTAAAGAATAAGCATGAAGAAATTTTAAAAATTCTTAAAAAACACAAATTGATATCTAAAGAAATAAATGAAGGAATACTTCATAAATCAAAAGAAATTCATAAAAATGTTTCTTTTAAAGAAATATTTTCTTCAAAATATAGAAATAGAACTATTTTATTATGGATACTTTGGGCTGTGCTAGTATATACTTACCATGGAATATTTTTATGGCTTCCAACAATATATGTTAAAGAATTTGGTTTTGAAATAGTTAAATCACTTTATTGGACATTAATAGTTACTTTAATGCAAGTTCCAGGATACTTTAGTGCAACTTTTCTTTTAGATATTATTGGAAGAAAAAAAGTTTTAGCTATATATCTTGGTTTAGCTGGAATTGGATGTTTACTATTAAGTATAGCAAAAGATATAAATACTATACTTTTATGGAGTTGTGTTATTTCATTCTTTAATTTAGGAGCTTGGGCAGGGTTATATACTTATACTCCTGAATTATATCCAACTAGGATAAGAGGTACAGGTTCTGGAATTGCAGCAAGTATTGGAAGGCTTGCAGGAATTTTAGCTCCTACTTTAACAGGATTTTTATATTCTATTGGTAGAGTATTATTTCCATTCACTATATTTACCTTAGCACATATAATAGCTTCTTTAAGTGTTATATTTTTAGGAGTTGAGACAAAAGGAAGAGTTTTAGAAGAAATTTCAGAATAAAGGAAGAAATTTTTAATTAATTAAGTTTAAAATAATTATTTTTTAAAGAATTTAATGATTATAATTGTTTTTCTTGACTTTTATATTTAAAAATAGGCAAAATAAACAAATTTCTAATTAAAAGCTTAAATTTTTGATTTTCTAAGAAAAATACGCTAAAAAAGATAACAAGGAGGTTGAGAATCAAGGAAGTAGCATAATTTAATAAAAAGTAGGTGATTAAAAATGATTAAATTGGGGATACATTTAATCGTGAAAAAACACGATTATGCCCCTGAAATATTTAAAAAGTTTTTTTCAAAATTAATAGAATTTCTGTCTCTTTCTAGTAATTATTTTAGAATTTTTAGAATAATTATAAGAAATGTTAATATTAAAATATTTTTCTCATATACTATTTCTTTATTAGAATATTTTTTCAAAATATTATTTTTCTTAAAAATTTTACATTACTCAGGTGATTTTCTATGAAAACCATAAGCTTTAATACACATTTATCAATTTATGCAACTTTAACAGGTTGTGATCCAAAACTTTTAGAAAATGAAAAATTCATTCTTTCAACTTTAATTTCTTCCATAATTCAAGGAAGAATGAAATTAATTAAACTTTTTTATAAAAAATTTGAAGAAGGAGGAAAAGGAGTTACAATTGTTGCTCTTATTGCAGATTCTCATATAATTGTTAATACTTTTCCAGAAAATTATTCTCTTTTCCTTGATATTTATAGTTGTACAGGATATCCAATAAATTCTATACATGAATTTATTAAAATGTTTAAACCAAAAAATTTTGAAATTACATTTTTACCGAGAAATTTAAAAGATGATGTTTTTCAATCAAAAATTGTTTTAAGTGAAAATGATATTGATAAAGAATTAAATGAATGGTTAAAGAAAAGAAATTTGCTTCCATTAATTAATACAAACGAGAAATTTTTAATTTTAGTAAATTTAATTGGTTTTATTATTGCAAATGGATATTTGCATAATGATTTAAAATGCTTTTCTATTTATCATAAGAATAAATACATATTAGAAATTCTAAAGAAAAAAATAAATTTATTAAAAGTAAATGCAATAATAAAACCAAAAATAAATAAAAAAGGGAATAAAATATTTGAACTTTATGTTAATGATAAAAACTTATGTAAATTGCTTTATTTATTAGGTACACCAAAAGGTTCTGAAAATAATAGGATATTAGAATTTCCATCATGGTTAAAAAATGAAGAGGAACAAATTAAAGCTATTTTCTTATCTCCTTTATTATTAGAAGTGTTTGGTAATGTAAAATCAATTTATTATAATTTTGAAAATGAGAGAAAGAATATTCATGATATGATTTTATTAATTAAAAACTCTTTGAATGAGAATACAAAAGATTTTGTAAAAAATATTGAAAAAATATTGAATGAAATATTTATAGAAACTGATGGAATAATTATTAAAAAAGTAGGAAAGAAAAAATATTATGGTATAAAAATAAAGCCAACATATGATAATCTTATTAGAATGCAAATTATTACTTCTATTAATAAAATTTTCCCATTATCACTTTTTGAGATAAATATTTCTATGAAACAAAAATCCATGTATAAATTCGATTCAGATTTTTATAAAATAATAAATCTTCTTTTAGAAAATAGGAAAATTTTAATATCAAAAATTTTCAATGATCTTGAAATACCTCGTAATGAAGGTTTAAAAATATTAAGATTGCTTAAAAAGCATAATATAGTAAAAATAGAAGATAAGAAAATCGTATATTTAAATTTAGATAAAAGCGAGTAATAGATTGAGGTGTTAAAAATGGAAGATAAAGAAAGTTGGATATGGTTTATAGAATGGCAAACGCCTGAACTAGCTGTGATGCACAAAATAAAAAATGTTATATATAGTGGCCATACAAAGTATCAAAAAGTTGAAATTGTTGAAATTTATCCTTTTGGTATTTGCTTAATACTTGATGGAAAAATTCAATCTTCTACTATTGATGAATACATTTACCATGAATCTCTAGTCCATCCAGCATTAATTACACATCCAAATCCAAAAGAAGTATTGGTTATAGGCGGAGGAGAAGGTGCAACAATAAGAGAAGTATTAAAACATAATGTGGAAAAAGTTATAATGGTTGATTTAGATAAAGAAGTTGTAGAGTTATGTAAGAAATACCTTCCAGAAATACATAAAAATTCATTTTTTGATAAAAGGTTAATTTTAGAATTTGATGATGGAAGAGAATTTCTTAAAAAAAGTAAAGAAAAATCTTATGATGTAATAATAGTAGATGTAACAGATCCGATTGAAGCAGGACCATCACAACTTCTTTATACAAAAGAATTTTATGAATTGGCTAAATCACGCTTAAAAGAAGATGGTTTAATAGTCACTCAAGCTAGTTCAATATTTTATAGTAAAAATGTTTTTTCAATAATTTTTAATACTGTAAGGAAAGTTTTTAAAATAGCAAGAGCATATTATGCGTGGATTCCATCATATAATTCTTGTTGGGGTTTTGTTATTGGTTCAAATATTTATGATCCATTAGGAATTGATATTAAGGAATTAAGCATTTTAATAAAAAATAAAATAAATGGAAAACTCCGTTTTTATAATGAAAAAATTCATTATGTATTATTTTCTCTTCCTCCTGAGCTTGAGAATTTTATTGAAAAAGAAGAGAAAATATCTACAGACAGTAAGCCTCCAAGTATGCCTGCATAATTTTTCTAAGAACTATATTCTAAATAAACTTTTTCTATAAAATTATCTCTTATTGGTTTATAAACTTCATTAAAGAAGCTTTGTTGATTAAGTAAAACATTCTTTGGAAATTTTTTAAGATATTTTATTGCTGCATTCCATGCTTCTTTATATGGAACAATGGGATCTATTTTTGAAACTATTTGTTTATCATAATCAATAGGTTTTTGTTCTTCTTCTCCTATTTTAAACCAACCACTTTTAGAAAGATATGCTCCTTCATTTCCTATATAAACAAGAGTTTCTTCTTTTTGTTTTAATTGTGCTATTTCCTTCCCTACTTCAATTTTCCTTCTTGAAGGTGGCTTACTTATACCACGATGCTTAGCCCATGCATAAAAAATTGCTCTATTTAAACCAAAAGATTTAGCTTTTTCTAAATCATTTGTTAAAATAAAATATCTTGCTGCTTGAAGTAAAGCCATTACTTGAAATCTTCCAAGTTTAGCTTGAATCCTAATTTTTTTAGATGAAGTACTTTTATCTTTAGAAAAACCTATAGTAGTTTGAATTTCTCCTTTTCCAATAGATTTAACAAAATAGTACCCTCCTATTTCTTTAAAAGCTTTTTCAGCTAATTGATCTGCTTCTCCTTCTTCATATTTTTTCCAATCTTGATTATGTTTAATATTATTTGGATTTGCCCAATCAAGATTAAAATTATTTAAATCATTTGGTTTAAAACATACACAACATAAATCTAATTTTCTATGAAGTGAAAGTGGAACTGTAAATACTCTTTTAATATCTATTTTATTTTCAAGTTTTAAAATAGATTTATCATCAATTTTTGAAGCTATTTCTAAAAATTCATTTTTTACTTTACGACAAATATATTCAACTATTGAATATGCAATATCTAATGGATTATATTTTTTAAGTATTTCTTTTGAAAAACTCTTTTCATTTAAATGGATATGGCATCCTCTTCCACTCCATTTTAAAAAAACAGATTTATCGATTCCTTCTTTTTCTAATGCATTTAAAATTATTTCTGCAATTTTTATTGTTATTTCCCAATATTCTGGAGAACTATCTATATCCCAAATAGGTGAAGAATAAACAATATTTTCAGAATTTTCCAAATCTTCTTTAGAAAATAAATTTGAATAAACATTTATTGAACCATAAAAAGTTCTTGGTTTTATGAAAAAGAAACTTTTAAAAATTTTATCAATATCTTCTTCATTATTAATAGAAAGAGGTTTATTTTCTTTTTTCCAATATCTAATGAAAATTCTTTCATCTTTATTTGTCATACCTTCAATAGCAATCCATCTATTTTTACAATAACTAATAATTTCTTTTCTTATAAAAGGATTTGAATAGAATTTTTTAACTTCTTCATAATCCACCTTTAATCACTATTTTTAAAATATTAAAAGAAATATTTAAATAAAAATAAAGAAAAATTTTTATTTTAAATTAAATTTAATATTTCAGGATTTAATCTTGCATATGGTTTTCCATTTTTAATAAAAACTTGAAATATAGTTTTAATTTTCATTCCAGTTTCTTTTTCTACAATTTTAGCTCCTCCATAATCTGGTTTTTCAATAGTACATATGATATCTACTATTCTAATTTTTAAATTTTTTAAAAGTTTTATTAATGCTATAAGTGTACCTCCTGTTGAAACCGTATCATCTATTAATAATACACTTTCTCCTTCTTTAACACCATATAAATAATATTTTCCATTTTCAAACCCAGAAGTATATTCTATAGATGGAACATTCATACTAGGTTCATGAAATACTCTTTTTCTTACTATAGCTAAAGGTTTACCTTTTCTATTAGCTATAAGAGTAGCGATAGGTATTCCTAAAGCTTCAATTGTAAGAACTTTATCAAAATCATCAAGCGTTATTCTATCTATTATTTCAGCTATCCATTCTAATATTTCAGGTTCAGGAGGAGGTATATGTTCAGTTAATGGATTAACTATATACATATAATTTTTCTCTTTATCTTTACCAGCCCAAGGCATTTTTATAATGTATGCATTTTCATAATATTCTATAATTCTTTTTAAAAAATCTTTATTGATTTTTTCTTCTAAAATTTTTGCTTCAGAAATTCTATTATGAAAGCAAGATTTTTTATTTTTATGACAAGCATTACCAATTTGTTCAACAATTAATAAGATAGCATCATTATCACAATCAGCAATTATCCTTTTTACTTTTTGAAAATTGCCTGATGTTTCTCCTTTCATCCATATTTTTCTCCTAGACCTACTCCAATAGAAAGCATATCCAGTTTCTAATGTTTTTCTAAGAGCTATTTCATTCATGTATGCGAGCATTAATACTTTTCTAGTTTTAAAATCTTGAACTATTACTGGAATTAATCCATTATTCTTTTTAAAATCTAAATCATTTATTTTAATTTCATTCAAGACGAACTTTCACACCCCTTTTTAATAAAAATTCTTTAACATTTTTTATTCTATATATACCATAATGGAAAATTGATGCAGCAAGAGCTGCATCAGCTTTAGCAATAGTAAAAGCTTCAAGGATATGCTCAATTTTTCCAGCACCACCACTAGCTATTACTGGAATATTTACTCTCTTAGTTATTGCTTTAATAAGATCTAAATCATATCCCATTCTGGTTCCATCTTTATCTATTGAAGTAACAAGCAATTCTCCTGCACCAAGTTTAGAAGCTTTTTCAGCCCATTTGATAGCATCTATTCCAGTTGGTTTACGACCACCATAAATATAAACTTCAAACCAGCATTTTCCTTCTTTAGTTTTTACTATTGTTTTTCCTTCATAAAGATCATACCTTCTTTTTGCATCTATTGCAATAACAATACATTGTTTACCAAAAATTTTTGAAAGTTTCATTATTAATTTAGGATTTTCAATAGCTGCAGTATTTATTGAAACTTTATCAGCTCCATTACATAAAACTATTCTAGCATCTTCTAAACTACGAATACCTCCTCCAACAGTGAATGGAATTGTTAATTCATATGCAACTTTACGAACCATATCTTTAAGAATTTTCCTTTTTTCAATCGATGCTGTTATATCAAGAAAAACTATTTCATCAGCTCCTTCATTACAATAGTATTTTGCTAATTCCACTGGATCTCCGGCATCTCTTAGATTTTTAAAATGTATACCTTTAACAACTTTTCCATAAGCTGTATCTAAGCATGGAATTATTCTTTTTGTTAAAGGCATGTTGCTCACTCCTTAATTTTTTCAATTAATTCTTTAAGATTTAATATTCCTTCATATAATGCGCGTCCAATTATAATAGCTGAAACTCCTATATTTTTTAATATATTTATTTCTTCCATTGTTGTTATACCTCCTGCTGCAAAAATTTCAATTCCCTTAATATGGCATATTTTCCTCAATATTTCTATATCTGTTCCAGAAAGTAAACCATCTCTTAATATAGATGTTACCAAGAAAAATTTAACTCCTTTATCTTTAAAATTTTTAATAGCTTCTTCAATTTTTATCTTTGTAGAAGATCGCCATCCATTAATCATAACTATTCCATTAACATGATCTAATGCAATAACTAAGCTTTCTTTTCCATATTCCTTTAAAATTTCTTCAATGATGTTAATAGAATTAAATGCAAGAGAACCAATAATAACTCTTTTAGCACCCATATTTAATAAATGCTCTATATCTTCTATACTTCTAATTCCTCCGCCAACTTGAACTGGAATATTAACAGATTTGATTATTTCATTAATTATTTTCCTATTATTTCCAATATTTAATGCAGCATCTATATCTATTACATGAAGTGCATTTGCTCCTAATGATTCCCATTTTTTAGCAACTTTTATAGGAGAACCATATTCTTCATAAAATTTAATCGATTCAAGCTTGCCTTGTGTAAGCTTAGCAACTTTACCATTAACTATATCTATAGATGGAAAAATTTGCATGGAAAATCACTTTTTAATATTTTTTAATAAATTTTCTAAAAGTTTAGTACCATATTTTCCTGATTTTTCTGGATGGAATTGAGTACCATAAACATTCTTCCATGCTACAATTGATGGAAAATTTTTCCCATAGTAAGTTTCAGCAATAATTACCTCTTTATTTTTAGGAATTGAATAATATGAATGTGCAAAATAATAGAATGCCCCATCAGGAATGCCATTAATTAATTCATGATTTTTAACTATTTGAATCGTATTCCAACCAATGTGTGGTATCTTTACTTTATTAGGGAGTTTTACAACTTTACCATCCAAGATTTTTAATCCCTCACCTTTCCCTTCTTCACTTTTAGAAAATAAAAGCTGCATTCCTAAACATATACCTAAAACTATTGATCCATTTTTTATAGCATCCTCAAGATATTTTTTAAAGTATTTGATATTTTTTGAAGCTTCTGAAAAATTTCCCACTCCTGGAAGGATTATTAAATCATATTCTTGAATATTTTTAGGTTTAGATAAAATTTTTACATCTGTTTTAAATTTTTTAAAAACATTTTCTAAACTAAATAAATTTCCAACACCATAATCGATTATTAATACTTTAACCATATCACATTACTCCTTTTGTACTTGAAACTTCTTTTCTTTCGTAATCTATTTTAATTGCTTTTCTTATCGAAAGAGCTAATGCTTTAAAAGAAGCTTCAATTTTATGATGATTATTAATTCCATATTCAACATTTACATGAATTGTAGCTGGTATTGAAAAAGCTAATGTTTCTAGGAAATGTTTTATATCTTCACAATCAACACCTTCAATATTTTCATTTGAAATTTTTAAATCAATTTTTGCATAAGGTCTTTTAACTAAATCTATTGCAGCAATAGCTAATGAATCATCCATTGGAACAATAGCATAACCAAATCTCCTTATTTTATCCCTATCTTTTAAAGCTGAATCAATTGCTTTACCTAAACATATTGCTACATCTTCTATTATATGATGTGATAAATCTCCTTTAGCTAAAATTTTTAAATCAATCAAACTATGAATTGAAAAAGTTTTAAGTAAATGATTTAGGAAAACTATTGGAGTATCGATTTCAGATTTACCTTCTCCATCAATATTTAAACTTAATTCTATTTTTGTTTCTTTTGTTTCTCTTATAATTTCAGCTTTACGCATTAAAATCACTTCTTTTAAATTTATTAATTATTAATGGAAGCTCTAAAATTGATGGAAGAATTAAATCAGCTTTTAAATTCAAAAATTCTAAAATTGTTTTTTTGGGTATAAGAGTATGCTTATAAACACCTGCAAATAAGAATTTATTTTCTTTTTTATTTGCTAATTTAACCATTATAGCATCTTCATTAGAATCACCAACATATAATGCTAAATAGAATGGTTCTAATCTTTTTGTACATTCAAAGAGCATCAATGGATTAGGTTTACTTATTTTAACTCTTTTACGATTAGCTTTAATTTTATCTAAAAATATTAATGATTTTTCATCAAATTTTTTAATCATTTTCTTTAAAGAATATTTTGCAAAAATATATGGTCTACCAGATACTATTCCAATTTTTATTCCATTATTTAATAGAATATTCAATAATTTATTTGAAATTATTAATTTTTCATTATTTATTAATCCTTTTCCAAAAAAGAAGCATGGCTTAATATTATATGCTTTTCTAAAAAGCTTATGGCCACAAAAAATTTCTTCAAATATTCTTGTAATAATGCTTTCTTTAACATTTCCAGGATAGCATAAAAATTCTTTTACACTTTTTAAAATATCTTCATTTATTTTAAACGATCTTCTTAAAATTTTATCTAATAAAACTATTCCTGAATAATCCATTCTTTTAGCAAATTCTTTTAATTCATTTTTTATAGATTTTGGAATTTTTATTGGTTGATATTTATACAATTTATTTTTAACAATTTTAAAACGTTCATATAATGATATTTCTTTAAAAAGCTTAGAATTTACTATTAAAGATATTTCTTTTAAAACTTCTTTTGGAAATTTCAATATTATGAATAAAGTGATCGCATAAGATATATCCCATTCATTATTATAACCTCCACTCTTTTTAAATAAATGAATTATTTCATTTGTTACTAAACCATCGATTTTTGAATTTGTTAAATTATTTATTATATAATTTATTGTTTCTATTGTTGCTTTATAATAAGATTGTCTAACATCTATAAGTACTCCATCACAATCAAATATTATAGCATCTATTTTAGATATTTTTCTTAAGCTATTCTTCTTAATTAAAATTTTTTCATTATTACTTTTTAAATTTAGATATTCTCCATATAATTTCATTTATTTAATCACTTCTTTAAGAGATAATAGAAATTTCTCATTCATTTCTCTTGTGCCAATAGTTACTCTTAAGCAATTTGATAGTAAATTTTCATAACTTAAATTTCTAACAATAATTCCTTTTCTTAAAAGATGTTCGAATATTTTATCAATATTATCATTAATCCTAATTAGAATAAAGTTTGTTTTAGAATCAAATGTTTTAATATTCTTAAATTCTTTAAGATTATTAATTAGAAAATCTCTTTCTATAATAGTTTCTTTAATATATTTTTCAAATATTTCAATACGTGATAATGCTTTAAGAGCGATTGCTAAACTAAATGAATTTAAATGGAATGGAGGAATAAATTTATTAATAATTTTTATAATATATGGATTGGAAATAGCATATCCTAATCTAATAGAAGCTAATCCAAAAGCTTTTGAAAAAGTTCTTAAAATTATTAAATTTTCATATTCATCAACCATTTTAGTTAATGAATAATCTGCATATTCTACATATGCTTCATCAATAACTACTATTCCAGGAAATTCTTCTATAATTTTTAAAATTTCATCAATTTTAAATTGATTTCCAGTTGGATTGTTTGGTGAACAAATGAAACAAATTTTTGTTTCTTTTGAAATTTTTGATAAAAACAATTTAACATTAAGAGAAAAGTTTTCTTTATTTAAAGGTACTTCAATTATTTCCCCTCCTCTTCTAATAGTGAACCATTTATACATTGAAAAAGTTGGAGTAATTGTTAAAACTTTACATTTATTATTAACAAATATTTGAATAAGCAAATTTATTAAATCATCACTTCCATTACCTAAAGTAATATATTCAGGTTTTAATTGAATATAATTGCTAATAGAATTTTTTAATGAAATATAAAGTTCATTTTCTGGATAAATATTTAAGTTTATTTCATTAATTGCTTCTATAGCAATTTCTTTTAATAAAGATTTTGGAATAAATAAATTTTCATTAGCATTTAATCTAATTATTTCAGATCTAGGTATATTGTATTTTTGTGATATTTCACTTAAAGAAGGTATAGGATATGTGTCTAATTTTTCCAATTTTTTAAGAATATCCAAAACATCTTTTGAAATTTTCATTTCAATCTACCTTCCATTGCTAAATAATGATTTTTAAGTTTTTCACTTTCAGCTAAAATTTTTACAAAATATTTAAATTTTTCTATACTTTCTTTTGAACATTTGACTATATAAAATCTTTTAATATAATCTAGAACGGATAATCCTGAATATATTTTCCCATATCCCCCTGTTGGTAATACATGATTAGTTCCTACACAATAATCTGTTAAAGGAACAGGAGTATTTTCTCCTATTAAAATTATTCCAGCATTCACTATATGTTCTATTACTTCTTCAGGTTTTTCTAAAATAATTTCCAAATGTTCTGGTGCAAAATTATTTATGAATAATATTGCTTCATCAATATTTTTACAAACAATTATATAACTTTTAGAAATAGATTTTTTAACGATTTCAAAATTATCTATTGATGGGAGTATAGATTCTATTTCGAATAGAACTTTTTTAGCTAAGAACTTCGAAGTTGTTACAAGTATTGAAGTTGAATTAACATCATGTTCAGCTTGAGATAATAAATCTAAAGCTATATATTTAGGGTTAGCTGATTCATCAGCTAAAACCATAATTTCACTTGGTCCAGCTGGCAAATCTATTGATACATTTTTTGAAACAAGCATCTTTGCAATTGTAACATATATATTCCCAGGACCAACTATTTTATTAACAGGTTTTATTGTTTGAGTACCATAAGCTAAAGCAGCTATTGCTTGAGCTCCCCCAATCCTATAAATTTCATTTACACCACATATATCAGCTGAAACTAATATTAAAGGGTTTATTTCGTTGTTCCATTTAGGTGGAGAACATAATGCAATTCTAGGAACACCAGCAATTTTAGCAGGAATTACGGTCATAAAAACGGTACTTGGATATGCTACTTTTCCACCTGGAATATAGCAACCTATGCTTTCAATAGGCCTATAAGTATATTCCACTTCCAATCCATATTCAGAATCTATATATTTAAAATGAATATTTTCAAGGATTTTCTTTTCAAATTTTTCTATTCTTTCTTTCATAAATTTTAAAGCTTCAATTTGTTCATCACTAATTTTATCATAAGCTTTTTCAATATCGCTTTTTTTAACAATTATTTTATTAATATCTAAATCAACTTTATCTATTTTCTTCATAAATTTTATTAATGCAAAATCCCCTTTCTTTTTAACTTCAGAAACTATTTTATTAACATATTCTATCATTTTTTTATTTATGTATGTTTCTTTCCTTTTTGAAAAAATTCTTAAAGCTGTTTTAAAATCTATTATTTTAATAATTCTCTTTTTCATTTATTTTTCATCTCTTTTAATTATTTCATCTAATGAAAGAACTTGCTTTGGTTCATGTATAACAAGTCCTTGAGCTAATTTTCTTATTTTTGGAAGAATTTTAATAAATAAAGATTTATCTATAACAGTATTAACAGCATACCAGCCTTCGATTGAAAGTTTTGAAATTGTTGGGCTTTTAAGTGCAGGCAAGTTTTTTAATAAAATAGGCAGATTTTCTTCTTTAACATTCACAAATATATGCAATTTTTGTTTTCCTTCAACTACTCCTTTAAGAAGTGTTAATACATCATAAATTTTTTCTCTTTTATCATTATCTTTAAGAGAATTTTTACTAGCTATTAAAACTGCTTGAGATTCCATTATTTTTTCAATAATTTTTAAATTATTTTTCTCAATAGTAATTCCTGTTTCAACAGCATCGATTATTGCATCAGCATCTTCAGGAGGCTTAGCTTCAGTTGCTCCAAAAGATAATAGAATAGTTACATTTTTATTATTCCCTTTCTTCCACCAAGGAGTTATTATTATTGGCTTTTTCTCCCCAAAGAATTTTTTATATATTTTATTTTTTGAAATAAAATCTGAAGCTATATTAAGATATTCTGTTGAAATTCTAATGTTTTTATTTTTATTATAAAAATTTGTTATTAAATCTGATAAAGAATTTATTTTATTCCAAGATTTTGGAACTATTAACGCAATATTAACTTTTCCATATCCTAATTTTAATAAAATTTCAACATTTGCTTCAGTTTCAAGAATCCAATCTTCACCAGTTATACCAATATCTATAATTCCTTCAGAAACAAATATTGGTATTTCTTGTGGCCTAAGTATTTTTACTGAAATATCTGGATCATTAATAGTAGGCTTATATGTTCTTTCGCTCCCAGATATTTCATATCCTGCTCTTTCAAGTATTTTATATGTTCCAGCTTCAAGAGAACCTTTAGGTATAGCAAATCTTATTTTAGCCAAGATAAACACCTTTTATTATTCTTTTCCACCTCTTAATTCTTGTGGGCAAATTGTGGGTTTAAACCTATATAAAGCCCCTTATATATTTTTAATCGAGAAAAAATGAGAATATATAAATTAGTTCAATTAGACGCAAGAGGGAGAGTAATAATTCCCTTGAATATACGTGAAGCAATTGGTTTAAGAGAAGGAATGAGTTTAATGGCTATAGCTGATATTGATCAAAGACAAGTAAGATTAATTCCAATAGCAGATCCTGAAGCAAAATTAGCTGAATTTCAAATAGAAATATCAGATGCTCCTGGTTCTCTTGCAAAAATTGCATCTATATTAGCAGAATGTGGAGTTGATTTGCTTTCTTCAGAATCTAGAACATTAAGAAGAGGAGAATTAGCTGAATGGCATGCAATAGCTGATATATCTAAATGTAAAATGACTATAGAAAAAATTAAAGAAAGAATAATAAAAGAGAAAATTGTAAAAAATGTTAAAATACAAAAGCTATCTCAATAAATTGATTTAGCAAAATATCCTAATTTATTTAAAATGCGTGAAAAATAATCACTATAACCATAAATTGTATAGATTTTTTTAGGTTTAGCATTTTCTATATAATACAATAATCCTTTATAATCTGAATGGCCACTTAATGGAAAAGATTCATCATATGTTTTAAATTTATATTTTAAAGCCCATCCTGTTACTTTTGCCCAAAAAATTTTCCTATTAATATTAGGATTAATTTTTCTCTCGCTTATAAGAATTGCTTCTCCATTATTTAATATTTCTTTCCCTTCTTTAGAAGAAATATTTATACAATCAATTTTTTTAAGAAAATTTTTATATATTTTTGAAGCTTCAAAAACATGTTTACTAGCTACTATAGGAATATTCATACATTCATTTATTAAAGAAATTATTTCTTGAGATTTTCCAACAGGATAAGCATTAAAAGCAGGTATAGCTCCATTATTAATAATTTTTTTAATCCAATTAATTATTTTTGCATATATGATTTCTCTATTTGGAAAAATATATTCTTTATTTCCATAAGTAGAATCTATTATTAAAGTATCTGTTTTAACTATTTCAGCACCTTTGCTTATCATTGTATCATAAATATTTATATCTCCTGTATACAAAATTGTTTCTTCAGGTGTTTCTATAAGAAATTGTGAAGAACCAAGAATATGCCCTGCATCAAATATTTTAATTTTTACTTTATCGTTTATTTTTATTTTTTCTCCAATTTTTATTTTATTATAATTCCATATCCATCCAATATAGGTTTCAGCTAATCTACGCGTTTCTTCTGTCATGTAACATTTATTCTTCTTAACTGCTTGAATATGATCACTATGAGCATGACTTATAAATATATAATCAAAATCATAATCATTTTTCTTCTTTAAATCAAAACCTATAGCATATTCTTTATTTTTTATAATCAAGCCTGAATTATAGATAATATTCAATGTTTTCTCAACTTATTTTTATATTCTTAAACTTAAATTTTATTTAATTTAATAAACTTTCATTTTTAAAAACTTTTTAATATAAAAAGACAATTTAATTTAAAATGGGTTAAAATGTATAAATGCTAGAATAGCTTATTTTATTAAGTATTATTTATGACTAGAATTTTATTAGGTACTTCTGGTTGGAGTTATAAAGATTGGATTGGGATTTTATATGAAAATGATAGTGAAAATAAGCTTTTAAAATATAGTTCAATATTTGATACTGCAGAAATAGATTCTACTTTCTATTCTTATCCTTCTGAAAAAGTTATTAAATATCTTATTAATTATACAAGAGAAGATTTTATTTTTACTGCAAAAATTCCTAAAATTATAACCCATAAAAAGAAATTGGATATAAATCAAGGAATTGAAGAAGATTTATTAAAATTTTTTGATTTAATGAAGCCTCTTCAAAAAACTGAAAAATTGGGTTGCTTACTTTTTCAACTTCCTCCAAAGCTTGATTTAAATTTAGATAAATTTGAGAAATTTCTTAAAATATTACCTAATGAATTTAGATATGCTATAGAATTTAGAAATGAAAAATGGTTAAAAGAAGAAGTTTTTAAAATTCTAAGCGATTATGATATTGCTTATACTATTGTAGATGAACCTCTTTTACCTTCTATAGTAAAAATTACTACAGATTTTACTTATATTAGATGGCATGGAAGAGGGAAAAAGCCATGGTATAATTATCATTATAAAGAAGAAGAATTGAAAGATTGGGTTCCAAAAATAAAAGATATACAAGGAAAAGTCAAGGAAATATTTGGCTTTTTTAATAATCATTTTCATGGATATGCTGTTCATAATTGTTTACAAATGTTAGAAATGCTAAATGCTTCAACAAATAAACAAAAAGAAATAAAAGAAAAATTAGATAAATATTTAGAAATTAAAAAGGAAGAAATTTATGCGCCTAAAATAACTTCTTTTACTTCTGCTTTTTCTAAAGAAGATTTAGAGAAGATGGAATTTAATGAATTATTAGGAGTATTAATAGATAAAGCTAGAATAAGAAAAACAAGCGAGATAATGAATAAAGATGTTAAAATAATACATATGGAAAATGATTTGATAGAAGCTTTAGTAAAGGAATATCACATTACTATAGATCTTAATAAAAAAATTATACTTCATGATTGTGCTGATTGGAGTAGAGTTTCACAATCAAAAATGTTTTGTAAACATATAGGAAAATTCTTCTTTTTATTACCTAAAGAAAAAGCAGAAAAAATTTTAAGAAAAATATTATCTAATATAGGAGAATGGGAATTTAAATTTTAAAAAAAATATTTTTAAAATATCTCATATTATAATTATAATAGAATATATTTCATCTTTTATATTCTTCATTTAATATTTTCCAAATTTTAATTGAAGTTTTATATGGAATTTTTGCTTTTGAAGATAATTCTTGTGGAGAAACATTAATTATATTTTTAATTGTTTTAAAATTCTTTAATAATCTTTCTGCATATTTTTTCTAATAGGATTATTAATAAATATAATTATAAGAAGAATATTTCATTTTCAATCATCTCTAAGTATAAATTGTTCTTTTAAATGTACTATTTTTCCTTACATATTTTTATACTTATTTTTTAAAAAATTATATTAATAAAATTAAAAATAAATAATGAAAATCTAAAAGAACTTGAAAATACTTT
>Ga0185307_1000957_pt1 | contig 16953 bp, 12 predicted proteins | sample LHCtaG_FD_128010 | JGI IMG/M metagenome (GOLD analysis project Ga0185307, IMG submission 128010) | Hot spring microbial communities from Little Hot Creek, USA to study Microbial Dark Matter (Phase II) - LHC4sed_matched (SPADES... | ecosystem: Environmental > Aquatic > Thermal springs > Hot... | reverse complement strand
TTCTTAAAATATTAATTGTTAAACAACTGTGTCCAAAAACTTGTACGTAAATGAAACTTCCCTAGAAGTTCACTTACCATTATAACTATACAGGTCCTTAACAAGGAAACCTTAATATAAGCTATGTTAAAAAACACTCCTCTCAAAACAAGACCCTTGGCTATGAAAATTAAATTATATATTGTGTAGTTTGAAATATAGTAGTGTGTGATTTTAATTGAATAATAAGAAACTTACTAATACGCAGGTAAAAATATATCTTTATATTGCTACTCGTGGAGGAAATGTAAGTGTAAGAGATATAGCTAGAGACTTAAATTTACCAGTAAGTACTGTACATTATAATTTAAAACGCCTAGAAGAACTAGGATATATAGCTAAGAGCTCAGAAGGATATATAGTTAAAAATCCCATTAAATTAAAGGATTATATTTTAGTTGGTAAGCTACTAATACCTAGACTACTAATATATGGCTTATTCTTCACTGGGATATTCATTGGAACACTAGTTTATACTGTGAGAACTAGTTTAACAGCTGATAGACTCCTCTTATTATTAATATCACTATTAGCTACACTAATATTTTATATTGAAGCGTTGAGAACTCACAGGAGAACTCTATTTTAGAGTTAATTACTACTTTAAGTAAACACATATATAATTACTTAATGGTGAAATACTTGCCTCTTAAACTAGTATTTCTCGGTGTTGGTGGGTGGATTTCAGATCCAAGACTAGGACATACATCTATACTCATAGCACCATCTAAAAATAAAGCTCTACTATTAGATGCTGGCGAAGGTGTAGTTAGAGCTCTCTATGAGCATGGTTTTAGAGTTAGAGATTTAGAAGCTATTGTCCTTACACACATGCATGGTGATCACGTGTTAGGTTTCCCAACGCTAGTAATGATCGCCAAGAACTACGAGAAGACTAATTTAAAAGCCTATATTCACAGAGATCATGTTGAGAACATTAAGATACTACTAAGAACTGTAGGTGTAGATTATGAGAATATAGCTTTAATTAACAGTGTAAAACCGGGTGATAGCTTATATGTAGGAGAGTTTAAACTAGAATTTAGTGAATCTTGCCATGTTCAACCAACACTAGCTGTTAGAGTAGATGTTGAAGATATTTGTATAACATATAGTAGTGACACTGCACCATGTAATAATATAATTAAATTAGCAAAGAACTGTAATATACTAGTACATGAGGCTTCTGGATATGACCCTCTAGCTCATGTTTATGGACATAGCACTGTAGAAGATGCTTTACGAGTAGCTATAGAAGCCGGTGTTGAGAAACTTATACTAGTACACTACTACTTAGAAAAACCTCCTCTAAAAGCACATATAGAGCTAGGAGTAGATGTCTATCTCGCACATCTAGGTGAAATAATAACTATTTAAATAAAACATTATTCGTATTAATATTAAGAGATATTTAGTGTTATTAAGAGAGAACTTATAATAGAGAAATCCTGAGTGAGAAAGATCTGAGTTAAAACTCATAGTTTCAGCTATTTTCTCAAAAGGACATGTATTACTGACAACTGAAAGCCTCGCCCTTTAGGGCGGGGAGGAGGTCAGGAGTATAACTAGAGCATATGAGTCCTACAAGTATGTTTGCTCTAAGAGTAATAGTATACAAATAGCTGAGAACTATAAGAAACTGGTGTGAGAGTTATTGCCATGAAACTAGTACACGTGGCTCAGAAGATAATACAGTTAGTCGAGTAAACTACGTAGACTTAGAGTTAAAAACTATATTAGAAAAAAACTAGTAGAGGTGACTTAGTATTGGAGAATACTCAGGAACATTTTTGTAGCGAAGAATACATTGCACATAAAATCTACAGTACACTAGCCAGAAACCCACTATTACCCAGAAGTTATAGAGATATTTTCAAAAAGACTTCTAGAGAAGAGTATGAGCACTACTTATTCTGGAAACAACACTCAAAGAACTGTGTTGTTAAGAATTTGTGGATAAAAACCCTACTCTACAATGTCCTCGCATTACTATTTGGTGTGACATTTGTACTAAAACTTCTCGAGAGAAGTGAGAGTAAAGCCATCTCAGAATACTCGAATATAGGTGAGTCTGCTAGAATACCTCTAAGCGATTTAAAAACTATTATTGAAGAGGAACTTATACATGAAAATACATTCATGAGTAGTATAAGTGAGAGTAGAGTCAAATATCTTGGATCAATAGCTCTAGGTATATCAGACGCTCTAGTAGAGTTAACAGGAATATACGCGGGATCTCTCGGAGCATTTGCAAACCCACTTGTATCTGGTTTAACTGGGTTACTAGCAGGGTTATCTGCCTCAATATCAATGACTATAGCGTCCTACATGCAGGCTAAGAGTAGCCATCTAGAAAAACCACAAATTGCAGCATTATTTACAGGTTTAGCCTATGTAACAGTTACACTACTACTCTCATTACCATACTTCCTCTTAACCTCTCTACTTGGCGCTTTTACTTCAATGATCCTAATAGCCGTGGCCATATCTATTTACATGGCGATCTACACAGCTGTTCTCGGCGAGAAGAGCTTTAAGAGAGAAATTATTGAAACTACTGGACTACTCCTAGGTGTCTCAGCACTACTATACATTATAGGTAGACTTCTAGGTTTCCACTTAGCACTATAAATAAAACACACCATAATATCCTTTAATACAATAATATAGTCTATATACGTTTTTCTCAATTCACTATCAACATGTCTCTACTAGATAAATCTACATACTCGCATGACACGCTGATAGTGTATACAAGGTCAGTCAAGGCTGATTTCATCACAAATCAAAACTGCCCGGGTTCATCACTAAGTAGAAGGTAAGTGTAGTGAACTTAATAACTATTTCTCAGCTTTTTACTAAACAAGTGAATTATGTGAAAAGTTAGATCTCTGAGTCTCACATATAGAATTAAACTAATCATAAACTAGTAATTCGATTATAGATGGGTGTTGTGATACCTCAATATACTCAGCTCTCTTAACCTCAATATACCTCTCTACTAGTTCCCGTGGAAAGACTGGTTTTAGAAATTCATTATCTACTTCAAGCTCTTCTAAGGCCTCTAGTAGTGAGGAAGGTAATCTCTTCTCTCTGGGTACTTTTACAACATTATAAGCACACATATCTAGAGGATCCCCAGGATCAATAGATTTCTTAATACCATCTAGACCAGCCATGATTACTGCTGAGAGAGCTAAGTAGGGATTTGCCATCGGGTCTGGTGGTCTAAACTCTATTCTAGTAGAGTTAGGTGTAGTTGAAAAAGGCACTCTTACACAGGTACTCCTATTCCCAAAACCCCAAAATGCATATACAGGGGCCTCATAGCCTGGTATAAGCCTCCTATAGCTATTAACAGAAGGTGCAACTAGAGCTGAGAGTGCTCTAACATGATATAGTAATCCCCCTATAAAATAACGTGCTATTTGACTAAGACCACGCACCTCACTAGGATCATAAAACACATTCTCAGAACCCCTCCACAAACTAATATGTACGTGTAATCCAGACCCATTTTCACCTAGTAGTGGTTTTGGTGTAAAACATGCTTTAACCCCCTTAAACCCAGCTACTTTCTTAGCCACATATTTAGCTGTTTGTACATTATCAGCTACCTTAAGTGGGCTATTATAATCTATTACAAGTTCTAGTTGGCTAGATGCTACTTCGTGATGATGACACTTAACACTAATATTGAAGTATCTTGACAATGTCTCGGCAAGCTCATATCTATAAGTGTCTAGATCACTGTTAACTGCATGATACCCTGTGAAAACACCCTTAATAGACCTGTCTATAGGTTTAATTACACAACTAAATGATAGTGGTGAAATATACTCTACATTAATATCTCTAAACAAGAAGAATTCTAATTCAACACCTATAATAGGTCTTAAATTAAACTCCTCTAATGAGTATTTCTCAACACGCTGAGTAATACTTCTCGAGTCAAGTAAGTGTATATTCTCTCTATCTTTGTAAATATTACCAATAACCCTACCCCATTCACTACTCCACGGTAGTTTTACTAGTGTCTCATGGTCTCCAATTACGAGGACATCACTACTTTCTACTCGCTCCACGCCAATACTACTACCATCAACACTTACAATAATTTCATTACTAAAACTAGTAGAGATTGTTCTAAGCTTACCGACTAGATCTGTATAGTGCACTTCAACCCACTTAACACCACTAATACTAGTAGTCACTTAGAATTCACCTTCCCACTAAGTAAACTATACACTTAATAATTTGAGTATTATGTATAGTTTTTAAGTGATAAGACAATATTACTATGAACAGATGTCCAGGTATTTATAAGAACTAGTTGTTAGGTGTTACTTTATGTGTTCAGAGCTCTACTCTTTGAGATTAGACAACCTAGATCTCGAGATTCTCAAAGCTTTAAGTAAGAATTCGAAGTTAAGTATACGTGAACTCTCAAAAATAGTGAAGAAATCGCCTTCACTAATACATAGTAGAATTAGACGACTTGAAAAGAATGGGTTTATTAAAGGCTACACTATACTAGTAGACTACCAGAGACTAGGATATGACGTCTACGCACTCACACTATTACAAGTTGATGGCGCACACATAGTTGAGGTCGAGGAGGCCTTGAGTAGAGAACCTAGTATTAAAGCAGTTTATGATATAACAGGAGAATACGATGTAGCATTTATTAGTGCATTTAAATCAGTTAGTGAACTTGATAATTTCATTAAGAAATTACTCAAAAACCCTTACATTAAGAGATCTGTTACAAGCATTATATTGAGAGTAGTTAAGGAGACACCACATGTAGAAGCTGCTTACATTGGCTTACATTAGTTTTATAATACAGAGATATATCTATATGTCATTATGCTCAATTACTCTAATCCTATATATTTTTCTAAGAATAGTGCTGTGTAAAAGAGGAATTTTGCTAATGCTCTTCTATCTAGACTTATAGTATGCCCTATATCTGGGACTACATGGAGTTCAAATATCTTATTATACTCTACAAGTTTCTCTACAAATCTCAATACTGGTTTTAATGGTGTTCTTGAGTCATTTTGAGGCTGTATAATACAGAGTGGTGTTTTAATGTTCTCAACGTAGTTTATTGGAGATCTCTCTTTAAATAATTCTCTCCTACCTGCGAAGAGAACTTCTTCAAACCTCTTGAAATAAGCATCTGCTAGCTCGTACATTTCCTCCCAGTCAGCTACAGGTGCACCTGCAACACCACACCTCCATAAATCTGGGTTCTTAGTGAGTTGCATAAGTACTGTGTAGCCTCCGTAACTATACCCTACAATAGCTACTCTTCCACTTTCAGCGAGACCAGACTCAATAGCCCACTTAGCAGCTGCAACTACATCTTCCATGTCTCTTCCACCTGGATCGCCAATACTCATTCTCCTATATTTCTCACCATAGCCAGTAGAGCCCCTGAAATTAGGTGCTACTACGTGATAGCCTAATGCTACGAGCGTAGCTATTATTGGAGACCACGAGTCAGCAACCTCAGACCATGGTCCTCCATGAGGATGTACTACTACTGGTCCAGGTTTACCAGCTAGTTTTGATTCTAGTATAAATATTGGTACAGTAACCCCATCAGGAGATATTGTCTCAGTAAACTTCACATTTCCAAATCTCTGAATAATATCTTCTGATAAGCGCTCACTAATAATAACTCTAACATCTCTACTCTTTGAGTTAATAGCTATTACTCGTGGTGGTGTTTTAAGAGAGGAGTGAACCACATATACGTATTCACCGTGAAGAGTAGCTGAGGATATAAAACCAAATTCTAACCCCACAAACTTGTTTTCGACAAAAACGTGTGATCTACCCTGTTTCTTGGCTATAGCCCAGAATACTCCATTAATACTCCATCCATAATCAACGTATTCTACAGGTTCAAACTCGTAGAGATCGCTTCCCTCAGGCACAGCTGATCTAATCTCACCGGTCTCTAAGTTTAGTAAATATAGTCTCTGCTTGTTTAGATCCTCGTAGTCGCTGGCGAAGAGAATAGTGTTTTCTCTGATTCTAGGTGTTATTGAGACGCTCCCCTCTCTTGGAGTATAGACTTTAAACTCCCCCGTAGTAGTGTCTAGGATAAAGAGTTCTGTAGAGAATGGATCTCCTCTGAGAAAACCATAGCCAACTACGAGTTTACCATTAGTATCTGATACAAACTCACGTCCCTTAGTCTTAACAAGTAATTCAGGTTCTCCTTTAACCCTAGCTAAGTATACACCTGCATCCTCGCCACTAGCACCAGACCACGCAATATACTCTCCACTAAAAGCTAGTCCAGTTACTCTCTGAGGTGGTAGTGAACTAGACACGTCAATTAACTCTCCACTTCTAATATTCACAGCGTAGATCCTGCAGAGCTCAAAACCCCTACTCACATCTCTAGTAAAAACCACGTAGTCAGAAGCCGGGTGTGATTTTGCATATAAATGTATACTCTTAGCTACTTTAGCTTTAAGCCCGCTTGAAGGGTTTACAACGTAAAGATCGAGTACACCACTCTCCGTAGAACCATAGAGAACCAGTCCTCCCGAAGTAATACCATAAATCACATAGCTCGGAGTACTAGTTATACTCTCAATAATCTGGGCAATTTCTACAAGCCTCTTACTAGGCAATGTAAACTTCACCACTATTGCCAATAGTAGTATAAGAGAAATTTAGTTAAAAACACTGTGTACTACAATAAATGAGGTAATAGTATAATAGGGCTCAAACGTGAGAGAAAACCCTTGAACAAAGAAGTTTAAAGATAAAAATTGTAAAGATAAAAACTACTTCCTTCTAAGCACATAGCCCACTACAATACCTACTATTAGTGCTATAAGCCCCACTATGCGCACTAATGTATAGTCTACTATAGTCTCGGTCACCGTAGTTGATACCGGGCTAATTAACGTGGTCGTAGCGGTTGTTGTTACTCTTTCACGTAGCGTTGTTGTAGTAGTGCTAGTGATAGTTGTCGTAATAGTTGATGTATATGTAAAAACTATTGGTAGCGCTTCTCTACTTATAAATATAGGTGCTAGTTTAGAGTCTCTTGGCGGACTAATACCTAGTAGTGAGGCTATTGTGGCTGCTACTTGGAGTGATGATATTGTACCTAGGTAACCTCCACTAATACCTGGTCCACTAGCTATGAGGACTGCTCTGAGCTCCTTGTAGTGCGGTAAGTGGGGTCCGTGATCACCTGTGGATGTCAATAATGGTATAACCGGAGCTATCTCTACGGCTTTGCCTGTTTCCGGATCTCTTACAAGTGCTGTTGAACTAGTATAACCTGGCTTTAAAGCAAATATTACATCACCTATTCTCTCACCAGTAAGACCTAGAAACTCCGCCTTTTCTCTAGGTAGTACTAGGTCAAATACACGCTCACCTGTCTCGGGATCTCTATACTCCCATAATACTCGTACTAATTCATCGACAAGTAAACTGTAATTTGCCGGCGGAACAATACCACCAGATTCTCTCCCAGCGAGATTTACAAATATGTGTACATGCCAAGGCGCGTAGGCTAAGGTACCTGTAACATTAACTCTGAAAACAGCATCTACAGCCACATAGCCTCTGTTACAGAGTATTCCGTTAATATAGACTATTTTTTTAATGGGGACCTGGCCGTGATCAGATAATAGTATGACAACAGTATCTGGAGGCACACTTTCAAGTACAGCTCCTACAAACTCATCCACAATCTTATATGTTCTCACTATTAGATCCCAATAGTACTTTGCTTTCTCGGAGTCGTAGTAGGGCATTGAGGGATCTACTAGTCCGAGGAACTGGTGATAGACATTGTCAATTACAGGTGTATATGTAAGAATTAAGTCCCACTCATAGTTCTTAATCATGAACACCGTCCACTCAGCAAAAAGTCTATTAGTGTAATTTACAGTCTCTATATATGTTTCCTCGTTAAACCAGCCACGTGTAAGACCTACATAGTCTCCATCTGTAAATGTACCTGTCTTCGTGAAAACATTATTCCAAACACTCCACGCTACATCTGCGTTATTATACCATGTTGCTTCAAAAGGTCTTGTTAATCCCCTGTAAAGCCTGAAATCACTCACAGGGTTTAGCTTTATTGCCTTAAAGAGGGGTGAAATAGTATATACTTTATTCGCATACACTATCGTAGTATTTATGGGATTACTCCACTCACCTTCACTTAGAATAGCATAAGCTTTAAGTAGGTCTTTCTCGGGAGCTATAGCTAATTTATCGTAGAAATCATCGCCATTTAGATCTGCTAAGTATAAATACCATGTTGTATCACCTATTTTAATACTTGATTCTAGTGCTCTCACAACACTCCCAAATACTTTCTCAACATTAATCCACTCAGTAGCATTCGTAAAATCTATGTAAGTAGCTCCACCTATAATCCTATTTGTAGTATAGAGTGTTGATGCAGTAAACGCTGCTGAAGCATCATAGAAGTTAAAGAGAATTGACCTAGACACGTTCCAAGCTCGTGGAGTACTCTGTGGAAATGATACAACTATTGATTTTAAGCCATGTCTATCAGCTGTCATCCATATAGGTTCTGAGAGGAGGTTAAAGCCGCTAAAACCTGAAGTTGTAGAGGTCACACTCGTATTAGGTAAGTGTATTGAGTTGCCAACTATACCGTTTACTCCTGGAGGAGCACCAGTTGATATTGCTGCGTGACTCACAGCTGTAGCTGTTGGGAACACTACCACCATTTCAGCGTAAATTCCACTAGACATTAACTTAGCTATATTTGGCAATTGACCCTCTACTGCCAGTTGCGTAATGTGATCAAATCTTACAGCATCAACACTTATAACAACTACTTTTAATCTTTTAAACTCATTTTGAGCTGTGTATTGTATTCCAGGCAATATTAGTAAAACTACTAATAGTATTGGAATCAGAGTTTTCAATAACTTAAAGCTCTTCATAATATCACGATAACCACTTATTAATGGCAAATTTAAAAATTTTTCTAAAACTTATCTCGCTTTTCCACAATATAGGAGAGCATATATATGCTACTCATATGGTCTTTCTAGTAAATTCTAGTAGACTTGTTTAAATATATGCAATTACAGAGCTTTAGAATGAAATAATTAGAGCTGTAAGCTCGATATTGCCGCTTCCCTGGGCTTATCAAAACCGATCATGTGAGTATAGAGTTTAAATAAGTTCTCATTGTATGATAGAAGTTTATAAAGAGTGATTTAATAAATTAATACTTTAACTTATTGAATAGGAGTTTAACACAGAGAATCCTTTAAGTTATAAAAGCGAAAATAATACTTGTGCTCTGAGTTCTAATGGAATTGACAAAGTGAGTTCATAGTTACTTAGTTAACGAGACAACTATATGTTCTATAGAAACTCAATAGATTTACTTTAATAGACGTTCTAGTATAAATGTCAATAACGCGTTCTAGGCGATTATAACAGCTAGTTTTAAAGCTAAAATTAAAATTTATTTCGTATTGAAGTAGTCGTAGCGAGTATGTGTAGTATTGAGGGGAGGGATGGATATTTGTACTATCAAGTTGCTGTTGCAGTATTGTTTGCTATAACTATAGTTTTAATAGCTCTAGGTGTTGAGAGATATAAAGTAGCTATTATTGTAATAACTGTTCTCTTGGCTACTCGCACTGTTCTTTTTGAGGATTTAGTAGTGTTTGTTGATTGGGATGTTATAGGCTTAATTATATGTATGAGTATTTATAGCATTATACTAGAGATCTCTGGATTTGCTAAGTGCGTTGCTTATGGAATAATGAGTAAGGCTAGGAGCCCCTTAATACTACTTTACATAGCGATCCTACTCTGTGGTATTATTAGCCTTGTTCTCGAAAATTCTATTACAGTATTTATATTTGCACCTATAGCCTTTGAGATCACGTCTATACTTGGTTTAGATGTGAGAAAACTATTAATAGGAATGGCACTAGCCGCTGGAATGTCTGGTTCAGCTACAATGATAGGAGATCCGCCAGCTATTATAGTTGCTGGTCACTATAATCTTGCATTTACAGACTTCATCATGTATGAGTCTAGGCCTTCAATGTTCTTTATAACATTTATTCCAATGATTATAGCAATAGCTTTACATGTCTTATATAACTTTAAACACTTGAGAGGAAAACAATTAAATGTAAATAGAGTAGTAGTTCAAAACGTAGACAAGGGGTTTGTTTTAGAAACGGCAGTATTCTTGTTTATTAAAATAACTTTATTAAGTTTGAGAAAAGAGCTAAGAACACCACTAGTGTTAACAGGTTTAATAGCCCTAATAGGACTATATATGACAAGACTAGTTTTACACAGGGATTTCGAGTGTATTAAGAAATCTATTAAAGAGGGGTTAGATTATAAACTCCCCTTATTTCTAGTAGCAATTTTCTTATTGAGTAATTCTCTAAAGAAATATGGAGTTACAGATGTCATAGCAGATTACGTGATAAAACATGTGGGTATAAGTGTAACTACTCTCGGTGTAACATTATTTGCTATTTCAGCAGCACTATCAGCTCTTATAGAGAATATCCCTGTAACATTAACACTTATACCAATAGTAGACTCTATAGCTATGAAAGTAAGAGTAGATCCATTAATACTCACATGGGGTATTTTATCGGGTCTAACAGCTGGAGGAGGTTTCACCTATATTGGTAGTGGAGCAAATGTCGTAGCTGTACATATATTAGACAATAGAGGCTTTAAAATCACATTTATGGATTTCATAAAAATAGCCTTATTATTCAATATATCAAACACCATATTAGTCTTAACACTCTACACTTCTATCTGGCTAAGGTGATATTAACCTCTTATGTTTTTTATACCTCCTAGTTATTCTTTATATGCTTTAGAGTGTACTTATGTTTTTCTATAACTAGGGGGTATAACTAAGAGGTTCCAGGGGTTATGTAATTTATGAAGACTACGCTTAGTGCTACTAGTGTTAAGAGAGCTAAATTTGCTTATTCTCTAGCTCTTACTATTGAACTCTGTGGGTGGGGATTGTTCTTCGCTTTTTCTACGCGCTATATTGCAGTAGAGCTTAATGGTGGTACTAAGTCTGTGTACTTGTTTACGGGTGCTAATTGGGTATTTACACTACTAGCTGTGTTTTCAAGCTCCATGGCCCTTCTCCTCGGTGAGAGACGTGCTACTCTCTTAGGTCTCTCAGCTATACCACCATTACTCTCTAGTGTGTTTTTAAGAGATCCATTTATAGTAGCACTCATACTCTCTACTACAAGTTTTTCGTGGGCTATTTCATGGCCTATTATACTTAAAGTAGTGTTCTCGAGAACTACTCACGGTTTTGGCAGAGAGTATAGTATGTTTACTGTGGGTACTGGAGTAGGATTTCTAGTTGGCTCTCTCTTAACAGGTCTACTCTATGCTGCTGGAGGTGTGTGGTTAGTTTACACTGTAATAGCTGTGCTCATAGCTATTTCCTACACTACCTACTATGTATACTATACTCCAAGTAGCAAAGAGCTCCTTCACGGTTCGAATAGGGGTCTCCTTAAACTACTAAAATACACTCTCCTAGTTGTATGCCTAGTCGTGTTTAGCCGCGAACTACTATACGCACATGCACCAATTAAGATAAACACGGAGCTTGAAGCCCTAGCACCAGGTTATAGTGAGTGGCTTTACTACTTACTCTACGGAGTAGTGTTTTCTGGTGGAGCAGTAATATCACCTCTAATAAGAATACTCGTAGGTAACCTTGTAGACAAGTACGGGTCTACTAAGATCATAGTACTGGCGATCATGGGTTACATCCTGCTCTACTGGTCTTTCACGAAGACAAGCGGCATTATACCACTACTACTCTGGCAAATACCGCTCTACTCTATTTTCGACACAGCACTTAACACTCACATAGCCAAGCTCTTACCGAGAACACTACACATACAGGGTTTTGCACTATCCACTGCTTTCACAGCTATTGGAGGCTCACTTGTCACGCTACTTCTAGTACTAGGCCTCGTAGATGCTGATTTAGCCGGCTTAGTAGTTACATCTGCATGTCTAACCTCACTACTACTAGTACTCTGCGAGAAGAGAGCACTAAGGAGCTGGGAGTTCATAGTGAGCAGAATAAGAGCTAGTAGCGTAGAGTAGTGTAAGGTGTCTCTAGTTGAGTTTTAAGTGGCTTAGAGGTTTCTATGGTGATTATGTTATAGTTCGTGAGAGCAGAGATTTTGTAGTATTCTTAAAGACTAGTAGTAGTGATAAGTTCATACACGTGTCATCACTACCAGTATGGGCTCTTAGTGGATTAGAGTATAATGGTGAATTTAGAGATTACACTTTAAACCTCAAAGTTCTCGGAGAAAACTACGTTGATGTGTGTGTTGCTACTAGAAATAGAGAAAGTCTTGGTGAGCTCTTCAAAGTAGAGTTGTCTTCGGGGGGAGTTCACTATGCTGATCACAGTAAGTGTGTTGACTATGTATCTACAGGTTTCCCGAGAATAGATGTTTTAGTTGAGAGTATTGTCAGCTTGAGAAGTGCTTGGTGTACCTCACTCTGTAATTGCCCTGAAAGATCTGTAAAATACTATGAAGTATTTTTAAAAGCTAAAGTAGCACACGCGTATAGTTTCTACAAGAGAGTTAAAGATGCCTGGCTTGAGTATGCACAGGAGTATTTAGGCTTTGTGTACTGGTTACTAGATAGTGTTCTCAGAGAACACTGCCAATTAACTAGTATTAGAGGACTCAGTGATGTGTGTAAGAGAGCTTGTAGTAGTGAAAGTGTAGAGTGGCGTAATCTAGTAGCTGAGTATAAGTGTAGAGAGAGACCTCTGAGAGTCTACTTAGAGAGAATGATTAGTGGAATTAAACCAGATATACTAGTTGAAACACTCTCACACAGAGCTATTATTGAGTGTAAACAAGGCCCTCCAAGAACATGGCTTGAGAAAGCAGTAAAACAGTCAAAAAAGTACAGGAATATTAGTGATCACGTGGTCTTAGTAACATCGCAAACACTAAGTAAACACGAAATTACACTATTAAAAGCACACTACGATGAAGTAATACACACTTGCACACCACAGAATAGAGAGTGTAGAGAGCATATTTTCAGAGAACTCTACTCTAAACTACTGTAGTAATTACAGGATAGTTTAAATGCTTATAGTAGATTTAGATTTACGTAAAGTGTAACTATTTACAAGAAGTTATCTCAGATAATGTTTAGAGAACATAGTAAGAGCTAAACTTTAAATTAAAACCTTAAATTATAGCCGTGGAAATATTTTAATTGACTCTTATGTCTCAAGTAGGAAAAGGGTTAATATACAAAAATCTTACTTTTACATTAACTAGGGAAGGGTATTATTTGTGCATTGTGAGAGCTGTAGTTGTAGCTGCATATGTGTCTACTAATCCATATCCGTGTATTTCGTCATATCCCTCAGTACCTAGATCTATAGCTGTTGAAACTATGAGTTCTCTTATCTCGCTTGGTGTGAGTTTTCTAAGTCCACTAGCTAATCTTAGTGCTTGTATTAGTGCAATAGTAGCTGATACGTGAGGACACGCCATGCTAGTACCACTTGCATAGACATATCTATTTTTAGTCCACGTAGAGAGAATATCTACTCCAGGTGCAACTACATCCGGATTTCTATTACTCCAATCTGGGACACTGTAATTAGAGTCTATAGCACCTACAGCTATTACTTCAGGATAGCATGCTGGGCAACTAGGCTGAGAAGCTCCCTCATTACCGGCAGCAGCTACTAGTGTCACATTATAGCTGTAAGCATAAAGAACAGCATTGTATAGAGTGTTAGAGTGAGATCCGCCGAGGGACATTGATATTATATCTGCATCATCGTCTGTACCAGCAATGTTATCAGGTCCTTTAACAGCTTCTACAATACCCTTAGCAACATCACTAATATAACCACTCCCGCTAGCATCGAGAACTTTAACAGCATACAAAATAGCTTTTGGTGCAACACCTGCAACTCCTTGACCATTTAACCTAGCTGCTATTATCCCGGCAACATGTGTCCCATGTCCATTTTGATCATTACAATTCTTTAGGTTAGTGCCCTTATAAAACGTCTTTGTATTTCTTAGTGAGGCAATACAGTAGTCTACAGCCCCACTAAGATCAGTGTGCTGGTAGTCTATGCCGGTATCTAGAACAGCTACCCTAATAGTTGCATTGTAACCGTAAGCTGCATCACCATATGTACTATTATAAGTTGACCAGACAAGAGTAGTATTAATTATCTCTACATTCCACTGCACTTCGAAAATCCCTACTACATTATCCTCCTCTACATATTTTACAAATGGCAATTTAGATAAGTAATTGACAATAGACTTAGGAATTTCAATAACTACTACATTTAACTCGGGAATTTCTAGATGAATTACACAAGAATTACACCTCTCTTGAAAAGCTTTTACATTGTAATTTCTAAGACCAATAATAACTCTAACTTTACCTTCTTCACTTCTACTAGCTATTGTTATTGTAGATAAAGATAATAACATAAGCGTCATTAATATTAGTGTCCATAAAACTAAAAACTTTTTACCTTGCAACATTTAGAGTTCACCTTACTTGGCCAAAATACTTAGCCTCCTTAATATACTAGATTTATAAATTAATAACTAGTTACATTGTTATTTATTATAGGAGAGATCAGCGAAATAACCCTTAATACTTTTTAAATTCGCAATGTAGTCTGAGTAGGTTGAACAAAGAGATCCTTTAGAGTGTATCTATTTACTAGTAGTTGCGTTCACAATACCTAGTTAAGTCGAGGAGGTAACGTGGATTTCTAAGTAGTTACTTGGAGAGATTTCTCTCTTATTTGCTCACTATATACTTGTTCTTTACTCACAAGTTTTAGTGTGAAACTACTTATTTCTCTAAGACCTCTCTGTAATCTTCTAAGTCCTATTATACATGCAATGTATAGTAGTGAGCTAAGTAATTGTTTTACTCCTAGTGGTGCGTGTGCTACAAGTTTAGAGGAGATTTTCATGATCTTCTTAATTGCGTCATAAGTTGCTACAGCTATTAGCTCTAAATTCCTCTCACTCATCGACAATATATCACTTGTCTTTAAACCCTTAGCTCTTCTTAAACTACCTGATGGTATAAATGGAAGTGTATGAATAAATACATTATAAGATTCAAGTCTCTCTACAAGTTTTAAATTTAACTCTACATCTTCTTCTCTCTCACCTGGAAGACTAATAATTATCGTAGCACAAACCCACCAACCAGCATCATTTAATATACTAATAGCATCTTCAACTACACGCGGCCACTCTCCAGGCTTAAATGGCTTAGGCTTACCTGGCGCAACCATTTCAATTACTCTTGGACTAGCACTTTCAATACCAATTTCTATAATAGAGAACTTGCCGCTCGTAAGTCCCAAGATCTCGCCACACTCTTTCACTAATTTAGGATTTTGCATAACTGTTGAAGGTGTAGTGAAATCTACTGAGACCTCTTCAACACCCGGAAACTTCACAATAGTTTCTAGTAGTCTTTTAACTCTCTCATCACTAGGTTTTAAGCTCGTAGAGCCGTAGCGTAAGAAGTCCTCTGAGTGTAGTGTTATTTTATTTTCACCTCCAGCAACATTAACCGTGACCTCTCTCAGTATTTTCTCTACTGGTATAACTCTATACATTAATAGTGTTGGATTACAGAATTTACAGCCTCTACCACACCCCCTACTAATTTCTATTAACCCACGTGAAGGTGTTCTAATAACTGGTATTTTCTCTACTGGTACTGGAGGTCCTCTTACATAGCTTGGTAATTCAGCACCCTCCATCGCCTTTTTGAAGAGACTTGGAGCTACAAGCTCACCCTCACCCTCAACTAGAGTATCTATTCCAAGTTTACTCTGCAGGCCAGAGTCCACGATCTCCCAGACACCAGGACCCCCTACTATAACTTTAAGTCTCTTCCTGTATTCTCTAATGGCCTTGTGTTCTAGGATCTTCATAGTAGCCCAGGACGTGTATGATTGAAGTTTTGTCTCAACACCCATGAGTTTCAACACAGTTCTCAACAACATAGTGCCGTAGTTTAAGCCTAGAGGATCTAGAACACTTACACCAATAGCTCTAGTCTCAGGGCCTATAGCTTCATCTAGTCTTCTCGGATCAACTATAGCTACCTCTTCTCTACTAAAACCACTATCTAGTAGTGTAGCTTCTACTTTACAGAGACCATATTGAGAAGTGAGCATTCTACCATACTCACTGCTCTTAGTGGGAAATAATAATTCTCCAAGAATAGCTGGAAACACATCCATGGGGAGACCTGACGCGAAGCCTAAGTAAGTGTAGTGATATGTACTGACTAAGCTTTCATCACCTGTAAGGACAACTTTAAAACCAGAAAAACCCACAGTAAACACCCTGAGCACTACATGTCTAAGTAAAATATTATTAAAGAAATATAAGAGCTTAGTAGATATTGCATAAGTGAACTATGTGGTGGACTCTGTGCCTACACTACTTTTACTGAAACATGTAGGAGTATTACTCGTAGTGCTTCTCACAGTATTAAGTTTATTACCGCTTGTAGTAAGCGAAAATCCCAATAATACGTGTTTAAGCAGTAATATAGTATTCTACGCTTATGGTGAGACAACATGCCCACATTGTAAGAAACTACACGACTTCTTTGACACTACATTTAAACACAACTACGTGTTCTGCTATATTGACAAGTATTCTGAGTGTTATAGTAATCTAGGCAAATTTATATTAGATATTGTAAAATTACCTGGTGCTCAAAGTGTTCAGAGCGTCTTAGGCTATATTCCACAAACATACATCTTAAAAAATAACACATATTTACTGGGTA
>Ga0185307_1000956_pt1 | contig 16961 bp, 17 predicted proteins | sample LHCtaG_FD_128010 | JGI IMG/M metagenome (GOLD analysis project Ga0185307, IMG submission 128010) | Hot spring microbial communities from Little Hot Creek, USA to study Microbial Dark Matter (Phase II) - LHC4sed_matched (SPADES... | ecosystem: Environmental > Aquatic > Thermal springs > Hot... | reverse complement strand
TATGCACCCTATCGGGCAGTGCGTGCACGCTATCTTCCTTACGAGGTACTTCTCCGCCAAGAGCTCTCCGGATATGCTCTCCGCCAGCTCGAACCTAGTCTGCATAAGGTTCCTAGTCGGCAGGGCGCCCATGGCGTTGAGGGGCAGGACGTTCTCGGCGGTCCCTAGGACGTGGTACTTGCTCATGACCTCCGTCCCGATGACCTCTTTGTAGGTCTCCTCGTAGACCTTCATGTACGCCTTGAGGTCGTCAACTTTGATGCTCCTCGTGCCGGCGACGACTATGGCCTTGAGCTTCTTGCTGCCGAAGACGGCTCCGAGGCCTAGCCTCCCGAAGTGTCTGTAGCTCTCGACGACGACATTGGCGTACCTGACCAAGTTCTCCCCCGCTATCCCTATCCTCATTATGGTTCTCTTGCCAGCTCCGGGCTCGACCTCTCTGAGCACTCTGCCCACCGCGTAGCTAGACCTCATGCCCCAGAGCGCCGTGGCGTCTTTTATCTTGACTCGATCGTTAAATATCGATATGTAGACGGGGGTCTTGGAGGCGCCCTTGATCACTATGGCCCCATAGCCAGCGAACCTTGTCGCTACGGCTGACCTGCCGCCGGCGTGGCTCTCGCCCAAGTTGCCCGTCAAGGGAGACTTGAACATGGCCACGGTCTTGGAGGCCAGCGGGTAAAGGCCCGTCAAGGGCCCTACGGCGAATATTATCGGGTTCTCGGGCGAGAGCGGGTCGACTCCCTTGGGGCACTCCTCCTCGAGGAGCTTTATCGCCACTCCAGTCCCGCCTAGGTACTTCTCGAAGAGGTCCCTCCTCTCTTGCACCTCATACTTTCCTTCGGTCAAGTCTATGTAGAGGACGTTGTAGAGGCTCGTGTCGGTCATACCAAGAGCTCCCTCCCTATGGGCTCAAATGTTATCACGTTGTGGGGGCAGAACTTCGTGCAAAAGCCGCAGTACTTGCATGTTATCGGCACGTTCCTCTCCTCGTCCCACACGACTGCCCCTATTATGCAGGCCTCGTAGCAGCTCTTGCAAGAATTGCACTTGGATTCGTCGAAGATAACTCCTCCGCCAGGGCGAGGGGTCAGGGCACCCGTCGGGCAGCTCTTGGCGCAGGGCGGGTCTACGCAGGCCCTGCAGACCACCACTACGAACCCCCTCTCTATGCCGCCCGCCGACTTGACCTGAATGGCGCTCTTCGCTAAGCTCACCACCCCGAACCTCAGCCTAGAACAAGCGAACATGCAGCTGTAGCAACCGATGCACCTCTCGATGTTGACCACGGAGACCCTGTGAGACACGACGCCTCAGAGAAAAGTACTCTAAGAGCTCGCCTTAAAGTTGGTTGCTGTCGATCGACGGGCCACAGGCCGCTGTCCCTGCACGAGCGCGCGAGGAGCTCTTTCTCAAGCCCTTTTCCCGATGAACTTCGTGAGCCTCTCCTGCTTGACTTGGTCGCTCAAGAGCTTGCTCACTTGCATCCAAATCTTCGGGCTTATGGACAGCTTGCTGAAGGCGGCGTCGAGGGCGTCCTTCAAGTTGTCGAACTTCTCGTATCCTTGGGCGAGCGCCCTCCTGACGCACTCCCTCACGATCCAGACACCTACCGGCATTATGTAGCCCGGGCGGGCCTCCCTGAGGATTAAAACAGAGGCCTGCTTGCCTATATTGGCCAAGTGTTCAGTCACCGCGAGCCTCGCGGCATAGTAGCAGCCTCCCATGCTGGCGTAGGTCGTCCTCCCCCAATAGCCCTCCCAATCGCCGCAGAAGGCCACCGAGACCCCTCCCGGGTTCCAGGTGGTCCCGGGGAACCACGCCTCTATTGACTCGTAGCTCCACTTGCCGGGGAACATCAACACCACGAACTCGTTGTCCATGAAGTTGAAGCGGTAGACCCTGTACTCGTCTAGCCCCGGCAGCCTCTTGACCTCCTCGTCCCTCAGCGTCCTAGAGATGGTGCTGTCGACGGCTGTTATGCTCCACCTAGTGGGCACGAGCCTCCTCATCCCCTTGACCCCAAAGAGGCCTACGCTGAACGCCCGCTGGATTTGCGATACTGGCACGCCCTTCTTGTAGAGCTCTAAGATCGCGTCCCTAGCCTTGAGGTCAGCGTCGCTGGCGGCCCTCTCGATCAGCTTGCTGACCTTCACGTCGCCCACCCAGAGCTCCTTTATCGGGGCCGAGGGGCCCATCGGCTGGACCTCGTCGTCGAGCAGTATGCTCGCGCTGGGCCTCTTCAGCAATTTCATCTCCGAGTCGACGGGCCTCTCGCCCATCGACATCAACTGGACGTCGTTCAATAGCCTAGGGGGGTCGTTGGCGTCGCGCACGTGGAACCTAGCCTTTCCTCGCACGAGCTTTACCCTGAAGTCGACTATGTCCTGTATGGACGCCCTCAGCCAGAGCTCGGGGGTGTCGAGGACGCTCGTGTCCCCCCTGAATGGCGGCACTAGGGGGCCAGCGTAGACGTAGGGATACCCGTGGCGTCCCACGAAGACCGCGGGAGGCGAGGACCCGTACAGGTCTTGGGACGCCAGCATCGAGCTGACCTTGACTATGCTGTAGGCCTTGACCAGTATGGGGCACTGGACCTTGCCGCACAACATCTTCGAGCCCTTGCAGTAGACGCACACGCTGCCCGAGGGGGCTCTAACGACTAGGTCTACCTGGTTTAGGTCGCAGGCGTCCTCGAAGCTCTCGATCACGTGCTCTAGCCAAGGGGCCTTTGCCTTGACGATCTTGACGAACTTCTTGAACTTCTTAACCATCTTCCACTAAAAGACTCGAGGAGGGACTTATTAAAGCTTAGTCGGGGCAACGAGGCGCTAGCATAACCTCCAACGTCCGTCGGCGTCGAGGTACACGAGCCCGTTCTCCCTCATGAACTTCAGTAGCTTCTCCTCGCTTTCGCTCAGCCCTTTTGGCTCTCTCGGCAACCTCTTGAGCTTCTCGACGAAGCCCCTGTAGAACTCCTCGTCGACCAAGGCGACGTCCTTGAAACCCTCTAGGACCCTCACGCCGCCCGCCCTCGCCATCCTGATTAGCGCCTTGGGGTACTTGGGCTTGAGCTCGCTCACTAACAAGACCTTAGAGCTCCTGGCCATCTCGGCTAGCTTGGCAGCGGCCTCGCCCTCCTTCTCCTCGAACTTGTTCCACAGCTTGTAAGACCAGGCGTAGACGTCTCCGCTGTCGTAGCCCTTCTCCACGGCCTGTCTCACGAACTCCTCAAAGGGGACCTCGTCCTTGACCCTCCACCACCTCCTGAACGCTTGGTAAAATTCGTCTGGGATGCCGCCCTTCAAGGCCCTCTTGGCAGGTCTCTCCTCGACAGCCCTTTTCGCAATGCCCTTCTTGCTAGCAATTTCCTCGATGATCGAGGCTACGTAGTGGTCTACGGTCAGGCCCTTTGAAAGGGCCAAGTCTTTGAGCCTCTTATAGGCCTCTTCCGATACCTCTACCGTAATTTTAGGCATGCGCTCCAACCTTATAATTCACATGAGCTACCTAAAATTTACCTCAGCACAAGTTTAAGCGGGATCCCTCAGTTAATAGCTGAGGGAGTCGTCCATGGCGCTTCTCGAAAAGATAAAGCCCATGAGCGCTGGACAGGAGGAATTGCTCCAAGCCCTTAAGAGCGAGTCCTACGAGGTCATCGGGATCTTTGGCCCCACCGGCACTGGCAAGAGTCTCCTCAGCGTCGCCTATGGCATCGACAGCGTGGTCGAGGGGAAGTACAAGAGGTTCATAATAGCGAGGCCAGTCGTGGACGTGGTCACGGGCAAGGAGGTCACGTCGGCCGAGGCCGGGGGGCTCTACTACGACTTGGCCTCGGCCTACCTCAAGGACATATTGACTGGCCTCGTGGAGTGGCAAGAGGTGGAGAAGCTGGTCAAGGAGGGCAAGCTGCTCTTCGCCGACGTGCACTACCTGAGGGGCAGGACGTTCGACGAGACCGTGATATTCGTGGACGACGCCCAGGCGGTGATGCCTGAGAGCGCCATAGAGGCCTTCATGAGGATAGGCCGAGCTAGCAAGTTCATAATAGCTGGCGACCCGGTATTGCAGAGCGTGTTGGGAGCCGATTCCAGCGGAGTCGTCATGCTTAGGGAGGTGCTCCTCGGCGAGGAGAAGGCGAAGGTAGTGGACCTGGGCCTCAAGGACATAGTCAGGCCGGGCGCCAAGAGGGGCATAAGGCTGTTGGTGGAGATGAAGATGAGGAGGAGGCCTCTGAGCAGCATCGAGAGGGGCGTCGTGGAGGCGGCCAAGATATACGCGCCCGACGCCGACGTCGTGACGGTCTTGGACTTGATGGACGACAAGAGGGCCTTCGACATAACCGTTGAGCACGTGCCCGACGCCCTCGTGATAGTCAAGGAGGGGTACTTGGCTAGGCTGATAGGCAAGGGCGGGGAGAGGATAAGCAAGATCGAGGAGGAGACTCAGCTGAGGCTCAGGGCCGTGGAGCTCACCCTCAACTTCAAGGAGCTCATAAGGGCGATACACCCGGTGTCGTGGATCCACAAGCACGTGACCGACGCCGACTTCGCGGGCCCGAACCTCCAGGTCAAGGTGAGGGGCGAGTTCGGGGCCTTCGTCGGCCAGAAGGGCGTCTACATAAAGTTCCTCGACTCTGCCTTCAAGAAGCTGATGGGAGTTGGGGTGGTGGCGAGCGAAGAAGCCGTCGCAGAGGAAAGGCCTAAGAAGAGGGAGAAGGTGAGGAAGTGAGGGTTGTAGTAAATCCGAGGACGGGGCCCGCGACCTCAGACACGACTCCAAAGCGCTAAGGGGACGGGGGTTGAGAGGGTTATAAAACCCGAGCCCGCAATATGAAGTGAAGGCGAGGTAGCGGCAGTGGGCCTAGACGTCGTAGAGCTGAAGAAGAGGATTATCGACCTGCTGAGGGAGGACGAGGAGTTCAGGCTGGCCGTCGCTGGGCTCCTCGGGTTGGACGCGATATTGCTCGAGCTCAAGAGGCTCAGGGAGGACTTCAACAGGCTCATCGAGCTGGAGGAGAAGAGGTGGGAGGAGAACAACAAAAGGTGGGAAGAGCTCAACAAACGCTGGGAGGAGAACAACAAGCGCTGGGAGGAGAACTGGCGGAGGTGGGAGGAGCAAGAAAAGAGATGGGAGGAAAACAGTAGGCGCTGGGAGGAGAACAACAAGCGCTGGGAGGAGGCGCGCAAGAGGTTCGAGGCCATAGAGGCCGAGCTCGCTAGGCTCTCCAAGGCCGTGGCGGAGATAGGCGTCGTCTTGGGCTCCATCGGCAGGAGGTGGGGTAGAGACCTCGAGAGAGCGGTCTTGGAGATCTACAGGCACGCTCTCGAGGAGAGGGGCGTAGAGCCCGGCAAGGTGGAGAAGTTCGTGTACGTCGACTCCGAGGGCAAGTACTACAAGAAAGGGGCGAGGATAGAAGTGGACATCTACGTGCACGACGAGAAGCTGTACCTCATAGAGGTCAAGTCCCACGCCGAGTACGAGGACGTCGAGTGGTTCCACGACTTGTCCAAGATCGTGGAGAAGGTCCTCGGCAGGGAAGCTAATAAGCTAATCTTGGTGGCCGTGCACATAGACGAGGAGGCCCTCGAGAGGGCCAGAGAGCTCGGAATGGACGTCATCTACGGGGCTGCAATACCGTGACCGCGAGGAACGTGCCCTCTCTTTAAGGTCGTCTGTGACAATGCATTTTTAGTCGCTGCGTTAAATTAAAGTCGGGTGGGCCTTGGTCCGAAAGGAGGACGTAGAGGTCCTGCGGCGCAGGGCCGCAGAGTTCCTCGAAGCCGTGGGAGACGATCTGAGGGCTGGCAGGTACGATCTAGCGGCCTTCCATTGCGAGCAAGCCGCGCAACTAGCCCTGAAGTACTTCTTGGCTAAGGAGCTAGGGTACTTCCCGCGCACCCACGACTTGAGAGAGCTGTTCGAGCTGGCGGAGAGGATAAAGCCTGCTCTTAAGGACCTATATAATGAGTTCAAGTTCGAGGTAGAGGTCATGTTGGACGCTTATGTGGGCGCTAGGCACCTGCCTCGTAGCTATCGAAGGGACGTGGTGGAGAGGCTCTACTCGGTGGCTGAGAGAGTTGTCAGAGAAGTGGAGGCTTATTGAAGAGAGGGCATCAGATAAGAAGAGGCTCTTAGCCGAGTGGCGAGAGCACGTTAAGCGCTTGGCTGAGGGGGCTAGGCGACTCTTGGGCGAAGCCCGAGTGCTGGCCTTTGGGAGCGTGGTCCGCGGGGATTGGTGCGTCGAAAGTGACGTAGACGTGCTAATAGTCAGCCCCAACGTACCGGGGGACGCTACGGAGAGGGTGAAGGTGAAGATGCGGCTCATGGAGCTCTTAGAAGCGCGCACCCCCCTCGAGTTGCACCTAGCAACTCCTGAGGAGTTTGAGCATTGGTATAAGAGGTTCATCGACGTTTATGAGGAGTTCTAGAACTTCGGCTCCGCTCGCCGATCACCTGATCCTTTAAATTGGATAGGCCCCGCAAGTCCTGCAGTACCTCTTGTCCTTGGGGACGCCCGAACCGCAGTAGGGGCACTGCTTCTCGCCCTGAGCTGGAGGCCTTATCTTGTGGAACTTGCTAAACACCTCGTAGAGGTACGGTTGCGCTTTGTGCCAAAACCTAACGCCTTCTCGCGCCTTTCCTTCGCTCAGCTCCTCGAGGATTTTGTAGAGCGCGTTGAAGCCGCTACCCAGCTCTATTGGATGCTTGTCCCTCCAGGTTATCTCCGGAGGCAGGAGGTCTTGGAAGGCTACCCTCAAGATGTACTTGCCTATGGTCTCGCGCCCCCTCTTCAGCTTCAGCTCAGTCGGGATTTTCAGGGCCAGCTCGACGACCTCTTCGTCTAAGTACGGGCTATAGACCTCAAGCCCCAAGTACTTGCCCAGCTCAATGGATGAGAACCTCCAGGTCTTGACCAAGTGCTCTATGTACTCCTCGAGCTCTCTGTAGCTCATTCCGTGCATGTAGGAGTAGCCGGCGAAGAGCTCGTCCCCTCCATCCCCCGTTAGCACCCCCGTCCCTCCGTCGCCCTTGACGGCTTTTAGGGCTACAAATATCGCGCTTGAGTTCACCACTTCCATCGGGTCGAAAGTCGCCAACGCCTTGACGACCTCCTCGACAGCCCTCAAGGCCTCGTCCACGCTTGCGCGGACGCGCAACAGCCCTATCCCCAAGCGCTTAGCCAGTAGCTCAGCGTAGCGGACGTCGAAGGGCTCCTGTCCCTCGAGACAGACCGCGACCCCCTTGAAGTCTCTGCTCGCGCCGTAGAGCCGCATCATGAGGGCGGCTATTGACGAGTCCAAGCCCCCGGACGTCAGGGCGTGGGTCACGCGCCTGCACCTCTTCACAGCGCTCATCAAGGCCCTTCTCAGTAGCTCGGCGTAGCGCTCCTCGTCCATCAATTATCTGACAGGCTAGTAGCGAGTGGTCAGATATCCTTTAAAGGTCCTTAGCAAGAGGTCGTAGAAGTTAAGAAGTCGAAGCCAACAACGCTTCGACCTTCCTCAGTTGCCTTGTTGCCGGGTCCACCTCAAGCCCCAGGCCCTCCATGGCGTGCACTCCCAGCACTTCCGCGTCCCCGTCTTCCGCAAAGACGACTACCGTCGTCGCTCTCCCCCTAAACATTCGACGACTGCCTCACCTACGCCTCGCTCTATGACCTTGTCTTCAATGGTCTTGAACCTCAACCTGCTCATAGGCTTCAACCCCAGCCCTTCTAGCCTACCTCGCTTGACCCATCTGTACGTGCTACCGGTGTCGACGAGGAGCTCGACCTCTAGACCCTTTGAGGGACCTCTCGGCCTATAGAGCTTGACCTTGGCAACGACGTGCCCCATAGCTACGACACCCCTAAGACCCCCTGCAAGCTAGACCTCAGCTGTCCATTAGCCTTGAGGCTTCACAGATTAGGAGGTCGACGGTAACGACATTGGGGATGGAGCCTATAGGTCTAACCCAGGTTACTGGCTAAGATTAAGGGAGCTCGCACGGTAGGGCGAAGTAGTCAATCCTCCACCCCCCTAGCTCTCAAGGCCTCCGCAACCTCCGCGCTCCTCGCCACGAGCAGAGAGGCGAAGGCCCTGAGCGGGTACACGTACGCTCGAGGGCTCAGGGAGGGGCTCCATCCCCTGGCCCTCATGACGTCCATCAACTCGCTAGCTAGCTTGATCGAGTGGCCGAGGAACATATAGGCCAGCGAGAGTGCGTTGAAGCCCAAGATTTCCCTCACTTGCCTCGGAGGCGTGGTCAAGTACAGGAGCGCCAAGGAGGTGAAGGTGGCGAAGCCGTACACTAAGTTGAACGCTACGGAGGGCGTTAGCGTCGAGAACGCCAAGTCCAGTACTGCGATCACCGAGGCGAGGGCGCACCAGAGGGCGAGCGTCGCGGCTAAAACCCTCTTGGCGCCCACGTAGAGCGTCAGGGCCGCAGCCACGACCAGCACGGCCACCGTTGCGTATAAGTGTAAGAACCTCGAGGTCACGGCCGCGCTTACGAGGACTACCTTCAAGCTGAGGGCCTCGCGAGCGTGTAGCGGAGTTCGCTTGTTCTGCACCGCGATAACTTCTTCAGCTAAGGACCGCATAGCATCGACCTCGTCGGCACTCCAGCTCTCTCGAGAACTTCGTCGCTGAGCTCGCCTGGAGGTCCTTTAAACGCGACGACGCCATCGGATAGGACCACAACTTGGCTCGCCCTCAACATGTGGGTGTAGGAGGTGCTCGCGGAGGCAATGACTATCGCCTTGCCCCTCTCGACCCCGTAGTTTATGACCCTTACCAACGACCTGACGCCCTCGCAGTCCATGTAGTCGAAGGGCTCGTCGAGCAACCAGACTGGCTGGTCCACCGCCAACACGCTAGCCATGGAGACTCGCTTCGCCTCGCCGCCGCTGAGGGTGAAGGGGTTCCTGCTGAGGAGGTGCTTCGGCACGAGCAGGTCCACTATCTCTCTGTTGAGCTCTACGCCCGCGGCTTTGCTCGTGAACTCTAGCTCGTCGGCGACCGTCGCCTCCACGAAGCCGGCGTAGGGGTTCTGCCACGCGTATCCAACGAGCTTCACGGCCTCCCTCCTCGAGATCTTGTGCACGTCCCTCCCCATCACGAGCACCCTGCCCCTCGAGGGCCTCAGTAGCCCGGCTATGGCCTTTAATAGGGTGGTCTTCCCCGAGCCGTTCCTGCCCAGCAAGAGGTGGAGGCCTGGCCCCAGCGAGAGATTTAAGCCCTTTAAGACCTCGAAGTCTCCGTACAAGACCTTGAGGCCCTCGACTACTATCATCTCACCCTCAGCACCCCTCTTATGAAGACGCATAAGGGAATGCCCAATCCGCACACGCTCACGACCTCTCCCACGAGGACCCCGACGAAGGCCACGATTAGCTCAACCCCTCCGAAGACGTGGAGCACGAAGTACCCCACGACGGCGGACACGACGATGGCCTCGGCCGCCGCTGCCATCGCTAGGGGGAAAGCGCCCTTGCTCCTCTTGCCCACGGCCCAGGCTATCGAACTTGCTAGGAGATTGGCGAGGGCACCGAAGGCCACGTCGACTATCCCGAAAGGCGAGAGGAGGTTCGCTATCGCGCACCCGATGGTGAGTCCCAGGACGGCCGAGAAGCCGAAGAAGTCGAAGAAGGGGAGGAGCAGGAGGGCGTCGGCGACCCTTGCTTGGAAGTGGTAGAAGCTGATCGGGGCTAAGGTCGTCGTCAGCGCTGAGTAGAGCCCAGCTATTGTGGCCGCCTTGGCTGCTAACAACGCCCTGCCCATGTCACGGACCTCCCACCCCTTCGGTGGGAGAGGTTGATTTCTCCCTTGGCTAGCCCTCATTGGGGCCTCGCCGCATCTGGAGTGACGGCGGAGCTCAGCCCGCCGGGGCAGAAGCCCAGAGGGTCGCAGGGTCGTCTTCAAAATAAGCTTTTCTTTAGCTCAAAAGTTGTCGTGCGTGAGGACCTTTGCAAAGCTCCGAAGACCTCAAGACTACAAACAGCGTCCTCGTTTCACTCATTGGTCAGCTAGCTTCGAGAGCCCATCGTCGAGTTCGCCGTGGCGGCAACTTAAGACCTCAACAGCTGAAACCAGCGACGAGCACACAATCGCAGACCCTATGGCTCTCGCAGTAAGGTGATGGCCAGATTGAGCCGATAAAGGAGGTGCGACTAGTGACTAGGAATTAATGGGAGGACGATGGGATAGCCGCCCTACGCCAGAACAAGCACGTAGTCGATATAGGTCTCAGGTCACCTGCGATAGTGCTTACGATGGCGCTTAGCGAGGCCCTCAGTCCACGGATTGGCCAAGAGGTTCTTGCTTTAACTGTTTTGGAGAGGTCGACCGTAGGAGCAAAGGACAGCTCCTCCTCAAAGCTCGCACAAGACGCTTTCGTTACAAATAAACCGGGAAAAGAAGACGATAAATACGCGGGTCCGCGATATGTGCAGGTTGGCCCTTTATGCGGCGGTGGGTAGCCCGAAGGGCCTCGAAGAACTTGTCGAGAGCTTCGTTGAGGCCTCCGTAAACGACTTCGTGTTGCACTCCTACAGGAGGGAGAGGAGGAGCCACAACCACGGCTGGGGCTTCGCCTACCTCCAAGGGCTCTTCGGCGATCTAAGCATCATGCACTTCAAGACCTCTCTTCCGATACCCTGCGCCAGAGAGGTCTTAGCAATTCCTAAGCGCTTCGACTGGCTCTCCCTGATTCTGCACAGTAGGCTGACGTCTAGTGAACCGATAGATGTACTGAGCTCTCACCCCTTCCACGTATCGATCCCAGGGAAGTTGAGCCTATGGCTAGCCCACAACGGGGCCGTGGACAAGGAGAAGCTGGCTAAAGAGCTGTCTATGGAGGGGCTAGTCGACGCGTACGCAGACTCGTACTTCCTCGCGCACTGGCTCGCCCAAAACGTCGAGAGGCCGAGTACCGACCGGCTAGAGAAGGCGATTAGTAAGCTCATCGAACTGGGCGCCGTCGAGACATCGCTAAACTTCGTCGCGATAATCCTAGGTGAGAGGGAGAAGGATGCCCTCTGCGCGGCCCTGAACTACGTGTGCGGCAGGGGCCTCAACGTGTACGACTACTACAAGCTCTACAGGGTGCTTGTGGGCGACAAGGCTTCAGTGGTGGCCTCGTCGACCATAGCCCTCTACATGGAAAGGCTGTACGGGTATGAGGTAGGCCCTCTGGAGAACGGCGAGCTACTGATCCTGAGCCCTCGAAAGGGCGAGATCGCGACTGCGTCGAGGAAGCTCCTTTAACATTTCAGGGGCTCGAAAAGAGGCCAAAAACTTAATGGTTCGTACGTTAAGGAGAGACGGAATGTCCGAAAAGATGGATCCCGTCTGCGGTATGTCTGTAGATCCCCGAGGGGCGCGGTACAAGACCGTCTACAAGGGTAAGGTGTATTACTTCTGTAGTAGGCATTGTCTGGAGGCCTTCGAGAAGAACCCCGAGCTCTACTTAGAGCGTGGGCCCCAGGGCATGCCTGAGTAGCCTACGTACTTGAGAAGGCCTAGAAGCGGTGACATCATTGACGTGGCGCAGGGCCAAGATCAAGGTCGTTGGCGTGGACTGCCCCTCCTGCGTCTACGCGATAGAGAAGAATGTCAGGTCGAAGGGCTGCGTGCGCTCCTTCAAGATGAACGTGAACACGGGAGAGGCTGAGGTGGAGTACGACGAGGACAAGTGCTCCCTCAGGGACCTCTACGCAGCCGTCAGGGAGGCTGGCTACGACGTCTACAAAGAGAGGCTGTACTTCGACTTAAAGGACCTCAGCGCGGAGGAGGCCCCCGCGCTAGAGTCAAGGATCTCGAAGAAGAGGGGAGTCCTCGACGTCAAGATATCGCTCGCGACGAGGATGGCCGTCGTTACGTACAACCCCCTAGAGGCCTCGAGGGATGAAGTAATAGGCGAGCTCAGGGGGCTGGGCGCCGAGCCGCTGGAGGAGGCCATCAGGAGGGAGAGGAGGCCCTCTGAGAGGCTACTGCTCTACAGGAGGCTCAGCTCCTTTGCCATAGGTTTAATCGCCGTGGCCCTGTCCATGGCTGACACGCTCGCTGGCGAGGCTCAACTCCTCAGCGAAGCAGAGGTCCTCGTGCCGTTCTTGGCTGGGCTGGCCATTTCGCTCAACGTCGACATAGTCGTTAAGGGGTGGCGATCTCTGAGCGCGGCCCTTCCAGTCATGGACTCGCTCATAGCCCTTTCGGTGACCTCTACGTTCATAGCTGGCTTGGCGTCTCTCGCCGGGCTCTTGCAACTTCATGGGGGGCTCCACGCTTCGACGTTCTTCGAGGCCTCCGCGGGCGTCATAGGCTTCATAGGGCTCGGCAAGTACTTGGAGGAGAGGCTACGCAAGAGGGCCCTCGGCGCGCTCGAGACCCTCGCTACATCGCTTAAAGGCAACGTCAGGGTAGTCGTCGGCGAATCAACAGTAGAAAAGCCCCTCTCGGAGGTCAAGCCCGGCGACGTCGTAGAGGTCAGGGCTGGCGAGATAATATTAGTCGATGGCGTCGTCGTGGAGGGACAGGGCTACGTGGACGAGTCCAGCTTCACGGGCGAACCCGTCCCTCGCTTCAAGAGGGGCGAGACCAGGGACCCCGTGTTAGCTGGTAGCGCTCTTCTCTCAGGCTACTTGAGGGTGAGGGCCACTAGAATCGGAGGCGAGACCTTCATCGCCCACTTGATGGAGGCGGTGAGAGAGGCGGAGTACTTGAAGCCGAGGCTTGCTAGAGTGGCGGACAAGGTCGTCGGCTACTTCACCTGGATCGTTTTGATCATAGCCTTGGCTACCTTCGCGTACTGGTGGATCGGACACGGCGACCTCCAGTGGGCCGTCATGTTTGCGGCGGCCGTCCTGACGGTCGCCTGCCCCTGCGCCTTGGGCATAGCGACCCCGCTCGTCGCCTCGCTCGCCGTGTTGAGGTCCTCGAGGGAGGGCATTCTCGTCAGAGCAGGCGACGTCTTCGAGAGGGTACTGGCCTCGGACGTGGTCATATTCGACAAGACGGGGACTCTAACCGTCGGCAAGCCAGTCCTGCTCGCAGTCCACGCCGTGAGAGACGTCGACCTCCGGAGAGTGCTCCACTTGGTGTGCTCCTTGGAATCTCGGAGCGAGCACCCGCTCGCGCGGGCCATAATTGAGTGGTGTGCGAAGGAAGGCGTGAGGCCGAGCGAGCCCGAGGAGTACGTCCACGTGCCCGGGGAGGGCGTCTATGGCGTGGTCGATGGCGTCGAGATAGCAGTCGGAAGCTCCGAGCTCGCCTCTAGGCTTGGCCTGGCCCTGAGTGACGACGTCGCGGAGCTGGTGAGGAGCATAGGGTCGAGGGGGAACACGCCGGTGTTGGTGATCTTGGGATCAGAGGTCGTGGCCGTCTTGGAGGTTGGCGACTCACCGAGGAAGGAGGCCCTTCAAGTGATTGAGGAGTTGAAGAAGAGGGGCTACAGAGTGGGGCTCGCAAGCGGTGATGTGGAGGCAAGCGTCTCTTACTACAAGAACCTCTTCAAGCTGGACTTCGCGTACTGGGCGTTGAAGCCGAACGACAAGGCGGAGCTCGTGGAAGAGCTCCAGGGCAGGGGCCACAAGGTGATATTCGTTGGCGACGGCATTAACGACGCCCCAGCCATCGGCGCGGCTAACGTCGGGGTGGCCATGGGCAGCGGGACGGAGATATCGAGAGAGGCCGGCGATGCTGTGCTGGCGGGCAATGATCTCAGGGCGTTGTTGTTCCTCTTGGGCTTCAGCAAGATTGTCAAGAAAAAGATGATACAAAACATAGCGTGGGCCCTCGTGTACAACGTGGCCCTCATACCAGTGGCCGCGGGAGCCCTCTTCACGTCATTCCACCTCTTCATAGCTCCTCAATTAGCCGCCCTCGCCATGATCTTGAGCGACATAAGCGTTGTCGCCAACGCTCTGACAATATTGAGGTCTAAGGTTTAAGGGGATGGCGATCTTCGATGAGGCATGGAAGGTCGTGCTACGTGCGTAACCAAATTCTAAGACCCCAGCCCTAATGGCTCAAAAATTTTTCAACTCGTTAGCACCTAAGTCCGCGTATGGGGCAGGCGAAACCCAACAGGTCTCGTTCTACTTTTCACTCCTGAGAGTGAGAAAAGCCCTTCAACGATAGCGGTTAAAAGCGCTACCCCTTCACTACAGGAGCGCGGCCTTAGATGGAGGGGCGTGGTTGCTGAAGAGGTTAGCGTCTTCTTTCCTAATGATGGGTTTAGTGCTATGCGCTGTTTGCGCTATAGCCACCTACCAGCTGAGCGGAGGAGCCTCGCAGGGGGAAGTGCTCGTCTTCGCAGGTACTGCCGCTTCTCCAGTTTATAGAGAAATCGTAGCCCTCTTCGAGTCGAGATATGGCGTTAAAGTCGTCGTGAACTTGGGCGGCTCTGGGCGTTTACTCTCGGCTCTAGAAATCGCTCGAACCGGAGACATCTACATTTCGGGCTCGCCTGAGTACCTCATTTTAGCAGCCCAGCGTGGCATCGTCAACTTCACGGCCTCTCCGCCGAAGGTGCTCGCCTACCTCGTTCCAGCGATAATCGTCCAAAAGGGCAATCCAGCGAACATAACTAAGCTCGAAGACCTCGCACGACCGGGGGTCCGCGTGGGGATGGCAGACCCTAGGTCCGTCTGCCTAGGCCTCTACGCGATGGAGTTATTAAAGGAGAATGGGCTTTGGGAGGCTGTTAGCAATAACATCGTCGTTTACGCAGCTAGTTGCGAGGCAACAGCGCAATTGGTGTATGTAGGCGCCGTAGACGCCGTAATAGGGTGGCACGTCTTCTGCTACTGGAACCCTGATAAAGCCGACATAGTATGGATCGAGCCCGACAGAATTCCGAGGGTAAGTTATATAGCAGGGGCGGTGACGACCTTTGCCAAGGACAAGGAGCTCGCTGCTAAGTTCTTGGAATTCCTCGCGTCACAAGACGTACAAGAGATCTGGAAGAAGTACGGGTACTTTGTCACTATAGAAGAGGCAAGGGCCCGCGCCCCAAAGTCGGCATTTGAGGAGCTTAGATGACATGAAGGTCAGCGTGTTTAGAATCGTGCTCTTCCTATGTCTGGCGCTTATTTTGGCCTTCTTCATATGCGTCTTCACGTCGCCTGTGATGTTTACGCAACCTTGGCGGCTTGTATCCGCCCTCCTCTCAGATGAGGTAGGGTTCGCCCTCTCCCTCTCAGTGATCACGGCCGCGTGTTCGACTGCGATTTCCTTAGCCATCGGCATACCAGCGGCTTACGCCCTATCCCGCTTTGATTTCCGAGGGAAGACAGTAGTCGAGGGGCTCTTGGACATACCCGTGGCAGTACCCCCAATCGCGCTAGGAGTCATGCTACTAATGTTCTTCGCCAGAAACCCCTTGGGCTCGCTCATAAACGAGCGAGTGATAAGGTTCGTCTTCGAGGTCCCAGGCATTATCTTAGCCCAATTTGCGGTTATAAGCGCCTTGACGATAAAGATGCTGAAGGAGGTCTTCGATGGAGTGCCCCCGCGCTATGAGAAAGTTGCGAGGACCCTTGGATATACGGAATTGGAGTCCTTCCTCTACGTTACACTCCCTGCTGCTAAGCGTGGAGTCCTCGGGGTTACGCTATTGTCATGGGCTCGCGCACTGGGAGAGTTTGGGGCGACTATTACACTCGCTGGCGCTACGAGGTTCAAGACCGAGACCCTTCCCATAGCTATTTACCTCAACTTAGCCGCGGGAGACTTGGAGAGCGTCGCCACCTTATCGATAATATTCCTCTTGGTATCTTGTGTAACGCAAGTAGTCATTAGAAAACTCCTGTACAGGGGGTTTGCGCTTTGATGGTCGTTTCTAACCTCTACGCAAAGCGTGGCACCTTCTTTCTCAAAAACGTGAGCATAGAGGCAAAGGATGGCTCGACGCTCATGATAATGGGCCCTAACGGGTGCGGTAAGACGACGTTGCTTGAGTGCGTGGCCGGACTTCAGGAGATCGATTCAGGTAGCATAGTCATTGACGGAGTCGACGTTACAAACCTCCCTCCAGAGAAGAGGAGGATCGGATACGTACCAGAAGATTACGCGCTCTTCCCAAACATGACCGTTCAGAAGAACATCTTGATGGCATTTAAGAAGTCGAGGGGCATGGGACTTGACGACCTTCGAAGGATCATTCGCCTATTGCAAATTGATGATCTAATGTATAGGAGGGTTGAGTCATTGAGCTCGGGGCAGAAGCAGAGGGTCGCTATAGCGAGGGCCCTAGCGATCAGGCCGAGCGTTCTGTTATTGGACGAGCCCTGCTCGGCGCTCGACCCTCCTACGAGGGAGGCCTTTAGGAGGGGGATGGGCGACATTCTCAAGGAGGTCTTCCGCGAATTCGACATCCCCGTCCTTTACGCGACCCACGACCTCTTAGAGGCCACTGCCATCGGTGATGAGATAGCTTTGATGAGTAACGGAAGGATCGAGCAAGTGGGCCCGGTCAGCGAAGTCTTCGAGAACCCGCGCTCGAGGTTCGTCGCAGAGTTCTTGGGGTTTAACGTCCTCGACGGGAAGGTTCTTTCCGCTAGCGCCATGGGCGCATCGATCGACGTCGGGGGCGTGGTTTTGAGGGCTGAGGGTCTAGGCGCTTTTCCAGAGGACGTAAAAGACGTGGTGGTTGTGATAAAACCCCAAGACGTAATCTTGTCGCCGACGAGAGAACCGTTTGAACTGAAGTGGAGGAGTTGTCAATGCAACGTCCTAAGCGGTGTAGTGAAGCACATCCACATAGAAGGGTCAATGGTTAAGGCCGACGTCGAAGTAGGCGACGTTAGCTTGAAATCTTACGTCAGCTCGGAGTACCTCGAGGGATTCGAAATCAAGCCGGGGTGCAAGGTCTTCGTGCATATCAGGGCATCGAAGGTCATAGTTCTTCCTAAGGCGTAGTTAAATGCTGGGCGACGCCAAGGTGCAAGGGCCTCTCGAAGGGCCTGCGAGCCTAAAACT
>Ga0185307_1000955_pt1 | contig 16963 bp, 14 predicted proteins | sample LHCtaG_FD_128010 | JGI IMG/M metagenome (GOLD analysis project Ga0185307, IMG submission 128010) | Hot spring microbial communities from Little Hot Creek, USA to study Microbial Dark Matter (Phase II) - LHC4sed_matched (SPADES... | ecosystem: Environmental > Aquatic > Thermal springs > Hot... | reverse complement strand
CGGGCGACCCGACCGGAAGGGAGGCGGATGACTCGGTAGCGGCCCTCCGGGGCCCGGCCCCGCCGGACATCGGAGCGGTCGTCGTCCAGGTAGAATCCCCATTCTACAGCTGGTATGAGGCCGTAGGAGGCCGGCAGGTCTAAGAGGCGACGAGCGTATTCGTTGGCGTAGACGTACCGATCCCCACTTTCCAAGACCATCCATCCGAAAGGTGCGTGTTCTAAGACGGCGTGCAAGGCGGCATCGGCGAAAGTTTCCGTAGCCCGCCGCTCGGCACGGCGACGATCCAACCAGAGGGCCAGCAGCGCCGTCCCTAAAGTTGCCAGCAGCAGGCTAAGGAGAAGGTGACGCAGCTCTAAGACCAGCATACTAAGCATCCCATCTTTACAGACTTCCGCTCGTGCATTATCATTGTAACATGAATTGCGTAAAGAGGGGTAAGCGATGGGCCGAAAATTAAAAAATTTAACCCCTTGGCTCCTTTCCCTTGTCGCTTCTTTTTCCTTTATCTTCTACACTCTGACCACAGGCGAGCTTGGTTTCCCTTTAGATGATGCTTGGATACACCAAACTTATGCCCGCAATCTCATCCGTTACCGCCAATGGGCATACATCCCTGGCCACCCCAGCGCAGGTTCAACCTCCCCCCTCTGGACTTTGCTCCTAAGCCTCGCTTACCTTACGGGCATTGACTTTAAAGCCTGGACTTTCGCCTTGGGTATTGCTTTCTTCGGGGCAACAGCTTGGGGAGTAGGCCGGCTTACCACCAGCTTAGGGTGGGATGAGAAAACAGCTTTCCTTACAGCTTGCTTCTGCGCTTTGGAATGGCACATGGTCTGGGCTTCCGTTTCCGGGATGGAAATCCCTCTCTTTACCTTCCTTTCCCTCCTTTCCCTCACGCTTTTCCTTGGGGGTTGGCCATTTCAGGGCCGCTCTTACCTTCGTATGGCAGCAATGGGCATAATCCTTGGGCTTCTATGCCTCGTTAGACCAGAGGGATTGCTTCTGGGAGTTCTCCTTTTCCTGGCTTCTTCCTATAAAAGCCCTTTAAAAGCTCTATCTTTTGCCGGGGGGATGGCTCTATGCCTTGCGGCCTACAGCGCTTTCAATTTCCACCTCTCCGGCAATCCCTTCCCTAACACATTCTACGCTAAAGCTGCAGAATATCGGGAGCTTGTTGAAAAGCTGCCGATTTGGGCAAGGTTCTGGCGAGTGGTTTTCCCCACCTTTGTGGGCGCCCAAATCCTCCTTTTGCCCGGCTTTTTGGTAGGGGCCAAAAAAGCGCTGAGCTCCGAAGGCAAAGCTTTCAAAGCCATCCCTTTACTTTGGCTATTACTTCACCCCTTAGCTTATGCCTTCCGCCTTCCCGTTGGCTACCAGCACGGACGCTACGCAATGCCTCTAATCCCAATCCTCATAGCCTTAGGAGTGCCTGGGACCATTGAGCTTTGGAAAAGAATGCCTCGGCTTGTCACCAAAGCTTGGGCAATATCCACACCGATTCTACTCTTGGCCTTTCTCTTCCTGGGAGCCAAAGCCTACGCTACCGATGTGGGCATAATCCAATGCGAGATGGTGAATGTAGCCCGATGGATTTCCGAAAACACCCCTCCCGGTTCCCTGATTGCCACGCACGATATAGGGGCAATTGGGTATTTTTCGGGCAGGGATATACTGGACCTGGCAGGGCTTGTTAGCCCAGAAGTCATCCCCTTCATCCGGGATGAAAAGAGGCTGAAGGAATTCATATTGAGCCGCGGGGCTGATTACTTAGTTACCTTCCCTTCGTGGTACCCTGAGCTCACCAAAGACCCTATTTTCATCCCCCTTTACTCCACAGGGTGCAGCTTGACGCTTAAAGCCGGAAGTGATAATATGGTTATGTATGGGGTCCAGAAAGCACCTTCCAAGTAACCTTTGGGTCCTTTCGGCTACGGCTTTTTTAATGGCTACAGGAACTACTACCTGGCTTCCCATTCTGCCCCTTTATCTGAGGAAGCTTGGGGCAGAGGACACCCAGGTAGGTTTTGCTTTTACTTTGATGACCGCCAGTTTTGCCGCCACTCAATTTTTGGGAGGCTTTGTAGCCGACCGCTTCGGCCGTAAAGTGGCTGTAGCTTTGCCCACCATTCTTTTCTCTCCCTTCTACGCTCTATTGGCAATCTCTACCTCTTTGTATGAAGCCCTTGCTTTGCTGGTAGCGCTAAACGTGATAAGCGCTATCCAATCCCCTGGCTTTGTAGCCCTTATAGCTGAGTCAGTCCCCGATGATTCCACAGGGAATGCCTTCGGCATCTTTGAGTTTGCTTTAGGCCTTGGTTATGTAGCGGGGCCGGCGTTGGGAGCCTGGCTTATAAATTATGTTGATTATGGTCATCTTTTCCTGGGCTCAGCATTAGTCTCGGCCTTATGCGGGGTACTCAGGTTCATCCTTTTGGAAGAGCCGCCGAGGCCTCAAAAGCATAGCCAAAGCACCTCTTGGAAAGAGCTGTTATCAAGCGCTTTCCTTCCTGCAGTTTTTGCCTCGGTATTCATAAACTGGCTTTATAACCTCACAATATGGGGGCCTTTCCTTGCCCTTCATGCCAAAGACTTGTGGGGATGGAACGACGCGGAGATAAACATAGCCATGGCTATAGGCAACCTCGCCCTAACTTTTACCAGCATCGTGGCCGGGAAGGTTATTGACCAATACGGGGATGCTTTAATCCTCAAAATAAGCGCCTTGATTTTCCCCATCTCAATGGTGCTCTTGGTTCACTCCAAGCCCTCTATACCCTTCTGGGCCCTGCTTTTAATCTCCTTTGCATCCTCGCAGTTAGCATGGATAGCCTACAATACCTTCATCACTCACCAAGCCCCAGCTGAATACCGGGGAAGCTTCCTCGGAATCATCGGTACAGTCTCGGGCCTTCTTGGTTCACTCTCTCCCAGTGCAGGGGGCTTCCTTAGGGAAAGATGGGGCTCCTCCGCTCCGTTCTGGGCAGCTTTTATCTGCGGGATTGGCTTAGTGGTCTCAGTGCTCCTAAAGAAAGAGGAACTGGACACAATTTACACCGTAGGCCACTCCAACCGCTCTCTGGAAGAATTCATAGCCCTGTTGAAGGACAACAAAATCCAAGTTGTGGCCGATGTTAGGCGCTTCCCCTACTCTCGGTTGAACCCTCAGTTCAATCGGGAAAATTTGGAGAAGGCGCTTAAAGCGTTAGGGATAGAATACATTTGGCTTGGGAATGAACTTGGTGGGTATCGGTCCGGGGGTTACGAGGAATACACGAAAGACCCCCACTTCCAAGAGGGGTTAGAGAAGTTGGAATTCACCGCTTTCCACAAGCGAACGGCCATTATGTGCGCGGAGAAACTGTGGTTCCGCTGCCACCGCCGCTTCATAGCCGATGAGCTTGTGCGGAGAGGATGGAAAGTGCTCCACATTTCAGAGCTTGGTAAGCCTTTATCCCACCACAAGTTCAGGGATTGAGGACAAGAGGGCAAGAGGAAAGCTTATCCTTCAACTCCTCAGGGGCGCTCTCTGGGGTAATCCCAACTTTCTGGGCTAAAATGCAGCAGAACTTCTTTTCCTCCAAGTCATCATCGGCATCTTCAAAGCAAATCTGCAATGCCTTTATCTTATCCCCTTTATTAAGCGCCGTGAAGAGAGCATCAGCCTTAGCCATTTTACCCACCTCCTTCTAAAGTTTGGCTATATTATACCATAAAGGACCAAATTGGTCAAGTTTGTTCCGAATTTCACGAAGCCTTTCATGCCGACAAGGGGGTAAAAAGGGGCAAATACCCCACCGTGAGGCCAAAACCTCGCAAACCCTTCGGGGCGTGGCCTTCAGCCCTCGGGCCAGGGCTAAACTGGGGTGGGGAAAAATGGAGATTGCCTTGCACCCTTCAAGGGGCTCGCGATGGCGCTCCGGGGAGGAACTCACGCAGGTGTAAAGCTACGTAAGCCTTGTCTCACTTCCCCTCTTATGGTAAACTAAAGCTAAAAGCAAGGAGGATGGAAAGGATGAGCGGGAAAAGGGTTTTCAGCGGGGCGCGCCCCACAGGAAAGCAACATTTGGGCAATTATCTTGGCGCCATCCGAAACTACGTCCACCTCCAAGAGCAAGGTTATGAAACCATCTATTGCGTCGTGGACTTGCACGCTATGACCACTTCCTTCGCTAACCTCCGTGAGCTTACGGCAGAAATGGTCTTGGACTGGATGGCCGCGGGGGTTGACCCTAACAAATCCATAATTTTCGTGCAATCTTCAGTGCCAGAAGTGATAGAACTTGCCTGGTATTTTTCTACCATAACCCCACTCGGCTGGCTCCTGCGCCTGCCAACCTTCAAGGAAAAAGTGCGAGCCCAGCCCGATAACGTAAACTATGGCCTTGTGGGATATCCAGTTCTAATGGCCGCTGATATAACCTTGTACAAAGCCGAAATAGTTCCTGTGGGGGTAGACCAGGCCCCTCACTTGGAATTCACTAGGGAAGTAGTGCGTCGCTTCAACCACATGTTCGGCCCAGTTCTGGTGGAACCTCAAGCCCTCTACACCGATTTCCCGAAGGTCTTGGGGATTGATGGGGTAAACAAGATGAGCAAATCCCTCAACAATCACATTGAAATCTCAGCCTCGCCGGAAGAAATTCACCAGCGGGTTATGATGATGGTCACTGACCCTCAGCGCACCCATCGCCACATCCCTGGCCGCCCAGAAGTGTGCAATGTCTTCTCCTTCCACAAATTCTTCTCACCCAAGGAAGTGGAGATGATTGATAAGGAATGTCGCACTGCAGGGATAGGTTGTGTGGATTGCAAGAAAATACTTTCTCGCAACATAAGCGATTACTTTGCCCCATTCCGGGAGAAGCGCCAAGAGTTGGCCTCCGACCCATCGCATGTTTGGGATGTCCTGGAAGATGGCCGGAAGAGGGCTAAAGCCATAGCCGAAAGGACTATGGCCGAAGTCAGGGAAGCGATCTACAGCAAAAAATCGGTTGGAGGATGAGCCCATGGATCCTACCCCCGCTGTCCGAATGGTTAACATAGTAAAGAGGTTCCCCGGGGTTTTGGCCAACGACCATGTGAACTTTGAGGCTGCACCTGGCGAGGTACATGCCCTGCTTGGGGAAAACGGCGCTGGTAAGACAACCCTCATGAACATCCTCTATGGGATTTACCAGGCCGATGAGGGCGAAATTTACATAGACGGCCGGAGGGTCCACATCCATTCCCCCAAAGATGCCATAGCGCTGGGCATAGGGATGGTCCACCAGCACTTCCACCTCATCCCTTCCCATACCGTTGGGGAAAACATAGTGCTTGGGCTGAAAGGCAATTTCTTCTTCCCGCTGGAAAAGGCTCGCAAGAGCATAGAGAAAATGCTGGAGCAATATGGCTTAAAATTGGACTTAGATGCCTACGTCTGGCAAATTTCGGCCGGGGAGAAACAGAGGGTGGAGATAGCCAAAGCCCTCTACCGCAACGCACGCATCCTCATCATGGACGAGCCAACGACAATGCTCACCCCAGGCGAAACCCAAGACCTATTCCAAGCCCTGAGGCGGATGGCTGAGGAGGGTAAAACCATAATTTTCATAACCCACAAGCTCAGAGAAGTGATGGAAGTAAGCGATAGGGTAACGGTCCTAAGAAGGGGCAAAGTTGTAGGAACGGCCAAGACTTCTGAGGTCACGATCCCTCAGCTTGCGAAAATGATGGTGGGGGAGCAGACCATCTGTGAAATAACCTTGCCTCCAAAGGAGAAAGGGAAAGTAGTCTTAGAAGTGCAAGACCTATGTGCAATTAACGATAAAGGTTTGCCGGCGCTAAAGAACATCTCCTTCTCCATCCGTGAAGGCGAAATATTGGGTATAGCAGGGGTAGCGGGAAACGGCCAGAAGGAATTGGTAGAAGTGCTAACTGGCTTGCGCAGGGCATCGTCGGGGCGAGTGCTCTTGGATGGCAAGGATATTACAAACCTTTCCTCTCGCGAAATCGCTGACCTTGGGGTTGCTCACGTCCCAGAGGAGAGGATAAGCCTTGGGCTTGCCCCCGGCATGAGCGTTTTGGACAACCTCATCCTCAAGCTATACCGCCATTACCCCTTCTGCCGTGGCTTCATACTGGACTACCGCAAGGCTGAAGAGTTTGCCGATAGGAAAGTAAAGGAGTTTGAAATCATCACTCCCAGCTTAAATACTCCAGCAAAGCTTCTTTCTGGTGGGAACATCCAACGCCTAATCTTGGCCAGGGAAACAAGTGGCCAACCAAGGGTTATTATAGCTGCCCATCCTACCTATGGGCTGGATATAAAGGCAACGGATTACGTGCGCCGCCAGCTCATTGAGCAACGCAACCGAGGAGGCGCTATCCTCCTAATATCCGAGGACTTGGAAGAAATCATGTGCATGAGCGACCGCATAGCTGTAATCTATGAAGGCCAAATAATGGGGATAATGGATGCTCAAGAAGCCGATGTGAAGACCATAGGCCTGATGATGGCTGGAGTAAAGCCTGCTCATGATAGAGGAGCAGCTTAAAACTATACCGCCTGAAACTGGGGTTTACATATTCAAAGACTCCAAGGGCCAAGTCCTTTACGTAGGCAAGGCTGTGAACTTGAGGAGCCGGGTCCGCTCCTATTTCCAGCCCTCAAGTCGCTCCTCCCTTAAGGCCCGCCTCCTGGCTGAGAAAGTTGCTTCGGTGGAGTTCATCTTAACCCAAAACGAAGTAGAAGCTTTGGTTTTAGAATGCAACCTAATAAAAAGGTATCGCCCGCCGTTCAACATCCGCCTCCGGGATGACAAGCAGTACCCATACATCAAAATCACCTGGCACGAAACCTTCCCCCGCATCTTGGTCACGAGGAGGATGGAGCAGGATGGCTCCCTCTACTTCGGCCCTTACACTTCTACATCCGCCCTCCACCAGACAATGGACCTAATCCGCAAGATTTTCCCCTATGCCACTTGTTCTGACCCAACCCCTGGCAAAAGGGTTCGCCCCTGCCTCTACTACGATATTGGCCGATGTATAGGACCATGCACAGGGGAAGTATCTCCGGAAGAATATCGGGCAATGGTGGAGCAGATAATCCTTTTCCTCAAGGGGCGAACGGAGGAGATAATAGCGGAGCTGCGGGCGAAAATGGAGGAAGCAGCTTCAGCTCTGGCCTTTGAGAAAGCAGCAGCCATAAGGGACCAAATCTTTGCCTTGGAAAAAATTTCTCAGCACCAGCGTGTGGTCTCCCCATCCTTGGAAGACAAAGACTTCATCGCTTATGCCCGCTCGGAAGAAGAGGCTTGCGTGCAAGTTTTCTTCGTCCGTAACGGTAAAATGGTAGGCAGGGAATACTTCATCCTGGAAGGAGCCGAGCTGGAGGAAGGCCAAATTTTAGGGTCTTTCCTCAAACTATTCTACCAAAAAGCGGCCTTCATCCCCCCCGAGGTGATAATCCCCCAAGAGCTTGAAGAAGCACCTGTTATTGAAGAATGGCTTACCTCCCGCCGCGGTGCAGAGGTCAAGCTAAGGCTCCCACAGGATGATATAGAAAGCGAGCTATTGCGCATGGCTTTCCACAATGCCTTTGAAACCTTGGAAACCATGAAGGAAAATCGGGAGAGGGAGAAGAAAAGGGGGATGGAAGCACTGGCCGAACTGGAGGAAGCACTGGACTTGCCAAGGCTTCCTGTATGGATTGAATGCTACGATGTCTCCCACATCCAAGGGAAGTGGGCTACGGGAAGCATGGTGGTCTTCGTTAATGGCTCACCCCGGAAAGGCTTCTACCGCCGCTTCCAGATAAAAGAGGTTGAGGGGATTGACGATTACGCTATGCTAAAAGAAGTGCTGGAGAGGCGCTTCCGACGCTACTTGGAAGCCAAGGATAGCGAACTCCGGCTGGCAGCTTCCGATGAGCCCTGGCCTCACAGACCAGACCTGGTCCTGGTAGATGGAGGGAAGGGCCAGCTTGGGGTTGCTTTGAAAGTGCTGGAAGAACTGGGCATAGAGGATATACCCGTAGCCGCCTTAGCCAAGAGGGAAGAGGAGCTTTTTATCCCCGGAAGTGAAGAGCCGGTGAAGCTTCCCCAAGGCTCCAAAGCCTTGTCTTTACTCCAGCGCATCCGAGACGAAGCCCACCGCTTTGCTATTTCCTACCACCACAAGCTGGCCAGGAAAGAGACCATATCCGCCTCCCTTGAAGCCATCCCAGAGATAGGGCCAAAACGCCGTCGGGCTCTTTTGGAACATTTCGGCTCCTTGGAAGCGCTGAGGAAGGCGACAGTGGAAGAAATTGCTTCCGTGCCGGGAATTACTCCAAAGCTCGCCCTGAGGATTAAAGAATTCCTGCAAGAGGCCGAAAGCTCCGCAAACTGAGAGCTTCCTTCAACCTGCGGGGTTTATAATCTTGAAGTTTTGATAAGGAGGGCGAACCCATGGGCATAAACGAACTCATAGATGACCTCAGGAAAAGGAAAGAAGAAGCTCGCCTTGGCGGTGGAGCAAAAGCCATTGAAGCCCAGCATTCCAAAGGCAAACTTACCGCCAGAGAAAGGCTGGAGAGGCTCCTGGATGAAGGGTCATTCCGAGAGATTGACGTCTTTGTAACCCACAGGGCCACCGAATTCGGCATGGCCGAAAGGAAATACCTTGGGGATGGAGTAGTAACTGGCTGGGGGACGATTAATGGAAGGCAAGTCTTTGTCTTCGCCCAGGATTTCACAGTGTTTGGGGGAAGCTTGGGGGAAGCTCACGCAGCCAAAATCTGCAAAATTATGGATATGGCCATGAAAAACGGCGCCCCCATAATCGGCCTCAACGACTCGGGGGGAGCACGGATTCAGGAAGGGGTAATGAGCCTTGCTGGCTATGCCGAGATTTTCCTGCGCAATACCTTGGCCTCAGGCCTAATACCCCAGATATCGGCTATAATGGGGCCTTGTGCTGGAGGAGCCGTCTACTCCCCAGCCATCACTGACTTCATCATAATGGTGAGGGGAATAAGCCACATGTTCATAACCGGCCCCCAAGTGATAAAAGCGGTCACACGGGAAGAAGTAACCTTTGAAGAACTCGGCGGGGCCGATGTCCATGCTACCAAAAGCGGTGTTGCCCACTTCGTCGCCGAGAACGAAGACCACTGTTTCCAAATAATCCGAAGCCTCTTGAGCTACATCCCCCAGAACAACATGGAAGACCCGCCATTCGTCCCAACCGATGATGACCCCAACCGACAGGACCCGGAGTTGGATGAAATCGTCCCTGAAAGCCCTACCAAGCCTTACGACATCAAGGAGGTTATAAGGAAGGTTGTGGACAAAGGCGAGTTCTTGGAGGTCCACGCCTCCTATGCTCCAAACATTGTCGTAGGATTTGCTAGGCTTGGTGGTTACAGCGTTGGGATAGTGGCAAACCAGCCCAAAGTCTTAGCCGGAGCAATTGACATAGATGCTTCGGTGAAGGCTGCCAGGTTCGTCCGCTTCTGCGATGCTTTCAATATACCGCTTATAGTCTTTGAAGATGTGCCTGGATACTTGCCCGGAGTTGCCCAAGAGCATGGAGGCATAATACGCCACGGGGCTAAGCTCCTCTATGCCTTCTGCGAAGCCACCGTCCCACGCATCACAGTTATAACCCGCAAAGCTTACGGCGGCGCCTATTGCGTCATGAACTCCCGCCACATCAGGGGTGACCTTGTCCTGGCCTGGCCCACTGCCGAAATAGCGGTGATGGGGCCTGAGGGGGCTGTAAACATCGTATTCCGCAAAGAGCTGGAGCAAGCTCCTGACCCCGAAGCCTTGAGGGAGAAGCTGATTGAAGAATACAGGGCCAAGTTCGCCAACCCCTACGTAGCCGCTTCCCGAGGCTTCATAGACGATGTGATAGAACCCCACGAAACCCGCCCTCGCCTCATAGAAGCCCTAAAGGCCCTCCAGAACAAGCGTGATGCCAACCCTCCCAAGAAGCACGGTAACATCCCACTCTGAGGAGAGCGCATGGAATGACCAAGCTCATAATCCAGATACCTTGCTACAACGAGGAAAAAACTTTGCCCCAAACTCTAAAGGACTTGCCGAAGGCCATCCCTGGCGTGGACAAGATAGAAATCCTGGTTATAGACGATGGAAGCACAGATGGGACTGCCAGGGTGGCCCAAGAGATGGGGGTAGACCACATCCTCAGGCTTCCATGGCACATGGGGCTGGCCAAAGCCTTCATGGCAGGCCTGGAAGAAGCGTTAAGACTTGGTGCCGACATCATCCTCAACACCGATGCCGATAACCAATATCCCGGAAAGTATATACCCCTTTTGATTGAGCCCATCCTCAGGGGTGAAGCGGAAATCGTAGTGGGGGACCGGGAAGTAACCAAAGTGCCGCACTTTCCCGCAATCAAGCGCTTCCTCCAAAGCTTTGGGAGCAAAGTAGTGGGGATGGCGGCGGGCATGAAAATCCCAGATGCCACCAGCGGCTTCCGGGCACTGAGCCGTCAAGCTGCCCTTAGGACAATAGTCCTGAGCGAGTATTCTTACACTTTGGAAACGCTTATCCAAGCCGGCGCCCAGAAAATCCCGGTAAAATACATCCCAATTGAAACAAATCCCCCTTCCCGGCCCTCCCGGCTGATGAGAAGCATATCGCAGTACCTTGCCCATTCCTTCTCCACAATCCTGCGCATTTACACCATGTATCGGCCCCTCAAAGTTTTCCTTTTAATTGGGAGCCTAAGCATAAGTGGAGGTGTGCTCCTTGGGCTCCGCTTCCTCTACTTCTACTTCATCGGCAGAGGCACCGGGCACATCCAATCCCTAATCCTGGCAGCGATTCTATCCATAGTAGGCTTCCAAATTTGCCTTATCGGCCTTTTGGCCGACCTCGTCGGGTTCAACCGAAAGCTCTTGGAGGAGCTCCTCTTCAAGGTGCGGAGGTTAGAGCTGGAAATTCAGGATTTAAAGGAGAAAAACGATGGAATTCAAGGGCAAGCTAATCCTGGTAGTGGACGATGAAAAGAAGCTGGTGGACTTCATAAGGATGAACTTGGAACTTGAAGGCTTCCGGGTCTCTGAAGCTTACACCGGGATGGAAGCGTTGGAAAAGGTCCGGAAAGAGCTCCCCGATTTAGTGGTATTGGATGTGATGCTACCTGACCTTGATGGCTTTGAAGTTCTTGAATACCTGCGGGAATTCTCTCAGGTCCCGGTGATAATGCTTACAGTAAGGAAAGATGAAGAGGACAAAATCCGTGGGCTTGAGCTTGGGGCTGATGATTACGTCACCAAGCCCTTCAGCCCAAGGGAACTGGTAAGCCGGATAAAGGCAGTGTTAAGGAGGGTATCAGCCCTTGTTCCGGCCAGTGAAGTAGTGAAGGTTGACGATGACCTAACCATAGATTTCCGCAACCGCGAAGTCATAGTTAGGGGGCAAAGGGTTAAACTCCGCCCAACAGAACATCGCTTGCTCTACCACCTTGTGAACAATGCGGGCTGGGTAATGCCGCACGACATGCTTCTATCCAAAGTTTGGGGTAGGGAATACCGGGACGATGTCAACCTCCTCAGGCTTTACATCAATTACCTGCGCCAGAAGATAGAGCCGGACCCCTCTAATCCTCGTTACATCCTTACGGAGAAAGGGGTGGGGTACAAGTTTATAGACTTCAAGAGGGGGAAGGAAGTTGCTCAAGGAAGTCCTTAAGAAGATTGCCGCGGGTGAAGTTTTAAGCCTCAAAGAGCTGGCTGAGAGCCTTGGCCTCAGTGAGAATATGCTCAAAGCCATGTTAGAAGATTTGGAGAGGATGGGTTACCTAACCTCGCGTGCGCCGGACTGCACCTTCCGTTGTGAAGGCTGCCCTTTAAGGAGCTCATGCAAAGTAGCTGGGGTAGAAAGAATCTGGTTCATCACAGAAAAAGGGCTTAAGGTAGCAAGGGAGGTATAGAGTGGCAAAACCCCCATGGCTTGGGGGCGAGCAGCCTATGCGAGGGGGTAAGGGGAGGCAAGAAGTGTCCCCACATATCCCATAAATCGTTTGCCTCACCGGGTGAACTGTGCTAAAATTAAAGCGACTTACTGGTAAAGAAAAGCAAGATGGAGCTTGTAGATTCCCATACTCATCTGGACTTTCCAGAGTTTGACCCCGATAGGGCACAAGTTATAGAAAGAGCCTGGGGAGAAGGCGTTCGCCTTATCGTCAACATCGGGACGGATCTCAATTCAAGCCAGGCTTCAATTGCTTTGGCCGAAAGCTATCCATTTATCTACGCCTCCATAGGCCTACACCCACACGATGCTAGAATGCTTGATGGGGAAATACGCCAAGCCTTAGAAAAGCTTGCTCATCACCCTAAGGTCGTGGCTATTGGGGAGACAGGCCTTGATTATTACCGCAACCTCTCCCCCAAGGAAGCGCAAAAGGAAGCCTTCGCTTTCCACTTGGAACTGGCCCGGAAATTGGGAAAGCCCTTGGTCATTCACAGCCGGGAAGCTTCTCAAGATACACTGGATTTCCTTAAGGATTTTGCCCGTAATCCAGGCAAACTTTCTCCGCCTTACGGCATAATGCACTGCTTCTCCGGAAGCCTGGAGATGGCCAAAGAGGCAATTGAGCTGGGCTTCTTCATCTCCGTAGCCGGCCCTATCACCTTCCAGAACGCCCGGAAGCTCCCGGCCATCGTCAAAGAATTGCCTATTGACTTCCTCCTCATAGAAACCGATTGCCCTTACTTAGCTCCGCACCCGCACAGAGGCAAACGTAATGAGCCAGCTTACGTCCGGTTTGTAGCCGAAGCCGTAGCCGAGATAAAAGGATTGACCCTAAAGGAGCTGGGGAAGAAAATGCTGGAAAACGCCTTTAAAGTTTTTCGGCTGGATTAGGAGGTAAGTGGTGAAGCTCTTGCCTTTCCTGGAGATAATACGCGAAGAACTGGGGAAAGTTGAAGAGCTAATCTTTTCGGAAGGAAGCCTAAGTTACAAGCCTTTAGCCCAATCGGTGGAAAAAATCTTACGAAGCGGGGGTAAGCGTCTCCGTCCTGCCCTCACTATTTTGGCCTCAAAGCTTTACCCCGCCGATGAGGAAAGGCCGATATTAGCTGCAGCAGCTATGGAACTACTCCACTCCGCAACTTTAATTCACGATGATTTCATAGACCAATCCCCAACAAGGCGCAATGTCCCTACTTTGAACAGCCTCTGGCCTCCGGCGGCTGTGGTCTTAGCCGGTGACCACCTTTTCGCCAAAGCGGCCTCTTTGGCTGCCATGACCGGAAGTCCAAGAGTGGTGAGAATCTTTGCCAATGCCCTTAAAACCATTTGCGATGGAGAAATACGGCAACTTTTTGGGGCCTTCAGCTGGCCTCAGGACCAAAGCGATTACTACTACCGCATTTATGCTAAAACCTCATCCCTATTTGAGGCCTCTGCCGAAATCGGTGGTATCCTCAGCAATGCCCCGGAGGATGCCATCCAAGCCCTCAAGGAATACGGAAGAAACCTCGGGAACGCCTTCCAAATTGTGGACGATGTGCTGGATTTCATCGGGGACGAGAAAGTCCTGGGGAAACCTGCTGGAAGCGACCTCCGCCAAGGCATCGTCACTTTACCTGTCTTATACTTCGTGAAAAGCGGAGGAAATGAAGAATTGGTGGTAAAGGTCTTAAAGGCCGGGCCTGAGGATAGGGAAAAACTTCTGGAAGAGCTACTGAGGGAAATCCGAGAATCGCCGGCCATAGAGCTTTCCCTGAGTGAAGCCAAAGACTTTGCTGAAAAGGCCCAAAGCGCTCTTGCACCCTTGCCCGAAAATCCTTATCGCTCAGCGCTCATGTCCATGGCCGATTTCGCCGTGGGGCGAAATTACTGAGGATATGGGCTCCGACTTAACAGTTGTAATCGTAAACTGGAACGTCTCAGACCTCCTCAAGCGCTGTTTGGAAAGCTTGAAAAATTCCAGGAACATATCTTTCACCTCTTCCCCCGCTCCCTACCAAGGCGATGTAATCGTAGTAGACAATGCCTCCACCGATGGGAGCGTGGAGATGGTGCGTTCTTACTATCCTTGGGTCCGCCTAATCCCCAGTCAAGTTAACCTCGGGTTCGTCAAAGCCAACAACCTTGCCATAAGAACCAAACTGGAAGAAAAGCCGCCGGCTTTTTTCCTCCTCCTAAACCCCGATACTGAAGTAGCACCCGATGCCATAAGCCTCATGCTGGAATTCATGGTCGCCCATCCGGAGGTAGGGGTCCTTGGTCCCAAGCTCTTGAACCCGGATGGGTCCGTTCAGCCCTCACGGCGGCGTTTCCCCTCACTTCTCACTGCTTTTGTGGAAAGCACCATCATCCAATGGCGGCTGTGGAAGGATAACCCAATCCTCCGCCGCTATTACATGCAAGATTTGCCCGATGATGAAATCCAAGAAGTGGACTGGCTTACCGGCGCATGCCTAATGGTTAGGCGAGAAGCTATTGAGGCCGCGGGCCTTCTGGATGAAGATTTCTTCATGTACTCTGAGGAACTTGACTGGTGCCGGAGGATTAAAGCTTTAGGCTTCAAAATCGTTTACTTCCCTCAAGCCACTGTAATCCACCACTCGGCCCAGTCCAGCGAGCAAGTGAAGCCTCTTCAGCACATCTACTTCCAAAGGAGCAAAATCCGCTACTTCGGCAAATACTTTGGCTCTTTCTGGGCGCTAATGCTCCACCTATTCCTTCTGCTAAATTACATGGCCCTCTTTGCCGAAGAATCAGTCAAATGGCTCATTACTCGCCATTCTTTGCACAAAGCACGAAAGGATTGTTACCGAGAGGTTTTAATTTCTGGGCTTTTCAGGAGGTGGGGAGTATGAAAGTATGTCTTGTAACCGGTGAATTTCCCCCTATGGAGGGGGGAGTAGGTGATTATACGAAGGAATTGGCCACAGCTATGGCCGCGCAAGGGGCTGAAGTATGTGTCCTCACTTCCAAGGAAGCACAAGGGGCTGAATTCCCCTCGTTTAATGTCTTTCCGGTGATAGAAAAATGGGAATGGCGAAGCTGGAGTGAGATTATAAAGCTAATAGGTCAGGAGAAGCCCGATGTCCTCCACATCCAATATCAAGCCGCTGCTTACAAGATGCACCCGGCCATAAACTTCCTTCCTTGGCGTATCAGGTTCCTACGCTCCCGCCCATCGCTCATCACCACCTTCCACGATTTGCGAGTTCCTTACCTCTTCCCCAAAGCTGGAATCCTCAGGGAATGGGTCATAACCCTCATGGGGCTTGGATGCGATGCGGTCATCGTCACCAATGTGGAGGACCTTCTGAAAATGCGGCGCCGGTTTGAAAGTTGTCGTTTCCTTTCCCCTCCCCCAATTCACCATATCCCTATCGGCTCCAACATAAGGCCTACCCCGCCTTCAGGCTACAATCGGGATGCTTGGCGGGCGCGTTGGGGTGTGGCAAAAGAAGACATACTCCTCTGCCACTTTGGCTTCTTGAACCAGACCAAAGGGGTGGAGGCCTTAGTAAAGGCCCTCCATTGGCTAGTGAAATCTGGTTACCCGGTTAAGCTCCTAATGGTGGGAGGGGAAACCGGCTCCAGCGACCCCACCAACCTGGAGTATGCCCGTAAAATCAAAGCCTTAATAGAGGACCTGGGGCTTGAAGAGCGGGTCAAGTGGACTGGATACACCTTACCGGAAGAAGTATCGGCCAACCTAATGGCTTCTGACATATGCGTTCTTCCTTACAAAGATGGGGTCTCCTTGAGGAGGGGAAGCCTCCATGCAGCCTTAATCCATGGCTTACCGGTGATAAGCACTTACCCCCGCGTTCCGATAAAGGAGCTTGAGGATGGGAGGAACATAAAACTTGTACCCCCCGATAGCCCTGAATCCATAGCTCAAGCAGTTATAGAACTCAGCACCAATCCTGAACTTCGCCAAAAGTTAGGGGATGGAGCCAGGAAACTTTCGGCCCTGTTTGGCTGGGAAGGGATTGCGGAAGAGACTTTAAAGCTTTACAGGGAATTGCGTAGCTCTCGCCTTTTATGTTCACTGAGTTTACCTTAGCCCTTGGCTAAGGCCTGGCACCGAATATGCATAGGAAAGGAGCCAGGGGCAGAGGAGCAAGGGGGAATCCACCCTTGCATCATTAGTTTACCCTTTTAGCGCAGCCTTCGTTGCCTTATTTGGTGAAGACGGGTGCTGGGCTTTAGGACTGCCCTTGATTCTCATCTTCTTATGGCCCCTGCGCCTTTGTGGCCTGATGAAAAAACAATTGCATCCATTGCTTAATTAGTTAATTGGGCTTACAAGCGTCTCCAAATAAGCAGGGGGCGTTGGGGGTGTCCCCCTGCAAAACTAAAACAAGGGGTGAGCCGCTGACCATTATCAGATTGCCACCGAGTGGGACCCAAAACGCTTTGTGGCCTGATGAAAAAACAATTGCATCCATTGCTTAATTAGTTAATTGGGCTTACAAGCGTCTCCAAATAAGCAGGGGGCGTTGGGGGTGTCCCCCTGCAAAACTAAAACAAGGGGTAAGCCGCTGACCATTATCAGATTGCCACCGAGTGGGACCCAAAACGCTGGCAAACCCTCAGCAAACCAGGGCGGGCAAAAACTGGGGGGCGGAGGGGGGGGTGAACTGCTAACTTTTGCAAACTCGCCACCGAGTGGGACCCAAAACGCTGGCAAACCCTCAGCAAACGAGGGCGGGCAAAAACTGGGGGCGGAGGGGGCGCAGCCCCATCCCAGGGGGCCCGGGGGATGTGCCCCCAAAGCAAAAGCAAGGGGTAAGCTGCTAACTCTTACCAACCCGCCGCCGAGTGGGACTCAAAACCTTGGCAAACCCCCAGCAAACGAGGGTGGGCAAAACTTGGGGGGTACAGGGGGGCGAAGCCCCCATGACGGGGGGCATGGGGGTGTCCCCCACAAAAATAAAATCAGGGGCTAATAGCCAACCCCTGTAACCCTGCCACCGAGTGGGACTCAA
>Ga0185307_1000954_pt1 | contig 16964 bp, 15 predicted proteins | sample LHCtaG_FD_128010 | JGI IMG/M metagenome (GOLD analysis project Ga0185307, IMG submission 128010) | Hot spring microbial communities from Little Hot Creek, USA to study Microbial Dark Matter (Phase II) - LHC4sed_matched (SPADES... | ecosystem: Environmental > Aquatic > Thermal springs > Hot... | reverse complement strand
TAATAAATATAAAAACTGCAATTCGTTGTAAAATGCATAAATTAGAAGTAGAAAATGCTAAAAAATATTTTTTGCCTTATGGGTACATTTTTAGAAAAGAAGATTTAGAAAGAATTTATGCATTACACACATTAGATGAAATGGTAAATATTTTTGCTGTTTATCCTTATAGAGAAACTCTTCTTAATGCATTTAATATATTTAAGAAAGAGGGGGATTTAATTTCATTAGAAGTAGGATTTGAAAGATTATTAATGAATATGAATAAGAGAATATTACAAAAACATCCTTCTCCATTTAACATAGGAGTAGTAATGAGTTATGTGAATTTAAAATGGATGGAAGTAAAAAATTTAAGAACAATTATAATTGGAAAAGAAAAAAATTTACCAGCTGAAAGGATTGAAAGAATTTTAATTTATTAATCATGATTCTAAGATATAACCCAACGATTTAGACTGACTATTCCTCCAAAAGATTCAAGTTTTTCTCCAGCTTCAATATTATTTGGTAGAATTAATAATTCTGCTTTTGTTTTTAATAATAAATCTAATATTTCATCTAATTCTTTTTTCTCAATATTATTCCAAAGAAAATTTTCACTCATTAAGATTTTTTCTGCTGCACCTTGTCTTAAAGAAAATATAACTTCATTTAAACCTATTGAAAAAATGTTTTCTCCTTTAGCCATTTTTTCTAATATTTTTTCCATTATATCTACACCTTTTAGCAAAGGTATATTTTCTCCATATTCTATTAATAATCTATTTCTAAGTATTTCTTCAATACCTGAAAGAGTAGAAGAAGAAACATAAGCAGTTTTTTTAATGAAATTGCTTAATTTAGGATTTTCTTTTCTTAGAATTTTCAAAAAATCTTGAATAAAAATACTTGGACCAAAAACAGTTATATCATACTTCTTCTTTTTCTCATTAAAAATTTTTGTTAATGAATCTATTGCTTTATGAAAAACTTCTAAAGTTTTCTTTGAATGTAATAAAGGATCTTCTTTTCCAGTTAAAGTTTCTTCATATTTATCTAAAATATACACACCATTTTCATTAATTTCAGTAATTAAATATGAATGTTCTTCTAATAAAACACAAATTAAATTAGCTTTTATTGATGGTTTAAATTTTTTAAGAGAAAGAAGACCTATATTCTCATTAAATTTCTCTTTTTCCATTTTAACAATTGAGTTAACACTAACTTTTATAGAATGATACTTACTTATTATATCAAGATCTTTACTAGACCAAACTATTCTTCCTAAAAAAGATATATTTTTCATTAAAGAATCTACATTTTTCTTTTCAATTTCTATACAAATTCTAAGTCTTACTCTTTTACTTTCAATTTTCCCATTTTTCCTTCGCTTTTTAATTTCACGTGTAGTTTCTCCACAAATTTTATCTCCTTTATTTAGAAGTTTGTATAATATTATCAAGTCAAGAGGGTTAGAAATATGAAAGTTAACAAATTTAGAAATACTCATTCGATTTTCTTTAAGGAATGAAATATTAGTGGCTTATAAATATATTTATAAGCAAATTTATTCTTCCTCTTCTTGAATTCTCCTTCTTAAAGCAGGAACTTCATTAATAATTTTATTAAGAATAGATTCAAAACTTTCATTTTCAGATAAAATTATTGATTTAAAAACACCTGTTTTTCCAAAAAGTTTACGTCTAACTAAAACATTAATTCTTTTACGTAAAGAAGAAACATCTATACCAAGAATTTTTGCACCCATTTCAGGTAATTCTTTAATAGAAAATTCTATATGACCATCTTCAACAGGGTTAATAAATATTAAATCTTTTCTTATTCCTGGAACTCTTTTATCTTGAAGTAATTCTTCATATGATAATTGACCTGCAAGTTTATAAAAATCTATTTCTTCTTTTCTCATTTTTAATAAAGGAAAAGAAATAGAAGTAATTTCATCTATAAAAATATATGCTTTAACAATATAAGAAGGAGTAGCTTGAACCAATTCTCTTTTATAAAAAGATGGGAATAATTCGGAAAGAATTGATTCTATAAGAAAAGATGGGACAATTCTTGGTATAAAAACATCAACATCGCTTCCTTTTTTTACATCTCCTCTTGCAACACTTCCATAAATTATAGAATTTATACCATTCTTTTTTAATAAACTCATTATGTCTAAAGCTTTTTTTCTTAATTTTTTTAAATGCATCCAATGAGAAGTATTATAAATAACATGATGATAACTTTCACTATTCATTGAAGTCATAAAATGAGCACCATTAATTAAAAATAAATAAAATATGCATAAAAATAGGTTTTCTTTATTTAAATAAGAATTAAACCGTTAAATTTATCTTTATAATATTATTTATGGGTGACGAGGGGAAGGGCTGGGAGGCTAGCCGTCTCCTATTACCTGAAACCGGCTATACGCAGGGGCCAGTAACCTTGGGGGCGGCATGTACGCCTTAAGTTTGCTTCCAATTCCTCCCAAAGAAGGTGCGCCCTTGAGGGGGGATGTAAGATAATCCTCCTTCCGTAGGGAAGGTAAAGGATTATCTCAACTCGCCGAACCTGGTCAGGCTCGGGAGAGAGCAGCCATAAGGCGAGGCATCTTCGCTTCAAGGTAAACGCACTGGAGGAAGGAATTGGGAGATAAACTTAAGAAACGACATGCCCACCTCGAGGAGCCCTCGTCACCCTTTTTTAAAAGATAATAAAATTGGTTGGTTTTTCATTTATCTTAATAGAGAATTTTATAATGATTTTGTTAAATTTGACTAAAAGATCCTTTTTAAAAATATTTAAAAATTAATGGAAATTAAAGCTTTTAAATAAGAATTTAAACAAATTTATAGATATTAAAGTATTTATATACGTATTCTTATATTATATTTTTGAGGTATGAAATAATAATTAAAAATAATTGCGGTGGTGCCCTAGCCAGGTAGGGGGCAGGCCTGCTATTAATGGGTAGTAAGCCTGTGATCCATTTGGATCTCGGGGGTTCAAAATATGGCAGGCACATGTGCGCTGCCATATGAAATTCCCCCCCACCGCGTTATTGATTAGATATATTCTCCATAATGAGCGTTGAAATATTGAAAAATGCCTTTTTTAATATTCAACCTATTTCCATAATTCATTATTTTACTCCATTCTTTATCTCCAAGATTTTTTAAGAATTTCAATTGACTTACGCTTTTCAAGGGTTCTCTATTTAATCTTGCACTCTTTTAGGATTAATTATTGGTTCTAACTAATGCTCTCAATAATTATATAAGCTTTAAATGAGCCATATAACTGCCTATATATGCTTTAATAATAAATCCATGCTTAGAATCATGTAATCATCTTTTGTTATTTCCATAGATATAATTTCTTTTGTTTTAGTATCAATTGCTATTATTATAGGATTATTAGAATATTTTAAAGAATCATAGAAATATCTAATTTAATTATTCTTCCCCTAAGTCAAGAATAATCTGCATATGGAAGTTTTTGATGTTAACTCAGCTTTAACATAAATTATTAAGAAAACACTTTATATTCAATATATTTTGAAGTTTTACATAGCCATGCTTTAAGTTTTGTTTATTCAAGCTTTTGCTTTTTGTTCTTGCTATCCTTTCTTTAAAAATATTGAGAACAAAAAATGGTAATCATGAATTAATTTCTTGATATTTTCCATAAATGAAAAAGAATTACATCTTAACTGATATTTGAATCCAAAAATAATTTAGATAAACATTTTCTTCCACTAAGACTCATCATTTATCAATCCAAGCGAGAAATAAAACGAAATAAATCATATAACCAAATTTTTTAAATAACCTTATATACTACTTCATATTACTACATTTTGGTGGTTATAATGGGCAGGTATATTACGGTTTCTACAAAGGTAAGAAGGGAACTTAAAGAAGAGGCTGAGAAACTTGGTATAAAAATTTCTAATGTTCTTAGGCGTGCACTTGAAGAAGAAGTTAAAAAAGAAAAACTTAAGAGATTAGAAAGAAAGCTTAGCGAGCTTAATGATGTACTTGATAAGATAAACATGGATAGTATTATAAGTGGTATTAGAGAAGATAGGGAACATAGATGAGAAATTTACTTTTTGATGCTTCTTCATTGATATATTCATTAAAAATAAGAAATTTAAAACCACTTTATAATAATTACATTCAGTTATTAACAATTTATGAAGCAATAAATGCTTTATGGAAAGAAAGTTATTTAACCAAAGCAATAACTATTGAAGAAGCAAGAGAGCTTACCAATATACTTAATGAAATTATCGATCTTATGAATATGATAAACCCTCATGGATATGAAAAAGAAATATTAGAAAATGCATGGAAGTTGGGAATAACAGCTTATGATGCATCATATGTAGTGATTACAAAAAAGAATAATTTGATATTAGTAAGTGAAGATGAAAAATTAAAAAGAAAAATTGGTGATATTATAAAAATTATCAGCTTAAAAGAACTAACCTAATTTATGAATCTTTTTTCGATTTTAATTTAATAAATATTTGTATTTGCTTTAAAAGTTTTAAAGTTTTTATTTTTAGAAAAAGAAAAAAATAATGATAAATATGAGTAAAATAGAAAAATCAATTTTATATTTTAAAAATTATGGTCCTGAAAATACTGATGATGTAATAAAAGCTGTTTATGAAAGAATTAAAGAAAAAGATATTAATACTGTAATTGTTGCTAGCACATCTGGTGAAACTGGTTTAAAATTTGCAAAAGCATTTAAAGATTTAGCTAAAGTAGTAGCAGTATCCTATGAAAAAATGAACCCTAATTTTAAAGAAGAAATAATAAAACTTGGAGGAATTGCTATTGATGAAACTCATTTACCACTTCATAAAAAAGGAATGGATAATATAAGGAATGCATTCTATACTTTAGGTCAAGGATTTAAAGTTGCAATAGAAGTAATTTTAATAGCTGCTGATGAAAAAGTTATAAATTTATATGAAAATGTTATAGGAGTTGGTGGAACCGATAGAGGAGCTGATACAGCTATAGTAGCAAGGTCTACAACTACAAAGGAAATTTTCAGTAAAGATAAAAATAGAAAACTTGAAGTAAAAGAAATAATAGCTATGCCATTAAAGAAAATGTGGTGGGATTAGTAAATCTAGATTTCATAAGTGTAATAACGCCTCTTTTTTTTATTTAATAAAAATGTTTGTTTGAAAGAAGGTTTTTAATAATTTTTATTACTTCTAATATTTTACTTTTTCATTATTCATTAGATTTTTAAATTCTTTTAAGCCTCATAAAGAAAACCCTCTTCTTTTTTAAATATCAATGTAAAAATAGATTAAAGCCATAAAGCAATAATAATTGGACAATGCCCTTAAAAAATAAAAACTTATAGAAATTTAAAAAAGTATTTATATCTCTCACAATGCTTATTTAAATACTTTTTTATGTTTAAAGTAAATTTTCGGAATTAGAAGTTTTTAAAGAAAATTTTTGAAATAATTTATTTGAAGTACCACAGGTTTATAAAAAATTTAAAAAATAAATTGGATTTTGCTTATAATGATATTGTTAATAAATATAAGTATTTTAAAATTAAAAAATATAAATAGGAGGGGGGACTTAATTAAAATTAATATCTAAAAACTAGTTTGAGAGTAAAAATGAGTTTAGAAAATTACTTAAAACAAAATAATGTTTGGTATAAATTTATTCCAAAACCAGAGACTATTCATACGGCTGATGCCGCAAGAGTTACTGGTATAGAATTAAAAAGAGTTACAAAAAATTTAGTTTGTAAAACAAATGAAGGAGAGTATGTGCTTTTAATTATACCAGGTGATAAAAAAGTTGATTTGAAAAAAGCATCCGAAGTATTAAAAGTTAAGAAAGTTTACCTTATGCCATTTGATAAAGCAGAAGAGATTAGTGGTTATCCTCCTGGTGGTACACCATCCGTTGGACATAAAACTAAAATGAAAGTAATTATTGATAAATCTATTTTAAATTATGAAACTGTTTATTGTGGTGGAGGAAGCAGAAACAAGCTTCTTGAATTAAAAACAAGTGATATAGTAAGATTGAATAATGCTATTATAGCTGATATAGCATATTAAATTAGACTTATCTTGCCAAATTTCCTAGAATATCAAAAATCATATCTCTTGGTTCTCCAATAATTTTTATTTTCCTTTTTAATTCAGGATTTTTTTCAATATCTTCAATAAGTGCTTCTGAAATCCAAAATCTAGAAAGTTCAAGAGTATTTTTAATTCTAACTATTTTTGCTTTTTTAGGATCTCTTACACCAGCTGCTCTTAAACCAATTGCTATAGCATCTCTATCACAAGGCAAAAAAATAGGTATTTTACTGCTTTCAGGCCAATTACTTGTTAAACAATTGATAAATGTTTTTTCAAAATCAATTTTTTCAAATACTCTTTTAGTAGTAAGATCAGCCATACCTATTCCTATAGCATTTCCTTCAGTTTTAGAACTTAAATCAAGTACTACTATTCTTTTAATCTTTGGTGCTTCTGGTTCATATTCTCCTGGAACGAAAAACCTACCTGTAACATTTGGATCCATTCCTACTCCGCTAATATCTTTCCCTATTTCATCAACAATTAAAAGATCGATATCTTTAAATGGTATTCTAGGAAGGTATTCTTTAGCAATTTTTAAAAGCTTAATTTCTTCCTCTTCAATTTTTTCAGGAGGGATTGCTTTAATTATTGCAGTTTCATGATATCCATTTTCTACGATTGCTATTCCACATATTATTTTCTCTTTTTCTAATATTTTCTTAGCTATTTTTGGTAGAATTTTATGATATCCTTCAGAAAGAAAAGAATGAAGAATTTCAGCACCTTTTTGTTTTCCTAAACCAATGACTGCCATTTTAATTAATCCACTCTCAATTTTATCTTTAAAATCAGTATGTGGTTTAACTCTATTTATAATAATTATCCCATCAGCATTATGAGCATGCTTATCAATATATATTGGTGTGCCATCATCAAGATAATCAATTACTTCAACTTCTAAAGAAGAAATTATTGGTGCTCCAATACTTTCAGGAGTTATTCCAAGGGTCCTTAGAACTTCAATTTGGCCTTCAGGAGTTGCACCTCCATGGCTACCCATAGCTGGAATAATAAATGGTTGCCCACCATATTTTTTTACTTCATTTACAATAGTAGCAATTATTTCTACAATATTTGCTATTCCTCTACTACCAGCTGTTATAGCTATTTTACTTCCAGGTTTAATTCTTGAAGGAAAATCTATTTCTTCAAGTTGTTTAATGATTTCATCTTTAATATTTTGAATTTTAATTGAAACAAGTTCTTGTTCAACTTCAATCATTTTTGGAAAATTAAAATAGCTTAAATTCATCAAATTAATATTTCATTACGAATATATAAAAATTAATAAGTTTTATTAAAAATTTTTTAATAAATATATATTTTTGAATTAAAATATATAAAATGATAAATTGCTATGAGATATGATCTATGCAAATCTATTATAATAATTGCTGATGATTTTACAGGTGCAAATGATACTGCTGCTCAATTCTCAAAACTTGGTTTTTCTACGATTACACTATTAAAATTTGAATTGTTAAGAAAGTTGATAAAGAAATATAATGTAATAGCAATAGATACAGAAAGTAGAATGCTTGATCCTAAAATATCTTATGAAATATTATTTAATATAGGTAAAAACATAAAAGAAATCGATATTAATAATAAAATATTAATTTATAAAAAAGTAGATTCAACATTAAGAGGGAACATAATTGAAGAAATTAAAGGTTTGTATGATGCTTTAAATCCTGATATTATAATATTTGCACCCGCATATCCTAAACAGAGTCGAACAACAATAGGAGGAGTGCATATGGTAAATGGCATACCAGTAGATCAAACAATTTTTGGAAAAGATTTAAGAACGCCAGTTAAATCTTCTCATATACCATCAATTTTCATGCCATTTTTTGGTAAAGATTATAAGCATGTATTTTTAGAAGACCTAAGATCTAATAAATTGTATGAATTCTTTAATAATTATAAATTTCTTTCATTTGATATAGAAAATGATAATGATATTAAAATTTTAATTGAAAAATTGTTTGAAATAAAAAATAAAAGAAAAATAATTTGGGTAGGTTCTGCAGGATTAGCAGAACATATAGCTTACAATATTATTAGGAAAAAAATTAAACCAATTTTAATAGTTATTGGTTCTGCTAATGAGATAACTAAAAATCAAATTAGAAAATTTTTAAATGAATATGGAGGTCATCTTATTCTAATTAATATTAAAGATCTTATTAAAAACTTCGACATTGAATTAAAAAGAGTAATTAATGAAATTTTTAAAGCTCTTAATTCTTCATTGGATATAGTAATTACAACATCTTATGATGAAAAACAATTTAATGATAGTAAAGAAATGGCATATGAAATGAATATAACAATCAAAGATATTGGAAATATAATTGCTAAAAAATTTGGAGAATTAATTTCTTCAATTATTAATGAATTTGGATGGAAAAGTTTTAAAGGAATGTTTATATCAGGAGGTGATACTTCAATAGCAATTATAAAACAATTAGGAATAAATAGTATTATAGTAAAAGGAGAAATAGAAACTGGTATTCCAATTCTTAATTATAAAAAGTTTATTATAATTACAAAAGCAGGTGGATTTGGCAAAGAAGATACTCTTATTAAAGTAATAACAAAAATGAAAAGTGATTTAATATGAAAAGTAATAAACCTTTTATTGGTATAACAATGGGCGACCCTGCTGGTTCAGGTCCTGAATTAGCGATTAAAGCTATTAAAAGATTAAAAAAAGATGTTGAATATAATGCTAAATTATTATTGATAGGAGATTTTAAAGTATTTAAAAAAGCATTAGAAATCGTTGGATCTGATGATCTAAAATTAATTAAAATAAATCATCCAAAAGATTTTATTGATGATGTGGATACTATAAATATAATTGATTTAAATAATGTTGATATAGGCAAGCTAGTATATGGCAAACCTTCTTTTATAGGAGGAAAAGCAGCATACGAAAGTATTATTAAAGCGGTTGAATATGCTATGGGAAATTTTTTACATGCAATAGTTACTATGCCAATTAGTAAAGAAAGCCTTAACATGGCTGGTTATAATTATCCTGGACATACTGAAATTTTAGCTGATTTAACAAAAACAAAAGATGTTAGAATGATGCTTATTGCTAAAAATCTAAAAGTAGTGCATGTTACAACTCATGTTTCTTTAAAAAAAGCTATAGAATTGATAAAAAAAGATAGAATAGTTAAAACTATTGAAATAACAAATTTGTATCTTAAAAATTATTTTGATATAACAAATCCAAAGATTGCAATTGCTGGATTAAACCCTCATGCAAGTGAAAGTGGATTATTTGGGGATGAAGAAGAAAAAGAAATAATTCCAGCAATTAAAGAAGCAAATGAAAAAGGAATAAATGCTCTAGGTCCTTTCCCATCAGATAGTGTATTTTATAGAGCATACAATAATGAGTTTGATGCTGTTATAGCAATGTATCATGATCAAGGGCATATACCTATTAAAATGATTGGTTTTATGGAAGGTGTTAATATTACACTTGGATTGCCAATTATTAGAACATCACCAGATCATGGAACTGTATGGGGCAAAGCTGGAAAAGGTACAGCAAACGAAAGTGCAACATTAAATGCAATAGAAATTGCTATAAAATTAGCAAAAAAGAAAGTAAAAACAATAAATTAATATTAATTATAGAAAATTTCATAATTTTTTATAAAAACTTAAACATTAGGTATTACATATGGTCCTTCTGGTATTGCTAATATTCTTGGTTTTTCTATTTTTGGAATTAATTTTCTTGCTAAATCTAAAGCTTCTTCAATTGTTGAAGCAGGCTCCATCATCATTTCTTTTATTATTTTATGATCTACCCTTTTTGTAACTATTATAACTTTATTTTTCTTTAAAATTTTAGCAAGAATTTGAGCTTGCCATTGATCATTTATAGGCTCATTCTCTTTTATTTCTTTTAATACTTCATTTGGATTTTCTTTACACATTAATTTCCTAAATTCTTCATGTCCTCCTAATCCATCTCTACATTCTGCAATCATTATTATAACCCCTCCATTTTTTACTACTCTACTTGCAGTAGCTATACCTTTAACAGCTTGATACAAATCCCTATCTAAAGGATATCCACCATTTGTTGTTATTACAATATCTGCATATTCATTTAATTTAACATTCACATGATAATCTAAAAATTCTACTGCTTTTTTATGAGCTTCAATAGGATCTCCTGAAAATACTTTACATATTTCTCCTTTATTATTTATTATAACATTAACAATGAAAAATAAATTAGTAAATTTCATAAATTCAATCATATCATTATGTATTGGATTTCCATTTAAAATTCCATAATTTGCATTAGGATGATCTATCATTTTATAGCTATGATTATTAAATATAGCTTCTTTTCCTGCTACTGCTGGAAGAATAATTTTTCTACCACCACTATATCCAGCAAAGAAATGCGGCTCAACAAGTCCTATTCCTATTACATAATCACTTTCTTTTACTATTTTATTTATTATAATTGGTGTACCATAAGATGTTTTTTCTTTTAAATCGATTAATTCTTTTTCATCATTTGCTAAATGATTGATAATTTCATATTTTTCAAATATATTTTCACCTAGCATTTCTATAATTTCTTGCTTTGTCATTGGTTTATGTAAACCATTTCCTATTAATATTTTTAAATCGCTAGGTTTGCATTTTTCTATTTCTTCTAAAACTAAAGGTAAAATTTCTTTAGTAGGGCAAGCTCTAGTTTTATCTGGTAAAATTATACAAATTTTTTTATTTTTATTTAAAGAAAATAATGGTTTAGAATTTATAGGTTCTATAAGGCTTTTCTTTATAGCATTGCTTAAATTTACTAAAGGTTCTAAATATTTAGAATAAACTACTTCTAATCTTTCTTCAGAAATTTCTATTTGAAGAAAATCTTTACCAAAAGGGAATTTTAATAACATATTTTATTTTAATTAAGATAAGAAATCTTTATCTATATATTTTTTTAAAAAAATAAAAAGGGAATTGATTAAAATCTGAAACCACCACTTACGTATAAATCCCAAGTCCATATTATGAAGTAAACTGTTAGAATAATGCAATAAAGTACATTTAGAATATTATCATACCATTTTGATCTTATGTTTTTTGGAAGATATTTATTATTTAAGTAAAGAACAGCAAGTATGTAAAAAGGCATATTAAGCATTCCTAACCAATTAAGAATGAGCCATATAATATAAGGTGTTCCTACAGGTATTGCTGCAAGAGAAGCAGCTACTAATATCCCAAGAAAAACAAAGAACCAAAATCTATATGGTCTTTTACGACTTATTGATGGATGTTCTTGCCATAGAGCATCACTTGCAACTCTCGCAAGTCCATCATAAGTAGCAAATTGACTATCAAAAAGGCTAAATATTATTACAAAACAAAATAAACTAAAGAAAGCAGGACCATATGCTTTTTTGAAAATTTCAGCAATAACAATTGCAATCTTCCAACCCGATGGTACTTCTAAACCATATTTAACAAGAGCTGTATAACCTGCTAAACTTATGAAGAAAGTAAATAAAACTCCTCCTATTAGGACAAAGAATAAAACTAATGTTACTGTTTGTATATTCATCCATCCTTTCCATTTTTTTAATTCATTAGGGTCTTCAGCATCAAATGTGCATCCTACAGGAGGTATTTCTTCAGGCTTAGCAACTAAGCCTGTTACTCTTCCAATATAAGCTCCCATACCCATCATTTTTTCTCTAACCCAATAAGTATGAAAGGCATTCCAACATAATCCAGCTGGTTGTATTAAGAATGGCCCTATCATAGCTATTGTTACTCCAGCAGGAATATAACCAAAACTAAGCCAACCTTTAATAGCATCTGAAAAACAAGCTAAGTCCGTCATTAATAAAGTAAGAATAACAACTCCCCATACACCAACAGCCCATATGATCCACATTATATATTCTAATGCTTTATAGACATACTTGCTAAGTGCAAATATTATAATAACAAGTATTATCCCAATCCAGCTCCATGTAACCCAATCCCAAAGGCCTGTAACAGCAGCTGCTGCAGCAGCTGCGCCTGTAATCCATCCAGGCCAAAATCCTGATAAAAAGCACCAAAATGCTTCAAACCAAATCCAGAACTTGCTAGGACGCATTCTACTAAATCCTTGGAAAATTGTTTCTCCTGTAGCCATTGTCCATCTTGCTATTTCTCTATTAACAAATATTTGAAAGAATGCTGAAGTTAAATATAACCAAAAAAGACCTATAAAGCCTCTACCACCCATGTAACCTGCATGATAAGCTTCAAAACCCCCTATTGAAAGAGAACCTAAAATAAGCGCAGGGCCTCCCCATTGAAGAATTCCTTTTAAGTTAAGTGGTGGTGCTTCTGGCAATGTTTTTATTGGTAATGGAGGTTTAATATCTCCCATTTTTACTACTTTTTCTTCCATAAATTTTTCCCTCTTTATGCATATTAAAATATAACTTTTGTCTTTATATATTTTTTGTTATAAATTTTAAGTATTTGTCTATTTAATAAATAAATAAAAATATCTTGAAAAAATTTTAAAATTTATTTCATAGTTAAAATTTTAAGAGCTGAAGCTTTAAAAGATGCATAAACTTCTTTTCCAGGCAAAAGTTTAAGATCTTCATAAGAACCTCTTGTTATTAATGCTTCCAATTCAAGGGTATTATATCCAAGTTTTATACTTATTAAACCTCCTTTTTCATTAATTTCTTTAATAACACATTTGATTATATTCCTAGCACTTGTTTTTAAAAAATTTTCAGATATTATAATATCCTCAGGTCTTAAAATTGCTAAAACTTTTGAGCCTAATATTGGCTTTTTATCATAAATAGCTGCTAAATTTAAATCTTCAATCTTTATTATAGCTATTCCTTCCTTTACTTCAATTACTTCCCCAGCAATTATATTTGGTTTTCCATGAAGCCAAGCCACTTCTAAATTTTTTGGATTAGTGAAAATTTCTATAGGAGTGCCTACTTGTAAAACTTTACCTTTAATCATAATTGCTATTTTATTTCCAAGTTCTATTGCTTCTAAAGGATTGTGAGTAACATGAATTGCTGTAAATTCTAATTTCTTATGTAAATAAATTATGAAATCTTTAATTTGGTTTTTAGTTTTTGTATCCAAATTACTTAAAGGCTCATCTAATAAAATAGCTTCTGGATCTATTATTAAAGCTCTTGCAATTGCTACCCTTTGCTTTTCTCCTCCACTAAGAGTTATAGGATATCTATTTAATAAATCCTTTATTTCCATTATATCTGCAATTTCTAAAACTTTTTTATGTACTTTCTCTTTATCAATTTTCTTTAATTTAAGGCCATACGCTATATTATCATAAACATTCATATGAGGCCATAAAGCATAATTTTGAGGAACATAAGATATATTTCTTTTATCTGGAGGAAGATTTGTTACATTCTTTCCATTTATCTTTATTTCTCCTTTAATAGGAGTTCTAAATCCAGCTATAGTTTCAAGAAAAATTGTTTTTCCAGCACCACTTGGACCCATTAATACTGCATATTCTCCATTATTAACAATCATTTTATTAACTTCAATTTTAAAATCTCCAACTTTTACCATTAGATTATCTATTTCTATCATTTTATTTCCTCCATTCTAATAATCTTAGAATAGCTAAAATTATGAAGCTTACTGCTAAAAGGAGTATTGATAAAGATACTGCTAACTTTAATCCTTTAATTGTAAACCATTCATAAACCAAGACACTTCCAACAATTGGATGATAAGAAACAATCATAATTGCTCCAACTTCACTTATTGCTCTAGCTAAACTCATAAGCCATCCAATAATTATGCTTTTAGCTGCTAAAGGTAAAGAAACAGTTATGAATGTTTTAAATGGACCTGCACCTAAACTTCTTGCAACTTTTTCTAATGATATATCTACATTCTTAAATCCTTGCTCAGAAAAATTTATAGAAAATGGTGCTGAAACATACATCATAGCTAAAACTATTCCTAAAAAACTATCTTCTATTCTAAATCCTATAGATGATAAAAATGCTCCAATTGGTGCTCTACTATTAAATGTAAGCAATATAGCAATTCCAGCTACTGTGTGAGGCATAACTAATGGAAGATCTAGCAAACTTTCAATGAAACTTTTTCCTTTGAAATTACTTCTACTAAAAATATATGCAAGAGGAATGCTGAAAAATGTCGAAATTGATGCAGCCAATATGCTTGCTTCAATAGATAAAAATATAGAGTTTAATGCTTCTTTATTATTTATAGTTTGTGATATTCCTTCAATATCTGATGCAGCTAATAAAGATATTATTGGAATTAATAGAAAAAGTATTATTATACTAGATAATCCAGAAAATAATAATAAGAATTTTTTAGCTTTTTTAAATGGAGAGAATATTATTTCCTCTTCTGAAGTATCTTCTTCATCTTTAATGAAAATTTTACTTAAACTTCTTTTAACCATTCCGGCACTTCTCCTATAACTATTGGTTTCTCTAAAGGTTTAAATCCATTCTCTAATAAAATTTTTTTACCTTTATTACTAATTAATAATTCAATAAATTTTCTAGCAGCATCTTTATGTAATGCATTTTTTGGAATTGTTAAACCATATGATATAAAAGCCCCTCTCAAATTTTCTTTCTTCTCTTTCTCCCCAATTATAGTAATAAAAATTTTTGAGTAGAAATTGTTTAACGATTGTTCCGCTAAATTAATTTCTTTTGGTAATTCTATATATTTAAGTTTCTTTGAAATAGCTATATTTTTATATTCAAAAGCATAATCTATTATTCCAGTTTCAATAAGAGCTAAAAGATCTAATTCTTTATTTCTTATAAATATTTTTAATGAATCTGGATTAACTCCTTTACTTACATCAAAAAATATTCCGCTTTCATTTAAAATATATTCAATTCCAGCATGATTTTCTAACATTTTTAATGGCTCTTCATTATTATAATAAATTGAAGCTAATCCTAAAACCATTAAGCTTCTATATCCACATGGGTCTTTATTAGGATCAGAAAAACCTATTCTAACATCTGGTTTTAATAAAATATTTAACCAATTTTCAGAATTTATTTCATTATAATATTTACTTTTTTCAGTAAAAACTATAACCATTTCATTAGTTGCAAATATTAAAGTCCAATTAATTTTTGAGAACATCATATTTATAATTAATCTATAATCTGATACCATAACTATATCTGCTATTTTATTCAAATCTGTAATTTTTCTTATTGCATCAATACTTCCACTTGGTTCATTTAAAATTTCTATATCATATTCACTCTTCATTATTAATGCTAAATCTTCTATAACTTCTGTAAGACTTCCAGCATGAAATATTGTTATACTATTTTTATAAGATAAAAAGAAATGCTGAAAAAGGAATGATAGAATAAGTATAAATAATATAATTAATAGGAAGATTTTTTTATATGAAAACTCCATTTTATTATCTAAAAATTTAGAAGAAAGCTTTTAATTAAAGTTTTTATAACTATATGTTTAAAATAATCAATATCTTATGTATAAAATTTGTAAATATTCCAATATTTTTAAGAAAAATTTATATTATAAAAATTTTAAAATTAAGCTATTAAATAAAATTATTAAAAATACATTAGGGATAAGCTATGAAACAAATGTATAAAGAAAAAACAATAATGGATGCTGTAAATCATCTTAAGAGAAAAGAAATGCTTTCTATTCTCAAAATACAAACTACAGTAATAAAAACAATAGAAAATTTTATGATTTCAAGAGGTTTTTTACAATTAATGCCAGTTATTACTGCTAATATTACTGATCCATTAGGTCCAGATCCAGGAAGCGCTATAGTAGCTATTCCAAAAATAAAATATTATAATAAAGAACTTGTTCTAACTCAAAGCATGATATTGCATAAACAATTAGCATTATTAAGTGGTGCAGATAAAATATTCATAATGTCTCCAAATATAAGATTAGAAAATAGTTCTAGAAAAGAAACTTGTAAACATTTAATTGAATTTACTCAAATGGATTTTGAAATAAAAAATGGAACAATGAATGATGTTATATCTTTAATGGAGGATCTTTTAATAGAAGTTATATCTAAAGTATTAGAAGAAAGAAAAGAAGAATTAAAAATGTTAGGAAGAGAATTAAAAATACCTCAAAAACCTTTTAAAGTTTATACTACACATGAACTTGAGGAAATTTATGGAAAAAATTGGGAAATAGAAGCTTCATTAAAACATGAATATCCTTTTTGGGCAATATGTTTTAAAAGAGAATTTTATGATCGAGAAGATCCTGAAAATCCTGGGCACTATAGAAATTATGATTTAATATATCCGGAAGGTTTTGGAGAAGCTTTATCTGGAGGAGAAAGAGAATGGAATTATGATAGAATATTAGCAAGAATAAAGAAAGATGGTTTAAATCCTAAGAATTTTAAAGAATATTTAGAAGTTGCAAAAATGGGTTTATTATCTCCTAGTGCTGGAGCTGGAATAGGTGTGGAAAGACTTATTAGATTTTTAACAGGTGCAAAACATATAGGCGATATTCAACCTTTTAGAAGAGTTCCAGGTGAAAAAATAATTTTTTAAATATTTAATAAGAAGACTTATAAAAAATTTATAGTTTAAATGGAAAATTCAAATATTATTTTAAAAGAAATTAAATGTAAGTCTTTATTAAATAAAAGTTGGTTAGCTGATTATTGTATTAATCCTTATATTGGTTGCCAACATCAATGTGTGTATTGTTATGCTGATTATTA
>Ga0185307_1000952_pt1 | contig 16979 bp, 20 predicted proteins | sample LHCtaG_FD_128010 | JGI IMG/M metagenome (GOLD analysis project Ga0185307, IMG submission 128010) | Hot spring microbial communities from Little Hot Creek, USA to study Microbial Dark Matter (Phase II) - LHC4sed_matched (SPADES... | ecosystem: Environmental > Aquatic > Thermal springs > Hot... | reverse complement strand
CTCCAAAGCTGTTTAGAAACTCTATGAACCTCAGATAATGCTCTAGCAGCCCTCCTAAAACTTGAAAGCTGAATGTAAACTAATCCCAAAATCTTAAACTCCAATGGAACCCTCTCAAAAACACCTAAACCCTCAACCAGAGACCTAATACTCAACATGAAATAATTAAGCAATAAAATATATAAAACTTAAGTTGCCACGTCCGTAAGTGGTTTGATGGAGCTTAAGCCTATTAGTAAAGATGGGAAAATTTTGTTGAAAATAGCTCTCACCATGAGATTCACCTTTCTAACCCATAAAAGACTCTCTGGAAAAGATATTGTGATGGCGTCTTAAGAAAACTTAACTCTATATCTTGAAATAAAACCAGCCTCATAGCATGAGGTGTTAGTATGGCTTCAACAGCTGGAGGTTTCTCCTTAGGCTTCGGCCTCTGCCTCCTCCTGGTAAGCTTTGGAGTCTATACTATTCTAGGTCAGTACTACAGCCAGATCATTGGGTGGAGGGGGTGAAGTTGAACATATATATGCGCTCACGCATTCGCCAGCCTATGAAGCCTCCATGAACGCTCTTGAAACGCTGTCTCCGGCTGCAAATTGGTTAGCCGATAGAATAAGCTGGATCCCCGGCATAAGCCTGTACGCCGAGTCTTTAAGGCAGATTGGGGGTGCGGCCTCATACATGAGAATAGTTTACGACGCAAGTGAAGAAGCCTATCAAGCCGTGCAAGCCGTTGAGGCTGCGCCCAAATTCTTGGAGTACGGAATCACGGCTGGGCTAGCCCTAATCATAGTTGGTGTGGCGCTTATAGTAAGGGCAAGAAGAAGTCTTAACGTTTAATTCTGAATTCTTCACATGTAGGAACTTGTTTTTCATATGAAAAGAATAAGCAAGGAGCTGCGAAATTTCTCTTATCGCTATAAAATAATTTAAACAAACACGTAGTTTGTTAACGAACCTCAAATAGAGAGAATTGAAAAGTTATATATTCCATCTTCAATTTTCCCATAAGAATCTCAAATAAAGAGAATTGAAAGGAATTGATGGTTCTTGAATTGCCGCAGTGGCAATTGGAATCTCAAATAAAGAATTGAAAGTTTCGTAAAGTTAACTTTATAAGAAAAGGCTCAATTTAAATCGAGTTCAAGGATAAATTATGGAAACAAAAACGACCATTATAAAAGAAGAAATTGGAAGGGGTACAAGAGGAGGACCTTATATTTATGTCGTAGATGGAAAAGAGCTTGTCCACATAAGTGATTACGCCACCAAGAGAATGCCAGATAAATACAAAGTTGTATATGAAGTTCCCATGGACAAAATTGTGGGGAAAGTATTGTATTGCTTTGACTTCTCAAGAAGTGGTGGAGCGTCTCTACGTAAATGTAAAATTGAAGACTTTGAGGATGGACTTCCTAAAAAATATGAATATTATGAATTACTTGGGAAACGCATCCACGAGATACGTGATTTAAAATTTCGTATTAGAGATCCTAAGCTGCTCTCCCTTATAACGCAATTTAAACAATCGTTTATGCCAATGATTCAAGAGATCAAACAATACGAAAGAACACGAGGCTTTAGAATTTCATTCATGAGACATGAGGAAAGGTTACAGAACGCATTTGAAGATCCTGAGGTATATTACTTTACGTTTATGAGCTTACCAAAGGATAGGAGTAGAATTAGTAGTTTAAAAGTTACACGAAGATGGATTTATCAACTCTGGATGCTCAAGTTACTATGCGATGCTTTACGCGTTTCTGAATTTAAAGGACATGTATATGAGGGAAAGCCATATTGGTGGATTGAGCAAGGCTCAGGTCTCAGTACAGCTATAGCAGGAACGCCTTTTGGAGATATAACTTTTTGGCTTGAATTTCAACCAAGTAGATATGCACATATGTTGGGCATGTTTATGAGGAGACGCGTTTCAATTAGGCCGGATATTGTTGCAGCAAAAGGCTGTTTTGAAAGGACAAAAGAATTTATTAATTCCAAGAGACGCATAGATCTAATCATAGAATGTAAAGAAGATCCGTTCGATGCATGGAGGAATGAGATTAAATCACAGATTTTGCCCTATCAAGAGACTTTTAAGCCTAACAATTTCATAATCGCATCATTGGAGTACGTCCCAGACATTGAAAAGAAAAAATTAGAATACCGAGGGATAAAAGTTGTTGATGATTTAAGAGTAAATAGCAGGAATATAATAACATTTTACAATCTTGTCAGGGAGCAATTCGAAATATCCTAGAATCTCAAATAAAGAGAATTGAAAGTTAGGCTTATTTCCTCCTTTTGAATATACATTTGAATAAATTGAAGACCATTTCAATTTTTAAAGTTTAAATAAGACAAGGAACATTCTTTGTCTTTTCTCTTTTAATACGAAAAGCGAAAATGGAAAATTAACGTTTTTGCTTTCTAAAGAATAAGGTCTGTTTTCAACTTTGTCAACATAAGTTCAGAAACCACTTTTACCAGACTCGATAAACCATCAAACCCATGTTCGGAATAGCAGGTGATTAGAGCCAAAGATGGAGTAATGCATCATCATCAAAGCCCTATAGACTATCCAGATAGATCATGTTTCAGCATGGAAACTGGATTCAAGGAGGCTGGGATAGTTGACCCCTCAAATCTACGCCGTGGAGTTTGAGCTCTGAAACCTACTCCAAACCACGCTTACCCCTGAACGTGATTAAGCCTATCATCGATCATCGATATTACTCCAGCCAATTTATCCCTAACATCCCTCAAAACCCCAGGATCAAGGTATGGTATGCATCCTGAGATCATTTCGAGGTATTTGAGGAATCTACCCCTAACCATAAATCCGTGGAGTGACAGCCCAATATCCGAATGCATCCTTGAAACGTATTCGTAAGCCCTAGGCCCAAGATAACACTTCCTCAACTTCCTCCTAACCTTACCATTAACCCTACTATAACCCTCATAGTGGACAGCATAATAATACTTCCTACCCTTCCTCACCCTCTCCTTGTCCAGCTTATATTCTTAAGGCATCTTGGACATTTATCCATCCTTTATTCTCCATCTTTTTCACCCATATGTTTCACCACATATTTGTGGTGCATAGAAGCTTATAAACCCCACCCCCAAACACCAATAGATCCATCGATGCTTACCACTGCTACACCATGTCAATCATTTCAAATATAACAAACCACAATTATCACGTGGTGGTTGAGTTGTCGGAAAAAGAGTATGTCAAAAAACATTGGATAACGAGAAGTGGAGTTGAACACTGGGCTGCCTTCCCAAAAGATGGTGAAGGAATAGGTAGACATTGGATAAAAGAACCTGGTGAACCTTTAAAGGCTCATATAGATCTAAGAAAAGATGGCAAGAAGATTGCTAGATATTGATACGATGATTAATTATTCTTGACACTTTTTGCAAATGTATCCCTTTCTTTTTCTTCCCTCTTCTATAAATGTTACCTCTTTAACTTCTTTTTCTATTCCACAAATTTCACATCTCATTTTTAAAATTTAGAAATTCAAAACTGTAATTGTGTTGTTGTAAGATCTTATAACGAAGCATTTAATATGTTTTCCATTTTTCACCACAAATTTGTGTAGCAAAGTAGCTAATTCATACTTTTTCGATCTCTAATTTTACTTTACAAGTCTATATTTACTGCTTTTCTTATATAAGTAAAATGAGGTTTTAAATATGCAGTATGAAGCTTAATAACCTATCTACATCATAAACCTAACAACACCTCATACTTAACTTCTAAGTTGCCACGTCTATTGGTTCCTATTTTTCAATACCCTGCATGCCATTTTGAATAGGCTATGGCTTGCTTGGCGTGACGGGAACGGGAACAATCGTTATCTTCAATGCTGGTTTAATCTCCAAATACAGCGTTAAGCTAAGGTTGACCTCTTGAGCTGGAGCTGACGTTTCACCATAAACGCTAATAAAGACTATGTGGTCCCCAGGTTCAAGCGGGTTGAAAACTTCCAGCTTACCTTTATATGAGTAGTACGCCAGCGCCCCTTCTTGAAACTCAAATTTCCAGTAGGCTGAGTCTGCTCCAGGGTTTATGGCTGAAGAGCCGTTCTCAACAACCGGTATATCTGGCAGTGTAAGCGTCATCACATCTATAGTCACTTTTAAGTATAGATTTTTGAAGCCGCCAGCCATGGCGTACCATTCGCTTGCAAGTGATGGAACGGCTATGATGAGCTTTGAAACGTCGTATTCGCCGTTGCATGTTAGGGTTGTGTTAGCATCCCTAAAGAAGCTTTGAGCTGGCTGAAGCGTGCCTAAATCTATCCTTATGGGGACAAGCGTTGATGATTGAGGCTTAACCACGCCAACTATTTCAGCAAGCTTATACCAGTCTGCAGCCACCGCAGATACAGCGCCGACCAAAACCAAGACAAGGATTAATGTAAGAGTCTTTACCTTCACATCATCACCAATCTGAATATTCTATTCTTTCCCTCTGTTATTTAAATCTTACTGGAACCATAGGACCTGGCAACTTAAGTTTAGTAATCCTTCCATCACCTATGATTAAGCTTTCCAAGCCTTAATGTTTATTTAATTATTATTGGTGTTGATGGAATATACTTAAATTTATCGTCTTCAATTTAGATTCCGTAGATTTCCATGATGCTCACCCCTATTACTGCATCTATCCTCAAGTCTTCAATAACTCCAATAATCTCTCCTGGCAGAGTATATTCTTCCTTATAGATAGCTACTACAAGTTAGCGTTTACTCTTTAAAGTTAAGAAATTCTTCCTAGGCTTATTAAGTAACTAATAGTATTTATGGTTTTGAGACAAATCTATTTTCTGCTATGTAGAATCTTAATTTTACAGGAAGATCTTTCCTTACACCAATTCTATACGAGTTTTTAATATTAAAGTTTTCCCTTACGCTCTCTAGGATTTGGATTTCGCTATTATTATCTGTAACATCAACACCGTTTAGCTTATTGGTTATCATCATTGCTTTTGTAAGTTTTCCAGGTCCATTGGTTAAGGAGTAGATGTCTTGTATTCCTCTATTCCTCATCATGGCTTCCACTCCTTCAAGAGGCTCTAAAGCTCTTATTAATACGGCTCCTACATCACCTCTTGGATGAGCAACTATGTTTAGAAGCCAGTTTCCATGAACCATGTAGATAAATGTTTTCCCAACATCTCTAAACATTAATTCATTAAACCTCTTTCTACCCCTATATGCTTTAGATGCTGGATCATTCTGGCCATAGTATGCTTCAGCTTCAACAATTTTACCCTTCAAAACAGTATTGTTAAGCCTCCTAACTAAGATTTTTCCAAGAAGCTCTCTAGCAACTTCAGCAGGATCTCTTTCATAAAACTCCCTACTAAGAATCTTCATATCCAGTATCTAATCATAATAGTATATATGCCTTCTTCTCTAAAGGTTATAAGTTCTCTATATGTTAGTTTTTGTTATTTAGGAATGATTATTCTATGGTATCAACAGTTTAATTATTTTAAGCATTCTTAGGCTAGGTTGGGCGGTGATGCCTATATCTACCGGGATGGAGTTTAGGGATTACTGTATATCATCAACGTATGGAGTGTTTATGTATATCTACTCTGAGGCTTAAATAAATCTTAATGGAATATGTTATTAAGCGGGTTTTAGGATAGCGTCTATGCTCTACGGGTATGTTTAGAAGTTTTATACAACATCTTAAGTATTTCCTTCTGAAGCTATTGTTATCTACTTTATGGATTTTGGGATTAAGCTTAGCTTAATGGATTAGATGTGCTTTAAGGTTCTCTATTGTCTAGCATCTCTTGCTATGATGTAGCCTCCAAATATTAAAGCCCACTGTAGTACAGGGTAAACTATTATTCTCTCCATTCCTCCATGCCCTAGCCCAAGATAGTTTTCAGATGTAAATAGTCCAAGAGCTGTTAAGGATATTATGCCCATTACTACAGATATCCATGAGATAGGTTTAGGTGTAAACCTGTAGGCTATTATAGCAGTTATACCTGCGGAGATGAATGTTGCTGCGGACATTATTGTGTGGAGGCTGTATGGGCTTCCCTCCGGAAATAGTCCTACACCTGCTGCTCCAAATCCAGTTAAGAATAGCGGGATGGATAGTGTTTTGCTCTTAAATACTTTGTAGAGAAGTTTTGAAGAGATAATTATAGCTAAGCCTAGAAGTATTATTGAGCTGTTAAAGATTGGAGCAGTTACTCCTACTCCAAGGTCGCTTATGTAATTGTATGCTACACTATAGCTAGGGTAGAGTGATTCGCATATTATCATGAGCATGGTAAACTGGGATACGCCTATTATGATAAGTAAGCCCGCTATTAAACTGGGCTGAGGCATACTTTACCAGAATATGCCTACCTTTTAATCTTTTCCTAGAGGGATGGAAATTGTAATATGGAATTGTGGATTCTTAAACATCTCCTAGGTTTTGATGAGGTATCATAGGCTACTGGTCTTAGCTTATTACTTCAAAACATCAATAATTACTGATGGGCATAGTCTACGTACACCATCTATTTTGGAGATTTTATCATGGATTGTTGAAAGCTCATCTGTGTTTTTAGCTATGATTTCAGCCATTACTGTATGGTCTCCTGTTGTTAGCCAGAGTGACTTTACCTCCTCTACTTGCCTAATTTTCCCCACAGTACTCCATAGTTTTTCAGGTTCGATATCGATACCTGTAAGGGATGCTGTTAATCCAGCGGATTTATAGTTTATAACTGCTTTGTATGAGAGGATTATTCTTGCCTTTTCAAGTTTTTGAATTCTTTTTCTTACAGCAGCTTCCGTTATGTTGAGCTGTTTAGCTAATTCCGTTTTTGAAACCCGTCCATTCTTCATCATTACCTCAATTATTCTCCAATCCTTTTCATCCATAAATTTAATCGCTAATGTAGGAATAAATGTTTTTTGATTCGAATTTCGAACAAAAAGTTTATATTTTGCTAAGAAATTTTACTATTGCTGTAGGTGGTGTTATGATTTTGTTAGGGGAGAAGTTTCCGGAGTTGATTGTTAAGACAACGCATGGAGAATTAAAGCTGCCAAGCCACTACGCTGGGAAGTGGTTTGTACTCTTCGCCCATCCAGCAGACTTCACACCAGTCTGTACAACAGAGTTTGTTGCCTTCCAGAAGAGGTATGGAAAGTTTAGGGAGATGAACTGTGAACTTATCGGTTTAAGCATTGATCAAGCTTTTAGCCATATTAAGTGGATAGAGTGGATTAAGGAGAAGCTTGGGGTTGAAATTGAGTTTCCAATAATTGCGGATGATATTGGTGAAGTCTCGAAAACTCTTGGCTTAATCCATGCTGCAAAGGGAACAAATACTGTTAGAGCTGTCTTCATAGTTGACCCGAACAGTATTGTAAGACTAATACTCTACTATCCACAGGAAGTTGGAAGAAATATTGATGAAATTCTCAGAGTTGTTAAGGCATTACAGGTAAGCGATATGAATAATGTAGCAATTCCCGCAAACTGGCCGAACAACGAGCTAATAGGCGATAAGGTAATAATACCGCCAGCTAGAACTGTTAAGGATGCAGTGGATAGACTGGGAAAAATAAAGAGCGGTGAGCTTGAAGGCTACGACTGGTGGCTTACATTCAAAAAACTTTAAACCTATATTTTTATAGCTTACCTAAATTTCTCCACATCCCAGTTTATGAATTGAGGATTCTCTACTCCTAAGATGTTTGCTTAACATCAATAAATGAGTGTTTATTCAAGATCTAATAATTTAAGTGAAGTCAATGATGTAAGCAACTAATTAACTGGTAAACTATTATGCTGTATGTGGAAGTATTAAAGTACTAATAATTTTAAGCTATTAGGCTCCTCTACGTTATCTAAGCTTTAATAATTATTCAAGTTAGCAGTTAGGTTTACCCAATACATCATGTAGCTTAGAAATTATTCTACGTGAAACTGATGTTTTCACATTTAACTATTCTAGTGAAGACTTGTTAACATTAGGAATTGAGTAGGCAATAGTGTCCGGATAAGGATTTTCATCCATCGTTATGTTTGATGGTGTAGCGTGGAGGGGTTTGGAATAGTAAGATTGTTATTCCTTTAGGTGATCTCTAGCTAGCTTATGATGAAAGTTCTTTCAAGTATTAAGCCTCATTCCATTACGTATTCCTTTGATGCTCGTATTCTAATCAAGTCACTACATAAGTAAGCTTATATATATTGGTTTGCTGAGTTTAGCTATAGGTGTATTAGGTTTGACTCTTAAATTAAGAGTTGGTAGGAAGGGATATATTATTCTGCCGAAATCTCTACGTGAAGCTATAGGTATTGATGAGGGTGATGAAGTTGTTGTTGAGGTTAGAGATGGTATTGTTCTTAAACCAATTAGAAAGAATATTAATGTTGATGAAGTTAAAGAGCTTTTAAGGAGGCATGTTGAAACTCTGATGAAAATACCTGATAGAAGAGAGCCTAAACCCGGTGAGCTTGAAGAAACATTTCTTGAAGAGGAGTTTGAAGATTGAAGGCATTCATCGATTCTCCTCTACTAATCTATCTAAACACCATAACGGATTTTAGGAGTAGATATTGTATGATAACTTCTACAGTGAAGTTTAATTAGATATAAACTCTACACGGATGTAGCTGTATTTGATGAGGTTCTCCGCATTTCTAAAAGAAATACGATATCCCATATGATGTTGCAATAGACTTCATACAGACAATTATTCTACCATATGTAATAGTAGCTGAGTTAAGTGTAGATGAATATGAGTATGCAGTGAAAATCATGAAGGAATATGATCTTAAGCCTTCAGATGCTCTTCACGTAGGTGTTATGATGAGTAACAATATAGCTGTAGTTATAAGTGAAGATGGGGGATTCAGTAAAATACCATTAGTGAAGAGGGTTTGGATCAGCATACCGTAATGCTACCTACTAAAGTCATAACTCCCATGATATTGCAGTATTCCCTCTAAATTAAAGTTTATCCAATTCAGCAATACATAGCTTCAGAGACTAAACCTAAATGTTGATGGAGGCATCTTCAATATAGCTGTCTATATGCTTCGTGAAGACATTACAGCTCCTTCAAACTATTTATTCAACATACTTTCCAAACGCTATTTACTAGTCTTAAGCTATTGATTCAGGATTCCCCAGTATTAAAGGTTTAGTGGAATGCTAATTCCCCTATACATTAATAGTGAAATCTAAGCTGGAGACTAGGTATCGCTATCTATGAAAATACTGTATTAGGTGGATTAGAGTAGTTTCAGCATGTTTATTATTCCTTCTCTTATTATTGATACTCCGTATGCAGCCATAAGCATTGACATTATTTTATCAAGTACTGCTGCTCCGTTTTCTCCAAGAATTTTCAGCACTTGTTTACCAGCTAGAAGTATTGGTAGAGCTATTAAGCTATTTACTGCTACGCTTAGTATACCTATCGGTAGCCCCCATAGATACTTTACATATATGGCCATTGTTATAGCTCCAGGACCTGCTAGTAGAGGTGTTGCCATTGGAACTACAGCTACAGTTCTCCTATCAATTTTAGGTAGTTTCAGTATTTCAAGTAGTCCAAGTATTGAGTATATTAGAAGTATCATTCCTCCAGCAATTCTAAAATCATCTATTGTTATATTCATAAACATCATAAATACATCCCCTCCGAAAACGAAGAATAGGAGGATTAATGATGCTATAAACACGCTTTCAACAATTATCCTATTCCTCTCCCTATCATCTATTCCTCTTGTAAGTATGTAGAAGTATGGGGAGGTTGATACTGGATCTAAAACTATGAATAGTAGAACTATTGGTTGAATAATGTCAAGCATGAAATCTAACTACGTAACATAATAAAAACTTAACTAGGCTAGATAGCTAAGTATTCCGGAGGTTTGAGGAATCCAATATTTAGCTTACTGTTTCTATGAATTAATAGCTGATGTGGTTGAAGTAAGTATATTGTTTTGAATATGGACTATTGTAGCTCTTCATCAATTCAATCTTAAGATAGGGTTTATGTGTTTTGGATAAGTTCTATTTATCCAAAAAGTTTAAGTCTTAATCTAGTAGTTTAGTTGAGTGATGTGTAGTGGTTAGTAGGGAGTATTTAAGGAATTACTTTTCCAGGAATTGGGATAGGTACTATAGGATTGGCTTCCTAGCTGATTTAGGGTTTAAACGTAAAGTATGTGTGAAGTGTGGTAGGGGCTTCTGGACTTTGGATGATAGTAGGGATGTATGTCCTGATCAGCCATGTAGCTACTATGAGTTTATAGGTAATCCACCTAGTAGTGTAAGGCTTAGCTATGTTGAGGCTTGGAGGGCTATTGAGGATTTCTTCGTTAGGAATGGGCATGAAAGCATACGTAGATACCCCGTAGTTTCAAGATGGTATCCTCCACTATTCTTTACAGCTGCAAGTATTGTTGATTTCTATAGGCTTGAGGATGGAAATGTTGTTTTTGAGTTTCCAGCAAACCCGTTAATTATCCCCCAGTTCTGTCTAAGATTTAACGATATACCTAACGTAGGGGTTACCGGTAAGCATTATACATGCTTCGTTATGGTTGGGCAGCATAGCCTATACGATGGTAGGGAGGGATACTGGAAGGAGAGATGTATAGAGCTTGACTATAAATTGTTAACTGACGTCTTCAAGATTAGGCCTGAGGAGATTGTTTTCCTTGAGGATTTATGGGTTGGAACAGGTGCCTACGGCTACTCCCTTGAGTATTTTGTCCGTGGATTAGAGCTTGGTAATGCTGTATTTACTGAGTTTCTAATAGCTAAGAATGGATCTAGGGAGATGCCTTATAAGGTGATAGATATGGGTGCTGGTCTTGAAAGGTTTCCGTGGCTGCTACATGGTACACCTACAAGCTACGATGTTGTATTCAAGCCTTCCCTTGAAAAGCTGAAGAGTATTTGCGGGGTTAAGATTGATGAGAGGCTTCTCCTAGACTACTATAGGCTTGCCGGCATGCTGAATGTTGATGAGGTTAAAGATATTGGTATGGTGAGAAATGCTATAGCTGAAAGAATTGGGGTTAGCTATAGTGAATTTGTGGAGGCTGTTGAGCCTCTACAAGCCCTATATGCTGTATGCGACCATACACGTGCATTAGCCTTCGCTATAGCTGACGGCATGATACCCAGCAATGTTGGTGGAGGATATAATCTACGTGTAGTTCTACGTAGAGCGTTAAGCCTTATTGAAGGCTTTAAATGGGGTTTTCAGCTTATCGATGTTGTGGAGATGCATGCAAAACAGCTTAAACCAATAGCTCCTGAGCTGGAGGAGCATTTAAGCGAGATACAGGAGATTCTGGATGTTGAGACTAGTAGGTTTAAGGCTTCAAGAGATAGGGCCTCCAGAGTTATTGATAGGGTATTGAAGTCCGGTAGGTTGATAGATGTTAAAACCCTTATAACACTTTACGAGTCTGAAGGCATAACTCCTGAGCTTGTTAGGATGAAGGCTCCTAATGTGGAGATTCCGCCGGACTTCTACAGCATGATTACTAGGAGGAATGAGCCTTTAAAGCAGGAGGAGGCTAAGCAAATACCTGTTGAAGGTATTCCCGCAACGAGAAGTCTATTTTACGAGTATCCATACTCCTACGAGTTTAACGCTAAAGTCGTTAAGGTTATTGGAGACTATGTTGTGCTTAACCAAACCCTATTCTACCCTACAGCAGGTGGGCAGATGCATGATGAGGGATTGATTAACGGTGAGAAGGTTGTTGAAGTATTGAAGGTAGGTAGTGTTATCCTCCATAGGGTTAAGAATCCTTTAAGCTTTAGGGAGGGTGATGATGTACATGGAGTTGTTGATAGGGGGAGGAGGGAGGCTTTAAGAAGACATCATACAGCCACACATATAGTTAACGCTGCTTCACGTAGTGTTTTAGGTTCATGGGTTTGGCAGCATGGAGCTGAGAAAACACCTGAAAAGGCGAGGCTTGACATTACACATTACCAAGCATTAACAGATAGCCAGATTAGAAAAATTGAGGAAGCTGCGAATAGGATAGTTTTAGAAAATCATCCAGTTATTACTCAAACAATTCCGAGGAGAGATGCTGAGTTAAAGTATGGATTCATAATCTATCAGGGTGGAGCTGTTCCAAGTAGGGAGGTTAGAATAGTTGAGATTCCTGGTGTTGATGTTGAGGCATGTGGGGGGCTGCATTGTAGATCAACAGGTGAGGTAGGATTTATAACGGTTATGAGGACTAAGAGAATACAGGATGGAATTGTTAGAATTGAGTTCTGCTCAGGTGAAGCTGCTGTTAAGTATTTGGAGGGTAGGTGGGGTATATTGAGGCAGACAGCGGAGATACTTAACGTCCCGGATGAGGATGTTCCTAGGAGGGTGGAGGAGATATTTAATGAGTGGAAGATGTTGAGGAAGAAGCTTAAGGATGGTTTATGAGCTTCCCGGATTTTGAGTATTGGTCTAAGCTTAAGAGGAAGGAGGAAATATTGAGGAGGGCATGTGAAATATTAAGGGTTCAGGAGGAGCATTTACCTAGAACGGTTCAGAGATTTCTAAGGGAGATTAAGGATATGAAGCTAAAGCTATCCTCTAGCGGATAACGTATTTTTTATCTATGAGAACATATGTAAAACCCCTCTTATCAATAATAACAGCATTTACAGCTTTAGCTATTTCCTCAACATCATCATCGCCAACAAATCCCCTAGCACTCTTAAAAACCTTAATCTTTAAGCATTTCTGAGTTTTTAAACGTCTTTTAACCTCATCAATAAGACTATCAGTAACCCCCCTACTACCTATGTTAACATCTCCCCTAGATTGATGTATTTTAATCTTCTTTAACTCTAAACCTCTACTACCCAGCTTAACCATAAATACTCTAAGCATACTCATATTTAAATTATAATAAAATAAGGCTTAATCTATTTAAGGAGGTAATGGTGGAGTAGGTATTATCTACTTTTAGAGGTAATGTAGATTGCTGTTAAAATTACTCCTCCACCTATTATTTTCTGGATTGTTAATGGCTCCTGTAGAATTATTGATGAGAGGATAACTGCAGATACAGGCTCTGTTAAGATACCTATGCTTGCCCTACTTGCCTCAACATGTTTTAAGCTGCTGTTGAATAGATAGTATGCAAATCCTGTTGCAATATATGCTAGGTAGATGCCTACTACTAGTACGCCTGGAGGAATATGTATGAAGTCTAAGCCGCTAGCTACCGATACAGTAAGTAGTGTTATTGAGGCGAATGCTGGGGGAACTATAGCTATCTGCTCAGGAGTTATTCCCCTGTTAAGCATGTATTTACTTATGATTATGAATGCAGCGTAGTTGAAGGCTGATGTTAATCCAAGTATTAATCCTATAGGGTTGAAGTTTATATTGTCATAGTTAAGTATAGCAACACCTATAATAGCTAGAACCAGTGCGTAGGCTTTAGCTTTTGTTAGCTTCTCATTAAATGCTATTTTTGAAATTATGCTGACAATTATTGGAGCTATGTAGAGTAGGAGGGAGGCTGTTGATGCCTCAATTATTTTTACAGTGTAGAAGTAGGTAAGGTAGAAGGCAGGTATTAGGAAAACACCTAGAACAAGTAGTTTAAACATGTTTTTAAAGCTGCTAACTCCTCTAGCAACATATATTGCTAGGGGAATTATAAGTAGGGTTCTATAAAGTATTAGGGTTAATGGATCTCCACCCATTTCGTAAGCAATCTTCCCAGCAACACCTATACTTCCCCAAATTATTGAGGCTAGAATAATTCCCAGCAAATTAATCAACGTAAATATCTTAAAAATAGAATATTATGGTTTATGTAGGTTTTGCATGTAGTATATGAGGTGTTAGATACGGGTGTATTTCTTAATTGTTTCAATAATTGATTTACCCTGCTTCAACTCTTCAGCTTCAAGCTTCTCAACTCTATCTATTTCAACAGCTTTCTCTACAGCTTCGTTAAGGACTTCTATAGGTATTACGACAACTCCATCATAATCTCCAACTACAATATCGCCCGGCTTAACTTTAACACCACTACAAACTATGGGTTTATTTACTTCTTCAACAATGAACCTACCTATAATTGTTGCTGGTATAATGCTTCTAGCATATACTGGAATCTTTAAGCTTTTAATTTCCTCTAGGTCTCGAACCCCTCCATCAAGTACAAATCCCTCCACTCCTCGAGCCTTAGCGGCTGTTGCCATAAGGCCTCCGAGGAGGGATGTATCTCTTGCATCATATCCATTAGCTCCAATAACGATAACGCTTCCTGGAGGGGCTTCATCTATTAGTTGAAGTGTTTTTAGTGGGGCTTCCTTTACTGTTGATTTTTTAATACCTACTGTTAATGCTGGTCCAACAATTTTCCCTTCAACTACTGGTTTAACATCGTAGCTCATACATCCCTGAAAACCCATATTATCCAGTACGTCGCTTAACGTAGCTGTAGGTATTCCGTAAAGTATTTTCCTTAAGTTCTCGTTAAGCATTTCCATCACCGTAAGGCTTGAAGGCATATGTATATACTCCTTCAGGCTCCCTCTTAACAACTTCAAGCTTAAGCTTCATCCCTATCCTTATCTTGCTGGGATCATCTACTTCAAGCCATGCAAGAGCCTTAACCCCCTCTTTAAGCTTTCCAATAGCAACAACATAGTCTTTATAGTGGGTGAATGTTGATGGCTTTATGTTTATTACTGTATATGTTTCAAGCTCAGCTTCTCCTGAAAGCTTTAGGAATTCAATATCTGAACTCTTACATTTTGTGCAGTCTGCCTGTGGTGGGAAGTATGTTTCACCGCAGCTTCTACATTTAGATGCGTATACAACCCCCTCCCTTAAGCCGTTGAAGAACTTCTCTATCCTGCTTACACCGAACTGGTAGTTAACTCTTAGTTCACGTAGGCTTGTATATATTGGTATTTTGGTTTTCTGATCTATAATTATCGGTAAACCCTCAATCCTGGACGTTTTAACCACCCCATTTAGGCTTCTCCGTTGAGAGTATTGTTATGTAGCAGTAGTGTCCTGTACCTCCAACATTATGTGCTAGCGCATTACCCTTAACTATAGGTGCCTGCCTCCCATTCTCAACCTGTTTTCTAAGCTGCTTCGTAAGCTCAACAATCATACCTACACCTGTAGCTCCCAGCGGATGTCCCTTAGCTTTAAGCCCCCCATCAACGTTTACAGGTATTTTACCCCCTATATATGTCTGCTCTTCACGTAGGAGTAGGTATCCCTCCCCCCTCTTAGCGAAGTTTAGGTCCTCGTAGGCTAGTATTTCAGCTATTGTGAAGCAGTCATGGACGTTAGCTACATCAATATATCTTAACGGATCATCATATTCAATACCTGCCATCCTGTAGGCTTTCCTAGCAGCATCTACAGCTGCAGCTAGGCTTGTAAACCCGCTTCTCCTACTCATATTAGCACTATCGTTTGAAACACCGATACCTCTAACCCATATAGGTGTATCAGTAAGTTTTCTAGCAGCTTCCTCTGATGCAAGTATGACAGCTGCCGACCCATCACTTATTGGGCAGCAGTCGTAGAGTTTAAGAGGCCAGGCAACATATCTCGATTTTACAGCATCCTCAAGGGTAATTCTGTTTCTAAAGTGGGCTTTAGGGTTTAGGGAGCCGTAGTAGTGGTTTTTAACAGCTACTCTAGCAAGATCCTCCTCTCCAGCTCCATACTTGTTCATGTAGGCTGTAGCGTGGAGGGCATAGTATCCCGGAAACGTTACGCCGAAGTTTTCAAACTCCCAGAAGTAGTTTGCAGATCTACCGATAAACTCAACAGCTACAGGTGTAGGGGATTCACACATCTTCTCAACACCTAAAACTAGAACTATATCAGCAAATCCTGAAGCAACAGCATTAAAGCCTGTGAAGAAGGCTGCACTACCGGTAGCGCATGCAGCCTCTGTTCTTAAGGTACCCTTAAACCTTAAATTGCAATAGTCACAGCATAAAACTGCTGGGAGGATTTCAGCATTAAACGATCCGAATGTTCCAACACTACAGAACTCTATATCCCTCTGCTCAATACCGGCATCGTTTAAAGCATCTTTAACAGATTCCCATGCAAGCTCATCAATACGTACATCGTTCCTAACACCAAATCTAGAAATGCCAACACCAACTATAGCTACATTACGCATAATAAACCCCAAGAAACGAATGAAAGCATAGTTAAAAAGTTTTCGATAAACATGCTGAATACTGTCAAGTTAAGCCTAGGCTTTACGAGTTTACTACATACTAACTTGGCAGTATTATATGCTGTATAAAGCCTAGAATCAAATACAATTCAGCTTAGTATTAACTCATAGTTTAATTTATTAGATAGATATTTTATTTATGATAGATCATTAGGGTTCTGAGCTATGTAGTCTTAAATAGACTTACATAGCTCTTGGGATTCAAAAGCTTTGGGCTCCTCTTGAGTTCATTGGAGCCCTCATCAGCCTCCTCTCCTGTCAGGGTGAACCCACTCCAACCCCTCATCAGCCCCTCGAAGAGCCTTTGGGATGGAGGAAGCCCCTCCATTTGAAGGTATAGGTTTATGGCAGCATTAAGCTGCTTGTTCATCCTCAACCCACATTTCCTGCATTCATATGATGCTCCTTTCGGGGCATTGACCATCCCACATCTGGAGCACCTTCTGGTGGAGTTTTGTGGGTTGAGGAGCTCAACCTTTGATTTGTAACTCATGAAGGTTATGATTGTTCTCCAGTTACTCTTTGAAATACACCTATTGTGTTCCCTTGAGCTGTTGAGCATTCTGTTCTTTCTCAAGTCTTCGAAATTAAGCCGTAAAGCTAAAGAATTTAATGAGGCACCCTTAAAATCAGCATTGTAAATTGTAATTTATGTGAAAACGGTATTGAGAAAGATGATTTGATCAGCATTAGCGAAGCAATAAGA
>Ga0185307_1000945_pt1 | contig 17012 bp, 12 predicted proteins | sample LHCtaG_FD_128010 | JGI IMG/M metagenome (GOLD analysis project Ga0185307, IMG submission 128010) | Hot spring microbial communities from Little Hot Creek, USA to study Microbial Dark Matter (Phase II) - LHC4sed_matched (SPADES... | ecosystem: Environmental > Aquatic > Thermal springs > Hot... | reverse complement strand
TCCCTACATGTTAAAAGCAAAAGCCTAAAAACGTCAAGTCCCGCCTGCTTAGTTCCATAACCCTCCATATACCTAACATTATAAGCCCATAGGGCCCCTTGGCTGACGTCACCTCTTTCTAAAGCTTCCACTATTGTTTTTCCGGCTAAGTAACCGCCCAGCATTGATGGCCCTATACCGCCGCCATGAATAGGGTTTACAAGGCATGCAGCATCCCCGGTGATTATTACACCATTTCCAACCATGTTGTTTAAGGGTCTCCGCGTGGGATCATACCAAGCTCCGCCATTTAGCAAAAGCGAACCTTCAAAAAGCGGTTTTGTCAAAACATGCTCGTAAAACTGTTTTTTGGGATTTGGGAACCTGCCCCGCATGCAAACTCCAAGGCCAGCATTTACTTTGGCACCGCCTTTATAGAATATCCAAGTGTAGCCTCCCGGCGTTACTTTCTGGTTCAAGTAGATTTCACAGTAGTTTTTGTCTGAAGATTCTTGTTTAAGCTGTCTTATCTCCCTATAGCAGGCTTCAACGTCTTCCTTGGAAATCTCGTTCTCAATACCCATTTCTTTTGGAAGCTTCCGCCTAATAATGGCCAAAAAACCACTGGCGTCCACAACAGTTTTTCCATCAAACCTTACTTTTTCGCCAGTTTTCAGGTTCTTGGCTGAAACACCAACTACGTGGCCCTTCTCAATCATCGGTTCAAGACACTGGGTTAAATCATATAGGGTTGCACCTTTATCTAAAGCCAATTTTAAAAGCCACTGTCCAAAAAGCCGCCTATTCAATAGGTAACCAGAAAAATCCTCATGTTTAACCGTGAAAACAGTTTCTAGGTCTGGCGAATATATTTTAACACCTTCAATTTTTCTTTCAAGCTCGCCGTGCTGCGGCGGATTTAAGCCTAACGCCTTTAAGTGATGCTCACCGAGCGCGTCCCCGCAAACTTTCTCACCTATCTCTTTATGGCTTTTCCTCTCAATTATGCAAACTTTCAAACCAGCTTCAGCAGCTGTTTTGGCAGCTAAACATCCAGCTGTTCCAGCGCCTACAACTATCAAGTCGTATTTCATTTATACGCCTCGTTGGTTTACTTTCTATACCTTGTTGTAATAGTAAACCTTTATAAACGTTGAAGTATGCTTGTTCACACTTGGTGTAGCCAAATAAACCGCAAAATCACATTAGGCAGCGAACTCCGCAGTCTAATAGAAGCGCGGATGAGGCGAACCCTTGAAGGAATAGAGGAAACATTGAAAAGCATATTGGAAAACCAAAAAATAAGCATCGGCAACTTAAAAGAGGAAACTCAAAGCCTCGAAAAAAGCTTCAACCTCTTATCACAAAAGTGGAATCTTGAACTTCTCTACACGCTCTTTTTTAGCGGTACAGTTTCTTTTAGTGGACTAAAGAGAATTTTAGGCGTGAACTCCCGCACCCTATCAGACAAACTGAAAAGCTTAATGAAAAACGGCTACGTTAAAAGACTTGTGGAACCAGGTCCACCCCTTAGGGTGAAGTATATGCTTACAGAAAAAGGCCGTAATGTAGTGCTCCTTGCATTGCCACTACTTTATTATCTAAGTGATTGGCCTTCGAATTGAAGAGGCTCTTCAGCTTCAAGTTTTATGATTTCTTGAGTCCCTTTAACGGTATTGGAATGGCTGTTGTCTCCTTAAGAGTGTCAAAAACCATGCATGTTAAAGTCTTCTCTATACCCTTCACTGCTCTTAACTTGTCTACCACAAACTTTCCAACAGCATCCACGTCTTTTTCCTTAACCTTTATCAATATATCCCAATCTCCAGATATTATATGAACTTCCTGCACTTCTGGGAATTTTGATATCTGCTCAGCTATGGCCCTCTGTGATAGAGGCGTCTCCTCCTCGCCTAATCTGTAGGAGAAAGATGCCAAAATGAAAGCGGTCACGCCGAAATCCAGTTTTTTGTGGTTTAGGATGGCTCTATACTCTTTTATTATTTCCTGCTGCTCCATCCGCTTTATTTTTGCAAAAACCGTTGTTATCGGCGAGCCTATTTTATGGGCGATTTCCTTAGCGGTCATGCAACAGTTGCTTTGAAGTAAAGCCAGTATGGCCAAATCCTTCTCGTCAAGCTTGGGTTCCATATGTAAAAATTACACAAATTCAAACTTAAATAGTTATCTATTTGATAAAAATACATAATTTCCAATAAAAAATTTAATAACCACGAATAGCATTTCAAACTCCCATGAGCTGTTACGCTTCAGATCCCTTTGAGAGTCTAAAAAAGAGGTATCTAACGCTAAAAGATAATGGACTAGCCAACGTCTTTAAAGTTCAAGACGAAATAATATCGTCCATCAGGGCTTTCCTCAAAAGCGAAGGGTTCATTGAAATTTTGGCACCCATCATCGGACCTGTTACGGATCCTGGGATTAGGGGCGCCAAGCAAGTCACAATTGACTACTATGGTTATTCTTTTAAGGTTATGAGTAGCATGATCCTCTACAAGCAGATGATAATCACTGCCATACCAAAGGTCTTCGCGCTTTCGCCTAACATTCGCATTGAACCTTTAGAAACTCTGAAGACGCGACGTCACCTAACGGAGTTTAGGCAAATAGACCTTGAGGTGGCTTACGCCTCATGTGACGAAGTTATGGACTTAGGCGAAAGAATGCTTTGTCATGTGATAAAGGAGATAAAGGAGAGATGCCACGGAGAGCTTGGAAAACGCAGCGGAAGCCTAAAAGTTCCCAGAAGGCCCTTCAAAAGATACACCTACAAAGAAGCACTTGAAATTCTGCAAAACATGGGAATCCATGTAAAGTATGGAGAAGAAATTCCTTGGGAAGCTGAAGAAGCCATATCGAGAGCCCACAGCGAACCCTTCTGGATCACAAACTATCCCGCAACCGCCAGAAGTTTCTATTATATGGAAAACGAAGAGAACCCGGAAGTTTTAGAGGACTTTGACCTTGTATACCCGGAGGGATTTGGAGAGGCAATTTCTGGAGGCAAACGTGAACACCGGTATGAAAGGCTTGTTAAACGAATGCAATGCAGTGGCGAAGACCCCTCCCACTATAAGTGGTATATGGATATGTTGAAGAATGGTATTCCACCTTCCGCTGGTTTTGGCATTGGTGTCGAAAGGCTCACGAGGTTTATTTGCGGGCTTGAAAACATTTGGGATGCTGTTCCCTTTCCGAAGGTTGCGGGAATACCCTCTCCGTGACAAAAATGTGCTAAATTGTTAATTTATAATCTGAATTGCTGATTCATAATTGTTAATTATATTTATGGGGCGAATGTTGGGAACGTGGAGCCCAAAAGAAGGCGCAGATAAATGATGAAGAAAACCGCTGTCAAAAAGGGTGAGGTTTACACTGTTGACTTGACTAAGATTGAGGGAGACGGCGCTTTTCCATGCCCCAAATGCGGCACAATAATATCCCCCGATGACGAGAGTGATGAAATATACCAGATTGTAGAGACGAAGGTTGAAGGAACAGAATTGGCAGAACTGGTTCTTCAGTGCAATAAATGCGGAAGCACGATAAGGCTTGTAGGTTTTCTACAGCAGTCTGAAGGTTAGAGGCTATTTCTCTTTTTCAAATCTGCGGCTTACGGCAACAAAGACAAGCCACAAAATAACCCCATAGAAAACAGCGTTAAAAAGTGCGCTTAAAAGCTCTTTGTATTCTGCTGCGATGTTTCCAATTAAGCTGCAGAAGATGTTTCCTGGGAACATGGGAGAGGGAATGAGAAGCGAGGCAGCTAAAAAGATGAAGAAGAAGACTATTAGTATGGGTATCCCTTTCATGTCCTTTTCCCCGAAGCTTGTGTTGTGAGTATATCCAATATCTCAATATTTAATAAACATTACTGTAGAGCTGCCGCACAAAAATACAATTTAAAAAAGTCCTGTTAAGAATTCAATAAAAGCATATAACAAGTCATATAAGAACGAGGAAAGAAAGAAAATAACCGCTAAAACAACCAAAAGAACTTTTCTGTTCCTCGAAAGACCTGAAACATCGTCGAGGGGTCCTGGATGTCTAAACATTGACATAAACATAACAAATAAGGCCATGGGCCAACTTACAAAAGCCAAGAAAATAATTGAAAGTATAGCTAAAACGCCTCTTGTTTTTTCGCTGAATAGGGATCTTGCGACGTGGCCTCCGTCAAGCATGGCGACTGGCATCAAATTAAGCATTGTGACGAACAAGCCGACCCATCCGGCGAAAGCCACCGGATGTAACCTAATTGCCAATTCATAGTTTGGCTCTGGTTGGGTTGGTACTGGTCCTTGCGGACTTACAAAGAAGAGGGCTATTCTGAAGAAAAATAACATTGGAAGGGCTGGTTCTCCTGGCGGAATCCAATCATAAGCTGAAAAATGTAAACCGATGACTGTGGTTATGGCGGAGATTATGAAGCCAAATATTGGACCGCTTACGCCAATGTCGAAGAGCGAGTCCTTGTTTGGTGGAAGCGACTTCTGCATTATTACGGCTCCGAAGGTTCCGATGCCCAGAAAGCCGCCGAGCGGTGGCGGTCCAGGTATAAAGTATGGTGGCGTGGCTTCTATTCCCTCCTTGTTGGCAGTTAGTTTGTGGCCTATTTCATGCAGTCCTAGAACCGCCATTATGGCTATGGTGAAGGTTGCCCCGCCTATAAGCGGATTCGGAAGGTCTTGGGAGAGAATGTATCCCGTTATGAAGGTTGTTCCCATCGTTGCGAATAGGAGAATCCAATTAACTAGGACGTTGCTCGGCTGGGTTGGCGGCTTCCTTAGAATTTTTAGGGTTATTCTGCCGTCGGTTTTTCGCAGAACAGCCATCAAGCCAAGCGGCTCCAGTGTTTTTAGCAGCCTTAGGAAGGGCTGTTTTGTTTCTTGAGGCTGTTTTAGATAGAAGGTTGGGACGCCATGTTCTATTAGGGCTTCCTCTATCTGGAAGTAGGCGGCGACGGTCTCCTTTAATTTTTCGAATTCTGTTTGAATGTTCGTGGTTGGCTGTTGGGCGGTCAAGGCTTGTTTCCCTATGCCTTTTTAGCTGTTTTAGTAGACGCAGTGGGGTAGAAAAGCTTATTGGAGGCTGGTCGGCGTTGGGTTCGGATTCTGAACCCCTAAAAACTTTTTAATAACAAAACATCGCACAAACCATCTGAGCGTGAACAAAATGAAGGAAAAAAGAATACTCTCTCTGATAGTAACTAGCATGCTGCTAATTTCAACGTTGGTCATGGGTATACCCATGGCGATAGGCGGAAGCTTCGAAGAGGAAGAAACTCAGTGTTTTTATGGTACAATGACCCCACAAGTCGTAACTGCGGGCTATGACGGCAAGCAGGTTAAGTTTCAGTTCAGCCTAACATCAAACACGACGGAAGGAGTGGCCATCGATTATATTTATGTGACTTTGCCGGAAGGCTGGGAAGTGATTGACGCTGAATGTAATGACACATGGACCCCATCTACGGACACGGATTATGCGAATTTTACCTCTAATGGTGCGGATTATGACCTAGTGAATGGGACGACGCTCTTTTTCAATATTACAGCGAGTGTGCTTGTTGGATATGGTGATTGGACAATTGAATGCTATGATGGTGAAGATCTGCTTGGTTCTGTAACTGAAACTGTTCTTGTAACGCCTTACTTCAAAGCCGAAATTTCACCGTCTATCGTGAAATCGGGGTATGCCTACGTTTTTGAGTTGAAGATAACCCACAACACGACATTAAGCTCCATATACCAGGTGATTGTGCAGTATCCAAGCACTGGCGGCTGGTCTTTTAGAGACATAGTTAGCTACCCGCAGTACTGGGTTTTCTCGCACAACACCGTTGAACACATAATTACATTCACTGCTACTGGAGGCAACTTGATAACTCCAGGAAGTTCAGCAATTTTCTCAATCGAAATGAACTTGGAAAGTGAAGCGTTGGATGGAGATTGGGGCGTCACAGCTGTAAACACGGCAATGCAGGAGGCCACAATATCGTTATTAGTTGATGTAGATGATACTTCACCAACAGTAAGTATAAGCTCACCAACTGATGGAGCGCGGGTGCACGGAAACGTTTGGATAAACGCAAGCATAACTGAAACTAACCTTCAGAGCTGGGCTATCAAAATCAACGGAACACAGATAGCAACTGGAACAACGGCCACCATAAGGTACTTGTGGAATACGCTAACCTACACCGACGGCACCTACATAATAAACATCACAGCCACAGATGTTGTTGGTAACATAGGTCACAGTTCTGTCGGCGTAACAGTAGACAACACTGCACCACAACTGCTAGAAATCAAAGTCAAAGCTTACAGAGATGGCACGGAACTTGGCGAATACACACCAATAGGCGACACAATATGGATTCCAAATGCGACAGGCATCAGGGTCAATGCAACATTCTATGATGCGGGCAGTCTCAGCGGACACATATACTTCAACGTGACACCAGTCTCTTTCGTCAATAGAGAGTGGTTACCAGTGTTAAACCCGCAAAATGTATCCGGCATAACAAGCCTACCAGTTAAAATAAACATAACAGATGATCAAGGAAACAGATTTGTGGGCACATGGTATGTTAAGAAAGACTTCAACCCGCCAACAATCCCAACCTACACAAGATACCAGTTGATCTGCGGTGGAATAATAATCTGGGGAATAAGCGCTACAGATGCCGAAAGCACAGTAGTTGGATATAACGTGTACGTAAACGGGACAGCAGAATACATAGCCGTCAACGAGCTAGCCAGTGCAGCATGGGAGCAGTTTAATACTCACCTATACGCCTTCTCAGGAGCGCTTGTCGTTGATCTTACGGGAGCACGATGGGCCAATGTAACAATAGCGGCTGTGGACGGAGCTGGAAACGAGAGGGCAAGAACCATTCATACCGGTACAATACCAAGTGGCACATGGTACCCAATAGAACTTAGCAAAGGATGGAACCTCATCTCGCTGCCTCTCGTGCCAAACAGTACAGCTAGAGCCGACATATACTCGCTGATATTAAAGCAGGGTGCAAGCGGTGTATCAATCACATACGGTTTCGACAATCAAGCCAAAACATGGACCGTAAACCCGACCACCTTAACCCATGGAAAAGGCTACTGGCTCTACCTAAACGCCTACGACGTCCTCATCGTACAGGGAACACCCAAAGAAGAATACTGGAGCCTAGAACCAATCTACTACCTACTCTACAAAGGCTGGAACCTGGTGGGCTACACAGAAATGAATAGTTATGCCGCTGACTGGTACCTGTCAAGCCTGCAAGAAGGCACATACTTCAGACTCCTATTCGTCTGGGATGCCCAAAACCAGAGATGGAGCATGGTCGATACAGCGGACTCAGACACCCTAGCGCCGGGTCAAGCCTTCTGGATACTACTCTACGAGGACCAAATCCTTGTTCCACCTGCCCAACCCGGTCCCTAAACTCCCTTTCTTTATCATCCCTATTAGAGATGATGCCAAATGAGAAAACTCAAAACAACAACAATTTTTCTAATAGCTGGAGCCTTACTATTTGCCCTAATTCCGATGGTTGTATCCCAGCAAATTCCCCCTCTGCCAATGGCAATTCAAGGATACGTCTTCATCCACCGGGTAACTGGTGAAGACGTCATTGCACCAGCGGGGCTCCACCTTTACGTAAAAGTTGGAACAGAAGTAATACCGCCCCAAGAAGGCTCCCAAGACATAACGGACCAGAATGGCTACTACCTACTGGTAATATCTGGACCGGAAGAAGGCACCCCTCTAGACATTTGGGTAGAACAGATTTATGTAACGACGGTATCCCTTGACTATTATGCGCCTCCATTAGCATTAAACCTCACAGTGGTGGACACAATCGCGCCAACAATCGAAATAATCTCGCCAACTTCAGGTGAATCTTTTCCACCAAACCAGCAGGTATGGATTAATGCAACCTTGACAGACAACCTCGCCATAGCCAATACAACAATAACATTAACCCTCAACGGAACAGCATTAACACCAGCCTACAACACACAAACAGGGTTGCTCAGCTATAAAACAAGCCCGCTTACTTCAGGACGTTACATAATAAGCCTGTCAGTTGAGGATTTAGCTGGAAATCTTACAACTGAAACATGGAGTTTCACTGTAGCCCCAGAGGTTCCACCACAACCGCCAACTGTGACAATAATTAGTCCGACGACGGCAAGTCCGGTTTACACACGGTCTGACCAAGTGGTTCAAGTAACATACCAATATACTGAGGCAAGTCCCAAAAACGCAACAATAAAAGTCTACAATTCCACCCACACAATAGCCGCCACAACAATAACAGGGTTGATTGGCGGAACAGACATTCAAAGAACAGACATTGTGCCGATACCAGCTGGAGCAGCAGAAGGCTCCTACAATCTAAATGTGACAGTCTACAACACCTACGAACTAAGTGCAACAGCAACTGAAGTGGATGCCATAAAAGTTGATAACACCCAACCGGTGGTTACAATAATCCATCCTGCAGAAGGCTCCTATCTCTCACTGAATAAAGTGTGGATAAACGGGACAATAGTTGAAGCCAACATTGGAAACCAACAACCCACAATAAACGACACAAGATTCACCCTCCAAGAATGGAACAGTGCAACAGGAAAATTCGCCTTCCTCAACAACACAGCCTTACCAGAAGGCCGAATAACCGTAACGGTAAGTTTCACAGACCTAGCCCAAAACATGGCTTCGGACACAGTAGCCTTCATTTTGGATACAACAGCACCTGTAATATCTAATCCCTATCAAGACCCGCCTGGAATAGTGGTTCAGCCCGGCGAAATTGTGGAGGTTGAAGTCGGCTACAACATAACGGTAAAAGTAAACGTTGAAGAATCAAACATTGAAAGGGTTTCCCTATACTATAACATTTCAACCACACAATGGATGGAAATCCCAATGAACCCTACAGCAGGAAACGAATACACAGCTATAATACCATCAAGCAGCTATCCACCATGCACCACAATCCAGTATTATATAGTAGCGGTGGACAAAGCGGGGAACACGGCGCAAACCCCAACAGCAGGCGTCTACTTCCAGTCTCACATAATACCCGAATGGACAGAACTCATAATCACAGCGCTTTTGGCATTTACCACCGCGATTGTTTTGATGAAAAGAAGGAAGGAGCTCTTTTCCTAAAATATTCCCCTTTTTCTTTAACTTTGAAAACTGTGTTTTAATCTTATATTTCATTTTCTAAAGATTTTTAAGCTTTTAGAAGCTTCATTTTTTCCGCTTAAGGCAAAAACTTCGTAGATTTCAAAGTTTGCCCCACAGCTCTTGCATTGAACATAAGCGTGGCTACGTTTAAAGCCTAGCCAAAAGCCCTCTCTAGAACCACACTTTGGACAGAGGTTAATTTTACCCGCCGCAGCTATCATCTCTTCTAGTTTCAAACCCTCTCCAATCTCCCAGAGAAAATGGCGCAGTCAAACAATTTATGGGTTATGCCACAACCAAAATATTTCTTTTAGTCTAAAATTGAACAAAGTTTATTAGAGCTCAAGCAGTTTCATGGAATGGCAAATGTTGACCCAAACATTCACTGTAGGAAAACTTTTCACAAACTGCTACATAACAGTTTGTCCGGTAACAAAGGAAGCCATAATCATCGACCCTGGATTCGACAGCCTTTCCGAAGCGGAACAAATCTTCCAGTTTCTCGAAGAAAAAATGTTAAAGCTGAAGTTTATTGTTAACACTCATGGCCACCCAGACCACATATGCGGAAACGGAATAGTCAAGGAAAAGTTTAAAACACCAATCTTAATCCATGAAAAAGACTCCTTCATGCTTGGAAATTTTGGCAAAATAATTGCAAAATTTTTCGGCTTCAAAAACTCCTCGCCGCCAGCAGACTCTTTTCTCAAAGAGGGAGATGTTATAAGATTTGGAAACACAACGCTAAAGGTTATACACACACCAGGACACAGTCCCGGAAGCATATTGTTGCTCGGCGAAAAAGAAGTTTTTACAGGAGATACCCTTTTCGCAGGTTCAGTAGGACGAACAGATCTACCCCAAAGCTCAGAGGAAGACATGCGGCATTCCCTGGAAAAACTTGCGGGTCTTCCAGATTATTTGATAGTTTACCCTGGACATGGCCCAGCAACAACCATTAAGAAAGAGAAAGAAAACAACCCTTTCCTACGCGGCGACTGGCTATTATAAGGCGTTTTTAAAAAGGTCTTCCTCCCTTGAAATTTCCAGCTCCTTCACACTTGATTTTTGGCAGAATTCCACAACATCCTTTAAACCCTTAAAAATTACCACTGGTTTGGCTTCGGTGGCTTGTCCCATAAGAAGTTCAGCTGCAGCAGCGATCTCGTCAACAACCGCCACATTCTTAACCTTCAAAATATATCCAAAAAGATCTTTTTTCCCCCTATAGTCCTTAATGGGCTTTATTCCAGAAACACCGATTGCGAAGTTAACTTGACCCCGCCTGAAAGGGCGACTGTAAGTATCGCATATAACCACCGCCACATTCTTGCCAGTCAGCCTTTTTATTTCTCTGCGGCACTCCTCTGCTGAGGCGTCAGGGTTTTCGGGTAAAAGGGCGAAGGTGTCTATTCCTTCAATGTTTGACTTGTCTATTCCAGCATTTATACAAACCAAGCCGCGGACATCTTCTACAAGCAACACATCCCAAGAAGCCTTCAAAATTTTTCTTGTCTCCCTTAGAACCAGCTCAACAAACTTTGGGCTTTTCCCTGTCTTCTTTGCAATTTCTATAGCCTTCTCTGAGGGGGTGACGTCTCTCAATTTCATTACGCGGCCTTCAGCTTTTGAGAAAACTTTTTGAGCCACTGCTATCACGTCGCCTTCTTCAATTTTTAAACCGTTTTCCCTTGCAGTTTCAACAATTATTTTCGCCAAGTTGTCGCCTGGCTTTATCATGGGAAAGTTTTCAAGGGCTATTGCGGTGAAGCTTTTCAAGGTTAGTTCACCATGCTTTGGTGGATGCATTTTATGGGAACTTTTCAAGTTAAAACTGTTGCTTTCACATGTCTCGCCAAGGAATTGGAAGTAGTATTTCCAAGTTTTATTTCGAATTCATAATGCTTAAACAAACAATGTGGAAAAGGATACTTTAAACGCAACATAATGGATGCGTTCATATGAAGAGGAAAATGAAAATTTTCGTTATCATAGTTACTTTAGGCTTCAGCCTCCTCAACCTTCCCCTTGAAAATCTCGTTCCCGCTGCAAAAGCAACCTACGTAGAAGGAGAAATTAGGCAGGATACCGTTTGGACCCTAGTAGACAGCCCCTTTATTGTTTCTAAAAATGTCACCGTCTGTGAGGGAGCCGCTTTAACTATAGAGCCGGGTGTTGAAGTAAAGTTTGGAGGGCCTTTCTCGCTTATAGTTAAAGGCACACTCGTTGCAAGAGGAACGGAAAACAAACCGATAAAGTTCACATCCAACAAGGAAAAGCCTGAACCTGGAGGCTGGCAAACAATATTGTTTAACGGAACCGGCCAGACACCTTCAATTTTAGAAAATTGTTTAATAGAGTATGGGATAGACGGTGTAACAGTCAAGGGCGGCACATTAACCATATCAAAAAGTATCATACAGTACAACTCCAAGAACGGGATTATGCTTCTAGGCGGCTCTGCCACCGTTGAATGGAACATTTTGCAAAAAAACGGGTATGGCACAAGCATTTTAGGAGGCAGCATTCTTGCACGGAACAATATCGTGATGTTAAACAGAGATGGCATCATTTTAAATGGGAATTTGTCAGCGTCCACTGTGACGATAACCCAGAACAAGATTGAATTGAACGATAATAGCGGGGTATCGTTGGGCATGAACGTCTCAGGCATTATCTCAATAAGCAACAACACGGTATCGTTGAACTATTACGGGTTTTACATTTCAACAAACGTAAGCACTTTTATAACGCGTAATTACATTTTAAAAAATACCATTGGAGTCTTTTACAGTCAAGGAATGGGGCATGTTGCCTCCTTCAACAACATTTGCAGCAACACCCTAGGCATGGATGTTGCGTCCAACGCTACAGTAAACGCGGAACATAATTATTGGGGAGACAGAAGCGGCCCCTACCATGAGATGCTTAACCCGCGGGGAAAGGGAAACCCGGTGGGCGGAAACGGCGCCAACTTAGACTTCATATTCTTCTTAACCGCCCCAATAGACCACGTTAATAATCAGCCCACAGCAGTTCTGTTGACGGATAAAACCTTAGTTGCTCCAAGTCAAGAGGTAACGTTTATCGGCTCTTTCTCCTATGACAACGATGGCGATTACGGACGCGTCGACCAATACCTTTTCGATTTCGGAGATGGAAACAGCACCGAATGGACAACGCTATCGCTATTCTTCCACACTTACAACAGCATTGGAAACTACACTGCAAACTTAAAAGTTATGGATGACTTTGGAAGCGAAAGCACCCCGGTTTCCGCGCTTATCCAAGTTGTTGACTTGCCGCCTTTAACCGTAGAACTAACCCTCAGCAACCACACAGTTTGCTGCAACACAAAGGTCTCAGTCACAGTTTACGTCTCGCAAGGCGGCAGCCCGGTGGAAAACGCTAATGTTGCTCTTTTTGCTGTTAAAGGTGGAGGCTTTTCGAATGCATCCGGCTTAACGAATTCTTCAGGATACTTTACAACAACTTTTATAGCGCCAAACGTTACGGACGTAGCCAACATTCGTATCATTGCCAGAGCCTCCTTGGAGGGTTACGCAGACGGCTCCAGTTACAAATATCTGGAGGTGCTGCCGCCGTTAACCGTTGATGTTGTCCCTGGTTCCTCGCAAGTTTTGTCTGAAGAGCTGTCAATGATTAATGTGAGGGTTACGTGGAGCGGCACCCCGGTTTCGGAAGCGCTGGTCACAGTATCTTCAAGCAACGGAGGAAATTTCACCGAAATGGTGAAACTAACAGACACAAATGGTGAAGCCACATTTACTTTTAAAGCCCCTTTAACAACAACTAGCATAAACACAACAATTAGGGCGCGGGCATCGAAAACTGGATTCTTCGACGGCGAAGGAGAAGCCGTTGTAATTGTTATGCCTAAAGTGCTCTTGGTATGGGTTTCAGCCGAACGCGCCTCAGCAATTTCGGAGGAAACGGTAAACCTAACAGTTCACGTAGAATATGAGGGTGTTCCGATTCAAGGCGCAAACGTCACAATTTCAGCTGTAGCTGGAGAATGGCCTCGTGAACCAGTGTACACCAACACCTATGGAAATGCCACCATTACATTTAGAGCACCATCTGTTCCACAGAAAACGAACATCACCATCACAGCAACAGCTTCAAAAATAGGCTACGCAAGCAACAGTGGCTCAATAACGTTAACAGTCCAGCCTGGAAACTTAACACTAGATGTTATTCCCAGCTCCTCCTCTGTGGCCTCTGGAAAATCATTGAATATAACAGTTTCCGTGAAGTGCGGTGGCAAACCCGTTGAGAACGCAAATGTTACGGTTACAACTGACGCTGGAACCTTAACCGCAACTTCGTTATTAACCGATTCCAATGGCTATTGCGAATTTTCCCTTTTAGCACCGAAAACTTCGGAAATAATGACTATAACCATCACTGTGAACGCGTCAAAGTATGGATATGTAGATGCAACTGAAACTGTGTATTTGACGGTGGTTCCAGAGGCTGCTGGAGGCATACCCTGGATGACTATTCTGTTAATACTTATTCCAGTGCTGCTTGTGATCGCCTTCGTGGTTCTGGTGAAGCTGGGAGTTATTTCCATTTCAACTGGAGAAGAGGGAGAAGGTTAGTAGTAGCAATTCGTGCGACGTAATATTTAATAGTCAAAGTGTATAGATATATAACAGAAGTACAGGAGAAGAAAGAATGGCCAAACTCCAACTCAAAGATAAACTAGCAAAACTCAAGAAAATAAGAATAAAAATCAACATTGGAAAACCAAAACAAGTGGCCATACCGCCACCCCCACCAAAACCCGTGCCAAAAGGTTTCAAGGTTGTTGACAGATACCCCCTTTATGAACCCTTTGCACATGTTGCCATAGTTCAAAACCCAAAAACAGGCGAATACAAGTATATACTAGACGAGTTGCAGCTTGACCCCCTTGAAAGAAGCGTTTACAACCGCATTTTAGAAATACTTTTAGCGGAAATAGAATCGCCTAAAGAGGAAATATTAGACCCGAGGAAATTCTTCGCAGAGGAAGCTAAAAAAATAGTTGACAAGTATCGGATAAGCCTAGGCTGGCTTCCAGACGTTTCATGGTATAAGATTCTTTACCACGCTGAAAGGGATCTTGTAGGCTTTGGAAGAATAGACCCTCTGATGAGGGACCCCAACATTGAGGACATTTCATGCGACGGTGTCAACAAGCCTGTTTACGTTTGGCACAGAAACTACGAGAGCATAGAAACAAATCTAGAATTCGAAACAGATGAAGAACTTGACAACATGGTTGTAAAGCTTGTTCACATGGCTGGAAAACACGTAAGCTCAGCCTTCCCCATAGTAGACGCATCGCTGCCTGGAAAACACCGTCTAGCAGTTTGTTACAGGCGGGAAGTCACACCCTTCGGCACAGCCTTCACGATAAGAAAGTTCAGAGAAGACCCCTACTCCATAATAGACTTAATAAACCTTGGAACTTTCTCGGAGGAGATGGCGGCATACTTCTGGATCTGCCTTGAAAACCGAGCCTCCGTAATGGTTCTCGGCGGAACGGCCGCTGGAAAAACAACAGCCCTAAACGCGTTGGCATGCTTAATTAGGCCTGGAAGCAAAATAATCACGATTGAGGAAACGGCGGAGCTGAACCTCCCCCACGAGAACTGGGTTTCCCTAATAGCGAGGCAAAGCTACGGCCTAGGCGGAAGCAGTGTCGGCGAGGTAACCCTCTTCGACCTTGTTAAAACCTCCATGAGACATCGCCCAGACATACTGATAGTAGGCGAGGTTAGAGGCCAAGAAGCATACGTGCTTTTCCAAGCGTTAGCAACGGGCCACGGCGGCATGTGCACAATGCACGCAGAAAACCTAGACTCAGCAATAAAAAGGTTAACGCAGAAACCTATGGACATTGCTCCAGCGTATATTCCATTAATGAACATAGTATTGTCTGTCCAGCGGGTTCATCTGCTGAAGTCTGGGGAGAAAAAAGCCTACAGACGGGTGATGAATGTTAATGAAATAGCAGACTATGAGGATTATCGAACGGTTTTCAAGTGGCATCCAACAAAAGACGAGTATCTACCAGCATTAAACAAAAGCGTAATGCTCGCAGGAATCTCTGAGCGGCTAGGTGTCAGCAAAAAAGATTTGCTTGAAGAAATTGAAAGACGCAAGGAAATTCTCCGTTGGATGCGGGAGCGCAATATAAGGAGCTACAGAGATGTAGCCGCCATCATAGCCGAGTACTACGCAAGGCCCAGACAAATCTATGAGAAGGTTCTCGCTGGAGAGGAGGTGAAGGCTGTTGCCATTTCTAGAAGCCCTTGAAGCTTGGTCCTTCCGCATCTTCGGGCGGGTAGCGCCCTTCCTCCTTAAACATGTCGTAGAGTTTAAAGATTACCTAGAAAGGGCTAAAATCAAAATTTACCCGGAAACCTACGTTTCGCTTATGCTATTCCTCGCGGTTCTAACAGCTCCAGCCTCTATCCTCTCCATAATCCTACTATACCTATACGGCTTCATTCCTCTGGTTTTTCTCGTGCCTCTTCCAATATACGTTATGATAGGGTTCTTCTTAATACCAATGTCAAGGGCGGGGGAAAGAGCTGCCAACCTTGAAAGGGAAATGCCCTTCGCAGCCGCCTACATAAGCGTTATGGCCTCCGGAGGCATAGCTCCCTACACAAGCTTCAAACGGCTGGCAGAAGTGGAGCTTATGCCAGCCATGCGGGCTGAAGCGAGAGAAATAATAAAAGACGTGGAGATTTTCGGCATAGACCCCCTAACAGCCATAGAAAATGCTGCAAAAAGAAACCCTCTGGACATTTTCAGAGATTTCCTCGCAGGCTACGCTTCAACAGTTATAATTGGCGGAGATATAGGCCACTTTCTGGAGAGAAAGGCTGAAGACATTTTCAAAACGAGGGCTTTGCGGGTTAAGGCCGCAGCGGAAAGGCTCGGTATGCTTCTTGAAACCTTCATAATAGTTATGGTTTTGATGTCTCTTTGCTTCTACATACTCTTCAGCGTTGAATCCATATACAGCGTCGGCATATCCATGTATTCGGGGATAATCCTCTACACTTACCTGTTCACACCCATGCTATCGTTAATGTTCATTTACCTGGCCCATAGCATGCAGCCTAAAACGCCCGTTGTTGACATGCGGCCCTACAAAGCCTTTGGAATCTCAAGCATTTTCGGTATACTGCTGCTGCTTTTGTTAACAAACTTCTTTGGCTACATGCAACTGCCATTCTTTAGCCAACTCCAAACCGTAATTGACTTGCCGGTAGCTATAGCTCTATCACTGTTTGTAGCCACTTTTCCAGCAGCCATCGTGCACCAAAAGGTCAGCAGCAAAAAAGCCAGCCTAGAACAGGGCGTAACAAGCTTTCTAAGAGATTTGACAGAAGTTAGGAAAACTGGCTTGTCTCCTGAAAAATGTATTGAAAGCCTTGCCAACCGGGACTACGGCGAGTTCAGCAAAGAGCTGCGCAAAATAAGCTCTGAAATTTCTTGGGGTGTGCCTGTAAGAAAGGTGGTTATGGACTTTGTTAAGCGGGTTAAAAGCTGGATGGTTCAGCTTGTCATGTTCCTCCTCGTGGAGACAATAGACGTGGGTGGCGGCACCATAGCCATGATTGAGTCCCTTGCCAGATTCAACAACCTAACCCAGGAGGTTGAGAAGGAAAAGAAGATGGCTGTCCGCCCATACATAATGATGCCCTACTTCGCCGCCATCCTCCTCGTGGCAACAACCGTCATGATGATCGGATTCACCTCAGGCACGTTGGGCGTCG
>Ga0185307_1000944_pt1 | contig 17014 bp, 16 predicted proteins | sample LHCtaG_FD_128010 | JGI IMG/M metagenome (GOLD analysis project Ga0185307, IMG submission 128010) | Hot spring microbial communities from Little Hot Creek, USA to study Microbial Dark Matter (Phase II) - LHC4sed_matched (SPADES... | ecosystem: Environmental > Aquatic > Thermal springs > Hot... | reverse complement strand
TCTTGGAACAGGCGAGCGTTATGGATAGCTATGGAGACTTGGTCGGCTATGGTCTCCAAGAAGATTATATCTTCCTCTTCAAAGGCATAAGGCCTTTCATCTTCAATGTCCAGGACCCCTACAACTTTATCCCGGATGCGCAGAGGGATACACAGCTCAGATTTGGGATTCCATCCAGGAGCTGCGATGTAATAAGGGTCAAGGGAAGTGTCATTAGCCAGGCGAGTACGGCCTGTTCTGGCTGTCCAGCCTATCATCCCTTCGGTTATTTTCTGGCGCCAGAGGCCAGGCTTTGCCCCTTCATATATGCTTGAAGAGGCTTTGAGGACAAGCTCCTCGCCCTTTTCGTCCAGCATAAGTATAGCCACATGGGGGTAACCGAAGTGGCGCTTTATGGCTTCCACTGCCATCTGGAGGAGCTCTTCTTCGTTCAAAATAGAAGAGGCTTCGCGAGCTACTTGAGCCACAGCTGCTTGCCTTGCCGCCCTCTTCTGAGCAGCTTGGTAAGCCAAGATGTTTTCCAATGCCACAGCTGCTTGGGCGGCGAAAGCTTCCAACACTTCTAAGGTTGGCCGGGATGGAATCCGTCCATCAGCGGGGTCATCTACACTTATTATCCCAAGGAGCTGGCCTGCGCTGGAATACATTGGGACAAGGAGCATGTCCTCAGGATGCCATTTGCCCTCAGGCCAGGGCTTTTCCTCGGCAGGCACGGGTAGGAGATTGTAAGTATGCAGACCCTTAGCCCATTGCTCTTTCTTATGATGGGGGAAGAAATAGCACTTCCCCATCCTATATTCTTCAGTCAGGATGCTTTCAACAGCTTCCAAGGGGTTGGAAACCTTCTTGAGTTCCTCCAAAACTGGCAGGGGTATTCCAGCTCCGGCTACCCTCCTTAAGCGTGGGGGCTTACCCTCCACCACACTAATGAGAACAGCTCGGAACCCTGTGGCTTCACGAATGGCATAGGCTACATCTTCCAAAACTTCCTCCAAAGGGCGGTCGGTCCGGAAGGAGCGGCTCAGTTCGGCAAGGGCGGCAAGCTGTTCAGTCCGGCGAGAAGCCAGAAGGCGGGCCTCAACTTGCTCCTGGTAACGGAGGGCGTTCCCGATTGCCACTGAGGCTATGGCTGCCATCCTCTCTACAAAGCGGGCGTGCTCAGGGGTGAAAGCGTTAAGGGTTCTGCTTTCCAGGTTGATTATTCCCACAATCTGTTCTTCGTAAAAGATGGGAACGGCCATCTCTGAGAGGGTATCCGGTGTACCTTGGACGTAATCCTTATCCTCTCTCACATCTCCTACTATAACTGTTTGGCCAAGCCTGGCTGCCTTACCCTGGATTCCTTCATCAATGCTAAAGCTCATGTTTGTTAATTCTGGGCTGAAACCTTTTAAGGCCTTTATGGTATAGGAACGGGTATTCCAATCCACTAAAGCCACATCCACATAATCGGCTCCAGTGGCCCTCACGGCCTCATCGCATATGGCTTGGAATATGGTTTCAAGGCTCAAGGTAGAGCTTAGAGCCTGGGTAAGCCGCACAATGGCTCCCAGCTCCTCAACCTGCCTCCGAAGCTGCCGCTCAGTGAGGCCGTAAAGGCGGGCGTTCTGGAGAGCCATAGCTGTCTGGTCAACAAGGACCCTGGCTAAGTTGACAAAATCAGGGGAGAAAGACCTTGGTTCTTTCCAAAAAAAGTTGATTACTCCAAAAGTTTCCTCCCCAACCCTTAGAGGGAACGCAGCTACACTCTTCACCCAAGGGATAAGTTGGGGTTTTCCTATATCTTCAATAAGTAGTGGTTCCCCGAAGGCAATTAACTTGTATCCTCTTGGGTCAGCTATCATCTTTTGGAGGGCTTCTTTAAAGATACGGGGATCAATATAGGGGATGCCTTTTTGGGCTACAATCTGGAGGTTGCCAAACTCATCAAGGAGGGCTATGGCTCCGGCTTCGGTACCTGAAAGGGGGAGGAGGTTATCCAAGGCCACCTTAGCTATAGTTTCCACATCCAGAGAGCGGGCCAGGGCCTGAGCATGGCTCAATAGGGTTTGGACTTCCAAAGCGCGGCGCCTCTCTTCCTCGTAGAGGCGAGCATTTTCCAAGGCAATGGCCGCATGCTCCGCCATCTTCTCCAAAAGCCGGCGGTGTTCCGGGGTAAAGGCTGCTAAGCGTGTGCTCTCAAGGTTCAAGACACCCACTACCTTGTCCTTAACCTTGAGGGGAACAGCCAGCTCTGAACGAATGGAAGGGAAAGCTTCTACATATGCTGGCTCTTCCGATACATCGTAGACCAGCAATGATTCCCCAGTTCTAGCCACTTTGCCTATGATGCCCCTCTGTATCGGCCAAGGTGTTTCGGAATAAATGCCCATGGTTTCGTAGGGATAACCCCGGTAGGCTAAGACGTAGAGGTTTTGGCCATCGGGGGCAAGGCGCATGATTACCCCCGCATCAGCATTGGTGAGCTCCATTGCCCGGTCCAGAATGAGGTTTACCACCTTCTGGTAATCCAAAGAAGAGGCGAGCTCTCGGTCCAGTTCTTCTATTACTCTGTTTTCAGTGACGTCATGGAATACGAGTGTGAAGCAAAGCGCTTCATCCACGAAGCTTTTATAAGAGGTTACCTCATATATTCGGCCTCTAAAGCTCAATTCCTGCGTAGTTTCAGAAGTTATGAGGCTAAGGAGGGTTTCCCTGGGGGCAATGGACTCAGATATTTCCATAATGTTTTGGCCAGGGTAAAAACCGAGCGCTTCCCTTGCCTTGCGGTTAGCATAAAGCACCTCGCCAGTCGGTATTACTACTATTGTCCCTTCTTCCACACTATCCAAAGCGATGCTTCCCAAAAAGGCAAACCCTTTTGCCTTTCCCACTTTCTGGAGGACCCTATTTATCAAAAAGCCCCCAACGAAGGCTAAAATCGCAACTCCTAACAACTCCAACCACGCCATATTATCCTCCACTTTTTACTGCAATATATCCTGTGGAGACAGCAAGTCTCGGCTCAGAACTACCCGGGGCAAAGATGGGGATTCGTTCAACTACTTGCCAAGGTAGGAGCATAGCACGCAAGCCCATATCGCTACGTGGGTAATTCCTGTTGCCTACAAGCCTATAAAGGCTTTTGAATATAAGGTAACGGAAATAAGTTCCTCTCGTAGCGCGAATGGCATCAGCATCCGTGTTCGTTACCACCAAACGGGAACCTGGGACTACCCAGCCGTAGAGAACTTTGAAGATTTCCCGCACAACTTCATCCGGCAGGAAATAAATTATGCCTACCATTATGACCCCAAGTTTAGGGGCATTGCCGAAAAACTTCTTTGCTTCAGGCAACACCTCTTCCTGAAACCTCCTGAGGTCGCCTTTTATGTACCGGACCCTTTCATTTCCAGCGAGCTTCTCTTGAGCCAGCTTTACCACCTTCTCATCCTTGTCCACATAGAGGACTCGGGCATCGGGGAAGAGCTGGTGAACATGACCAATAGTGGGCAAGCCCGCTCCCAGCACCAGGAAGTCCCTAATTCCTTCTTTGTAGAATTCCAATGCCGCCCTCTGGCCGAAAAGCCACCTCTCGTTCACAGCCTTTTTCACTGGGCCTATTCTCCTAAGCAAGAACAAAACCAGCTTCTCCCCGGCATTCAAATCTTTCATGAGCTTAGGGTCTACCATTGCCGCAACAACTTTGGCAGTGCTTACGCTCATTTCTCTTCCTCCGCCATAGCCTTGCGTCTGGCCTCAGCGGCCATCTCCGTTATCTCCCTTATATCGGCGAATGGTCCATCATCGGAAGTGACAACCCCGCATACGAGGCTCATAAAAGGCACTTTCTTTTCCCCAAGGAGCATGTAACCCCGTTCTCGGTCTATGAAAGAGTAGAAGGAATGGACGTGTTCACTAAATCTGGCCTTTGCTTCCTCAAGTATTGTTTTGACATTGGCTTTGTCCGTGATGAGCACAAAGTCATCATCGCCCACATGGCCGAGAAAATCGTTTGGGGTGCCGTCCTTGTCTACGATTTCCCCCAGCATATTGCCAACAAAGCGCAGCACATCGTCCCCAGCTACAAAGCCGTAGACATCAGCAAATTCCCTGAAATGCTGGATTCCGAAGAAAAGGAAAGCCCAGCCTTTCCGAGCGATGAGACTCCTCAACTGCTCCTCAACCAGCTTACTACTGGGTAGGCCAGTTACAGGATGGCTGAGGTTTTCCCGTGCAGCTCTTTGGAGGGCGTTCCTGACTTTGAGGCGCAGCTCGTCCAAATCAAAAGGCTTGGTTATGTAATCATCGGCCCCTAACTCAAGCCCAGCTAACTTGTCGGACCTTTCATCTCGCACAGTTAGGAATATTATCGGGATATGGCTGGTGCGTAGGTTGCTCCTGAGCCGCTTGCAAACTTCATAACCATCAATATCTGGGAGGTTTATGTCAAGGATTATCAAGTTGGGGTTCTTCTTGCGGGTTAGTTCTATCCCTTCCCTTCCATTGTAAGCGAGTTCTACATCAAACCCTTGGCCGCTGAAGTTCAACCTAAGCATTTCGGCCAAGTCACGATCGTCTTCAACTATCAAAAGCTTGCCCTTTTCCATAAGTCCCTCTCCCTTTTAAAGGATAACAGGGGTAAAGCCATGTTTTCGGGCTATCTTTTCTATCTCTTCCACCTTCTCCAGGCTTATCTCCCTGCCCAAGGTATAATCTTCAAGTTTGCCTTCCATAGCCAAAGCAATGGTTTCGGCCATGCAAGCGTAAACGTATCCCTTGGGTAGGCCGATGTCAACCCCCAATTCTGGATTGCCGGGAGCTTTAACAGTTCCCCCTCTTACGAGCATCAGGTCCCTCCTGGCCTTTACCTCAGGAGAGATGTTAGGGGGAATAGCGATATCACAAACTATTGCTCCTTCTTTAAGGTGCTCAGGCTTGACCAATGGCTCTGCCGAACTCGCCGCTAACATTATTATATCTGCTTCTCGCAGGAAGGCAATGTCGGTAGTGGCGATGGCTTCGGAATTGTCAGGCAGAGATTCTTTCACTCTCTCTAAGCTTGGCATTCTTCTACCTATCATTATAATCCTTTTGACCTTAGGGGCAAAAAACCTAACAATAGCCTTGCCTATTGAGCCTGTAGCTCCTAAAACAGCAACAGTAGCTTCTTCAAGTTTTAGAGCTTTCCTCTTAGCTGCCTCCTCTGCTATTCTTACCGAAGCAGCCACTGTGTAGGAATTCCCAGTAGTAACGGGGATTGAAAGCTCTCGGGCTACGGTTATCCCTGCATCCCCCACTACTGAGGTAAAAGCTCCAAGGCCAACTATTTGCGCCCCAAGCTTTTCGGCCAGGCGGCCGGTAGCTATTATCTTACGGTAGGCAAAATCGGCAGGAACCTCTAACATCCTTTTGGCTGTCAGGGGGCAGGCCAGAAGCCAGCCCTCCACTTCCTCCCCTGTAGCCTCTGAGCGTATCCCTCTAACTTTTGATATAACCAACGGCGGAAAATAGCCCGAAAGGAAATGGATTAAAGGCAGCGGCAAATAGGTCCCTAACAAGGGGAACTTCTTCTTAACATCGCCCCTCGGGTCTATTGGATGGATTATGAAAGCAAACTTAGCCCCGGGCATTTTCCCCTCACCTGGGGTAAAGGCGCTGGTGCTTGTAACCAAACTTGAATTTGTGGTGGTCGCTTTCCTCGTAGTAAACGTTTTTAGTTATCACGCTCCTATTTTCGGAGCGCACCAATACCACATCCGATTCCACAGCCCTACCGGGATAGAAAACTAAGCCTGAGCCTATGCGGCAATTATGGCCGATGCAGCATCCCAGGACGGGAAGGCGTGTAGACTCAAGCCCTTCTTCCCCCAAGACGTGGACAGGCTTCGGGATAAGGTTGAAATCGGTAAAGATAGTGCCTGCCCCTACGAAAGAATCCCTACCCACCACGCAAAGCTGTAGAACGGCGTTCTGCGCTACCATGGAGTTTTCCATGAGGACGCTCATAAATAGGGAAGCCCTGAAAGGCAGATAGCATCCATCACTTACCACGCTTAAGAGCAGCTGGCACCCTTGCATTATGTTAACGTTATTCCCGATGAGGCAATTGGAAATAACAACTCCTGGACCTATAGTGCAATTATCGCCTATGTAAGTTGGCCCTTGGATTATAGCGGTTGGGTCTATCTGGGTATTTTTGCCCACCTTCACCAGCTCTGAGCAGGAAAGGAAGTGCTTCCTTTCAAGGATGGAGCGGAATAAAATCCTCAATTTTACTGAAAGTTTATCGGCTTCTTTCTCCATCCTGGCCCCATCGGCGAAGATTCCGAAAGGCACGTTAGCAAAGTATATATGAATCCAGTGTTCTATTGAGAGGAAGGCTTTCAGGGGAATGTAGTAGACCAAATCACCGGGAGGAGGGGCCATATAAGTGGGGACGTGGTAAAAGCCGATTTCCCTGGCCTCGGTATCTATCACCAAAGGTTCGGCCTCTTCTTTCACTCCCCGAGGGAAATACCACATATCGGCCACATATAAATCGCCCTGGCGATGTATCCCCTTCTGAAGGAGGAGGGCATAGGTCGTTATGGCCTTATCGGAAGGTGAAAAGGCCACCCGGCACGGCTTATTCCTCTTCCTGGCCTCAGTTATAAAGGCTTCAAAGAAAAAGCGGTCAAAGAAAAGGTTTTCCCGGTAAACCAGAGTTTCTCGCTTATCAACTGGGGCTTCAAAGAAGGAGTTTACTTCTACCTCTTCATCGCAATAGGGAGCTAAAACATCGTGTTGATAGAGCCAGAGGGGCTTGTTCATCACCCTTAAGTCTCTGGCTGGCTCATTGAAGGGGAAAATCTTCTTTGGCTCTCTTATTATGACTTTGCGCATTTATTCTTTTGGTGTTTTGGAAATCCTGAAGCGGCAGGCATCATCTCCTACTGCGATGCAGGTTATTTCTACAACTTCAAAATCCTTTCCTCCGCTGCCCCAACGCAAACCTTCTTCCAGGATTCCAGCTGCAGCATGGCAACACGGTGCATCGGTGTGGCGCCCCCAGCATACGGCACAGCGCTCGTTTATCCATATAAAATGGTGCTCATCCTCTTCAAGCCGAACTATCTGGTCACTGAACCGGTTGAAGGTTTCGGCGAAGGCGCTGAGGCCTACTTTCATCTTGACGTTAAGGGGCAGGACCCTCAAAGCCAAATCGGCTATCCCGAGGACAGCGCCGAACTCTTTCAGCCCGTATTTGAAAGTGGCCCCACCAGCCCTGTGGGCCAATAGGCGGCCGCTTCTCACACCATAAAGCTTTTCCAGCGCTTCCTGAATGGCCGCAAAAGCCTCAAAGCTGAACTCTTTGTTTAAATTGTTAGGAGGAAGCTTGTCCACAAGGTAAGAGAGGCCAGCTTCGGTAAGGACAGCGTTAACCCCCGCTCTCCCCAAGGCTTCTTCCAGCCCCATAAGGTAAGCCCTGGCCATCTTGTTGGGGTAGTAATACTGAGGCTTAAGTTCCTCCATTTTTACCTCCTTTAAGGTTTGTGAAAAGAAGCCGGTTGAAGCCCGGCGGATCATCCAGCATAGGGAAATGGCCACAATGGGGTAAAAGCTCAACTTTTGCCCCGGGTATCTTCTCCACTAATTTGGCTTGCCCAGGTTTCACTATGTTATCCCTAAGGCCATAGATTCCGAAGACCGGGGTCTTAACTTGGGCAATATAGGGCTTAAGGTCAGTCCGATACAGGGAGTTTATGCTCTGGAAGAAAGAAGCCAACGTTACCCGAGAAAGGTCCTTAAGGAGCATTTCGTACCATTCTTGCCATGGGCGAGTGGTCCTGGGGGCCATAACCTTAAGCAGGCCTCGGAAAAACCAAGGGTTATTCCAAGCCAGGAAAGCCAGCTGAGGAACAGCGGCCATCTTGAGGAGTAGGCTTAAAGATTTGCCTTCAATTGGTGAACCAACAACCCCTACTTTCTTCACTTTCTCCGGCTTATTTAGGGCTACGCTCAGTGCCACCGTCCCACCCATAGAATGCCCTACAAGGGAAGCCTCCTGAATTCCAAGCCTGTCCATGAAATCAATGACTAAAAAGACGAAGTCCTGAACTTTAAAGCTTTCCCGCCTGCGATCTGATTCTCCAAACCCCCAGAAATCCAAGGCATAAACGCGGTAGCTTGAGGAGAGTTTCCGTATGGTTTCAAGCCAGTAACCCCAAGAGCCAAGCCAGCCATGCAAGAGGATTACAGGTTCGCCCCTCCCCAAAACTTCGTAATGGACTATCCCCTGCTCCGTAACCACCGAGGGCACGTCTAACCCTCTTCCAAAATTTCTAAAACCAAGTAGAGCAACTCCAAAAGGACGTTTTTTACGCTTTCTTTATTTGTGGCTACGCAAGGTATGACCTTCACATTGCTATTTAGACGCAAGGCTATCCTTAGGTCCTCTGGAGGCCAGGCATCGGGCAAATCCTGTTTGTTGGCGGCCACTACATAAGGGACCTTCGCGTAACGGCGGAAGACATCCAATATGTAACGAGCCTCTCGGAAAGTTTGGGGGCTTGTGCTATCTACCATAACCACAAACCCCAGCATCCCTTCCGAGAGTATATCCCACATGAAATCAAAGCGCCTCTGCCCTGGAGTCCCGAACAGGTAGAGGACAAGGTTTTCATCCACCGTAATCCGGCCAAAGTCCATGGCTACAGTAGTCTGTTCTTTGATAGAGCTAAGCTCATCAGTAATCTTACGTTCGGTAGAAACTACTTCTATCTCGCTTATGGTCCGTATGAACTGAGTTTTACCTGAATTGAATGGGCCAGTCACTACGATTTTAACTGCTTGCATGGGCACTTCCTTTACAAGCGTTTTATCCTATCAATTAGACGTTGAACCAGCCCTTTACTTACCTTAGGAGGAGCTTGAATGGCAGGCGGTATCTCAGGAGAAGGAGCTTTCGGCGCCCCTGCCGGAGGAACCAATTCCACAAGCCCAGCTGATAGGAGGCTGTATACGATTTTCCTAATCTGGTAATCGTTCATGGAGTTGTAACGAGCTATCTGGCGGATGGTGTTCTGCGGATTGATGTAGGAGATAACCCGCCATTCATCTACCGTAAGGCTTATGTTACGGATGGCTGTCTTGGGGTTTTCCGTGAACTTGAGGGCCATATCCAAATCCGGTATCTCTTCCTGGAGAATCTCCCACTCCTTCTGCCGCCTCGTCCCTTCCAAAATCAAATTGGCTAAATCTATGGATACAGTTAGCTTGTCCCCGTTGGGCAAGACATCCGGTTCAAAGGAAAAAGAACCCGTTTGCCAAGTAAAGAGTTCGTAAACGATTTCCAAAAAGTGCCTTTGGAGGCATTCCAAGATATCTTCTTTGGACAAGTAGCCCGTACTTATGGCAATAAGAGCTTTTTCTTTATCTGATTTGAGGCGGGAGCGAGCTTCAATCTCCAAGACCTGCTCCCGAGACAGCTTTCCAGCGCGGAAAAGGAGGTTAAGTATTCCTTTCTCTTCGGAATCTTTAATGGCGTAAATTAGCTTCCCGCCTTTAAAGTAAAGGGTAACCTTTTTGCCATCCCGCTCTAAAGTGAGGGCTCCGGTTTTGCGGGCTAAATGGACCAGGTTAAAAAGCTTGGTTATATCAAAATCTTCAAGCTTTCCTTTCAAAGCCATACCTTTCCCCAGCTTTATCCTGGCCTTTTGTGTTATAATGATAACACAGATGACTTCCTTGCGCAAGTTCACAAGGCCAAAGACAAATGGATACTGAAGCCCAGTAGCCTAATTTATGTAGGGCAACTGCAAGCAGTTGCCCTACTTTATGAGGAGGAAAATCATGAACGAATTGTTTCGGAAAGTAGCCTTTGAAGCAGCCATTAGAGCAGGTGATATAGCTGCCTCAATTCTGGAAAAGCCAAGGGAAGTCCAAAAGAAAGGGCCAAGAGATATAGTTACCGATGCCGATTTGGCCGCTGAAGAAGCGATTATAGAAACTATAACTTCTCACTTCCCGGACCATTCTATATGCTCCGAGGAAAAGCCCTTTCATAAGGGCAATTCCTCCTATACTTGGTACATTGACCCTCTGGATGGCACTACCAATTACTTTCATCGCCTCCCTTTCTTCTGCGCCTCGGTAGCTCTGGCTGAGAGAGAGAAGTTGATTTTGGGGGTTGTGTATGAACCTTTAGGTAAACGCCTGTTCTGGGCCGAAAAGGGCAAAGGGGCTTACCTAAACGGTAAACCTTTGAGGGTCAGCCCAACCTTTTCCCTTGAAGATAGCCTAATAGGCATGGACATACCACGCTCACAAGCCCTGCGGTTTAGCTTTGGCTCCATATTCCCTAAGCTTATGGAGAAAGCGGGGACGATAAGGACGATGGGTTCAGCAGTGCTGGGATTATGCTTTGTGGCTGCCGGCTGGTTTGATGCTTACTTTCACTTTTCCCTCAAGCCTTGGGATTTGGCCGCCGGGGCTTTAATTGTAGAAGAAGCGGGGGGAAAAGTCACCCAAATTGATGGTAAGCCATGGGATGTAAAAGCCCAAGCGCTTCTGGCCTCTAACGGCTTCCTGCACGAAGAACTTTTGAAAATCCTGGAGAAATTCACTGAGTCTTAATCCAATCTACTTGGTAGTGACAAGCCGGGGAATCAGCTCTGTGTTCAATAGTCACCCTTGGGCTTATCTCCACCCCTTTCTCATCAATTACCACCACATACCAAATGGAAGGCTCAGTGCTGAGGATGACATCGTAGTAGCCTTGGTCCGGCCCCCCTTTGGAGATGGTCACTGCCTCGTATCCCCAGGGGTTGAAGACTTTTACCCTTACTCCGGCCAAGAGGTTACCCGAAGCATCCTTTATGTAGCCGAAGATGCTTCCCACTATGCATCCCCTCTCCAAAGCAGGCCTTACAGGGCCTGATAATGTAAATAAATAGCGAGGCAAAGTAGGGGTAGGCGTTGGGCGAGGGGTAGGTGTAAAAGTGGGCAAAGGCGATGGTGTAAATGTCAATGTAGGCGAGGGTGTCGGTGAGGGCAAGGGAGGGGTTGGAGAAGGGGTCAAAGATGGGGTAGGGGTTGGGGTAAAGATTTGGATTACCTCGGTGCGGGAGCGAGTCACGTAGGAGAAATTCCAAATCATGAAAAGTGCAGTGCAGGCCATTATTATGAGCATAAGTAAAATCAGAAGGAAAGCCAGCACGTATTCACGGCTTCTCATTGCGGTAATCCCTGTAAAGATTGTTCTCGTAAATGTACCTTTCAACCTCCGGCGGGACCAAATACCTTATGGGCAAGCCCTCACGCACCCTTTGTTGAATTTCGGTGGATGAAATGCCGATTTCTGGGGCTTTTATGAAGATGACTTGCTCCTTTATCCCTGGTATGATGCTGTTCAGTGCTTCTATATCTACACCGTAACCGGGGCGGTTCACGGCTATTATCTTGCAGAGCTTTATAAGTTCCTCAGGCTTGTGCCAGGTTAATATACCCGCCAACGAATCCACACCCATTATGAAGTAAAGTTCCACATCCGGCCCCATTTCCTGCCGAAGCATGGCCATTGTATCAACCGAGTAAGAAGGGCCGGGCCTGTTGATTTCAATTGGTGAGATTTCAAAGTAAGGGTTGGAAGCTATAGCCAGCTCCACCATCTTATAGCGGTGATGGGCAGGGGAATAAGGCCTCCTAAGCTTGTGGGGAGGGTTACCCGCAGGTATGAAAATTACCTTTGCCAGGCCCACTTTGACCCTCGCTTCCTCAGCTATAATGAGATGCCCGTAATGGATGGGGTCAAAAGTCCCCCCAATCACCCCTATCTTCACTCTCTCCACTCCAGTTCCACATTTCCTATTATGACCGTATCACCATCCTGGATGCCCATCTTGCGCAGCGCTCTTATCACCCCGAGCTTCTCCAGTTTGCGGTGGAACAAGGCAAGCGCTTCTTCTTGGTCCCAGTTTACAGTTGCCGCTATCTTTTCCACTTCCTGACCTGTGACTCTCCATACTTCTCCTTCTTTAATTACCATAAATGGCGGCGCCTTCTTCGTGACAGGGACAATTTCTTCCTCCAAAGGCGGCAATTCCTTGGGCATCTCTTGAAGCAAGGCCGCAACTGCCTTCATTAATTCCCACACCCCCTCGCCTGTAGCCGCGGATATGGGGTAAACACCGTAACCCGCTTCTACCAAAGCATCCCTGACTTGGGGCCATTTTTCCCGAACTTCAGGGATGTCCATTTTGTTGAAAGCTACGATTTGGGGTTTAGCTGCCAGACGCTCACTGAATAGAGCCAGCTCCTTATTTATAGCCTCAAAATCCCTTAAAGGGTTAGGGCTAAGGCCATCCAATAAGTGGATTATGACCCTGGTGCGCTCTATGTGGCGCAGGAATTTGTGGCCGAGCCCTGCCCCTTTGTGCGCACCTTCTATGAGGCCTGGTATGTCGGCTAAGACGAAGTCGTAATCCCCCACTGTTACCACGCCCAAGTTCGGTTCTAAAGTGGTAAATGGATAGGGAGCTATCTTGGGGCGAGCAGCACTCACTGCAGCAAGTAGGGTGGATTTGCCCGCATTGGGAACGCCCACTATCCCAACATCAGCTATGAGCTTGAGCTCAAGGTAAAGCCAGCGCTCTTGGCCGGGCTCTCCCCTTTCGGCGAACCTTGGCGCTTGGTTAACAGGGGTAGCAAAAGCAGCGTTACCTCTACCACCTTTTCCACCCTTCGCCACTAAAACTTTCTGCCCTGGCTCTACAAGGTCGGCTATGAACTCGCCGGTATTAGCATCCCTTACTACCGTTCCAAGGGGTACCGGGATGTAAAGGTCCTGACCGCTTTTCCCGGCTTGCTTTTTACCCCTACCGTGTTGCCCAGATTGAGCTTTGAAGTGAGCACGTTTCTTGAAGTGGATAAGAGTGTTAACGTGTGGGTCGGCGATGAGGTAAACATCTCCCCCTTTGCCTCCATCTCCCCCGTCAGGCCCGCCAAAGGGGACAAATTTTTCTCTTCGGAAGCTAACGCAACCGTTGCCTCCGTCCCCGGCTTTGACGTAAATTTTGGCTTCATCGAAGAACATGGCCTTAGTTTTTCCTCAAAATGCATTATACACCGAAGGGCTTGGGAATTCAAAGCCAAACTGCGCCTTTAGTGCCTCGTTTGCTGATGGCTCCCCAGTTTTTTGGGACCATCCCAGTGGCAGGAAAGGGGAAGCACAGCCTACCATCCATAACTCCGCGCAAGGGGCCACAATTCCCTTACAAGGGGACAACTCACCCCCGAACAAGTCCCAAAACCCGGGCAAATCCCCAGCCAACAGGAATTGGGAGTGTCCTTTACCCGAACTAATTTGCTTACGAAGATGAAGATAAGGTAAAATTAAAGCCGAAGGAAAGGAAGCATGGCTTACCTGTTGGTTGTCATACTGGATGACTTGAAAGTGCTGCCGGACCTCTTAAGTGCGTGGCGGGATGCTGGGGTCCCCGGGGCTACAATCCTGGAAAGTATCGGCGCATACCGGGCCAATACTTGGTTGGAACGGGTCGGGCTGGGCGCGCTGGAACGGCTCTTTGAGGCTGAGGAAATCCGCCGCCGCACTATCTTAACTGCTATAGAAGATGAAACCTTGCTGGCTCGCGCCGTCGCCGAAGCGGAGCGGGTTGTGGGCGGGTTTGAGCGCCCCAACAGCGGCATCCTGCTGGTCCTGCCTGTCGCCGAAGCGCGAGGGCTCCGGAAAAGGTATCCCAAAGCTCCTGAAAAAGCCGTACCCTACCCTGTCTGCCCCAGCTGGCGGGAAATGCGCATCGGCCAAATCGCCAAAGCAGTAGGCTTAGAACCGGTCACCGTCCCACCTGAGGCTACTTTAGATGAGGTAGCCAGAGCCTTAGCCTCCCACCCCGGCGTCCGAGTTGCTTGTGTCGTGGCCGAAGACGGCCGCCTCGTTGGGCTGCTGGACCTTCACACAATCGCCGAAGACCTTCTCCTCTACATTTTCCCCGAGGAGCTGCTGCGGGAGGTTACTGACCTGGAGCAAGTGGCGAAGTTCGCAGAAAAAACCCGCGTCCGCACCGCTGCCGATGGGATGCAGAAGCCGGTCTGGGTTAAAGAGACGGATACGCTCAAGCAAGCACTGATGCTCATGCACGAACATCGCCTCTCCGGCCTGCCAGTCGTAGATGAGGCGTACCGTGTGGTGAAGTATATAGACCTCTTGGGCCTGCTGACTCACTGCCTGGCCCAGCGTGATACCGAAATTGAGGGAGCTTGATGAACCAGGCCTGGGTCGCCGCCATAATTTTCATCGTCACCTACATTCTAATTATCACCGAGCGGGTCCACCGAACAGTATCGGCCATGTTAGGCGGCGTAGCGATGATTCTCCTGCGGGTCCTCACCCAGGGAGAAGCGTTCCGTGCTATAGACTGGAACGTCATCTTCTTGCTGGTGGGGATGATGGTTATCGCCAATATCCTGCGGGAGACAGGACTCTTCCAATGGCTGGCCGTCCAGGCTGTCCGGCTGGGCCGGGGGCAACCGATTCGTATCCTCCTCATCCTCTGCGTGGTGACTGCGCTCAGTTCGGCCTTGCTGGATAATGTTACCATCGTCGTGCTGGTGGTGCCGGTCACCCTCTTTGTAACCGAGCAGCTGCGGCTGAATCCGTTGCCATTCCTAATAGCGGAGATTCTAGCCTGTAACATCGGCGGGACGGCTACCTTAATTGGTGACCCGCCGAATATCCTGATCGGCAGTGCAGCAGGGATTGACTTTACCACCTTCCTCGTTAACATGGGCCCCATCAGTCTGCTCATCCTGCTGACCTTTCTGGGGCTAGTCTGGCTCATGTTCCGAAAGGAACTGCAGGCCCGGCCAGTGCATGCTGCCGACCTTTCCGCCTTGGAAGCCGCGGAATTGATAACCAACCGGCCCCTTTTGCGGAAGGGGGTTATAGTGATGGGCGGGGTAATCCTTGGCTTTCTAATCCACGGAGCTCTGCATTTGGAATCTGCCACCATAGCTTTAGCCGGAGCGACTATCCTCCTTATCTGGACCCGAGCAAACCCACACCACGCCATAAGAGAGGTAGAATGGACCACCCTCTTCTTCTTCGTTGGTCTATTCATCGTTGTAGAGGGGCTGGTTCAGACCGGAATCATACGGGCAATAGCTAGGGCTGCACTACACTTGGTGGATGGAAATGTCCGCTTGGCTTCAATGGTGCTCCTTTGGATGTCGGCACAGGTCTCTGGTCTCGTAGACAACATCCCTTATACAGTAACGATGATACCGCTGGTGGAGAGCCTGGGGCAAGCAATGCCAGTGGAGCCATTGTGGTGGTCGTTGGCGCTGGGGGCTTGCTTAGGAGGAAACGCTACGCTGGTAGGGGCCTCAGCCAACGTAGTAGTGGCCTCGCTGGCGGAGCGAAGTGGCCACCCTATCCGCTTTTGGACCTTCCTGACCTACGGCATGTTAACGACTTTCGTTTCCCTTCTTCTGTCAATGGGGTACATTTGGTTGAGATATTTGCGCTGATGGAGGGGACCAATGGATCCTTTGCTCCAGTTCCTATTAGTTCTTGCCATTATCGTTTTTTCTGCTAAAGCTTTTGGCTACTTCAGCACTTCTTTAGGGCAACCTGCAGTGCTTGGGGAACTGCTCATCGGCCTAATCTTAGGGCCAACGGTTTTGGACATGCTTCATTGGCCTTTGTTCGCCGGTGGCCATTTGGATGAAACGCTACACTATTTAGCCAATTTGGGTGTCCTTTTCCTGATGTTCATCGCCGGTTTAGAGGTAGATATAGAAGCCATGCGACGGGCAGGGCGCCCTGCAATATGGGCTGGAGTCTTAGGAGTCCTTTTCCCCATTATTATGGGGCTTGGGCTTTCACTCCTCTTCAGTTTCACTGTGTTGGACGGAGTAATAATCGGCCTGATATTGGCTGCAACCAGCGTGAGCATATCAGCTCAGACCATGATGGAATTAGGCGTCTTGCGCAGCCAGGTAGGGGTTGCGCTCTTGGGCGCTGCTGTTGTGGACGATATCTTGGTAATCCTTCTGGTCTCCATCTTCAGTGCATTGAGTGGTGGGGGAAGTGGACTTTTGTCAATCCTGTGGGTTTTGGTTCGGATGCTTCTATTCCTGGCCGTTGCCATCTGGATAGGAGCGAACTTAATCCCCCACTTACCGGCCCGTGTAGAGCGTCTTCCCATCAGTGAAGGGGTCATGGCTTTAGTTGTAGTCATACTGCTGTTCTTTGCTTGGGCTGCCGAAGCGCTTGGAGGGATTGCCGCCATTACTGGGGCATTCATAGCTGGCTTAGCCTTTGCCCGCTCGCCCTTGCATCACCACATTTTGGATAGGATGCATACTCTAGCTTACGCTTGGATTGTACCCATCTTCTTTGTTAACATTGGCCTGGAGGCGAACGCCCGAGCCATTGGCCTAAGCGGCATCTGGTTTGCTATGGCTTTAATCGGAGTAGCAATGCTTTCCAAAATCATCGGTTGTGGGTTAGGTGGATTAGCTGGGGGATTCCGTTTTGTGGATGCTTTACGTTTGGGTGTAGGTATGATGTCCCGAGGGGAAGTTGGCCTGATTGTAGCCACGGTAATGGTGGAAAGTGGTCAGATTACCCAGGAGATTTTTGCTGGGGCGGTTCTTGTCGTTTTAGCCACGACCTTAGTGACGCCCATACTATTGCGAGCCCTTTACAGAGGCTCGCCCTTAGCAGAGGGTGGGCTCAAGCCTTCTGAGCGGGAGGGGCAGTATTAAGGGGCTTTAAACTTAAACCGGGGCAAGCTTTTAATTCAGGAGGGGCAAAAATGGCCTACTTAATAGTTTTAGTTCTGGACAATCCCGAGCAATGTCCGGACGTTCTCCGAGCGTGGGAAGAGGCGGGGGCTTCTGGGGCGACGATTTTAGAGAGCCTGGGCTTAGCGCGGCTTAAGAAAGCCTTTCGGGATGACCTACCGCTTGTCCCTTCCATACGAGACCTACTTGGTGCCCAAGAACTCCATCACCGTACCATTTTCACCGT
>Ga0185307_1000943_pt1 | contig 17032 bp, 22 predicted proteins | sample LHCtaG_FD_128010 | JGI IMG/M metagenome (GOLD analysis project Ga0185307, IMG submission 128010) | Hot spring microbial communities from Little Hot Creek, USA to study Microbial Dark Matter (Phase II) - LHC4sed_matched (SPADES... | ecosystem: Environmental > Aquatic > Thermal springs > Hot... | reverse complement strand
CACTTGGTAATCGGATTTGGTTTTTATATGATTCTTTAAATCATCGGATGATAATTGAATGGGATAGTGTTTATTATTTTAGTCCGAGAGACCAATGGGATAAATTCCAGATAATTATTTATGATACCACCGTTTCTACGCCGACAGGTGATAATATTATTAAATTTCAATATCTGACTGCTAATAATTATGTTTCTAATACAGTTGGTATTGAGGACCATACGAATACAGTTGGTATTTGTGCGGTTTATAATAATAGTTATCATCGGGCATCAGCGCCATTACAGGCAGGAAGGGCAATAAAGATAATTACTGGTCAGCCATTGCCAAGAGTATCTTTATTTGAATTTACTAAAAATCAGGGTGAGATTAATCAATTTGCTAATTTAAGAGAGTTACCAACTATTCTTAAAGGAAAATCAATTATTTTGACGATAAAAACCGATAAGTGGGCGATTTATGATATCACCGGTAAAAAAATTAAAAATCTAAAAATAAAGAAAAACGGTAATTTAGAAATTAAAAATTTGCCTTCCGGAATTTACGTTATCAAAAATCTACAAACTAAAAAAGAATTTAAAATTATTATTATAAAATAAAAAAGGGCAGTTTTTAAACTGCCCTTTTGCCAACCAGATTTTTGGCATCTTATTAGCACTGGAGAGACCAATTTAACATATGCAATTTATATGCCACAATGTATATTAAAAAATAATAATAAGTTATTAAATTACATAACTTATAATATAGTTAATTTTGGAGAATATTCTTCTTTTTATTATTTGTCGCAGTTTACTATTGTAACCGCAGAAAAATATGGCACTATTTTGACAAAAATATGAAAATGGATATAATATATGATTAAAATGTGGAAATTAATACCGATAAATGAAGAAGAATTTAAAATTTTAAAAGAAAGCGTTTCTTTACCTGAGGGTTTTTTAAGAATTTTGTATTTAAGAAAAAATCGTACAAAAGAGGATGTTGAGAATTTTCTTTATCCTTCCTTAAAATCTTTGTATCCACCAGAAATTTTGCCCGATTATTATCTAGCATTAGAAAGAATAGATAAAGCAATAAGAAATGAGGAAAAAATTTTGGTTTGGGGTCATGAAGATTTGGACGGAATAACCGCCACGGTTTTGGTTTATAATATTTTAAAGGATTTAAGAGCAAATGTTAGTTATTATATACCGCCAAAGCATAAAAAGAAATATGGTTTAAATTTAGAAGATTTAGAATTGTTTAAAAACCAAGGTTTGGATTTGGTAATCATGGTTGATTCGGGAACAACAAATATTTTAGAGATTAAAGAAGCTAAAGAAAAAAAGGTAGATGTAATAGTAATTGACCATCATGAAGTGTTAGAGGACCTGCCACCAGCGATTGCCGTGATTAATCCGAAAAGGAAAGATTCTTCTTATCCTTTCCGGGAACTTGCGGGTGTTGGCGTGGTTCTTAAATTTCTGTTGGGTATGGTAAAAGAATTGATGGATATCTCCACAGAAGAATTTTTTTCTTGTAAAAACGATTTGTTTTTTCTTGCTTGCTTAGGGACAATCGCTGACCGGGTACCTTTAATTTTTGAAAACCGCGTAATAGTTACCTTAGGAATTAAAACTTTTGATAATTTAAACCGAGCTTTTAAAAAACCGATTTTAAATATCTTAGAAAAAAGAAAGTTTAATGTTACTAATTTTATTATCTTTCTTTTGCCAATTTTTGCTAATAGCGATGGTAATAAAGGAGTTAAATTTTTCATTACCAAAGACGAAAAAGAAGCCGATGAGATTTTTAAAGAGTTTGAGAACCGTTCTCAAAAATGGCAGGAGGATGCTAAAAGGTCCTTAGAGATTGCGGAGGCAATTAAGATTATTAGTGATAAAATTATTATTGTGAAGAGTGATGAATTGGCTTTAGGTTGTTTAGGATATGTGGCGGGAAAACTTACCGAAAAGTATCATTTACCAGCAATGGTAATTGGTAGGGTAGATGGAAAAAGATATGTGGGTGAATGTCGGTGTGATGAAGAGAACAGTATCTTGGAAATTTTAAAAATAAATAAAGAATATTTAATTGATTATGGCGGTCATAAAAAGGCATGCGGCTTTTCTATTGCTTCCGAAAAATTAGAAAATTTTATTAAGAAAGTGATAAAAGATGTTGAAAAATTATTTACTAATATTAAAACTAATTCTTTTACCCATTTTTATGAAGGGATATTAGAAATAAACGACACTAATCGTAACCTCCTTTCTTTTTTACCACCCTTTGGTGAAGGGAACCCACCACCTATACTTTTGGCTCCAAAAGCTAAAGAAGGAAAAGATTTGATTTATACTATTGATGAAGATAATAATATTATTGTAAAAGATGTCCTTTAAAAAGGTTTTTGTAAAAAGAAAAAAAACTATCAAACACTACCTTTGGATTTTAAGGAACGAAGTGATAAAGAAAGATAAAGAGTTAAAGAAAGGAGATATCTGTTCGGTCTATGAAGATGACAAGTTTATTGGCAATGGTCTTTTTAACTGGGAGAGTAAAATTGCCATAAGACTCTATTCTTTTAAAGATGAAGATTTTGATGTACCTTTAATAAAAGAAAGAATATTAAAAGCATATCAATATCGAAAGGAAGTTTTGCCAGATGAAGAGGATTTTCGTTTGGTTTATGGCGAAAGTGATTTGTTAACCGGCACAGTAATTGATAAATATCAAAATCATTTTGTTGTTCAAATTTATTCTTACGGTGTGGAAATAAGAAAAGAAAAAATTTTTCAAGCGTTAATTGAACTTTTTGAGGTGAAATCAATTTTTGAAAAAAACGATTTCCGATTAAGGGAGTTAGAAAAGTTACCCCGTTACGACCGTCTTGCTTATGGTGAATTAGACGATTTAGTTATTATTAAAGAAAACGGCGTAAAGTTTTATGTGGATATAAAGAATGGTCAAAAAACTGGTTATTTTTTTGACCACCGAATAACCAGAAGAAAAGTAAGAGAATTAGCAAAAGATAAAAAAGTATTAGATGTTTTTTGTTACACTGGCAGTTTTTCCATTAATGCTGCTTTGGGCGGTGCTAAAGAAACTTTAGGAATCGATGGTAATAATCAAGCAATTGAATTGGCCAAGAAAAATGCGGAGCTTAATAAAGTTGAAAAAATCTGCCATTTTTTTGTGGGAAACGCTTTTAATGAGCTTAGGAATTTATATAAAAATGGAATGACTTTTGATTTAATTATCCTTGACCCACCACCATTTTTAAAAAGTCGGAAAGAATTAAGTGGCGCTTTACGAGGATATAAAGATATTAACTTGTGGGCAATGAAATTATTAAAACCAGGCGGTATTTTGGTCACTTCTACTTGTTCCCACCATTTTTATTGGCAGGATTTTTTAGATACTTTAAACGCAGCGGCTGAAGATGCTAAGAAAAATTTTCGAATAATTGAAAGAACAACCCAAGGTCCCGACCATCCAATTCTTTTGAGTATGCCCGAGACCGAATATTTAAGAACATTCTTTTTAGAAGTTTTCTAATAATAAAAAATTTACAAACCTTTATATAATTCTCTCCTTTTGGCTTCAAACAATTCATTTTCTTTACCTAAATATTCGGCAGCGGTTAAAATTTTTGTTTTATTTTGGTTAAGGATCTCTTTTAAATAATCTTTAAATTTCTCATCGCGGGTTAAGTGATGGTCCAAAACAATTACTTTTACATCCGTTTCTTTAATAATCTTTTTTATATTGTTTATTGACTTTTCTAAATCTTCTTTATGATACCGATAATTTAACATATAAGTCATTGGTCCATCAGCGTAAAGGATAGTAGGTTGGTTTTCTAAGATAAAACTTAGTTGCTCCTCATCAACAATTCCTTGAACATCCGAAGTAAAAATAAAATTTTCCTTTTCATTACTAATAGCTATTTCAATCACATAGCCTAAATATTCTTTTGGTCCGTGTTTTACTGGTGGGGAGAATTTTATTTTTATATTATTAAAAATAAACTCTTTATTATCGACAATTTCAATCGTTTTTGGTAAGTTTTTAATCTTTTCCAAAAAATAATGGGCTCTAATTCTTTGCGATTCATTTACAAAATTATTCGGGTCTTTTATCAAAAGAATTTTGTCTTGATAGAGAGAAATTTCCTCCGGATTATGATGGTCGTAATGATAGTGGGTTATAATGATAAGTTGGGCGGTTTTACTTTTCTCTTTTATTAGTTCTAATTGTTCTTTCTTCCTTTGAAGTTCAATTGGATGGGGTGGAAGGTTGAATCGCGAAGGCGATAGGGCAACAGCTGGATCGATAAGAATGTTAAAATTTTCGGTTTCCACATAAGTTGCCATACTCCTGGTACCTAAGGAGTCACTGGCTAAGGGTAAGATTTTCATATTTTTTTATTTTATTTATTCTTCTTAAATGCCGCCCACCTTCAAATTTTTCTTTTAAAAAGGTCGCCACAATTTCTTTGGCTTTTTTTAAAGGAGTAAAATTGGCTGCCAATACTAAAATGTTGGCATCGTTATGATTTCTTGCCATTTTTGCCATTTCTTTATTTAAACATAAAGCTGCCCTTATTCCTTTTATTTTGTTAGCAGCAATACTCATACCCAAACCGGAACCACAAATTAAAATTCCTTTAGCAATTTTTCTTTTTTTTACTGCTTCTCCTAAAGGAAAGGCTACATCCGGATAATCAAAAGATTCGTCAGAAAAAGTACCAAAATCTTTTACTTGGAAATTGTTTTTTTCTAAAAATTTCTTAAGTTCTTCTTTTAAAAAAAAACCCCGATGGTCAGCCCCAATGCCAATTTTCATAAATAGGTCAACCATCCATATTTATCTTCTTTTTCAGCGTTAACAATAGCAAAAAACTCTTCTTGTAGTTTTTTAGTAATTGGTCCAACTTGGCCGTTACCAATTTTTATTCTGTCAATAGAACGTATGGGAGTAATTTCAGCGGCACTGCCGGTAAAGAAGGCTTCGTCGGCAATGTATAAAAATTCGCGCAAAATCATCGTTTCAACAACCTCAATACCTAAATCTTTGGCGATTCTAATTACCGTATCCCGAGTTATTCCTGGTAAAATTGTGGCGTTTAAAGGTGGGGTATAAAGTTTACCTTTTTTTACTAAAAAGATATTTTCTCCGGAACCTTCACTTACAAAACCGAAGATATCTAAAGCGATACCCTCAACAAAACCGTAGGTTATTGCCTCCATTTTGATTAATTGGGAATTCATATAATTGGCGCAAACTTTTGCCATTGCGGGAAAAGTATTAGGTGCCATCCGATTCCAGGAAGAGACCATAACATCAACGCCTTCTTCGGTGGCTTGACTACCTAAATATTTACCCCAATAAAAAGTAGCAATGGCTACGCATACCGGACAACCAAAAGGATTGACACCGATTTCACCGTAGCCTCTATAAACAATTGGTCGAATATAACACTCTTCCAATTGATTGGCTTTTATTGTTTCAATTATTGCTCTGTTAATTTCTTCTTGAGTGTAAGGAATTTCCATTCGGTAAATCTTTGCCGAATGGAAAAGTCTTTCCGTATGTTCTTTCAAACGAAAAACTGCTGGTCCTTTTTTAGTTTTATAGCATCTTAAACCTTCAAACACACCAGTTCCATAATGGATTACGTGAGAAAGGATATGGATTTTGGCTTCTTGCCAAGGAACCAATTTCCCATCCATCCAAATATATTTGGCCTCATTTATGGGCATCTTTCCTCCTTTTTATAAAAAAATGGCGGCGAAGGGATTCGAACCCCTGACCCGGAGATTATGATTCTCCTGCTCTACCACCTGAGCTACGCCGCCTTAATTTTATTTTAATTAATTTTTTTAAAAAATCAAATAAGAAGAATAGTAGCGACATACAAAATTATTATTTTTTATTTCAATTAAAATGTGGTCGTCACCGGGAGCATCTTCAGAGTTATGGTCACCATTATCGGTCCTAAAAATTTTAATATTATTTTTAAAAAGCCTTAAAATTACTGTGGTGTCGGGTAATATAAATTTGCCAAATATTTTCCGACCAGCAGTGATAATCGCAATTTCTGGCGAAACTAACTTGAGAAAGGTATCGGTTAAAGAGGTTTCGCTTCCGTGATGGGGAACTTTTAAAACTTTGGCTTTCAATTCCTTGTTAAACCTTTCAACCAAAAATTTTTCCGCATAACGACAGACCGAACTACTTTCCTTTCTCTTTTTTCCCTCAATATCACCAGTAAAAAGAAAATTGAAAGTATCATAAGTTAATTTTAATACCAAACTACTATTATTCTCATCATCGCCCTTTTTATAACAATTCAAAATTTTTATTTTCCCCTTTTTTCCCAAAAGGAAACTGTCGCCAATCTTAATTTTTAAAGGGGTTAATTGTAATTGGGCTAACTTTTCCAAAAATCTTAAATATAACTTATGGGAATCCTCTTTCTGACAAGTGATAATATTTTTAATATAAAAGTTATCCAGAACTTTTAAAACTCCTCCCAGATGATCAGAATGATTATGGGTGATGAAGAGATAATGGAAAGTATCGATCTTTTGTTTTTTTAAAAAAGGGATTAAGATATCGTCGCTATATTTTTCTTTACCGCCATCAATTAAAATATTAAGATAACGGGTATTTTCTGGTATTTTTATAAGAATAGCATCACCGTGGCCAACATCGATAAAAAAAATTTTGAAACAGAAATCTTTTTCATACTGGCAAAAAGGGAGAAAAAGAATAAAAAAAATAAATATTTTTCTAAACTTCATATTTCTTAATTATTGCGATCACCTCTTCTTCGTTTTTCGCTTTATTCAACTCTATTCTCACTTCGTCTTTTCTTAATAATTTTGATAATTTGGCTAAAGCAAAAAGATATTCGCTTTTTTTATTTTCTGGACCAGCAATAAGGAAAATAAGGTGAGCCGGCTTGCCATCTAAACTTGAAAAATCTACTCCTTCTTGGGAACGACCAAAAACAATTACCAAATCTTTTACTGCGTTAGAACGGGCATGAGGAATGGCAATACCCATTCCAATACCGGTGCTTTCCAAATTTTCCCTTTTTAAAATTTCACCAAAAAATTCGTCAGAATTAGTAATGTAACCTAAAGAAATTAATCGTTCCCCTAATTTTTTAATTACCTCGATTTTTTCTTTTTCTTTTAAATCTAAAATAATTCCTTCTTTTATTAAAATTTCGGAAATTTTTTTCATCATTAACCTCCTTTTATCTTAAAATGATGATTTTTTCTTTGTTTTTGTTTATTATTTCTAATAAATTTAAATTAGCCAATGGGTTCAAAATTAATGCTTCAATTTCATAAGACTTCATCAATTCTTCAATCAATTTTTCGGGTTTACCTTCAAAAAATAAAAGCGAAACTTTTATTTCTTCTTTAAAGGCCATTTCTTCCACATCGTACAATTTTTGCCAACCTTCGTCTTCTAATCTATCCTTTAAATTTTCATCTTTTATTTCATCGGCGTCAAGAGAAAATAAGACGTAAAGCCGGGAAGAAAAAGTTTTCGCTAAAGATAAAGCCAGACTAATTGTTTCTTCTTCGGCTTCATTTAAATAAAGTAAAATTTTTTTCATTTTCCAATACAAAATTGAGAAAATATTTTATCTAAAATTTCTTCGCTGGTAGTTTCTCCTAAAAGTTCTTTTAGATGGTTTAAGGCAGTTTTTAACTCCTCCGCCACTCCTTCCCAATAAGCCAGGTGAAGAGCATTTCTAAAAGCTTTTAAAGCCTTTTCTAAACAGTCAATCTGTCGCGGTAGGAAAAAAAAGGTATCGCTTTCCGAATAAAGATTTTGAGAATATTCAAGCAATTTTTTAACCAATTCTTCAATTCCTTCGCCATATTTTGCCGAAACGAGCAAATAAGGTTCATTCGCTAAAAAATCTAAAGGGAATTTTTGAGGCAAGTCTTTTTTGTTAAGGATAATAATCCGTGGCTGTTCTTTGGTCATTGTTAATAAATCATAGTCGGCTTTTTGGGGCGGTTCTGAGATATCAAAAATTAATAAAATTAAATCGGCATTTTCTAAATACTCTTTGGTTTTTCTTACGCTTAATTCGTCAATCAGGGTAAGATTAAAATCAATTCCCGCAGTATCGCACAAAATAAAAGGAAAGCCTTCAATATCAATAACTGCTTCAATCACATCGCGAGTAGTTCCTGGTATTTCCGTAACAATCGCTCTTTCTTTGCCTAATAGTTGATTAAAAAGGGAAGATTTGCCGACATTCGCCCGACCGGCTAAAACCGTTCTTATCCCTTGGAAAATTTTTTGTTGGAAATTTGTTTTTTTCAAAATTTTTTCCATTTTTTCGTTCAATTTAAATATTCTTTCCTTTATATTTTTAGCCAATTCGTTAATTTCTTCATCTTCCGCAAATTCAATAAGATATTCCGTTAAAGCTAAAATTTCTTTTAATTCCTCACCAAAATCTTTGATTACCGAAGAGACTTCCCCCCGCAATTGCGACAACGCCATTTTTGCTTGTTTTTCCGTTTGGGCTGAGATTAAAGATAATAAAGCTTCCGCTTGGACTAAATCAATTTTGCCGTTAAGAAATCTTCTTTTAGTAAATTCTCCGGGTTCTGCTAAAGAAGCACCAGCTTTTTTCAAAACTTCACAAATTTTTTGCGGAATATAAAACCCACCGTGAGAAAAAATTTCTGCCATATCTTCGCCGGTATAACTATTAGGGGCATAATAAAAAGCAACTGTGACTTCATCAATTACTTCCTTGGTTTCTTCGTCAATAATTTCTCCTTTAATTATTTTCCGAGGGGGAAACTTTTGGTATTTCTTTAGCGGTCGAAATATTTTTTGTAAAATAGGAATAGTTGAAGGTCCAGAAACTCTAATCACGGCTAAGGCACTTCTACCCAAAGGAGTGGCTAAACCGTAAATCGTTTTGTTTTCCGTCATTATTGAGGAGCCACAATCACATTTTTCTTATTTCCGGTTCCCTTAATAGTGTAAAATTTGACCCCGGCAACTTGACTCAAAGTTTCGCTCACAATGGCTACTTCTTTATCAGTCAATTCGTCTAAAGCCATTTCTTTTTTCGTTTCTAACACAATTTTGGCAACCGCTAACGCCTTCTTTTTCAGGAAATTCACTCGGCGCATTCGGTAACCACTCACATCTAAAATTAAAGGAACAAAATGGCCAACTCGTTTTTTTACTACTAAGCGGATAAGATATTGGAGGGCTTTCAAATTTGCCCCTCTTTTTCCAATAAGTAAACCGGCATAAGGTTTAGCTTTAATGTTGGCGTAATAACCATTTTTTTCTTCTTTAACATCAATTTTTGCTTTTACTCCTAAATAAGTAATAAATTCCTTTACTACTTGGTGAATAATTTCACTTATGGTTTTGGCTTCGTTTTTATTTTCAGCCATTTAAAACCTCCTTTTTGGAAAATTAAACTCTCCAAAATCGAGAGTAAATTAAAAATAAGCCAATATAATTGTAACCCTGAAGGAAAATTCAAAAAAATCAGGGTTAAAAAAATCGGAAAAAAGAATACTAAGAAAACATTTTTTTTATCCGGATTGGTTAATATGTTTTGAAAAAGAAAACAAGCACCCATAATAAGAGGCAAAACATAAATTGGGTCTTTTACTGATAAATCTTTAATCCAAAAGATAAAACTGGCTTTTCTTAAATCAATTGTCTGGCGAAAAACTGAATATAATGCCCAAAAAACTGGCAGTTGAATAATCAAAGGTAAACAACCCATAAAAGGATTAATTTTATATAATTGGTATAACTGCATAGTTTCCCGATTCAATGTTTGGGGGTCATCTTTATATCTTTTCTTTAACTCCTCCAATTTTGGCTGCAGGAGCTGCATTTTTCTCATCTGTTCGTTTTGTAAACGAGAAAAGGGGAAGAAGATAAGTTTTAAAAATAGAGCAAAAACCACTATCGCCCAACCATAGTTACCGAAAATTCGGTATAGAAATTTTAAAATAAACAAAATTGCTAAACTGAAACTTCTTGGCCAACCCAAAGGAATTGCCTTTTCTAAGCCAATTTTGAAACTTTTCAAAAGACTGTACTCCAAAGGCGCAAAAATAAAAGAGAAAGAAAACTCCTTTGGCGGTTGAGAATAAATTATTATTCCCCCTCTTTCTTTTAAAAATTCACAGGAATCCAAAGAGGAGTGGGGAATTAACGAAAAGAGAAAATATTTAGTTTTCATAGTTAACCAGTTTATTTCTTTTTCATAAATAGTTTGGTTATTTTTCATTTTCTTGAGATCAATGCCTTTAACCTGTTTTTTAAAATAATATTGATAACGCGAATAATTTAGTTCCTCCTGAGTATCTTTTTCCGTAAAATTTAAAAATTTATCTAAAGTTAAAGCTAATTGGTATTTATCGGTAGGAACTAAAAGATTGAAGAGAAAAAGATAATCGTCCGCTATTTTATAACTTTTTACTATTTTTTTATCTCCCCACTGCCATTGAAAAATTACTTCGCTATCTTTTATTTGATAGTCAAAAATTTGGTTATCAAGATTTATTGTCTCTTCAGAAGTAAAAAGAATAGCTCCAAAATATTGACTGCTATTTTTTAACAGTTGGCATTCATAGTTTTTAAGATAAACACCTTTAAGAACTCCGCCGATATTGGAGAAAGTTAACTTTACCGTTTTATTTTCCAAAATTATCTCTTTTTCTTCGATTTTTTGAATTTCTTGAGGAGTTTTCGTTAAACTTTCTTGAATGATAAACTTTTCTTTCTCAATTTTTTTTGGTTCTTCAATTTTGGTTTTTGGCTTGGGCAAAAAAAGGTATTGCCAAATGACTAAAATTAGAAATATCAAAATAAAGGCAATGAAGAAATTCTTTACCTCATCCATTTTAATTTCTTAGCCATTCTCTCCGGAGGGTCATAACCGCCACAAAAAAAGGGTTGGCATCTTATAATTCTTAAAATAATCAATACTATAGCAAAATAAAGGGGATATCTATTAAGACAGATAATTGCGTAATCAGAACAACTGGGGAAAAAACGGCAAACTTTGATAAATAAAGGCGAAATTAACTTTTGATAACCCCTTATTAAAAAAATTAAAAATTTATTCAACATTTTTAACCAGATTTAACAAATTTTCCTTCAATTGGTCAAAAGACAATTCCAAAGCTTTTTCCTTACCAATAATCCAAAAATAATAATTTTCTTTAAAAAACTCTTTATTTGTCCGGTAGATTTCTCTTAACCTTCTTTTCAGTTTGTTTCTTTTCACAGCCTTTTTAATAGTTTTTTCGGTACTAAAAAGTAACTTTCGCATATCTTTTGGTAAATAAATAATTTTTAAATATTCATTTTCTAAAACTTTACCTTTCTTTAATTCTTTTATATCTTTTTTACTTCTTATTATTTCCCATTTTTTTAAAGTGAATCTTTTCTTTTCTTTTAAACCGTTAATCGCCATCTTCCTTTCTGTCTTCTCCTTTTTAATACTTTTCTTCCTCCAGGTGTTCGCATTCTTACTAAAAAACCATGGGTTCTTTTTCTTTTAATTCTTGATGGCTGATAGGTTCTTTTTGGCATATTTTATTATAATTAAGATTTCTAAAATGTCAAATTTGATTGACTTTTGTTTAAATTTTGATAAAATTATTTAGTTTAAATTAAAAAAAAGGAGGAGAATATGGCAAATTTATTTGAGGAAGTCAAAAACATTATTGTAGAAAAACTTCATGTGCCACCGGAAAAAATTACCGAAAATGCCCATTTTATTAATGATTTGGGCGCCGATTCTTTAGATATTACTACTTTGTTAATGGAAGTAAATGATAAATACGGAATAGACATTCCCGAAGAAGAGGCACAAAAATTAGATACCGTTGGCAAATTGGTAGATTATTTGAAAGAAAAATTAAATCGGGAATAAAGTGGAAAGAAGAGTTGTTATTACTGGTTTAGGCGTTGTTACTTCTTTAGGGCTTTCTTCCGAAGAGTTTTTTTCTAATCTTTTAGCCGGTAAAAGCGGAGTAAGTCGGATAACCCGTTTTGACCCATCTAATTTGGAAGTTCAATTTGCTGGCGAGATAAAAAATTTTCCTTTCCGTGATCGGTTTGATATCAAATTAGAAAAGCGGACTGACCGGTTTACTCAATATGCCTTATGGGCTTCTTTAGATGCTGTGAAAGATGCCCAATTAAATTTAGATAGTATTGATAAAGACCGGGTAGGAGTAATCATTGGTTCGGGAATGGGTGGTATTGAGACCTGGGAGATTGAGCATATTAAATATTTGAATGGTGGTCCCAAAAAGGTCTCACCCCTTTTAGTTCCAATGATGATTCCGGATATGGCATCTGGACAAGTCTCTATCTATTTTGGCTTTAGAGGACCAAATTTTTGTGTCACTTCGGCTTGTGCCAGTGGTGCCCATGCTATTGGTGAAGCCTATCGTTTAATAAAAGCCGGTGATGCTGATATTATTATCACCGGCGGCAGTGAAGCTCCAATTACCGGCTATTGTATTAGTAGTTTTGCTAATATGGGTGCTTTATCAAAAAGAAACGAAGAGCCAGAAAAAGCCTCAAGACCTTTTGACCGTGACCGTAACGGATTTGTTTTGGGCGAAGGTTGTGGCGTAGTCGTTTTGGAAGAACTTTCCCACGCTTTAAAAAGAAACGCCAAGATTTATTGCGAAATATGCGGTTATGGTGCTTCGGCTGATGCCTATCATATCACCGCCCCGGATGAAAATGGTGAAGGTGCCTATATAGCAATGGCAAACGCCTTAAAAGAAGCTAAACTTTCGCCAACTGATATTGATTATATTAATGCCCACGGAACTTCAACGAAATTAAACGATAAGGTAGAAGTGATGGCGATAAAAAGGCTTTTTGGAGAGCATGCTTATAAATTATTAATTAATTCAACCAAATCAATGATTGGTCACTTACTGGGAGGCGCCGGAGCAGTAGAATTTGTGGTTACCTGTTTATCAGTATATTATAATAAGGTTCATCCCACAATTAATTTGGATAATCCCGACGAAGGGATGGATTTAGATTTTGTAAGATTCAAAATGAAAGAAAAAGAAATATTTGCGGCTATAAATAACTCTTTTGGTTTCGGTGGTCATAATGTCTGTCTGGCGGTTAAAAAATTTTTAAAATAATTAGTTTGCACTATTATTTTTATTAATAAGCCAATAGAATTTTTTTATTTTTATGATAAAAATTGGCATTGGTGGTAATCTTGGAAGCGGTAAATCAACCGTGGCAAAAATTTTAGCTGCTTACGGAGGAAAAATAATTGATGCCGATGAAATTACTCACCAGTTATTAACCCAAAGGCGAATAATAAAGAAAATTAAAAAAATCTTTCCCCAGGCGATTGCTAATAATAAAGTTTTAAAAAAGGAATTAGCCGAATTAGTTTTTAAAAATAAAAATAATTATCAAAAATATTACAATTTAATAATGCCAGAAATTCTTAAAACCATTGACAAGAAACTAAAAGAAAAAAACCATAATTTCTTAATTGTGGATGCTCCTTTATTGTTTGAGACCGGTCTTTATAAAAAAATGGATTATAACATTTTAGTTACCTCTCCTAAGAAATTAAAGATTGAAAGAATGCTTAAAAAAGGATTTGAAAAAGAAGATATTTTAGCGCGTTTGAAATTTCAGGCAAAAGAGAAAGAAGCAAAAAAATATGCTGATTTTGTGATTGTGAATAATAAAGATATAAAAAAACTTAAAAAAGAAGTTGAAAAAATCTTTAAAAAAATATGGAAATAACCAAATTAGCAATTAAAGATTTAAAATTGAAAGAAAACATTTTAAACTTTTCCACTCCTCACTTATTGGAATTAAAAGAGATTGAAAATTTAGCAAACGATTTAAGCAAAAACATTTTAAAAAAGATTATTGGTAAACGGTTGGTGTTAAAAGAACTTAAAAAAGATGCCAATTGTGTTTCCTATCTTTTAAACAGAAATTACCAACTCCATTTTATTTTTGATATTAATGAAACCCGCATTACCTTTGTTGGTAAAAAAAGAGAAGAGGCTGAGAAACTTTTTCGGATTTTGCGGGAACAGCGGATTCTTTTATCCAATCTTTATGAAATTCTTAGTAATATCAAAGGCAATCTTTCGGAGATTATTGCGGCTTTGTTATGGCAGATAGGAGCGATAAAAGTAAGCATGGGTGATTTAAGACCTTATTTTAAGGTTGATGAACGGAAGAATCGGAGTCCTTTATATATTGATTTAAAAGGATTGCCCAATTATCCACCAATTTGTGATTTTATTATTAGTGCTGCCTCTTTGGTTTTATCAACTATCCAATTTGACCTTATTTGCGGTATTGAGGCTGGTAGTATTTCTTTGGCATCCCTTATTGCCGAACGGCTAAGTAAACCAATGTTTTTTGCCCGACGAGAAAAGAGATACCCGGAAGCACCAATTTTAGAGGGGATAAAATTACCGGAATTGTATAAAAGAAAAGTCTTACTTATTGATGACACAATAGTTAAAGGCTGGACAAAAAAGCGAATAATTAATATTATTAGAGAAAATGGTGGAATATGTGAAAGTTGTTTTGTTTTGTTAGATAGGGAACAAGGTGGAGAAGAGGAATTAAAGGAAATAGGGGTAAAACTATATTCTTTAACTACCCTTTCGGCTCTTTTTTCTCCTAATATACCTCGAGAGATTACCTTTATTACTGATGAAGAATTTAAAGAAATAGAAAAATATCTTAAAGACCCAGAAGGTTGGCATAAAGAAAAGGGTTTTAAATATTACCATCTTACCCCTAAATAAAAAAATTAAGAAATAAAAATTATTTTAATAAAAAAACTTCAATCTTATCAACTTTCTCAAATATATTTCTTTGAAAAAAGGGAAAACTTTTTAATCTTTCTTTACCAATCGGAATACGCTTGCTTATTTCTTCTTCTAAAATTTTTATTTCTTCTAATAAATTTCTTTCATTCTTTCGGTAGAGATTAAGAATTATCTCTTTAGGCATTTCTTTTTTGATAAGATTAGCAATTTCTTCAATAATCTTTTCCCTTTCTTCCTTCTCTTCGGGCGCAAAAATCTTTTTTGGATTTAGGAGAATGATTTTTTTATCTTTTTCTTCATAAATAATTCCGTCAAAAGAAAAAGGAGGGATAAGAATTTTAGTTTCGTTACCTAAAAAATCAGTAACCAAAAAAATTCCGTAATAGACTTCACCAACATTTAAGTAATGATTTTCATCAGTTTTTAAATCCCAAGAGATTACTTTGGGTGGTTCACCCCTATTAGCTATTTTTTTCAAAACTTTGCCATTTTGAGAATAAATATTTAATGACCAGTTTTTCACTCCCTTTTGAATATCCGGTAAAAAGAGAATCAAATTTTCTTTTAACACCTTTTCTTTAATCGGTATGCGGAGATAAGGAAAGTTTAAAAGTAACCAAGGGAGAAAAGAAGAATCAAGATAGCAAAAAACTTCGTCATTTAGTTCAATATCCTTTTTAGAAAATTTTTCATCAATAAGGGAAAAAGGGTCAATAGGTGAAATTTTTAAAATTTTCATTTCGTTGATGGTTACTTTTTTCTCGCCGGTGATAATTTCTTCACCAATTTCGTAAGATTTTTCTTTCTTCGGTAAAGTGTCGGTTTGGAAAATTAAAAGCAAGATAAAAATTAATTTCATATGAGTTCAAACCTAAATCTTATTATTCCCCACTGCATCTCTTTTTTCACATTTTCCGCCAATGGTTCAAATTCCCATTCTTTAATCACTTTAATTACCAAATTATCCAATTCCGGATAACCGCTTGTTTCAATAATTTCCACATTATCTTCAACCTTTCCTTCAGGTAATACCCAAATCTTTAAAACTAAGGAACCGCAAATTCCTTTTTCAATTGCCCAATTAGGATATTTGGGTAAAACTTTTTTTAATATCTTTCTTTGAGAAATTGGACCGGCAAGGGCAATTTTAATATTTTTTTCTTTAGTTTCATTTAAAGAAATTTCCATTTCTTCTTTACTTTCTTTAAATTTAATTGGCTTTTCCTTTTTTAGAATCTTCGCTTCCAAATTTATCGGTTCGGCTTCTTTTATTTCTTGGTAAACACCAAAAACAATTCCCTCCTTTTTCCCACCAGTAGTTAATTTTATTGGTTCTTCTTGCAAAATTTCTTCAATTGTTTTTGGCGTTGTTCTGGTATTAAGATTGATTTTAATTGCTTCCATATCTGCCCCCTTTTCTAAGGAGAAATAATTTAAATCTATTTTACCTTGGCTTTTTTCCATATTTTTTGTTAAATCTAAGGGAACAATCTCTTCGGCAGAAGCCTCCACAATTTTTTCTTTTTTGGTTTCCCCTTCACCTTTTTTACGGAAATCACCCTTTGAAAGGTTAATTATTTTGGCTACTTCCGGACGATACGATTGGTCAATAAAAGTTATTTCGTGTAAATCTTCAAAAAGTGATTTTTTTTCTTTTATTTGGTTAATAACTATAAATAAGCAAAGATGAAAGGTTAAAGAAATAAGCAGAGCTATGTTAATCGTTTTAATTCTCATCATTTTTTTCTTTCTTTTTTGTACTGCAAGCTAATCTTTTCGCACCGGTTTCTTTAGCTAAAGCAATGATCTCAATTACCTCTCCATAAGAAAGTTTCTTGTCGGCTCGAATCACTACTAAGCGATAAGGGTCTTTTTCCAATTCCTCTTTCAGTTTTTCTTTTAAAACTGTTAAATTTATCGGAATATCGTTCAAAAATAATTTCTTATCTTGTGTATAAGAGATAACAATTTCATTTTCCACTTTTCTTTCAGCGGTGCGGGCTTGGGGGACATTAACCGGTGTTTTTGAATAACTAACTACCATTGGCGCCACGATAATCATCATAATCACTAAAAGCAAACCCACACAGGCAACTGGTAAAATATTGATATTGGTTACTCTCATCTTTTTCTTATTAAGATTAATTCTTTAGCACCACTTT
>Ga0185307_1000940_pt1 | contig 17069 bp, 14 predicted proteins | sample LHCtaG_FD_128010 | JGI IMG/M metagenome (GOLD analysis project Ga0185307, IMG submission 128010) | Hot spring microbial communities from Little Hot Creek, USA to study Microbial Dark Matter (Phase II) - LHC4sed_matched (SPADES... | ecosystem: Environmental > Aquatic > Thermal springs > Hot... | reverse complement strand
TAGGGTTATTCAAATTCATAACTACTGAGTATCCGACAATATGTACATCAACTATAATAATAGTTAGTGCAGACCTACCTGAAGACCTAGTATACTACATGGTGAAGGCTATAGATAAGAATAAAGATTACATTAAGAGTAGTATAGCAGCCTTCGAATTCAATCCTGATGAGGTTTGGAAGACCTTAGGTGGTGTAGAACTCCATCCAGGTGCTGCTAAGTATTATAAAGAGAAAGGCTACGTGAAATAATTATAACCTTTTCTTCTCTACTTTTAATAGCTAGGAACTATGTTGGCGGGGTGATTTATGACTAGCTAAAAGAATTAGGAGGTAAAACATCAATTATACTCTATTATAGTTGAAGTAATTCTCTTTCTAGTAACTATGGTGATTTATTCATAAATGTTGCTGTAGGTAAGGGTGTTGAGAGTCTCGCTAAAACATTTAAAGTTGAGAGATTACAATCTGAACAAAAACTAAGTTCAGAGATTCTTTGTTTAAACTCTATTTTAGAATTAAAACTTTTGTTCAGTTGTTCCTAAATTTTTATTTCTAACAACTTTAATATCTTCTCATAAGCTACCCTATAATTCCACGAACTCTCTTTTGATATCCTTAGTACTATTTCATAGAGTTTGAGAGCTTGTTCTTCCATAGGCATATCTATTATAGTCTTAGGTCTTAACTGCTCCCACGCTCTATTGACTGTATCTATAAATTGCTTAGGTATTTTCCTAGCACCCATTAAGGCTCCAGCTATCGCACCACCATTACTTGCTAAACAATCAGCGTCTCTACCAAAACGTGTGCCACCAGCCATCACCTTAACCGGGTCGCCCTTAAATAGGTAGAATAACGCTATACTTTCCTGTAACACCTCAAGAGCGTAAGTACATGGGAATCCAGCCCATTTTCTCCAAAGAACTGCTCTCACGTCTTCGTAAGTTTTGTACTTATTAACTATTTCTACAGCTTCATCAATTATTTCCCTAACATCCTCAATAACATATCTTTTGGCATCTTCAATTACTGAGTCTATAGTCGCGTCAGGGTTAAAAGCTCCAGCAATAGCAGCTGCAAGAGCTGCAGCACAATCTACTGCGAAGCTATTCCCACGCCACTGTCTACATTGTGTTACATCTAAAGCATCTAAAGCAGCCTGCCTAGGATTACAGGCATTTATAATACCTATGGGGTGAATTAACATTAGTACATCACCTAATCCTGGGAAAAGGAAATACTTGCCCGCTTCTCTCGCACCATATTTCTTTATGTTCTCGTAAGCTACACCATCACAATGAGGTAATAGGAAGTAACCTATACATTCAGGTTTAACATACTTCAAGTAAGCATTAGCGTAATCCTCAGCAGTTACTCTATCACCCTTATTAATAATAGCCTTTATTAAGATGAATCTTCTCTCCGCTCCATCTTCAGTAGCTCCGGGTGGGTACTCCATCTCAGGATAATACCATAATCTACCGTTATGAAATCTATGCCATCTAGCTCTCTTCTTTAGGGGTAATAACCGTGGATTCTCTAGGAAATCACCAAAATATCTATCTATAACCGTATAATGAGCTCCCTCAAGATGACCGAGGAAACCTTCTTCAGGATTGAATTGGTCACCCCCTAACCTCCTAGCAGGTTCACCCATAGAAGCTCCTACGTAACCCCCTGCTAAACAACCAAGAATTTTATCATATAGTAAATCGTTAGGATAAGACATTATATCCCCAAGTTAAAGTAATATATCAGGTATATAAGTCTTACTTAAGCAAATTATTTAAAGATTAGCAAGTAGTTATAATATGTGGTAATAGATAGTGAGTGATTTAGTGATAGTTGTACTTGGATTTGCTATAGGTATCTTAACGGGTTTCTTAGGTGTGGGAGGAGGATCCATAATTATGCCAAGCCTTCTACTTCTAGGCATATCTACAAATATAGCTGTTGGTACGAGTTTAGCAACAGTGACGCTAGGTGTTTCTCTCGCTACATTTAGACATAGTAAGATGAAGAATATAGATTTTAGGTTAGGGATAATACTTGCTGTAGGAGCGTTAATCGGTATGTTCTTCGGTATAGCTCTTGTTGAACTACTTAAAAGTCTTAAAAGTCTTGACTTTGTAGTAAACTTAATATACACGATAATGCTTTATATAATAACGTTGTTTTCTTCTAGGGAGAGTATCTTATCAATTAAGAGAAAGTATGCTAACTTAAAACCTAGGAATAGAGGAGTAGGGAGAATGTGTACATCTACGCTATACAAACCACTAGTAATAGGTATCTTAGTAGGTGTGTTATGCGGTTTTTTAGGTATTGGTGGGGGTATTCTTTATATCCCATTACTTACTTACGTATTAGGAATACCTACACTAACTGCTATAGGGACAAGCCTACTTACAGTCCTAATTTCAGGAATTCCAGGAACTATAGGCCATCTAATATATGGTAATGTTGATTTAATGATAGCACTACTACTATTTATTGGTATGAGCTTAGGTACGCAGATAGGGGTTACATCAACTAAATATGTAAGACCCGCATACATCAGACTCATGTACTCATCATGCATAGGGTTAGTAGCGATATCCTTAACTCTTAGATTAATCACTAATTACTTGCTACATACACAGACATTACTTAAAATATCTCAGATAGTCTTAATCTATGGTGTTATTGCACTTTCAGTACTTATACTTATATACGGAATTACTCTAAAAATTAAATCTACAATAACTTGATGATAACCATACTAATTAACGTTTAGGTATATAAAGGTATTAATATAAAATAACTGGGTGGTTAGGTCTGTGGCTAAAGATATTACGCCTAGATTTCTTGTTCATGATTTAAGGGATAACGTCGGTGTTGCTGTTGATGATTTAAGATCTGGTGAGGAGGTTGTTGGTGTTTACTTATCTGATGGGTCATTAATAACTATTAAAGTGTTAAGTGATATCCCTTTAGGTCATAAGGTAGCTTTAACTGATTTAAGGGTTGGTGATAGGATTATAAAGTATGGTGAGGTTATAGGTATTGCTATTAAGGATATTAAGAAGGGGGAGTACGTCCATATACATAATATAAGAAGTCTTAGGTGGTGATCCTTGAAATACGCATTCCTAGGTTTTGAAAGACCTGATGGACGTGTAGGTACTAGGAATTACGTTACTATAATCCCTGTAGATGACCTATCTAATACTGTAGCGGAGGGGGTGTCAAAGTTAATCTACGGCACTATAGCACTAACTCACCCCTACGGAAGACTCCAGTTTGGGAGGGATTTAGAACTACATTTTAGGACGCTTATCGGTACTGGGAGTAATCCAAATGTTGCTGCAGTTATAGTTATAGGTATAGAACCTAGTTGGACTAATAAGGTTGCGGATGGTATAGCGAGGACTGGCAAACTAGTTGAAGCTTACTGGATTGAAGGTCATGGAGACCTTAAGGTTATTGAGAAAGCCTCTAGGAAAGCTAAGGAATTCGTACAGGAAGCTTCTGAGATGAGGAGACGTGAGTTCGATATATCAGAATTAGTAGTGAGTATAAAATGTGGTGAGTCTGACACCACATCAGGATTAGCTTCAAACCCTGCTGTCGGTGTTGTTGTTGATATCCTAGTAGATCACGGTGCTACAGTAATATTTGGTGAGACAACGGAGTTAACCGGTGCAGAACACATTATAGCTAGGAGGATGGCTAGTGAGGAGTTGAAGAAGAAATTCCTTGAGATCTATAATGAGTATGTTGGATTCTTAAGGAGTCAGGGTGTTGACCTACTCGGATCCCAACCGACTCAGGGAAATATAGCTGGCGGTTTATCTACCATTGAAGAGAAAGCTTTAGGGAATATACAGAAAACGGGGACTAAACCTATAGTCGGTGTACTAAATGAGGCAGAACCTCCAAAGACTAAAGGACTGCACTTCATGAATACATCTTCAGCAGGAGCTGAAGCCGTTACATTATTTGCAGCTGCTGGATCTGTTGTCCACTTGTTCACTACTGGACAAGGTAATGTTGTTGGGCATCCAATAATACCTGTTATTAAGATAACAGCAAATCCTAAAACAGCTAAGTTGATGAGTGAGCATATAGACGTGGATTTAACCGATTTACTAAAACTTAAGATAACACTTAAGGAAGCTGCTGAGAGGACCCTAAATTATATGCTGAGAGTATGTTCTGGGAGGCTTACAGCAGCGGAAGTACTAGGACATAGAGAATTCGTATTAACGAGAATTCATAGAACAGCTTAAGATAAGATGTAAAACCTTCCACATCTGATAAACTTTTATCAACTTTAAAATATTTAAATTTATTGCATGAATAGATTTTGGTGCGCTTTAGATGAACGTAATGGTTCTCATGTTAGATACTTTAAGACCTGATCACCTCGGTTGTTATGGTAATCCTTGGATTAAAACCCCTAATTTAGATAGATTTGCTAATGAAGCAACGATATTTGAGAGATTTTATGCTGAGGGACTGCCCACACTTCCAGTAAGAACGGCATTATTTACTGGGAGATATACCTTACCGTTTAGGGGTTGGCAGAGACTCGAGCCTGATGATGTTCCAATAGCTGAGATATTATGGGATTCTGGATATCTTACTGCCCTCATATCTGATACTTATCATATGCATAAGCCGGGTATGGCTTATGAAAGAGGCTTTGATTATGTTATATGGATAAGGGGGCAAGAATCTGACCCCTACATTTTAGACGTAGAAGTTGATATAAGTAAGTGGCATGAAAAGAATTGGAATACGCCTCGTTACTCTGCTATAACTTTACAACCAATTTCAGTAGAAGAGGTTAAGAAGTTATTTGTTCAGTACTTGAAGAATACCGCTCATTGGAGAGGAGAAGAAGACCACTTTATAGTTCAAGTTATGAAGGCTGCAGTTAGCTGGCTTAAAAGTCAGGTTGAGAGAGGTAGGAAAGATAAAATATTTCTATGGATAGATAGCTTTGATCCTCATGAACCTTGGGATCCTCCAGAAGAATACTATAACTTATATGCACCACCCAACTATAATGATAAACCAATTATTTGGGGTGGAGGTTTTGCTGAGGATTTTACTGATAAAGAGATTAAGCATATTAGAGCTCAATATGCTGGTGAGGTTACATTAGTGGATAAGTGGGTCGGGTGGTTCTTTGAGAAGGTGGAGGAGTTAGGACTTTGGGAGAATACCATGATAATAGTGCTAAGCGATCATGGGATTCCCTTAGGTGAGCACGGTTTGATCAAGAAGGGTATGCCATGGCCTTATGAGGAACTCTCTAGAGCTGTATTAATGATAAGACACCCAGGAGGTATCGGTAAGGGTAAACGTATAAAGTCATTTATTGAGACAGTAGATATAATGCCTACAATACTTGATTTCCTCGGTATAGATGTTAATAAGATACGTAGTCCATGGACGGTAAAACCGCTTGAAATTCACGGTAAATCACTTATACCATTAATGAGTGGTGAAGTTAAGAGTATTAAGGAATTTGCTATAAGTGGTCACTACAAAAGATCATATAGTATAAGGTGGAGTGATTACACCCTATGTTTATGGCCTCCTAGAGCTGAAATCCCATATCAATGGGGGCTATTCGAGTTATATGAAACTAAGATCATGAAAACTGCTGAGTTATATAGAGTTAATAGAGATTTCATACCCCCACCTCCTAAAGACTTTGATTGGAGAAGGGATGTAGTTGAGAAGGAGAATATAATTGAGAAGGAAAAAGACCTTGCAAACGAACTTGAGGTTAAACTAAGGAGAAAAATGATGGGGTTATTAGGATACTAAGCACTTTAAATAAGGAAGTTTTAGCTAAAATAAATATGTTAAGGATAGCTGAAGAACTCGCTTTGTGAGAATTGTAAATTACTTAATATCTAATTCTACCCTTAAAGAATATGTGATTTAATCATATGGTTGGGTAAGTGAGCATTTAATTTAAATTATATGAGGATTATAAGAGCAGCAATGAATTTAAGGTAAATTTAAACTTTTATTCCTAATATTTATGGTGAAAGTTTGATTAAAGGTTTAGCGGGTAGGATCTTACTGGTAGATTTAACAACAAAAAACATCACCACTATCAGGACCTATGAGGAGTGGATTGTGAAATTTGCCGGTGGTGCTGGATATGCTGTTAGACTCTTACTCGATTTCTTTAAGAGTAGAGTTCCAGAACCATTATCTCCGGGTAATCCACTCATAGTCATGACTGGCCCTATGACAGGTACCTCTGCTTTTGGCTCAAAGACTGTTGTCGTAGCTAGATCGCCTTTAACAGAGTGTCTTGGTAAGTCTACCTTTGCGGGATCCTTCGGGTTAGAGCTTAAGAGAGCTGGTTATGATGGGGTAGTAATTAGAGGATCTTCAGATGAGCCTGTCTATATAGTCATTAATGATGATTACGTCGATATTAGGTTAGCTAAGGATTTATGGGGTTTAGATGTTATTAAATCATCGACTAGGATTCAAGGGATCTTAGGGAGGGAGTATAAGGTATTAACTATAGGTCAGGCAGGTGAGAGATTAGTTCGTATAGCTGCTCTAGTCAGTAGTGAGAGGAGGGTAGCTGGTAGGACTGGTTTAGGAGCTGTTATGGGTTCTAAGAAACTTAAAGCAATAGCTGTTATGGGTTCTGAGAATATTGAGGTATATGATGCTGAAGCTTTAAGAGTATTAAATAGTGAGTGGTTAGTAAAAGCTCTAGAAACACCTAGAGGGAGGGGATTGAGTGAATACGGGACATCAGGTGGTATTACAACTTTTGCATTAACTGGTAATTTACCAATTAAACATTGGATGGAGGGTGTATTCGAGGGTGTTGAAGAGATTAGCGGTAAGACCATGATGGAGATGTATAGGTATGGAGTTGGGAAACGCGTTTGTGGTGAAGGTATTCTCTGTAGTATCGCGTGTGAGAGAGTAATACAGTTAAAAGATCGTAAATACGGTGAGTATGTAGGTAAAGGACCTGAATATGAAACTATAGCTGCTTTAGGTTCATTTCTACTCAATTCTAACCTAGTATCGATAATTAAGGCTAATGAATTATGTGATAGATTCGGTATTGACACCATATCAGCTGGTGAGGTGATTGCTTGGGCTATAGAAGCTTATGAGAAAGGTATTATCACTAAGGAAGATACGGAAGGTATTGAGTTACGATGGGGAGATCCTGACATAGTAATGATGCTTATTGAGCTAATCAGTACTAAGAAGGGGATCGGCACACTACTAGCTGAGGGTATTAGAAGAGCTTCTGAGAAAGTAGGTAAGGGCTCTGAAAAATTCGCTATACATGTAAAAGGTCTAGAAGTCCCTATGCATCACGCTAGGCTCTATAAATCTCTTGGATTATCTTATGCAACATCAAATAGAGGTGCTTGCCACCTTCAAGGCATGCCTATGCTTGTTGAAAGAGGTATTACACTACCGGAATACAATATTAACGAATCTCCAAAGACTATAGATGAGAGAGTAACTACGGTTATCACGCACCAAGACCTATGCGCCTTCACAGATTCAGCAATAATATGTAAGTTCGGTACCTTCGGTGTCGTAGGTTTCGACCATATAGCTAAGGTATGGAACGCCGTAACAGGTATGAACTCCACACATGAAGACCTACTAATTATTGGTAGGAGGGTATGGTACTTAGAAAGATTCCTGAACTATATGATGGGACTCACTAATAGAGACGACACGCTGCCTGAGAGGTTTATTATGGAACCATTAGATGAAGGCCCTGCTAAAGGGTTAGTATGTGATGACTTTAACGAGATGTTAAGGAAGTTCTACACTTTAAGAGGCTTAGGAAGTATTGATGATTTACAATTAAAACTTAAAGAATTGAACCTCAGTGAATTACTGACAGAAATTAATAAGATAAGGTTATATTGATTATGAGGGTAAGAGTGAGGTTTTTACTTCATAAAATATTTGAATTAGAGAAAGATAGTTACTTAGTTGATAACGTAAGTGAGGATAGTACAGTCACTGAATTCTTAAAAATATTAAGTGAAGAATTGGGCTCAGAGGTATTGCTAAAGTTAATTACAGGAAGCGGTGGTAAGGGTCTTCTAATACTTGTAAATGGTGCTGTAATTAACGATTTAAGTAGGACATTTAAATCTCTTAAGATTCCCTTTAGAGATTCCAAGGAATTTGAGATAACTATCGCACCACTCCTTGAAGGTGGGTAGTGAAAATACTTTAAACTAGAGTGTTAAGTACTTCAAGGAAGTAGTGAGGTACTTATTGAGAAAACGTTCATTGCCTAATGTCAGTACTTTACCTGAGGCTACTCATAGAGGTTAGATCGGAGTGGGGTTTAAGCTACATAAGCAGTTTTGGATATATGTTAATAGTAGTTAGAGACTTATATCTAAAGTTAAGGTAAGGTTATATAGGAGGCACATATAATTACTTACCTGATCTTCAAGAAAAGTATTGAGAAGTACGAGTCTGGAGGGCGTCTCAGTTGCGCTAATGAAAACTACGTAGTAGTCTTAGTTGATAGTAAGGCCTACCTCTTTGAGACTGGGTTTAAGAGTATTACTCCCGGCTATTACTGTAAGGGGGTTCAGAAGAAGTATGACAAGCTTTAAGATGTTAGCTATAGAGTTAAGTGAGGATAAGGAAGGAAAAAGAGTGAAGTGATTTAGAGTTTAAGTTGGCAAGATATTGTTGTTAGAATTGCTAGAGAAGCAGCATGCTATTATCTTGGGAAGCTCAGTGACGGGCAGTTAAGAATAAGAATATGATAAACTATATTAAAGATGATCAGCTACACAACAGAATATTTCAAGCTTCACTTAAAATTTTACCTTATTGTCGAGTACTTCTCGACTATTAACTTCTCAAGTGACACCCTTTAGTCCTCAGATTAAGTAAGAGGTCGTAATTTTATGAACCTAGCAACAGCCTAACTACACCCTCCATATATGCACCACATCACATTATATTTCCATAACTCTTCCTTAAGGAGTTTCTTAATATCATCACATGTGATCTCTTACTTCTAGAAGCTCTTAATTTTCTTGAGAAACTTGCAATCAACTCAAGCTAAAAGGAGTGCGAGAAAGAAATTATGTTCATACATATCTTATCATATCTCACCCGACAGAGCTTCTTCACCACCTCTAAAACATAAATAATTTGATTCTATTGAATAACATGTATTGTCATTTAATGATGTTAAAGACTAACTCCATTAAATTACTAAATGTACTATCTACTACTGAGGACTAACTTAACTCATTTATTTTGAATGATACCTCACACCTCTGAAGCTAACTTCTAATTCGAGGTAATTAAATCTCAGTCTCATAAACCACTAAATCAAACCTTCAAATAAAGTCTAGACTGAGGTCGTTGCTCTGCTAGTTTTGATCTAAGTTAAGAGAGGATCGCTCTATTAGAGTATCTGTGCTGAAGCTATCGCTCTAGTTTATGCTTAAACCAAAGAGAGGTGGTGCTGATCTGTCTATGGACTAAGATGGAGAGTATTCATAGAATTTAGTAGCTTGCAGAAAAATATTTTAAGGTTGTTAGAAATTAGAAATTAGGGTAAAACATGGGAAACCCCCTTATTATAGCAAAAACTGCTACAACTATACTGGTTGTTATAATAGTAATAGCTCTTGTTGCAGGAGTGTATTATTATTACACTACTACAAAAACACCTCCTGGATTCCCGATTAAACCTATTACAATAGTATGTGGGTGGGCTCCTGGAGCTAGCTCTGACGCTATCGTAAGAGCTTTAGCTCCAGGTATCCAGGAGTACTTTAACATGACTGTCGCCGTGACGAATATAGAAGGTGCTAACGGTGCTGTAGGAGGTGTAGAAGTTCTTAAAGCTCCACCAGATGGTCACACGTTATTTGGAGGTGCGTATGCTATGGTGCAGTGGCATGTTGTGGGGGCGGCTAATGCAAGTTGGGCTGATTTCTACCCGATCCTAACAGCTCGGTCTGTTAGCGCTATCGGTGTTAGGCCTGACTCGCCTTGGAGAAATCTTACTGAACTCTTAAATTACATAAAAGCTAATCCAGGAAAAATCAGGTTTGGGAGTACAGGGGTTGGGTCAGGGAACCATCTGTTTATGATGTCAATACTTAAAGAGAGTAAAATACCTCTCAATGCTATTGTTCATGTACCATATAGGGGTGGGGCTGAAGCTTATTCTAAGCTATTAGCTGGTGAGGTAGAAGTAATAGGCTTTACATGGGGTGACCTAACACCATACATTCTCGCAGGCCATGTACGTCCTCTAGTCACCTCCTCTGAAGAGGATATATACTTAGAAGGATACGGGTATATAGATTCGGTCTTGAAGTATATCCCGACTATAAAGGGCTATTTAGATGCCTTTAACGTATACTTCGGTATTTACATCCCACGAAACGTCCCTGACCAGGTAGTAGTAAAGATTGTGGAGGCTGTCAAATATGCAACTAGGAAGGAAATTTATATAAACGTTACTAGGACAAGGAGTATGTTTCCAGTATTCATTATTGGCAATAAATCTGATACGCTTATGTCTATGGTAGAGTCCAGTAGGGCGTGGTTGTTATATGAATTAGGCTTAATATCTAAGTCTCCGACTGAATGGGGTATTCCAAGAATAGAGGAATGGAAATGGCCTCCACATGATAGAGCAGCTAAAGCTAAACCTTGGCCGGGAGGTATAGAAAGACTTGCTTAAGTAATGTGAAAGGAAAGGAGTTAAACAATGATAGTCGAGATCATAATATCAATAACGATGCTCATCTTTGGGCTCACATTCCTCAAAGCTTCTTTTTTAGAATTTTACCTGCCACAGCCAGGAATAGTAGGCTATATTTCTTCCCCTCATTTTTACTCCCTCATTTTTTCCGTAATATTAATTATATTGTGTGTAATACTAACCATTAAATCTATCCTTCGTACTGTAAAAAGAAGTAATAAAATCTCCATTGATGCTTTTACTGCGAAGAGAGTTACTATCATACTTATTTCTACAGCACTGTACATATATTGTTTTGATAAGGTCAGTTTCTTCATAACGACACTTTTATATCTATCAGTCTTAATACTTTATCTAAATCCCCAACTGAAGTATAAAGCCCTACTCTACGCAATATTAGGCTCATTTATCGCTGCTATAGTCTTTCCAGAGTTCTTTAAGATAATGGTACCGGTAAGGTGAACATGTATGGATTGGGGTATACTTTTTAATGAATGGTACATGTTCCCTCAAGTACTTATGTCATTAGTTACACCGAGTACCTTTTTAGGGATAATCATAGGTTGTACTATAGGTTTTATATTCGGTGTCATACCCGGTTTAACAGCTCTTATGGCTATGACTTTAATACTTTCATTAGCCTTCTTCTTACCTCCAGACGTTTGTTTTGGTGCTATGCTCGGTATTTATACTGCCGCTATAGCATCCGGTGGTTTTACTTCAATAATGGTGAATATCCCTGGAACACCAGCAGCTGCTGTCACAACTATTGATGGACATCAAATGGCTAGGAAAGGCATGACACGTGAGGCGGTAGGTGCAGTAATAGTATCATCTATTCTCGGTGAAGTTCTCTCAATCTCTATTTTCCTCATAACCCTACCATTCTTTATCTATGTGGTCCTCTCATTCGGTGATTGGGAGGTTTTCTTATTCTGCTGTATGGGTTTAATCGCTGCAGGGGCTTTAGCTGGTAAAGATCCTCTTAAAGGATGGACTACTGCTTTAATGGGTGTTATCTTAGGACTCATCGGTACTGACCCTGTATTCGGTTTCCCACGCTATACTTTTGGTATTAGCGAGCTTGCCAAGGGTATAGACCTTATTACAGCACTTATAGGACTTTTCGGTCTTTCAGAAGTACTTATGGTTCTAAAGGAGAAAAAACCCTACCAACTCGTTAGTAGGGTTTCCTTTCCTAAGTTAGACTTCCGTATTCCAATAAAATATCCCAGAACGTTCCTAACTAGTACTTTAGTGGGATTATGGATAGGATTCATCCCAGCAGTTGGTGAGGGTGTTAGTCCGTGGCTCGCATATGATTTTTCTAGACGATTATCTAAAAACAGGGATAAGTTCGGTAGTGGATGGATAGAAGGCGTAATAGCTCCAGAAGTTGCTAATAATGCGACATTGGGAGGAGCTCTCATTCCAACATTACTACTTGGTGTCCCAGGTAGTGCTACGACAGCTATAATATTAGCTGCAATGTATCTTTATAATATTCCGATAGGTCCTCTTCTTCCACAAATTAGACCTGGTACTATCACCACAATTATAATCCTAGCGTTAATTTCATGTGTTATAGGTTTAATCATACTTTACGTTTTATCTCCTATGACTATGTATATCTTATCATTACCGAGAGAGATAATTCTGCCCTTGTTAATACCTTTCTTTATATTAGCTGTATGGGGTTCAACATATACAGTATTTGATATATGGATTATGCTCCTCTTCGGTATATTAGGGTTCGCTCTCAGACTAGCTAATTTCCCAATACCTCCTATAGTTTTAGGCTTTGTATTATCACGTCCTTTAGAAATGACGTTAAGGAGAGCAATAGTACAATACTCAACTAATCTCTCAGCTCTCTTCCTAAGACCTGTTGGTTTAATCATAATTATTATACTGTTACTCATGATTATTGGTGTGAGAAGATTTACTAAGAGAGGTCAGCAGTGAATATGCGTAAATTTAAATTGACTATCACATCACCTGCTTTCTGTAGGTTCTCACCAGAGCTTATTAACGAGCTAAGTAAATACTTCGAAGTTTTTGAGGCGAGGAATTTACCTGTAGATGCTAGTGATGAAGAGATTATAAAGGTTATAGACGATAGTGACGCTCTTATATTAGGTATGCATAGAATTTCACGAGAAGTTATGGAGTCTGTTAAAACATTAAAAATTATTGCTAGGTATGGATTAGGTTACGAAAACGTTGATGTGAAGGTAGCTACAGAATTAGGTATAGTAATTACATACTGTAGATTTACGGGGGAGGAGATATCAGTTGCCGAGCATACCTTTGCATTAATCTTAGCAGCAGCTAGGAAGATCGTTGAAGCTAACGAATATGTTAAGTCAGGGGGGTGGAGAGATATGACTCAGAGAATTAAGTTCGTTGGTTATGAGTTAAGCGGTAAGACTTTAGGTATAATTGGTTTAGGTCATATAGGTAGGAGAGTAGCTGAGATAGCTAAGAAAGGATTTAATATGAAGGTAATTGCTTATGACCCCTACATCCCTGATGAGATATTTAAAGAATACGGAGTTAAGAAGATAACTAACCTCGATGAACTTATAGAGCACTCTGATATTATAACAATTCACGCAGCATTAACTAAAGAGACATATAACCTCTTAAATGCTGAAAGATTAAGGAAGGTTAAGGAAGGTGTTATAATAGTTAATACTGCTAGAGGGGGTATAATTGATGAGAAAGCTCTAGTTGAATTACTTAAGGAGGGCAGAATATATTATGCCGCCCTCGACGTCCTAGCTAAAGAACCGCCAACACCAGATAATGAATTATTAAGACTACCTAATGTAGTAATAACACCTCATACTGCTGCCTTTACTTACGATGCATTAAGACGAATGGATGAGGGGGTAGTTGATGATATAATTAGATTTCTAGTAAAGAAGGAAAAACCATTAAGAATTGTCAACCCGGAGGTGTTGGATAGTCCTAGAATAAGATTTAAGGAGTTTATAATAAGGTATAATCGGGGTTGGTAGATTGAATCCACGTATTGAAGGAGTTATTCCTATCCCACCAACATTCTATAAGCATGACATGAGCTTAGATGAAGAGGGTATTCGTATTCATATTAATTTCCTCATTGAGAGGGGTGTTCATGGTATTTGGGCTGTTGGGAGTGTTGCTGAATTTCCATTACTCAGTATTAATGAGAGAAAGAAGGTTGCTGAAATAGTAGTTGATGAAGTTAATAATAGAGTACCTGTTTACGTATGTGTTAGTCATGTAAGTACTGATAAAGTGGTTGAACTTGCTAAACATGCAAAGGATATTGGTGCTGATGCTATAAGTGTGACACCGCCCTATTACTTCGTAAGAGCTATGAGTAAATCAGAAGTACTTTATGAACATTATAGGTTTATAGCTAATGCTGTAGATATCCCGTTAATAATTTATAACTTCCCAGCTGGGATAGGTATTGATATACCTCCTAATTTAATAGCTAAGTTATCAGAGGAACTTTCAAATGTAATAGGATTGAAGGATTCAACAGAGAGTCTCACACACATTATTGAAGTTTTAAGATTAACCAAAGGAAGAATATATGTCGTTGCAGGTACTGAAGACTTTCTACTCCCCCTAATGCTAGCAGGAGGCCACGGAGCTGTAAGTGGTATAGCTAACATATTTCCTGAACTTCCCGTAGAGCTCTATAAGTCGTTTAAAGAAGGGAATTATAGAAGAGCGGAGGAACTACATAGGAAGATAATTGCTCTTAGGGCGATAGCTAGTATAGGCTTAACTCCTATAACCTTTATAAAGGAGGCTTTAAAACTTAGGGGTTTACCAATAAATACATATGTTCGTAGACCTCTATTACCACTTACTGATGAACAACGTGTTCAGATAAGGAAGATAATACTAGAGGTATTAGGGGAGGAATACCTTAAGTTCAAATAATAATGGTTAAATATTTTATGTACTAAAGCAGGATAGAATTACTTTTTATATAATCAGACCTTGTTCTTACATGTTTCTACACCATATCCTTAATGTATCTGGTGGGGTTAATTACGGATTTAAAGAGTTAATACCACAATATCGAGAAACACTACTTCGTATGTGGGTATCTAATGATGTTTAGTGGCCGTCAGAGAGTCTCTAAAGTCCTCTTCTTAGGTCTGGGGAATTATACAGGATTCACTTACTACGTAATCACTTATGAAGATCTCATCGATATGAGAATTTACTGAGACATTAACATCAACTATCTTTGAAGGTCTATCAAATAATATTAACTCTGATTTACAGTAAGAATGTATAGTAAGATAATACCACCTCATCCCTAATTACTTTCAATGGATACTTGTTCTCATCTGTTCATATTTATTAATCGTATCTAGAGACTCCCACCTCACCCATAGAGATCGTTGGTATCTCTGTGAGGTCATGGACGACTGTCAGGTTTAACGGCATGAGGTTCTCATCTACAGGTAGCCAGCTTAGGCTTAGAGCGGAACTTACATCATCTAGACGAGCTCTAAAGTAAATCCCGGCAAACAACAGTATCTCTATATCAGAATTCGCCATTCTTAAAGCAAATGCTAACTCTATACTTATTTCTGAGTTATGAATTAGGAATACCTTAGAGGTGTTCTTTGAGTTAACACAGACTGCCGAAGCATTGCATTCCCTCATCTTCTCTTCAATAACTCTTTTGTATACCCTTAAAAGATTGATGTTAACCTCACCTTAGGATTAACTCCGAATCTGAGTTGATTGCTACATCCTAAAAAGCTTATAAATTATTTAGTAATAGTAGTATAGGTGGATATCGTGAATGTTCCGAGAACATCATCAGTTCTAGCAGCAGTACTAGTTGTTTTGATTATTGTTGCTGGTGTTGTTGGTTATTTTGCCGGTTCTGCAGTTATACCACCACCTAAGACAGTAACTGTGACGAGTACTGCAGGTACTCCAATAACAATAACTCAAACAGTAACAAAAACAATAACTGAAAAAATAACAGTTACAGTAACACCTACACCCACACCAACTCCTGCCTTTCCATTACCTCACTGGCCGAAGAGTTTAGTTATCCGTGCTGGTGCCATAGGCAGTACAATCACTGTGTTGATGACGGTTATAGGTAGTGTTATTGAGAAGGAATTAGGGATTACAGTACGTGTAGAACCTGGTAGTGCCCTGCCTAACATGTTGGCTATGGCTAACGGTGAGGTTGATTTAACACAGTCTCCAGGTGTGTGGCTGGCAGTAATTGTAGACCCTGAGAAAGCTAAGGTTATTATTGGTGAGACTGTAAATGCGTCAAGAGTTAAGATCTTAGCAAATAAAATACTTCCATATTACTTCATAATGGTTTACACCAGACCTGACTCACCTATAAATAGTATAGATGATATAGCTAAGATTATTAAGGAAGGCAAATTCTTAAGGATTGGAGTTGGTGGGGCTAAGGGTTCCATAGACGAACTTGTCACTAAGTTGATTCTTGAGTTCTATGGTCTTAGTGCAGATGAGTTAGTCGCTAAAGGTATGTTATCGTTCACTTCAGAGGCGGATGTGGTCACTAAAATTATTGAAGGTAAGTTAGACGTGGTCTTCGAAGGTACGATGCCTGGCGCTGCAGCATATAGAGAGTTAGAGGTTAGAATGCCCGACGTTAAGTTACTACCTTTAGTCGGCGCAGTACGTGATCGCTTACTGGAATTCTTTGCAGGTACTCTCGAAGAATGTCTATTACCTATAGGTCTATTCAAGTTTATAACTACTGAGTACCCCACAGTAAGCACACGTCAATTAATAATGGTTAGAGATGATTTGCCTGAGGATTTAATATATTACATAGCGAAGGTTATAGATAAGAATAAAGACTACATTAAGGGTAGTATTGCAGCCTTCGAATTCGATCCAAACGAGGTTTGGAAGCCTTATGGTGATGTTGAGCTCCATCCAGGTGCTGCTAAGTACTATAAGGAAATGGGTTATATGAAGTAAGTCTATAGTTAGGGAAAGTGATATATAGATGGCTAAGAGAGAGTTAGGAGGTAGGGTATCAGCTGTAGTTAAAATAATTCTCTTTTTAGCAGCTATATACAACATCTACATCCTCGCATTCGCAGTCTACGATGTTTACCAACATATGATGATCAACTTACTCTACGCATTGCCTCTAACATATATAATGTACTCAGGTAGTAAAAGATCTGTTAGTAAGATTCCTTGGTATGACTACGTACTAGCTATAACGTCATTAGTAGTTGTGACAGTATTACTAATGAATTTTAGGTCTTGGT
>Ga0185307_1000939_pt1 | contig 17089 bp, 18 predicted proteins | sample LHCtaG_FD_128010 | JGI IMG/M metagenome (GOLD analysis project Ga0185307, IMG submission 128010) | Hot spring microbial communities from Little Hot Creek, USA to study Microbial Dark Matter (Phase II) - LHC4sed_matched (SPADES... | ecosystem: Environmental > Aquatic > Thermal springs > Hot... | reverse complement strand
AACCCAGCACGATACATTTATGGCTTAACCACTCATCTCCGGGAATTAAACTATGCGTATGAAAGGATCCCCGTATAGATACCCGGGTAACACCCGAGGAAGAAAATTATCACAAAGAATGGAAAAAGATAAATGGGGAAGTTTTGCTTGGGGCTACTTTCTCACTTTCTCATGCGACCTCCTCGATGGGCTTCAGCAAATCCTTCAGCGGTATGTCGACGTAGCTTCCGTCAGGCCTTCTCCTCCTGATTATGATCGGCAGGACTCCTGCCTCAAACTCCCTCTTGGCTATCTCTATTGGCGTGTCGTCGGGCTTTACTGGGACGAGCGGGAATGCCCCGAGCGCCAGCTGCAGGGCTCTTCCAGCAATTATCCTGGCCTTCTCATACCTAGTGAGGGGACGTGTTCTATAGGGATCCTCACTCATTTTCTTATCCTCAGTCCGTGGATGTCGATGTCTCCTCCTCTTCCTTCTTCTCCTCCTCTTTACCCTTGCCGCCCTTCTCCTCCAGCCTTGATGCCGCTATTATGTCGTCGATCTTGAGTATCATCGCGGCTGCCTCTACCGCTGACTTTATCGCCTGCTTCTTGACCAGCACCGGCTCCAAGACGTTAAGCTTATACATGTCATCTATCTTGCCCTCGAAGACGTTTATCCCAGCCCATCTCTGGCCCTCCTTATGCTTTGCTCTCAGGTTCACGAGCGCCTCGATCGGGTCCAGGCCCGCGTTCTCCGCTAACTGCGCCGGAACTATCTCCACAGCCTCGGCGAACTTCTCAACAGCCAGCTGCTCCTTGCCGGGCAATGTCTTCGCATGGTCCCTCAGCGCTAGAGAGACCTCTATCTCAGGCGCTCCTCCACCAGCCACTATCTTGGGCTCGACGAGCACATCCTTCACCACATTCAGCGCATCCTTTATCGACCTTTCAGCCTCATCCACGAGCCTCTTCGTCCCGCCCCTGATCAGGATAGTTATCGCCTTCGGGTTCTCACATCCCTCTATGAAGACCATCTTGTCCTCGCCAACCCTCCTCTCCTCGACAAGCTTCGCCCTCCCGAGGTCCTTCTCCGAGATCTCCTCTATCCTCGTGATTATCCTCGCCCCGGTGGCTTTAGCAACCTTCTCGATATCAGATCTCTTCACCCTCCTCACGGCCAATATTCCCCTTCTGGCCAAGAAGTGCTGTGCGACATCATCTATGCCCTTCTGGCATATAACCACGTTCGCGCCCGCCGCGGCAATCTTATCCACCATCTCCTTAAGCATCTGCTCCTCCTGCTCCATGAAAGCCTTCATTTGCTCCGGCGTCTCTATGTGGAGCTTGGCATCGAACTCCGTCTTTTCTATCTCGAGCGGGCAGTCGAGCACAGCTATCCTCGCATTATGCACTATCTTAGGCATTCCTGGGTGGACGACCTCTTTGTCCAACACTATCCCATCAATTATTGATGTATCCCTTATTGACTGTCCCTCCTTCTTCTCCAACTTTATGTTATCTAGGTCTACGGTCCATTTCCCATTAACCTGCTCAGCAACCCTTAGAACCGCATCGACAACTATCTCCGCTAGGTAGTCTGCGTCCTCCGAGACAACCTTAGCCGACATCGCCGTCTTCGCAATCTTCTTAAGAGTCTCCTTATCCTCTATCGAGACCGGTATAGCTATCTGATCATATACCTCGAGAGCCTTTATAGCCGCCTTCTTGTACCCATCTATAATGATAGATGGGTGGACCTCCTTCTCGAGGAGCTCCTCGGCCTTTGCCAGTAGCTCTCCTGCAAGGACCACAACTGTTGTTGTTCCATCTCCAACCTCAGCGTCCTGCGCCTTGGCCACCTCGACCAGCATCTTCGCGACCGGGTGCTCAACCTCCATCTCCTTTAATATTGTGGCGCCGTCGCTCGTTATCGTCACGTCGCCGAAGCTGTCAACAAGCATCTTATCCATGCCCCTTGGCCCCAGGGATGAGCGCATTGCCTCAGCAATCACCTTCGCAACCATTATATTGTTAAGCTGAGCCTCTCTCCCGCTCGCCCTCTTAGTCCCCTCGCGGAGAATTATTACGGGAATTTCCGCCGCCATATTCACCCTTCACCTCCACACAATCTATATCTCCGGGGATGATGTGTACAGCGGTTATTTATAAACCTAGACAACATAGGATTTAAGAGCTAGGAGCGAAGCGCTAATATCGCGGGGCTCTAAGTGAGCAGGAAAGCTCTCGTTTTATGATAGCTTTCTATAATTTGGCGACCCGTATTACCATGAGCTGAGAACCAGGGACGTATGCTTCCTGGAAAGTTTTATGAGAGACCGGGATAATACTAGGGGGCGCGAGGTGATCTGGAGTATGAAGCTCATCTCGGTCAAGATGCCTGAAGCATTAATTGAGGGGATGGACGAGCTCGTGAGAAGGGGGGCCTATCCCAGTAGAAGCGCCGTAATGCGCACCGCTGTCAGAGATCTATTGAAAAAGGAGCTCTGGAAACAGTAGATAGATCACCGGTTTGCCGAGGATTTTAGGAAGGGCATCTGCTTAACCGTCACCACCCTACCATACAAGTATTTTGGCGTGGACATGCTCGAGGAGTACTCGATTATCTCCTCACCATCCAGTGCTAGGTATTTTATGAATGGGCCCGGCCTCTCCTCAACCTCAACATATAGGAATATTGGAAGAGCGTCGGCGTCATAATAATCGTATAGGAGCGTCAGTAGGCCGAGTATATGCCTCCTCGCCCCGGCCTCATAATGCCATATCGGGGGTGAGGCAACCTCATCGCTCAGCGTCGTGAGAGCCCTTAAAAGCGATGAGAGGCTCCTCGCCCTAGTCGGTATGGGCTTGGGCTTCAGGGGCTGCCTCGTGGAGAGGGCCTCGATAAAGGGCCTGGGCGGATTCTCCACATCTATTATGGGGCCATAGGCATATCGGCTGCTATCAGTGCTTCGTGTAAGAAGCACCTCCTCACGTTCTATGCTCGTATATGCCAAGTAGCATGCGCTCCGCACCTCCTCCGAGACCCGTGTATATGCGAATATTGGCAGACCTCCACGCCAGTATGGTATTGAGAGGAGGCTTCCAAGAATCAGCCCATCCCCATGCTCGAAGAGCCAGAAAAGCGGTTGGATATCTGTCATGCCCATTGTAAGCCGCGCTAGATTCAGGAGATTTAGGACCTCTATGGCCAGCGGCGGCCTGCTTTTCGGCATCCTCACATGATAACCGCCAGAAGCCCTATTCTTAAAAATTCTCCAATTGCTAGAGCTTTCGAACCGGGTTCTTAGCGCCGCAGATCTCACATATCAAGAACCTTAACCTTCTCTCAGACACTATCTTCGTGTCGAGGCCTCCGCAGATCGGACATTTCACGAACTCCCTAACATATAGTTCTAGGAGCTTTCTCAGCTCCTCTAGCGAGAGCCTGCCTTGGATTATCAGCCTCTCGCCCTCTATGGAGCTTGGCCTACCTGACTCCCTCGCTATGAACTTCGCGATATGCGATGGATCCCTGTTAAGCTTGTCTGCTAAATCCTTGAAATTCGTCACGATGGTCCTCCTACTCTCATGAAGTATCTCCGGATTGAGGACTATCACCCTATCACCGGCCCCCTTGGCAGATTTCGGGAGGGCCGAGAAAACCTGATCTAGAATCCTGAGATAGCCCTCCTTCGTCCTAATAAGCTCCTCCCAACTCAACCTCTCAGCGAGCCTACCTGAGGCTCGGCAGCTAATAAACCAGCACTTTGCTATCCACTAGTTATTCTCGGCTGCTGGCGGACTATTATATTATCATGGATTAAGAGGGCATGTTATAGCCCTTGCGACATGTCTTTACATAAATGCTAGAAAACGTGTGGGTGTTTCAAAGGGGGGTTGCTGATTTTGCTAATTACCTACCACGGGAGAAGGCGATCTATAGATTGGGGTTAATGATCTTAAAGGCCTTGAGGAAAGCATACTTCATAACAACAAAAACGCTGGCCGGCGGTAATAAAAGCCATGAAGGCCGGTAAGGTGAGGCTCGGATTTCCAGCATGGAGGATTCGTGAATCCATGCATGGTGGGATTAGGGATCCCTGCCGGTCTTTATGGCTACAAGGACTCGCCGCCGGCTCCACCCAACATTTTGTTTTGGAAACTTACTTAAAATTCGAAGGTAGTTACATTCTCGCATCTTCTTCATTACTTTTTCTTCAAGGCCTCTTTCTCGACCCATGGACCTCATAGTTTATTATTCTCCTTAATATTCCGTATGGAGTGTTGGTTTGATCATGAGAAGATGGGATCCAAGCCTGGCCGAGGTTGGTGAGAGGAGAATTGAGTGGACGAAGAATTTCACGCCGGTTCTCATGAGGATCCTAGAGAGGTTTAGGAGGGAGAGGCCGCTAAGCGGTGTGAGGGTTGGAGCCTGCCTCCATGTCACGACTGAGACCGCGATTCTTGTCGAGGTTCTTGAGGAGGGTGGAGCCGAGGTGAGCATCTGCGCCTCGAACCCCATGAGCACGCAGGATGATGTCGCGGCAGCGCTCGCCGCTCGCGGGACTAGGGTCTATGCCTTCAGGGGCCAGACCACCCGGGAATACTACGAGTGTATAGGCCATGTCCTCGCCGACGAGCCTCAGATAACGATAGATGATGGCGCCGATCTTATCTCCACGATCCACAAGCTCTATTATGGTATCGAGTCCGAGGAACTCAAGTATGTGAGGCCCATAATCGGGGATCTCGATGTTAGGGAGCTTCTAGGCCGGATGATTGGTGGATGCGAGGAGACGACGACGGGTGTCCTCAGACTGAGGGCTCTCGCGAGGGATGGGAAGCTCCTCTACCCCGTGATCGCGGTAAATGATGCGGAGTCAAAGAAGCTCTTTGATAATCCGATCGGTACGGGCCAGTCCGCTCTTGACGGCGTTATCAGGGCGACGGGGATGCTCCTCGCCGGGAGGGATGTCGTCGTGGTTGGCTATGGGAATGTTGGCTCCGGGATAGCTCAGAGGCTCAGGGGGATGGGCGCGAGGGTAACCGTGGTTGAGGCAAACCCAATAAGAGCACTGAGAGCGCTCATGGAAGGATTCGCGGTCGAGAGCATGAAGAGGGCGGCGGCGCATGGTGAGCTCTTTATAACCGCGACCGGCAACATCTCGGTGATAAGGAGAGAGCACTTCAAACTCATGAGGGATGGCGCGATCCTAGCGAACGCCGGCCACTTTGATGTCGAGATAGACAAGAGGGATCTCGAGGCCATGAGCATCAGAAAGGAGAGGATACTGCCATGCATAGACATGTATGTTCTTGAGGATGGTAGAAGGCTCTATCTACTGGGCGAGGGAAGGCTCGTGAACCTCGTCTGCGCAGAGGGCCATCCAAGCGATGTGATGGATATGTCTTTTAGCCTACAAGCCCTATCAGCGGAATACCTCGTGAGAAACCGGGGAAAACTCCCAGTAGACGTCCTAAACGTGCCGAGGGAGCTCGATGAACTCGTCGCAAGACTCAAGCTAGAATCCATGGGAGCCGAGATCGAGGAGCTCACCCCAGAGCAGATCAATTACCTGAGAAGCTGGGAGCCAGGCTCAAAATAGCCGGAAATGATTAAAGCTAGGGCTGATTCAGCATAGGCCGAGCCGGGGTAGCCAAGCCAGGATAAGGCGCGGGCCTTGAGCCAAAACATTCTTCATGAAAGATAGCCCGTGGCCCCCCGGGGCCGCGCGGGTTCAAATCCCGCCCCCGGCGCCATCAAAACTCTAGACCTAGAGAGAATAGAGGATAATGTCTGCCAGACCTCTAGTTACGAAAGGATTATTTACATTTTATCGAGGCATGTGATCTTCTCATGTCCGTGCTTGATTATCCTGAGCTATAAGGCTGGTTTTTAGGAGATATCCGAGGATTAGTCGGCAAAGGTCCATGAAGGACCTATCTATTAGTATCTCCGTCAGGATTCACTTTGAGTAATCTGGCTCAGCGGGAAGGAATGCTGTAGATCCATGAGACCGCGATATGGCGAATATTCCCTGAAGAATTTTGTGCCCAAGTTCGGGGAATCTGGATGGCTTCCCGGGCCCAGTAGCATGACTAGTGATCTAAGCTCATGGCAGAGATATTTGGACGAATTCGCCACTGGTAGAATGCTTTCTCATGATTTCGGCTATCCTCATCGCTCCAGCTAGGATCATTTCATATAGCTCTCCAGCATCTATCCCCGCGATCGTGCATCTCTCCTCATCCAGTGAATATGGGGCTCTAACCCATACTGTTAGGAGATCACTTATGACGGCCACTCTTAGATGCGGGAGGCCCATGACTGCTGCCTCGCGTGATGGTATGAGGGCATAGCCCTCAGCCCTCCTCTCAGGGCTTAGGCCGACTGATCTCCCCGCCTCCAGAACCTCATCCAAGATCTTCTGGATGCGCTTTGGCGGAGCCTTTAATGTGAGATGTATCTTCGCGAGCCGCTGCCTTATATCCTCAATCTCGCTCATCCCGCATATGTTCCCCGCCTCCACCTTAAATTATTAGCGGCTCACCTGCTCGGGATTATATCAGGCCTGATTATCCACAGGATGCTCCATGAGCCGCCGGCCTTCCTCTCGAGGCATACGACTCCTCCATACCTGAATTCGATGATCTGAGGTTCGAGGCTCTTGAATGTGAGCAGGCTTGCTAGCTTGGCGAGATGTGGCAGGTGGCCGACTATCATCAAGTCCTCATCCACCTCTCTAAGCCTCTCAGCCCATATACTTGGATCCGCGAGTGGGTCAAGCCCCTCAGCGCCCTCCACACCCTTAGATGGCCCTAGATGTCTCGCGAGTATCTCCGCCGTCTGAGCCGCTCTAAGCCTCCCGCTATGAAGAATTCTATCAACCTTCACGCCAGCCCTTGCTAGGAACTCCGCGACGCGCTCAACCTCAATCCTCCCACCCTCCGTCAGCGGCCTAGATGGGTCCTCTTCCTCGCGCTTCGCCTCACCATGCTGGACGAGGTAGAGCCTCATATCCCGAAAACAAGAGGTGCTCGGGGATCGAATAAGCCTTACCACCAGTGTTCTAGCCCTGCATCATCTGATACCTGAATCTATCCAGCTCGATATCCCCGCTAAACACCCTCATCAATAGGAGTAGGTGATCTGTCGAGATGAATTTTTCCAATATGGGGCCGCTCTCGCCGAGATCGGCCCTATACCTCTTCTCAACCCTTACCAGCCCTTTCTCCACAAGGAGCTTCTCGGCCTCGGGTACAGCCGCCTCGGCCTCTCCCATCTCCTTCAACCCCATCCCTCTAACACTCCATAAACCAGCCAACGTATTCATCAAGTCACCCTCCCAAGCAGAGCCATAGAGGAGGAGGAGAGCCTTCAGGATATCAGCCGCGGTTCTCTCGACTATTCCCTTATCCACCGACCTTAGAAGATCTCTTAGAGCCTGCTCAACATCCCCACTCAAACTCCCACACCATAGGTATCATTCCAGTCCTCATTAAGCATTTAGGGCTTAGGAGGAATCTAGATAATCGGCGAAAGTCCATGAAGCCCTGTCCATCAGTATCTCTCTCAGGATCCTTTTCGAGTAATCTGGCTCGAGCCTGAGCATTAGAGCTGCTAGATGCTTGCAGAAGCTCAGCACATCCTTGACCCTCGCCCAGTCAGCGCAATCATGAATGATCATCCTCCTCTCCAGGTCTATGAAAACCCTATACTCTTTAACCCTCGCTGACAACGTGCTCTCCGTCCTCTCAAGAACCTCTATCTCCCCGCCGCCTATCTCCTTGGCCCTCCTGAGCCTAGCCTCATTCGTCAGGAGCTTCAACATGTCCTCAACACTATCCGGGATCTTCTCCGGCGGAAAGATCTGCGATAGCTTGGGCTGTTCCAAAGTGCCGCGCCTCAGATTCTTCTCCACCTCCTCGAGAATCCTCCTCTGAACCGGGGTTATCACGCCAAGGATCTCAAGTACCTGTAATGCGTTATGAACAGCATACCCCTTAAAGTGGTTGTTAAAGTACCCATAGACGCTCTTAACCCTCCCTGATACCTCGATTATCTTGGGCTTCCACGCCTCCAGCTCCTCCCTGCTGTAATGATAATAGTACCATGGGCTCCTCCCCCTACCATGCCATCTTATGTAGGCGAAGTCCGCGGTTACATGCGTCTCCGGTGGGAGGAGAGGCTCATCGACGATCGTGTATGCAACATTATACCTCGATAACGTCCTCATCACATCATCCCTCAGCCATGATTCATCCCGAAACTCGACCGCGAACATGTATTCGCCCGGCAGCTCCGCTAGAAACCTTTCGAGAACTTTGGCATGCTTCTTATACTCAAACTTTGGCGGTAGCTGGATGAGCAGGGGGCCGAGCTTCCCCGAGTTCCTAAGAGGCCTTAAAAGCTCCAAGAACCTGCTCAAATCCTTCAGAGCGCCCTTACTTGGATCGAGCATCTTATCATGTGTTATTACCGACGGTATCTTGGCCGCGAATATGAAGCCCCTTGGAGTATGGCGGGCCAACCCCTCCATGACATCCGGATCAGGATACGAGTAGAAGGTCGAGTCTATCTCAACGGTGTCGAAAACCCTGCAATACTTCTGGAGCTTGCTCTCACCCGGCTCATAGAAGACACCCTCCCAATCCTTATAGCTCCACCCACTCGTCCCTATCCTAATCAACCCTCGGGGATCCCATCATGAAGCTTGAGCCCTATGAATATAAATCTCCGGAGGCTTATTTTGACTGGATAGAGCCAGCGGGATGCGCCGGGTATGGCAGAGATAATCATCGGATGTGGTGGTTGGAGCTATTTCCAGGCGCTGGGCGAGGATCCGTTGAAACTCTACTCTCTAGCATTTAGATTCGTCGAGGTGAACTCCACGTTCTACAGCCTCCCAGACACCGAGATCGCCGCCTCATGGAGAAGGAGGGTTCCAAGCAGCTTCGAGTTCTCGATAAAGGCCAATAGTCTCATCACCCATAAGTGGAAGCTTACACCATCGAGCCAGCTCATAAAGTTGCTGGAAAAGCACCTAGAACTATGTAGGATACTGGGATCGAGGATAATAGTGCTGGAGGTCCCGAGAAGCATGCATCTCAAGGAGATAACGATAAACCTCTCGAAAATCCTCGAACACGTGGATCTGGGGAATGTCAGGCTTGTTCTTGAGCCTAGATGCGGGTGGGCGGCGGGCTCAACCGAGACAATAGAAGCCCTTAAGAGCATGAGCATTATACCTGTTGCGGACTACTCGAGAGAGGATCCACCATACGACGACGAGGAGATAGCTTATAGCAGGATATTTGGGAGGGGTGAGCACAACATATACCAGCTCACGGACGAGGACTTGAAGGAGATTAAGGAGAGGGCTGAGAGGAGGAAATCCAAGAAGGTATACTTGAGCTTCCATGGAATAGCAATGTATCTTGATGCAGCGAGAATGGAGAGATTTCTGAAGAGGGGCGAGCTTCTACCCGTCACATCAAGGTTTGGAATAGACTCGCTTGAGGAGGTCCTGAGGGGTGCAAGATTCCCGGCGACGAAGCAGGAGCTCATCAAGATGTATGGGTGGAGGCTTATAGACATAGATCCTAAGACGCGAGTCCCGGCAAGCGTCATCCTAAAGCAGCTAAGAAAAGACGTATACCTGAGCCTAGAGGAGCTAATCATGGAACTGAGAAGAAGGTTCGAGAAAGCTTAGGAGGGCATGATGTCGGGAACTCCTCTAATTAGTGGGAAAATTTTATATCGGGATCTAATGGGGTTAGGAAAGTAAAAATTGGGGGCTGGATTATGAGCGGAGATGTTTATGTGAGGAGAGCATCTGGCCTCGTTCGAAATATCTCTGCTTGGGATGCGATGATCTTCAATATCATGGTCATGGCCCCGATGGCGATCCTCGTATATGGTGTATGGGCCTCGATAATATATCCTGGAGCCCACTTGCCGACAACCGCCCTTTTAGCAATACCGATAAGCATCATCATAGGGCTCTTCTACGCCATCTTCTCGATAGCCATGCCAAGGGCTGGAGGAGACTACATCTGGGTAAGCAGAATACTCCACCCATCAATAGGATACGCTATGAACTTCTTCCTATTCATGCTAGTGCTCAGCGTTGCCGGAGCATATGTGCCATGGTTCACGCAATATGTCCTAGCATCAATACTCGAGGCTCATGGCCTGATAGATCTAGCTGCAGCCGTATCGACGAACGAATTCGCATTCGCCTTCGCCGTTGTCTACTACCTGATCTGCGCCGCCATAATCTCGAGGGGTGCTAAGGCGACCACAAAGGTCCTCTGGGCCTACTTTATACTAGTCCTGATAGGACTCGCCCTTTACGCGGGAGCACTACTCCTTGTTGGAAGGCAGATCTTCGCCGCCAACTTCGCGGCCGCAACCGGCGTGAGCTATACCAAGGTGATCGAGGAGGCTTTCAAGGCTGGATTCCCACAGGGCTTCCTACTATCCGCGACCCTTCTCGGTCTAACCTTTACATACATAAACTTCCTAGGATTCCACTTCTCCGTATACCTCGCCGGCGAGATCAAGGAAGTCCATAAGTCCCAGATAATAGCGATAATCGGTGCCGTCGTTGTATTCGGACTCATATCATGGCTAGCATATGAAGTCTCATACATCGGCATGGGAGGAGAATTCCTTGGAGCCCTATCATACCTATACGCGGTCGGGAGCGATGTCTATCCCTTCGGGGCGCGGGAGCCATTCTTCATGTGGCTCTTCCGGTATGTCGTTGACCCGACTACGTATGCAATATTCATGATCGGCTGGGGCGCCATGGTCTTGGCAGCCATCCTGACCTATGTGGCCTCCGCAGTGAGATTTGTCTTCGCATGGGCATTCGACAGAGTTGTCCCGACATTCCTATCAAATGTTGACGTGCGTTATCACTCGCCATATGCTGCGCTCATATTCGTGACGGCTGTCGCGATAATATTCCAGGCTCTCTGGTTATGGACACCGCTCCTCCAGTACTTCGCCTACATAGTCTTCGGGTGGATGATAATGCAGATAATAACATCGATAGCTGCCATAGTCTTTCCGAAGGTGAGGAGGGATATATGGGAGCGTTCTCCGCCGATAGTGAGGGCTAAGATAGGGCCTATCCCAGTCCTAAGCATCCTAGCCGTGATCTCGATAATCTTCGCGGCCTATCTCGGCTATGCAAGCATCTCCCCGGCATTCGTCGGCGAGCTCGACCCCGGGATAATGGCCTTCACAATAGGCCTCTACGTGATCGGCTTCGTAATATACTTCATATCATCGATATATCATAGGGTGAAGGGTATACCGCTGGAGCTCTCGTTCAAGGAGCTTCCGCCGGAGTAAGCAGGCCATGGCACCCTCCAAATTCCGCATATTTTTTGCATCAGATATTCATGGTAGCGAGATCTGTTTCAGGAAATTCATCAACGCTGCCGATTTCTACAAGGCTCAGGTGCTGATCCTCGGCGGAGACATAACCGGAAAATTCCTAGTACCGATATTTGAGAGGGGAGGATCATATGAGGCCAGCTTCATGGGTGAGAAGCACGTGTTCAACAACGCGGATGAGCTCGAGAAGTTCATGCAGAAGCTCAGGGATCAGGGATACTATCCGTATATCACGACTCCCGAGGAGTGGAGCGACCTGTGCAGCAATGAGTCTAGGATGAGCTCGGTCTTTAACGAGGTCATGAAGGAGTCTGTGGAGAGATGGATTAGGCTGGCAGAGTCGAGGCTGAGGGGCAAGGATGTGAAATGCTACGTGATACCGGGCAATGATGATAGCTACGTGATAGATGAGGTTCTCAACTCGTCTGACACAGTCTTGAATGTTAATGAGAAGGTGGTGGATATTGGCGAGGGGGTTCAGATGATAAGTCTCGGCTACGCGAATATGACTCCATGGAATTGTCCGCGCGACCTCCCAGAGGAGGAGCTAGAGAAGAAGATCAGCGAGCTGATCGGGAGGGCTGATAGGCGCTTGGACCTGATCTTCAATATCCATGTACCGCCCTATAATAGCGGCATAGACCTTGCTCCGGAGCTTGATGAGAATATGAGACCTAAGCTTGGGCCCGGGGGCCAAGTTATGCTCATCCCCGTGGGCAGCATCGCCGTCAGGAGAGCGATAGAGGCATATCAGCCGATTTTAGGCCTCCATGGCCATGTCCATGAGGCTAAGGGGTTCGCGAAGATAGGGAGAAGCCTCTGCCTCAATCCTGGAAGCGAATACCTCGAGGGGATCCTTAGAGGGGTGCTCATCCAGATTGATAAGGGGAGGGTGAGGGACTTCATCTTTACATCAGGCTGATTAGCGGTAAAGCTCCTCTACATCTCTCCAGTATTTCTTTTTCTTCTCAGCCTGCTTTGCGCTATCATACCATCTCTTAGTCTTAGGGCAGTTCTCCAAGGTCTCGAGGATTCCGGCTATCCTCTCCTCGATCACGCGGTAATCCTCCACGGAGAGGAGCCCGGAATCCCTATATCTCTCAGCAAAGCTTAGCGCCCTCCTCAAGTTGTCGGTCGCGTCCTTCCAGAGCCCCCAGTCATCTCCTAGGAGCTTGGCGAGGTAGTCTAGGTTCACTTGATCCTCATCGCCGTGGCCAATCGAATGGGCCTTCAAGAGCACTATCACATCCTTAATATCCTTCTCATTAATCTCATGTATCTGGAGCTTCTCCAGCAGCAGGTCCGTCACGGTTATTGTCGGGTAATCGAGCTCCAGCCTCCCGCTACCCTTCTTCCCGAAGGGGATATCGTGGCTGAAGGCAAGCTTGTCGAAGAAGATATCAACGTGATATAGGTTTTCCGGGTGGTTATAGAGAAGCCTCTCCCTGCCGTGAAGGAGGAGGAATTGGGGTGAGATCCTGAATGATAGCTCCCTCTCCATCAGCCTCCTAATCTCCCCATATTGCGACGAGTAGCCAATAAGATCTATGTCTGTGAAGGATTTACTCGTGTCTCCCAGCCTCCCCAACCTCATGTGAAGATCTTCATGGCCCGCGCTATGAAGCCTGATTGCTATCGCCCCGAGTATCCTCAATATCACGCCCCGCTCTCGAGCAGCCTCAACTATCCTAACCGCCTCCCTGACCATCTCCTCGTCGCTTAGCACCGCGACCATAGGCCCATCACGCCTACGAAAGAAGATCTTTTAAAGATACTATCGTCTTCGGTATTATGGCTCTAACTCCCTTTTTCGGATCGACAACCTGGTTTACGGCGATCTTGACGCATAGGCTACTTAGCATATAGGCGTCCTCGAACTCCCAGTTCCTCGCCCTCATAATCGCCTTAACCGCCTCCTCTGCCGCGATCCTAACAGCCTTATCAAGATCCTCGTCAGAAACCAGTATCGAGAAGTGATTCGGCCCCTCAACTATGGGCCATTGCGCCCTCCTACCCTTCACCACGCCGAACCTGAGAAGAATCCTACCCTCAACCTCGATCGACGCCACGCAGAGCTCGCCATCCTCCTGCACGGCATGTAGGTCACCAGCAGCGAATAATGCCCCATCAACATATACCGGCAGATATAGCCTAGCACCCCTAGTCACTTCTATGCAGTCCAAGTTTCCACCATGCCTATGAGGCACCGCAGTCGGGATCGAGCCCTCCTCCGGCGCCACCCCTATAGTCCCGATAACAGGCCTAACAGGCAGCTTAACATCCCTGAAAACGACGAAGCCATCCTCGATCCTCGCTATCCTAGCTCTAGGCTTATACCCCATGTCGCCGAGAGCCCCTGCACCCGGGACCACGAGGATCACGCCTTGAGGGGCGAACTCTATATCGAGAATATCCACGACTAGCGTATCTCCTTTCTCGACACCCTCCACGTAGATTGGGCCAGTCGCTTTATTGACCCTCGCCCAGTCTATGCTCTCAAGAGGGGTATCCTCGCTCCTCACCTGTCCCCCAACAGCATCCTCAGTCTCAAGCATAATAAGCTCCCCGATCCCGACGCGCTCCACGGGAGCATGATCCCTGCTAAAGGAGTAGACGCCCCTCTCCTTCGGAATCACCTTCATGTTGAAGAGATGCAAGTCTCGATGAGAAATAAATCTTTTCAAAAAACCTTCAATTCCAATTGGCTATACTTCCTCTAGCCTCACATTCAAGATCCTCGCCACGTATCTCAGCTCCTCAGATAGGTCGCCCAGCGCGACCACATAGTGATTGCCGATCGCCTCCTCGATGATAGTACTAACATTTCCTGAAACCTTCACCCTGAGCTGAGTCCTACATGCATTCTCGCTGGGAGCATTCTCCATCACCATGCCGACCATGTATCTAAGAGTTCTTGTTACAGGGTCGAGCCTTCCCAGAGTAACTGGATGACCTTCGGCAAACCACCCCCTCACCCCCACACCTCTCCCGGATTCATAATGTGTGTCAAGCTCGAATCCTCTGAGCATGGATATGGGGGCTGAGCAGTGGCCGATTGTGATAATATTATCCTCGATCCACGCGATGTTTCCCATGAAGGAGGGTGAGCTCGTGAGCTTGGAGAAGAACAGCATGGTTATGAGCGCCGGCAGATCCCCCTCGCACCCGACAATCCTCAGCTCGCTATTGAGAAGTGATGCGGCGAGACATGCCGTCGTATCAACGCGCCCGATCAAGTCAAAGCATCTGATCGAGACAGCATCCAGCTGATGTTCCTCAAAAAGTTTCTTTAACGCCAAGTATACTCTCATGGCCCTCTCAACATCTCCTCGGGGAACCCTGAGGGAAATCGCTCTCCCCACCACCTCATCAACCAAGCGACTATCAGGAGACTCATCCATCTTGCTATAAAGCTCCTCGAGGCTGATTCTGACGAACGTTAGGCCCTCGAAAATACTCATTAAGCCCTCCTCGACGAGAGACCCGGAGCTGTATATGAGCCATGGAGATGGTTCCCCGATAAGCCCGATCCTCATGCTCCTAATTCCTTGAATAGCCCTCCAAGCCTTCATGAATCTCCGTATTCTCGCGCCGGGAGGCCACTCGGCGATAATCCATGCTCTCCCAGAGCTTCTCAGGGCTGAGAATGACTCTAAAGCTGCTGGAAGGCTATTCATCATGGGGCTGGGGGCTAGGAGGAGGAAGCCCCGCTCGCAAACAAGCTCGAAGACCATGTGAATTATGTGCTCCGTGCCGCCCGTCAGCGGAACAACCACGGCCAAGCAATCTCTAATGGGCTCGAGCCTATCGAGCTGCTCTCTTCCAGTAATCAGGTGCAGAACCTCATCAACTTCGCCTCCCAAACATCTACAATACTCCTCAAGGATACTTCTCACGGCCACTGAATTGTGTAGTGGTGATGCGACGGGAATTAGAAGAGCCCTGCTCATTCCATGTGCTAGGATATGAGCTCCGAGTTTAGATTTTTCCCCGGCATAGAGCATGCAGGAAAAAGGAGTACCGGTAGTTATTTATGAGCAGGATGATTCTCGTTACGACGCTGAGTATTCCTGGCTATAAGATCAAGAGGATCATCAAGGTCGAGCGGGAGCGAGACTAATTCTCGTGAAAACTTATATGCTGTAACCCGAGTTAATGCACGCGGGAGGATGGGCGAGGAAATATCTCTCGAGGATTTCAAGGAGGCCTTGAAGGAGCTTAGGGTAGTCAAGGCTAGAAGGGGCTTCATCAGCCATCTCGCAGCATACATAATCGTAAACTCCTTCCTCATATTCATCAACCTCTGGACAAGCCCTAGTACTTTATGGTTCCCCTTCCCCCTCGCGGGATGGGGCATCGGCCTAGCCTTTCACTACCTAGCAAGCAGACCCAGCTCAATCATCGAAGAAGCGGAGAAGGAGATAGCCTCAATCGAGCATCATGCTAGGAAGAGGAAGAAAGGCGCAGGGCAATAACCCATAGCCTCTGAGCCGCTTTTTCTGAAAAATGATGTTAGGAGGGTTGCTATTGATCTCGGCAAGGTTTATAGTATGAGATGTAACCGCGATTCCTAACTGGCAAGCATAAGGTGAGTAGGGACGAATGAGCCTGAGCGCGGGAGAGTATTAACGGTCTTATCCGTCACAACCCTAGCATCATTTTTAACAGGCTTGAATGTTAGACTCGCCCTCGTCGGATTCCCGATCATCGCGCATGAGCTCGGAGCAGGATTTGATGAGGCATTATGGATAATTCAGGGCTTCCTAATAGGGTCCACAATCATACAGCTAGTTGTCGGGGGATCTTGCTGACCTATTCGGCAGGATGAGGCTATTCAACGCGGGCCTGCTGATCTTCACGCTCGGCGGCCTGGCATCATGACTAGCAGTAAGCCAACAAATGCTGATAGCATCAAGGATCCTGCAGGGGTGGCTCTGCATTCCTAATGATACTCAGCATAACAATCCTGACAGACAATCTCTCCCGCAGCCCCTTGGGGACATGGCTCGGCGTGAACCAGATCACTTGGAGAGTAGGAGCGCTCCTAGGGCTGACGCTAAGCGGAATCATAATTGACATGCTGGGATGGAGATGGATCTACCTATTCTACGTCCCCATGGGATTCGCCGCCCTTATATGAAGCATGAGGACCCTGAGAGAAACATGTAAGCTCATGCAGAAGGCTTGCCTCGAGATCCCCGGATTCATGCTATTTACATCATTTCTATTCACCATGACCATGGGTTTGACGATGATGAACGCCACCAAGTGGCTCAGCGAGGCAATACTCTTCATGATCCTCGCAGCAATACTATTCACGCTCTTCATAGCTCATGAGCGACGTGGCAGATGCAGATCACTCGACCTATCAATATTCAGGAATCTCCAATTCACGGGAAGGATAATAGCCCAATCCCTCTACTCCATGGTCTTCGGTGCATCATTAACCCTAATAGTCATCTTTCTCGAGTCCTTGGGAAACTACTCGGCATCATTAACAGGACTACTAATAACACCCTTCGAGCTCTCATTCCTAGCCTTCGGGGTTGTGGGCGGCCGAATATCTGATAAGAAAGGGTTCGAGATGCCGACCATAACAGGGCTACTACTCGCAGGAGCGAGCCTGCTCATGCTATCTAGGATAAGTGCCGCGACAAGCCCAGCCTATTTGATAGCCGCGACAATAATCCTCGGCATCGG
>Ga0185307_1000938_pt1 | contig 17115 bp, 16 predicted proteins | sample LHCtaG_FD_128010 | JGI IMG/M metagenome (GOLD analysis project Ga0185307, IMG submission 128010) | Hot spring microbial communities from Little Hot Creek, USA to study Microbial Dark Matter (Phase II) - LHC4sed_matched (SPADES... | ecosystem: Environmental > Aquatic > Thermal springs > Hot... | reverse complement strand
TGGACCCCCCATTTTTGCCCCCTTCGTTGGCTGAGGGTTTGCCATGGCTTTGAGTCCCACTCGGTAGCGGGTTTAAAGGGGTTAGCAGCCACCTCCTATTTTGTTTTGGGGTACATCCCTCAAGCCCCATGAAAGGGCACTATCTCCTTCACCTCCGGTTTAATGAAAGCCAACCTTCGACCAAAGGTGCTGACTTCGGTTGGCATGAAGGGAGGACTTAACGGGCGATAAGCCGAACAGCGCTGGCTTTGAAGGAGGCGATAACCTCCATCCCCTCCTTAAGGTTCATCTCACGAGCCGAGGCACGCGTGACCAGCGCAGTGAGCATGAAACCGCAGTCTACAACAACCCGCAAAAGCGGCCCCTGGGGCGTAAGACGTTTGATTGTCCCTGAAAGGCGATTGCGCGCACTGGATGCCGGTATTTCCTTCCCCACCCAAATGGTCACATCTTCAGGCCGCAAGCAGAAGAGGACTTCTCGCCCAGCAGGCAGCTCCCCAACGGCTTCTAAGTGAATGCCGTTCACTTCCACAATTGCTCGGCCTTCCTCGCAAGCGATAACTCGCCCGGCTACAATGGTTTCCACCCCGACGAAGGCTGCTACTTCCGGGTCAGCAGGTTCAGAGAAAACTTGCTCCGGTGGGCCAACTTGACGCAGGCGGCCGCCAAGAAGAACGGCTACCCGGTCACCAAGCATCAAGGCTTCGTCCAAGTCGTGCGTGACGAAGATGGTTGTCTGGCCTGTCTGCGCCAAAAGGGATTGCAAATCCTCCAATAGGCTGGCACGAGTGGGCGGGTCCAGCGCACCAAAAGGCTCATCCAAGAGGAGCAAGTCGGGCTGGAGGACAAACGCTCGTGCTAAGCTGACCCGCTGCGCCTCCCCGCCCGAAAGCCCAGTTGCAGGTCGGTCCCGCAAGTGCCCGATGCCCAATTTCTCTAGCCAGGATTCCACCCGCCGGGCAATCTCGGCCCTGGGTAGGCCGCGGAAGCGCAGGCCAAGCGCTACGTTGTCAAAGACAGAGGCACTAAGCAGAAGAGGCTCCTGCAGCACTAAAGCCAAATGGCGGCGATACTCGTGGTCATCCCGTGGGCTAAGCGGACGCCCCCGGAATAGAATTTCCCCCTGGGTCAGCTGGATAAGGCGCGCCAATGCCAAAAGCAGCGTAGTCTTCCCAGCCCCATTGGGCCCGATGACCGCCAGCACCTCCCCTTGGGCAACGGCCAAGTGTTCAACCTCCAAGACCGTTCGTTCACCGTAGCGGACTACCAGGTTGCGGACCTCAAGCAGTGCTTTCATCGCTTGGCCCCCCGCTGCTGAATCCAGGTAAGCGTCAGGTTAACCATGTAGGCCAAGGCCAAGAGCAGGATGCTAAGGGCTATGGCCCGCGCAAATTCGCCTCGGCTTGTCTCCAAGACGATCGCCGTGGTCAGGACACGTGTCTGCCCTTTGATGTTCCCACCCACCATCATGGATGCACCGACTTCGGAAATAACCGAGCCGAAGCCGGCCATCAGCGCTGCCAGGAGAGGTAGGCGAGCTTCCCACCACAGGGCCAGGACCATCTGGAGACGGGAAGCCCCCAAACCCAGCAACTGCAGGCGCAGGAGTGGGTCAAGCTGCTGAAGCGCCGCTGCCGTAAGTCCTGTCACTACGGGGGTAGCAATTATGGTCTGGGCAATAACAATGGCTGCGGGGGTATAAATCAGGTTCAGAAAGCCAAAGGGGCCATTGCGCCACAGGAGTATGGAAACAACCAGCCCGACCACGACAGGGGGAAGAGCCATCCCAGTATTGACCAAGCTTAGGAGGAAAGAGCGGCCTGGGAATCGCCCCAGTGCCAAAACCGTCCCCAAAGGCAAGCCTATGACCAAGCTAATAATCGTGGCCAAACCAGATACCCGGAGGGAAAGCAAAGTGATTTGCCAAATCTCCGGGTCGCTACTGAAAAGCAACTGCACAGCGTTTAGGATACCTTCCCAGATTAGCCTCACGGCAAACCCAACTCCTCATCGGTTTTATCGGCATCGGGGTAAAAAAGAGGCTGCCCGAACCTCTCCACCCCGAACCGGCCGATTATTTCCTGCGTAGCTGGGTCCATCAAAAATCGGGCGAAGGCCAGCGCGCCTTCATAGTTGACCTTGGGCCATTTCTCAGGGTTGACTGTGATGACGTGGTATACGTTCAGCAAAGCTGGGTCCCCCTCCGCAAGAATTTTCAACTTTAGGCTGGCCCGATAAGCCAAATAAGTGGCTCGGTCGGTCAAAGTGTAGGCATTCTTTTCGGAAGCGATGGTCAAGGTAGCACCCATACCTTGCCCGCTCTCCAGATACCAAGGCTGCCCTTTGGGGTCAAAGCCGGCCTTAGCCCACAGCTCAAGTTCCATCTGATGTGTTCCGGAACCATCGCCTCGGCTGATGAAGGTAGCACCGGCCGCAGCTATCCTCCGGAAAGCTTCCGCAGCTGTTGGCAAACCTTGGATTCCAGCCGGATCCGCTCCTGGACCGACAATCACGAAATCGTTGTGCATAACCAGGAACCGGTCTCTACCCCAGCCAGCTTCCATGAGCTCCTTCTCGGCGGCTGGTGCATGCACTAAGAGGACATCAGCGTTCCCGTCGCGGGCCATCCGCAAGGCAGCGCCAGTACCGACGGCAATAATCTTGACCCGGTACCCTGTTTGCTTCTCAAAGAGCGGGACCAGTACATCCAGCAAGCCCGAATCCTGAGTGCTGGTAGTTGTTGCCAAGATTAAAGTTAGGTTAGAGGAGGAGGGGGCCTTTGTGCAAGCGCACATAACCAAGAGGAGTGCCAGGCTTAACACAAGCAACCGCTCTTCTATTTTAGCCATACAGCCTCCGAGCCCAGCTTTTTGACCACAAAAATTGTAATACAATCTGGGCACATAGCCAATTCCTTCCGTAATCCCGTTTAGCAAAGCGGTCAAGAAGGCAAAGCCTTACCCTATACAACCCTAAAAGGGGTGAACTGCTAACCCCTTTAAACCCGCTACCGAGTGGGACTCAAAACCATAGCAAACCCTCAGCCAACGAGGGCGGGCAAAAATGGGGGTCCAGGGGGCTGCGCCCCCTGGTAGGGGGCTTGGGGGGATGTGCCCCCGCAAAAACTCAAAAGGGGTGAGCTGCTAACCCCCTTAAACCCGCCACCGAGTGGGACTCAAAACCATGGCAAACCCTCGGCCAACGAGGGCGGGCAAAAATGGGGGGTCCAGGGGTATCCATTTCAGCGTTAAGACCCCAAAAACCCAAATTGGCCAACATTTGGCAGAGGAAGAGGAATTGTGGTAAAATATAATTGACCTTAGGCCCCTGTAGCTCAACAGGACAGAGCAGCGGCCTTCTAAGCCGTTGGTTGCAGGTTCGAGTCCTGCCAGGGGCGTTATATTTTGCCCATGAGGCCTAAATTGCCCGGAATTTATATCGCTATTGAGGGACCAATAGGTGTAGGAAAGACCACTTTGGCCAGACTCCTGCAACCTTACTTCAACGCCCAGCTCCTCCTGGAAGTGTTTGAAGAAAACCCTTTCCTTGAAAAATTCTACCAGGACCGCGAGCGCTACGCCTTCCAAACCCAGCTTTTTTTCCTCCTAAGCCGCTACCACCAACAGCAAGAGGCAGTCCCCGAAGCTTTGGCTAAAGGCAACCTCATAAGCGATTACACATTCGCTAAAGACCGCCTCTTTGCTAACCTCAACCTCAAAGGCGAAGAACTAGCCCTTTACCAAGAACTATACCGCATCCTTTCACCCAAAATCATTGCCCCTAACCTCGTCTGCCTCCTCCAAGCCAGCACCGATACCCTCATGGAAAGGATTGCCTTGAGAGACCGCCCCTACGAACGAGGCATGGACCGAGATTACATCCATCGCCTCCGAATTGCTTACGATGAGTTCTTCTCCCAGTACGAAGAAGCCCCAGTTCTCCGCATAGATACCGATGAGCTCAATTTCGTCCGGAGAAGGGAAGATTTGGAGCTGGTAGTAGGTATGATAAAATCAGCTTTAGAGCACGGCATAGCTCGCAAGCTTCCTCTCTTCCCATTAGGGGGTAAAAAATGAAGCGGTTTATAGCAATAGCTGGAAACATAGGGGTCGGGAAATCATCACTCACAAAGCTTTTGAGCGAAAGGCTCGGCTGGGAACCGTTCTTTGAAGCCGCCGACGAGAACCCTTACTTGCCCGATGTCTACCAAGATATGGCCCGCTGGTGTTTCCACTCCGAAGTTTTCTTCCTGGCCCGCAAACTCTACCACTACAACATCCTCCTCAAAAGGCCCGGCTCTGTAATCCAAGACCGCACCATATACGAAGACGCCGAAGTATTCGCCGAAAACTTCTACCGAGAAGGCCTTATGGACGAAAGAGACTACCGAACTTACCGCCAACTCTACGAAGCCATAATATCAATCCTTCCTCCCCCCGACCTGGTAATCTACTTGCAGGCTTCAGTCCAAACCTTGGAAAAGCGCATCGCTATGCGAGGAAGAGATTACGAGAAGAAAATCCCCAGGGAATACCTGGAAAAACTCAACGCTCTCTACGAGGAGTGGATAGAACGCTACACCCTCAGCCCCGTACTCAAAGTCCCAGCCGACCGACTTGACTTCGTCCACTCCTCACGGCATTTAGATTTAATCGTGGAAAAGGTGCTGGAGAAGCTCCAGGGCAAAGAAGTGGTAACATTTGAAATTCCGGAGGAGTAAGGTTGGAGAAAGCGGAGAGGTTCTTCCGAGACTTGGTGGACACTATCCTATTGACTTTGATCCTCTTCTTCCTGGTGCGGACAGGGATTGAAAACTACAAGGTTTACGGCTCAAGCATGGAGCCGAACTTCTACGAAGGCGAATACATAATAGTTAGCCGCCTCTCTTATTACTTCCACCCCCCTCAGCGAGGGGATGTGGTAGTCTTCCGCTACCCGAAGGATTTCCGACGGACATTCATAAAAAGGGTTATTGGCCTTCCGGGGGAAACGGTGGAAATAAAGCAGGGGAAGGTCTATATAAACGGCCAACCCTTACAAGAACCCTACCCTGTAGCCGAGGCCAGCTATTCCTGGGGACCAGCAACTGTAGGCCCTGATGAGGTCTTTGTCTTAGGCGATAACCGAAATTTCTCCTCCGACTCCCACAACTGGGGGATGCTCCCCATCCGCTACATAATAGGCAAAGCCTTGTTCTGCTATTGGCCCCCAAACCGCTGGCGAATAATCCATTCATATAAGGGAAGTACCTTTTTAAGCCCGTTACTTCCCCAGGAGGCAGGGAAATGACTTTGAAACTAAAGCCTTCGGAATTGGCCCGCTTTTTTGACCACACCCTCCTCAAGCCTGAAGCTACGCGAACCCAAATTGAAGCCCTCTGCCAAGAAGCAATCCAATACCGATTCTACGCTGTCTGCGTGAACCCAAGCCACGTCGCCCTAACTGCCTCTATCCTCAAAGGCACAGGGATTAAAGTCTGCAGCGTTGTAGGCTTTCCTTTGGGTGCTACCTTACCCGAAGTAAAAGCCTTTGAAGCCGAAAAGGTCATAGCCGCAGGCGCCGAAGAAATTGACATGGTGATGAACATCGGCGCTATGAAGAGCGGCGATTATTCCTTGGTTCGGGAAGACATAGCCAAAGTGGTAGAGGTTGCCCATAGCGCAGGAGCGCTGGTAAAAGTAATCTTAGAGACCGCACTTCTTACCCCAGAAGAAAAAGCTAAAGCTTGCCAGCTGGCATTGGAAGCCGGGGCCGACTTCGTTAAGACTTCAACAGGATTTGGCCCAGGCGGAGCTACAGTGGAGGATGTCCGGCTCATGCGGATGGTAGTAGGGGATAAGATGGGGGTTAAGGCGGCAGGGGGGATTTCCTCCCTTGACCAAGCCCTGGCTATGATAGAGGCCGGAGCCAACCGCATAGGAGCCAGCCGGAGCGTTAAGATAATCCAGGAAGCAGAAGAATCCTGGAAAACTTATGAACAAAACCTTTAAATTGCGAATAACCTACTCCCAGACCGGCCCCCTAAAATACATCTCACATCTGGACCTAATCAGGCTTTGGGAAAGGCTCCTGCGGCGGGCAGGAATCCCCCTGGCCTACTCCCAAGGATTTACCCCCCACCCAAAGATAACCGTAGCCTCTCCACTGCCGGTGGGGTTTGAAGGATTGAGGGAGGTGATGGAAATCACGCTTACTTCCTCCACCTCACCCCAAGAATTTGAAGCCAAAGTTCGGCCCTGCTTGCCCGAAGGCCTGGACATCGTTCAGGTGGAAGTGGCCGAGGACGAAGCCCTTTCCCTGCCTCAGAGAGTAATGGCCTCTGAATACGAGGTTGTTCTGCCTGATTGCCAGGAAAAGGAAAAGCTTGCCCAAGCCGTGGAGGAACTGATGAGCAAAAGCTCGCTCCTATTTCGCCGTGAGAAGGGAGGTAAAATCCGGGAATACGACCTGAGGCCTCTGATAAAAGGCTTAAAAGTTATGGAAGGGCCAGGTTGCACTCTCTGGATGCTCTTGGAAACAAGCCCTTCGGCTACGGCCAGGCCGGAGGATGTGCTCAAAGCTTTAGGAATTGAAGGCTATGCTAAGATAAGGCGCCTAAAGCTGCACTTTGTGCCAAAAGGAGGGTAAAAATGGCTTTTAAACCTTTGGGAAAATTTGGCCTCGATGTCAATGAGCCCGTAACAGCCAGCGGCTCACCAGCCGTTCAGCTGGAAAAACCGGAAATAATCTCCCACACCCAAGTTTACTTCGTCCGCCTGAACTTCATCCTAAGGCCGTGGAATGACCCGAACGACCCCGCTTTCTTGGCCACCTACGACCGTATAGTTGATAACCTCTTGGAAAGAGGCATAGCCATATACGCCCTCGTTGGCTCCCAAGCTACCCCCATCCCCGATATGGGCGATATCCTGAGGGAACCGACACCTTCCACCGCTGCTGAGGAATGGGTCAATCTTTATGTAAAATGCTTCAGGACCATTGTCCAGCACTTCAGCGACCGGATATGGGTTTTTGAAAGCTTCAATGAGCCGAACGATTGGCATGGCGGGAACAAGCCGTGGGTCCACCCCTACTGGATGGCCCGAATCCTAAAGGAAATATACCTTGCGGTAAAGCCCCGCTTTGAGGTGACCTTAGTTTCCGGCCCCCTTCTTGCCCACGACCTTCCTACTGGCCCCGATGATGGCTCCAGATATCTTGATGCCATTTACAGAAACGGCATTGAGATGCACAGGTGGGAAGAAATCAAAAAGGACCTTGGCTCTTATCCTTTAGACGGCATAGGTTACCACCTCTACGTCTGCGCCTCCCCTCAATCAACCCCCGATTGCGTCCGCATTACGTTCAAGAAATACATTGATGCCATATGGAAGGTGGTGACCAAATACGAGGGTGAAAATACAGACAAGGGGATATACATCTCCGAATTCGGCTGGCCATCCGATAACGGGGAAGAGTTCCAGGCTACTATGATAAGGACGGCACTTGAGTATTTAGCTGGCGAGCCAAGGGTAAAGGCCGCGGTTCTATTTTGCCTACAGGACTTCGCCGATAAAACTTACGGGCTATATAAATCATTAGGCTTTGAGCCAGCCCACAGGAAAACCAAGCCCTATTGGGTATTCCGTTCCCTAATCACCCGCCTGCCTATGGATGAAATACCGGCCGGGGTTGGAAGGGATAAAGAGGGAACCCTTTACTGGCCTATTGTTGAATGCTACCTCAGGCATGGGGGGAAAGAAGCAATCGGTTTGCCCTTTGACAACGGCGGAGGAGTCCCAGTTCACCGCTGGGGAGATGGCTGGGTCCAGGATTTCCGCACCCCCTCCGGCCGGCGTGAATCAATCATAATGCTCAAGCGAGGAGAAAAAAGGGCCTACCTCCTCTATGGCCCAATCCGCGATGAATACATCTACCGCCAAGGCGGCCCACTCGGCCCACTGGGTTACCCCATAACCGATGTCTACCTGGATGAATGGGGGCTTCCAGCATGTAAATTTGAAGGCGGAGAAATAGCCTGCAGGCCAATAGTTACCTTGCGAAAGGGGAAGAGCAAATGAGAAAGCGCATCATTCCCTTGCTCCTCGTGGTAATATTGGTCGGCCTTGGAATTGCTGCTTGGCAATTCCTTGCCCCTGAAAGGCTTAACTTGAAAGGGGATGGCTTCTTCGGCACCATTGAAGCCAACGAGGTGGCCATATCCTCCGAAATCGGAGGCAGAGTTAAAGTTTTGCACGCAAGGAGAGGGGATAGGGTTGAAAAGGGGCAGCTTTTAGTAGAGCTGGACACAGAGCTTTTGGACCTGCAGATACGCCAGGCAGAAGCCGCCCTCCACTTGGCCGAGGCCAAGCTTGCACTCCTTAAGGCTGGCCCCAGAGCCGAAGACATCCGGAAGGCCGAAGCGGAGCTGGCCCAAGCTGAAGCAGCCAAGGATACAGCCCGCAAAATCTTGGAAGTAGCCAAAGCGATGTTGGCTAACCCCCAGGATTTGGACGCCCAAATCCACAGCTTGGAAGGCCGGATAAAAGTCATGGAAGCATCCCTGAAAGCGGCCTATGCTAAAATCCGGGCAGCCGAGGCCGAGGTTTCAATGTATGAAGAGACAGTCCCCACCCTGGAGAAAGGGACCGTGGTGGAAATCCCACTCCCAGGAGGCGGTGTAATCACCAAAACCATAGAGTTCCCACGCTATCAACTTGATGAGCTTCTCTACCAATGGAACCTTGCCTCCCAAAGGTTGAGCCTCGCCTGGGAAGAATACAATGCCTTGAAAGTGTCCTTAGACCAAGCTCAGAAAACCCTGGAGGTTTTGAAAGGGATAAAAGCCAACCCCCTCTCCCTCAAGGAGCAAGTCCACAAAGCCGAAGCCAACCTGAAGCTCTCGGAAGCGATGGTGGAACTGGCTAAAGCCAAGCTTGAGGCCTTGAAGAAAGGCCCCAGAGCCGAAGATATTGAGGCTGCAGAAGCAGAAGTGGAAAGGGCAAAGGCCTCCCTGGAAGCTTTGAAAGCAAAGCGTGAAAAGCTCTTCCTCTATGCCCCCATAAGCGGCTGGGTCACCACTCAATCTTTTGAGGAGGGAGAGCTCGCTCCTCCAAACTCCACGATTCTGAAAGTCGCCAACTTGGACGAACTAACCCTCACCGTATACGTCCCCGAGCCAGACCTGGGCCAAGTTCGGCTTGGGCAGAAGGTTAAGGTTAAAGTTGATGCTTTCCCCGGCGAAGTATTTGAAGGAGAAGTCTTCTACATATCCCCGCGAGCCGAGTTCACTCCGAAGAGCGTGCAGACCAAAGAAGAAAGGGTCAATCTGGTCTTTCGGGTAAAAATTCACCTTCCCAACCCTGATGGTAAACTCAAGGCTGGTATGCCAGCCGAAGCTTACTTCAAGTAGTTAAGCCGCGAAGGGGCAAAGCGATGCTTCGCCCCAACAATCGGAGGAGATTGATAGCTTGCGTTGCCTCGTAATGACGAGGGATTGGTAGAATGCGCAAGTTGCTTATCGCCACTAACAACAAAGGCAAACTGGCAGAATACCTTGAGCTTTTGAAAGGCTTGCCTTTTGAGCTCACCTGGCCAGAGAAGGAAGGCCTCAAGCTCAAGGTGGAAGAGAAGACTGGCTCTTACCATGAGAACGCCATCGCCAAAGCGATTGCCTGGGCCAAAGCTACAGGCCTCATAACCTTGGCCGATGATTCCGGCCTGGAAGTGGATGCATTAGGGGGAGCTCCCGGCCCCGTTTCGGCACGCTACGGGGGATTGGAAACGGACAAAGAAAGGTATGAGCTTTTGCTCAAGAGGATGGGAGGAATACCGTGGCCCCAGAGAACTGCCCGCTTCCGTTGCGTCATAGCCATCGCTTTCCCCGATGGAGAAGTCCGCACATTTGAAGGGACAATGGAGGGGCTAATAGCTTTAGAGCCGAAGGGCGAGCACGGCTTTGGCTATGACCCTGTATTTTTCCTGCCTGAGCTGGGCAAGACCGTAGCCCAGCTTACCCTTGAGGAGAAAAACCGCCTGAGCCACAGAGCTCAAGCAGCCCGAAAAGCTCGCGAGTTCCTACTCTCACTGTCCTAAAACCACCCCACAGGCCAGCGGTTGCCAAGCAATCTCTCCAGCTGCTGTTTCTTTTCCTCCATGCCCTTTTCACTAAGAGGAGGACAATTTTCAAGCGAACTTTGGCCGGCAGCAAGCTTTAAGGCAAAGTTGAAGCAGGAATTTTCCCCGCATTTTCCACAATTCAAACCAGGCAGGAGCTTGTAAACCTCCAGCGGCTGGGGAGGACGATGCGTGGTGAAATCGGGCTGGATTTCTTGGCGCCTTTCCCAAACCTTGTTTACAAGCGCGACGAGCTTCTCCACTAATTCCTCAGCCTCTTCTCGGCTCTCCAAATGGTCTGCTGCGATTCGGTCCGGCCAGAAGCCTATGTTGTGGTTCTTGTAGCGCCAAGACAGAGCCGGGACGTCGGGAAGGTATATCCCCCTGGGAAGCACAGCGTTTAGGTAGGGGAGAGCTTGGGAAAGGTCAGCATCAACGTAGGCAATAGCTTCGTACTCAAACTCTTCACTGCTGTGAGTTGATATGTTGATTTCAAGCTTGTAAGATTGGACCAGCATGGCTCTCACACCCCAACGGAAAGTAAAAGTAATGTACACTAAGCCTGTGAAAAGTGCAAGGTTTTGGCTTAAAAGATTGCCCCCCAAAGGCGAAGCCCCATGATGGGGCTCATCTCAGTGCAACAACGCTTCACAGGAGGATTACCAATTATTCTGCCTTAACGCCAGGGATTATGTACTGGATGTGACGGTAAGGCTTAACCTGTTCCCCCACATGGTCTTTGATTATGTTGCCTGAAACGTGCATGAGTGTATCACCGTAAGCTGGGTCCTTATCCATGGCAGCCAGACAAGGGTAATGGTGATGGAGCAAGCCAGCTTTCTCCTCAGCATCGTCGGCGGAGATGCCTACAAGGTTCTGAGCTACGTACCTAGCACAGCCACAGACGGCATCCCTCAACACTTCAACAGACTTAATGGTGCGAGTTGCTGGGTCAACCTCTACCCGAAGCTCTGGCCGGCCAAAGTAACGGGTGAATTCGGCCAAGTAGGGATCGCTGTAATCAACCTTCTGGCGACGGCCTACCAAATAGTGGTCAGGGGCGAGGGAACAGAGGGGTTTAGGAGTGACACAAGTCACCCCCATTTCTCCAAGCCACTCCTTAAGCTGGCGAGCAAGCCCTGGAGGAAGCCACTTCTCATTATCCACAGCTACCAGAACCGCCTTGGCCCCGGTCATCTTGACTATCTCCGGAAGTAGTTCCGCTACACCTGGATGTTCAGCGAAAGAGAGGATTAAATCGGCGGGGGGAAGTTCGGAAGGCAAAAAATCCCGTGGGTCATCTATAACCGGGGGCATGAAAGCCGGCGCGCGCCATACTTCAACAATCCATTCCTTAGGCCCATGAGCTCTGATGTTATTCACATGCCTCTGACCATATTCCCCGGAGATAATGGCAAGGATTCGCATTGACACCCCCTATTTGTAAGCCCCGGGGGCTGCCTAAACAGCCTCCCGAGGCCTTTTTCCCCTGCACCAGGTATTTCAGTTCTATTTTACAAGCCCAAAAGCTCGCCTGCAGTGACAAAAGTCACTGCATTGCAGTTTTCTTGCCCCTGCTTTCCTGTAAGCAACGCCTCTACCTGGGAACGATCTCTTGGCGCAAGTGCTCACGCCACTTGCCTGAAGGCCTATGAAAGTGTAGAATCTGCCAAAGGGCTATGCAGATAAGGAATCTGAGCCGGGAAGAATTCAAGAAGGTCCAAGAAGAGCTGGTAAGAATTTACTTGGAAGGATACAAAGGCTTGGAACAGTACTCTTACCGAGCTCCTTGGATGGTCAAACGCTACCTCAACTGGCTTTACAAGGGCGATCCAGCAGGCTTCTTTGTAGTTGAGGAGGCTGGGAAAATCGTGGGGTTCGTATCAGCCCACAGCCGATGGTTCTGGGGTATGGAGCTATTAGGAGAAATCCACGAACTGGTAATAGCTCCACCCTATCGGAAAAGAGGCTTTGGAACCGCACTCCTTCGCCATACCATAGAGTTCCTACGTTCCAAAGGCAGGAAACGCATAGGCCTTTGGGTTGGCAAGGAGAACGAACAAGCTAAAAGGCTTTACCGAAAGCTCGGCTTCCGCCCCACGGATGTCTTTGACGTTTGGGAAAGGTGGGTCCTTGATAGCGAAGTTGGGCCAGGAGAGGATGAGTAAAGGGGGCGACTTTACTCGGCGCCTAAAGAAATGAGCCGGTCTAAAACTGCCGCCAGGCGCTTGAGTTCTTCCAGGCTTACTCTTTCCCCCTCGGTGTGAGCTTCCGAGAGCTTACCAGCCCCAAATACGACAGCTTCAATCCCCTTGTGGTAAATGGGCTCCGCATCGGTCCAGCTGGGCATACCTGTAAGAGTTGCCCTTTTGCCCAGAGCCAGGAAGAAAGCTCTTTCAGCTAATTTCACTACATCAGCTTCAGGTGAAATCTCAAAAGGCGGATCAAAGTCCAGGACTTTGAGGGAACCGTAGATAGCCACTGCCCTCTCTATCTCGGTCAGGGCTTGTTCGGGAGTAAAAGGCGGGAAGAGGGGGACTTCAAGCCGGATTATAGCTTCATCGGGCACAATGTAGAGTTCGGGGTCGCCTCCTTTTATCCAATAGGGCATTACTTGAGGCCAGCCTAAAGTAGGGTGCTTTGTCTGCATGAATTTTAAGCCCTGGATTCGGCTTATAGCCTCAAAGGCCATGATTATGGCGTTCTTCCCATCCTCTGGACAAGCGCCGTGTGCTTTCTTCCCTTTGATGGTAAGCTCCAAATCCAAAGACCCCGCTTGCGCTATCGCTATCTTAAGCTCCGTCGGCTCCAGCACTACTGCCATCTTGACCCAAGGTGGAAGGCGGAGGTTCTTGCTTCCTTCCCCCTTGTCTTCTTCATCCACAGTAAAGGCCAAGGTCACGGGAGAGTGATTCACCTCCAAGACGCTGAGGAGGGCAGCTATCTGGCCCTTAGCATCAGCCACGCCGGGGCCGTAGAAGAAGCCCCCTTCTTCCTGAAGGGAATACTCTTTAGCCGGCACGGTATCAGAATGGGTAGCGATTAAGAGAGAACTTTCGCCACGCCAGGCCACAAGGTTTGGCCGAGAGGGCGCTACCTCCTGCAGTTCAGTTTCAAAGCCAAGCCGGCGGAGGGCTTCCTCAAGGAAAAGCTGGGTGTCCTTCTCTTGACCGGTAGGGCTTGGTATTTCAACCAAAGCTTTAAGCCAATTTTTCAATCTCTCCTCCATGGCGAATCCAAGAGAGAGTCAGCATGAAAACTACGGCCAAGTCGGGCAGGAAGAAAGATTGGTCCACAAAGCCGTGAGCGATGGTCTCCACCATAGCTCCCATGAAGCCCAGGATGAAAGCCTTTTCCTCTCCTTCCCCCTTGCTCCGATACTGCCTGAACCCGGCCTTAAAGAATTCCCAAACAATCCACCCAAGGATTATAGGCCCCCCTATGCCCAGCCTCGTCCACCAATCCAAAAGGATATTGTGGGGGTGGGAAAGGTTGAACTCTTGCCAGGCCTCCGGAAGGACATAGCGGGTTCGGTACTGGTAGAGGAAGTTATCAAGCCCTACCCCCAGAATAGGGCTGTCTTTGAGCATGTTAAGGGAAGCCTGCCAGAGCTTAAGCCGAAAGAACCCCGTACCACTCTCCAAATCCAAGACCGAAGAGAAGCGAGCGGTCCAAAGCCAGGGCAAAATGGCTAAAGCGAAAAAGATAGCGAAGATGACAGCAAGCGCGAGAGCCTTCCGGCCTCGGAGGAAGAGGATGAAAAGGATTGCTGCCGGGATGCCGAGGAAAAGGGCACCACGGGAGAAAGTGAGGTAGAGAGCTCCCAAGATGAAAACCCCTGCCACTAAGTAGAGCCACCTCCTCGGTGCACTCCCCGCAATTGCTACCGCTAAAGTGATAGGAACCAACCTCCCCAAGAAGAGGGCGAGGTTGTTAGGGGAACCGTAGAAAGCCCTAACCCTTCTCACTCCTTCGGCAGTGATGACATCGCCAAGGAAAAACTGACTAATCCCCACGAGGGAAACCAGGAAGGCTCCAGCTACTAAGGCATCGGTCAAGAGAGTGAGAGTGCGTGGTTTTTCCCTCTGAGCCAAGAGGATGAGAGCGTAGAAAAGGGCAGGCTCAGCTAAAACCCGGCGAAACTCGTAAGAAGCGACCCCGAAATTTTCAGCCCAGGTTAGGGATAAAGCCCCTAAGGCGACCAAGGCCACTACTGCCCAATCCAGCCGGTTGAGACGAATGCCAAAATCTTTCCAGAAGCGGATTATTACACCTAAGGTCGCCAAGGCTAAGGCAAGCTCTTGAGGGAAGACGTTTTTCACTACCAGGTTTTTGGGCAATAAGAAGAACGGGGTAACGAAGACAAAGGAAGCCAGGCCGGCTTCAGGCCAAAAGTAGAAAACAAGGAGCCAAAAAGGGAGTGCAATGAGCGATACCAAAGGAGGCGATACGAACCAAAGGATGGCCAGAGCTAAGAAAACCGGAAGGGGGATTTGGACACGAACGATAGGATGGAGCGAATCAAGGGTGCGTAAAACGAAGGGGGCAGAAAGGCCGATTAGGTACAGTGCCAAAATGCTGACGATTGGCAGAACTGAGGACTTCTCCTCCCCTCTAACCCTGAAGCCCACAATAGCCCACTGGCCCCAACCCCCATCGGGGACGATTTCAACCTCGTGGATTCCAAATGGCAGGTTCCGGGCCAAGGAAACGGTAACAGTCTGGTAAAGCGGGTCGTAGAGGACAGCGTAACTCCTCCCGGCTGAATCTTTGGGCAAAGTGTTGGAAGGCTTACCGTCCACCGTAACGAAAAGGAAAGCCTTGTAGTTCCCTCTCCGGACCAATATGTCAAGGCCGGTTCCACTGAAAGAAAGTTTGAGGGAAACATTGCCTTGGGCTCCGTGGGGGATATCGGCTCCGTAAGGGGATATGCGCCACCCCCCCTGGTATTGGATGGCCGGGTGATTGGGGCGATAGTACCCTGGAGGAAGGAAGCGGGCTTCTTTATCCAAACCGGCAACGGCTTTGTATACCGGGCGAGGAATCCAGTCCTGCCAGACGAAGGCAAAGCCCCAGCGGGGGTCATCGGGAGGGTAATTGGGCCGGAAGTGGGTGAGAAATATCGGCCAGCCCCACCTCTCCCTTGCCCAGCGAATGGCCTCTGCGGCCCATTGGGCCTGCTCTTCTTCAGTGGTAGAACCCCAGATAGATTTTCCACCTCGCCAGCCAGGGGGAAGGGCATTCCATCCCGCTTCTACTACCCAAATTAGCTTATCTGAAGCTAAGCCGGCCCAAAGCTCCGGCCGCCGGAAATTGAGCTTACTTGATGAAGGGGGGTCGGAAGGTGGGTAATCAAAACCGAAGGCTTTGAAAGCTACGACGTCAAAGAACTCCCTTGCCCCAGAAGCCAGCATCTTGCGGAGGAAAGCACCTTCGTTGAGGTTAAGTGGGCCTTCCTCCAAAGTAGGAGCAAACCCGCCCGCCACGATTATGGAATCGGGGTCAACACTTTTTATGCGGATGTATCCTTCCCGCAGCAAAGCCACATAGCCTTCGGGGTCAACCCACCTCTCGCCCCAATGGGGGTAGATGTTGGGTTCATCCCAGATTTGGTAAGCCTCTATCGCCGAGCCGTAGCGGCGAGCGAAAGCTTCAGCGAAATCACCGAAGTAGGAAACTTCGGCTGGAGGAGCTGTGGGGCAAGAAGCATCTTCAGGGCGGCGGGCCCAACTGGGCGAAGTGTCTAACACCGCCAAGATGTGGAATCCCCGGCCTCTGAGAGCCTCCACAACCCTATCCCAATTTCCCCAAGCGAACTTTCCCCTTTCAGGCTCTACCTTCTCCCAAGGGAAACGCAACCTAACCCACTCAAAGCCAGCCTGAGATAGAAGCTCCAAGGCCTTCTCTAATTCCTCATCGCTTAATCCTTCCAAATCCACGTTTATGCCTGGTGAGGTTATGTAAACAGTCGGCGGTAGAGGGAAAGGCTTAGTGGAAATGGGCTTGGGCTTAAGCAGGAGGGCAAGAATCAAGAGAAGAGCAAAGGTCAAAGCTAAAGCGTAGATAGCGTAAACCTTGCCCCGCAATTTACCCCCTTAACGAGCGTATTCGGAACCAACTGTCCGGCTCCTGAAGCGCTCCAAGGATTTTCTCAGCTCTTCCTCTGGCAGAGGGATGTACCCAACTTCTCTCACCAATCTCTCGGCATTTTGGGGGTTTAGGTAAAATTCCACAAAGGCCTGGACTTCTGGGCGTTCGGCGGAAGATTTGTTTACGTAGATGAAGAGGGGGCGGGAAAGAGGCTTGTAAGCACCTTTGATTACGGTTTCATAGGAGGGGAGGACCGGGCCTTCACCAGCGTCTATGGGGACGAGCTTGAGCTTATCGGCATTCTCCTCGTAATAAGCCAGGCCGAAATAGCCAAGGGCGAGTGGGTCCGAGGCAACCCCTTGGACTAAGACGTTATCATCCTCGCTGGCTTGGAAGTCCCCACGACTGCTTCCGCTTTTACCCACGATTACTTCAGTGAAGTAATCGTATGTGCCGGAGTCAACTCCTGGGCCGTAAAGGTGGAGCTCTTTATCGGGCCAGCCTGGGCGCACCTGGCTCCAGCGGGTCACCTTCTGCTGCGCCTGTGGTTCCCACATCCGCTTCAATTCCTCCACAGTAAGATAATCCACCCAATCGTTCTGGGGGTTAACCACTACAGCCAGCCCATCAAAGGCCACTTTAAGCTCAATAAACTCTATCCCGTTCTTGCGGCAAGCCTCAACTTCAGGTGGTTTTATGGGCCTGGAAGCATCCACAATGTCTATCTCCCCCGAACAAAACTTGCGGAATCCACCTCCAGTCCCAGATATCCCCACGGTAATTCGGACATTGGGGTTCAGCTTCTGGAATTCCTCAGCCATGGCTTCAGTTATGAGATAGACAGTGCTGGAGCCGTCTACGGTAATGGTTCCAGAGAGGCCAGAAGGAGTAGGAGCTGCAGGAGCCGCTTTGCACGAAGCCAAAAATAAG
>Ga0185307_1000937_pt1 | contig 17122 bp, 20 predicted proteins | sample LHCtaG_FD_128010 | JGI IMG/M metagenome (GOLD analysis project Ga0185307, IMG submission 128010) | Hot spring microbial communities from Little Hot Creek, USA to study Microbial Dark Matter (Phase II) - LHC4sed_matched (SPADES... | ecosystem: Environmental > Aquatic > Thermal springs > Hot... | reverse complement strand
AGCGATTCCAGCTCCTTCACCGTTAAGTTTGTGATCAGGTTTCCGAAGCCGTCCACGTGAATTACTTCGCCGACAAGCATCGATTCTTTCCTAACGATTTTTGCAAACTGTGGCTTCACAATATTGCGAATTTCGGGTCCAAACTCTAATGGTGGCACTCCTTTTGATAAGTGTGCAGCCGCAGGTGCAAAAATGTCTCTTCCATGGAAGGTTGTTGAAGTCTTGGGAAGCATATACTTTGGATTTGCTATTTCATAAACATGTTTTATGCCCTGTTTCTCGGCTGCAAAGGCTAGGACGCCGTTGTCTGGTCCGATAAAAAAGGCGTTTTCCGTTTCTATGAGGATTGGCTTGCGCTTTGTTCCTACGCCAGGGTCAACGACGGCTACGTGTATTGTGCCTTTTGGAAAGTATGGTGCCGCGCTTGCCAAGACATATGCGCCCATTCTTACGTTGAACTTTTCTATTTGGTGGCTTATGTCAACAATTTCCGCATTTGGGTTTATGCTTAAAATGACCGCCTTTATTTCTGCAACATAAGGGTCTGCAAGTCCAAAATCCGTTGTTAACGTTATAAGTCTAGCCATAGGCTGTTCCACAGTATTCAGCCCTTATTGGTGTCATTTTAATATCTTAAATTTTCCGAATATGCAATTATTTATAAGTAAGTTGCAAGCCAGCATAATGCTTCAAACAATCAGAACAGAAGGATGGACGCACATTGCGAAACTTAGAAAAAAGGGAAGACTAAGGTTTTATGGCTATGGATACTCGAAATTTAGCTCTGGTTATCAGTTTTTCAGCGTTATACGCGGTTTTCTGCATATTCCCAATATTCCAAATAATTGGTTTGCCCTACAAAGCCATAACAGCTGCAGCGGTCATGGCACCAGTCATAGGCGTAATTCTTGGGCCATATCTTGGAACATTTTCAACAGCTGTAGGCGGAATGATTGGGCTGTCAACGGGATTTTTCTCCCATGTAAGCCTTTTTGCAGGTGTTGCCGCCGCTTTTTGCGCCGGCTCCCTCCACATTGGAAGACGGGATGTGTGCACTTTAGCTTATTTCTCGCTTTTACTGCTTTTCGGCTTCTGTCCCTTTGTTGGACCTATCTGGCTTTATCCACAGTTAATGTGGTTCCAAATACTGGGCTTTGTGATTCTAATCTCTCCGGTGCAGTCTTGGGCCATCAAGAACATGAAAAACGCGAAAAATAACCATATGCGCATCCTCGGCTTTTTCGCAACCTTTCTTGTCTCCACACTGGCCGGACAGATTGCTGGTTCATTCATATTTGAGTTGACCCTGTGGCCATTATTCACAGCAAATGTTAACGTTATAAAGGAGTACTGGCAGCTCCTTGCGTTAATATACCCGGTTGAAAGGGTGATTATAGCGTCAGCCTCAACTTTGGTCGGAGTGACGCTGCATAAGACCCTAAAACCAGTTAGCCGCGAGAAAGGCTTCAACGCGTAATTTTCCGTTTTGGCTTCAAACTGCTCATGAAAATGCACCGTTCTGGCGGCAGTGCCATGTCCTCCGGGCCATAGACTTCGTTATCAAAGTCTATGGGTGCGCCCTTAATTAGAACAGCTGGGATTTTTTCTGAAGATTCTCCCATTAGAAGGTGGGCTGCTGAGGCTAAGTCGTCTGCCACTCCATGCAATGTAATAACCACTTTTTTCCCAAAGATGTCTCTTTCGCCTCTGTAGTCCCTTGTTGGCTTAAATCCAGCTGTGGCTAAAGCTAAACCGGTAGTGCCAAGCCTTAATGGTTTCAGGCCACTGTCCACAATTAAAATTGCAATTTTTCTCCCGGTTTTACGCATTATTTCTTCTCTGATGTTTTTCGCCCATTTTTTGGGGTTTTTCGGCCATAAAACAACATAGCCCTCCGGGGCATTTTTGTTGTCTATTCCTGCGTTTGGCGTCAAAACTCCGTTCTTCAATGTTAAGACGGCCTTTTCCACTCCTCCGTAGATTTCTTCGGCTTCTCGCATAATCAATTCGGCAAGTTGTGGCGTTATGGCAAATTTACGGGCAAGCTTTTCAGCATCTTTAGATGGCTTAACCTCGCTTAGCTTCACAACGCGGTTTTCAGCACAGGCCATGATCTTTGACGCTAATGCCAATACGTCTCCGTCATCGAAAATCAGTCCTTGCTTTTCCATGGCTGTTAAGATTGCGTCAACTATGTTGTCTCCTCGCTTTATAACACTTGTTCGGATTGGGAAAAGTTTCAAGGCTTATCCTCCATGAGAGACCGGAATAAAAACCACTTCATCCCCATCTTTAAGAATGGTATCCAAACCCTTTAAGATGCTTATTTCCCGCCCATTCACAATTATTAAGGTGTTTGGTCTTGGATCGCCTAGCTCTGGATCGATTAACGCTCTCTCAATTTTCGGGAACTTCTCAACAATTCGCCCTATAACTTCCTTGAGCCGTGCACCCTCTTCCAGTTCCAGCGTTACTTTGCTTTTGTTTGTTAAGTTGCGGAAACTTCCAACAAACTTAAGGTTTACTTTCATCCTCAAGCCCTTCTTCAAGACGGCTATAAAACTATGATTACTGAAACATCGTTAACGTTTGTTCCTGTTGGACCAGTGAAGATTAAGTCGCCAAGCCTAGAAAAGAAAACGTAAGAGTTGTTGTCTGCCAAAAATTCCTCAGCCCTAAGCCCAAAAGCCTCCGCCCTGGCCATGGTTTTTCCGTCGGCTACTGCCCCTGCAGCGTCTGTTGGTCCATCTACGCCATCTGTGCTTAATGAAGCTATAACAACTCCATTTAAGCCTCTAATTTTCAGCGAAGCCGCTAAGGCTATTTCTTGGTTCCTTCCACCCTTGCCCTTTCCAATAACAGTAACTGTTGTTTCGCCGCCAGCTACTATGCCAGCAGGTTTTTTAATGGGGTTTCCAGAAGCTAAAACTTCGCGGGCTAGTGAGGCTAGCACCGTTCCAACGTGTCTTGCTTCACCCTCAAGAAGCGACGTGAGCATAAGTGTTTTTAACCCTTCAGATTTTAGAGTTTCACATGCCGCCATGCTTGCCGCTCGATTATTTCCAATAACAACATTGAAAACTTTTTTGAAGGCTTCATCATCTGCCTTTGGTGTTTCTGGAATAAGGCCCTTTTCGCCTTCCATCAAAACCTTCTTTATCGACTTGGGTGTCTTATTCCACAAGTCATATTTCTTTAGGACGTTTATGGCGTCGCTAAAGGTTGTTGAGTCTGGAACTGTTGGACCTGAGGCAATGAAGTCCAGCGGGTCACCTAAAACATCTGACAGAATGAGGTTTAGGATCGTTGCTGGATAAGCCTTTTTCGCAAGCCATCCGCCCTTAAACTCTGAAATGTGCTTTCTAACAGTGTTTATCTCGTTTATTGTGGCGCCGCATTTCAGCAAATCCTCTGTTATACGCCTCTTGTCAGCTATTGTGATTCCATCTCTTGGCATTGGCATTAGGCTGGAGCCTCCGCCTGAAATCAGACAGATTATTAGGTCGTCTTCGCTGGCCTTTTCGGCTATTTCAAGCATCTTCTTTGTTCCTTCAACACCAGACTCGTCGGGGATTGGGTGGCTTGCCTTGTGAAGCTTAATTATGCGTGTTTGATGCTTGTCCTCTTTTGGAACGTTGACGAGTCCGCTTGTGATCTTGTCGCCCAAAACCTCCTCTAGAGCTTCGGCCATTGAACCGCTTGCTTTTCCACCGCCTACCACATATATGTTCCTGAACCTTTTAAGGTCAAAGGTGTGCCCGTTAACATGAAGAATGGAGCCTTTAAGCCTAATTTTTGATTTAATTATCGATTTTGGGTCTACGGCTTTTATGGCTGCTTCAAGGCTTTTTAAGGCTAGCTCCCTTGCCCTTTTATCAAGGCTTGTTTCGCCATTCTGGATTATTTGCTCAGCATTCTTAATGATTACCATTCTAAGCCCTTCGTGACTTTAAAGGAGGGGAATCGTAAATGTAATAAGTTGAATGTTAATAAAGTGTTTTGCAACCACATAGGTGAACATTATGGCAAAGCCTAAAGTTTACGTAACCCGCGAGCTTCCAGAAAGGGGCATGAAAATTATAAGGGAACGTTTTGACGCTGAGGTCTGGCCTGAATATGGTCCGCCGCCAAAGGCGGAGATAATACGAAAAGCAAGGGATGTTGACGCCTTAGTTACGCTCTTAACTGATAAGATAGACGCTGAAGTTTTTGACGCTGCGCCAAAACTGAAGATTGTTGCCCAAATGGCCGTGGGCTTCGACAACATAGATGTTGCTGAAGCCACAAAAAGAGGGATCTACGTGACAAACACTCCCGGTGTTTTGACGGAAACCACGGCTGATTTTGCCTGGGCCTTGCTGATGGCCGTTGCAAGACGTGTTGTGGAGGCAGATAGGTATGTGCGCACTGGACAATGGAAGGTTAGCTGGCACCCAAGCATGCTGCTGGGCAGGGATGTTTATGGCGCGACATTAGGCATCGTTGGGGCTGGTAGGATAGGAACGGCGGTTGCGCGGAGAGCAAAAGGATTCAACATGAAAATCCTCTACTATGATGTTGTGCCGATGCCACCTGAAATAGAGAAAGAGCTTGGTGCTAAACGTGTAGATTTAGACACGCTTTTAAGGGAATCTGATTTTGTGAGCATTCACGTCCCATTGATAAAGGAAACCTATCACCTCATCAATGAAGAGAAGCTCAGACTGATGAAAAAGACCGCATATCTAATTAACAATTCCAGAGGACCAGTCGTCGATGAAAAAGCTCTATATAAGGCGTTAAAGGAAGGGTGGATTGCAGGTGCAGCACTGGATGTTTTTGAGCAGGAGCCTACCCCGGTGGATAATCCTCTGCTAAAGCTTGACAATGTTGTTGTAGCGCCCCACATTTCAAGTGCAAGTTATGAAACTCGCTCAAGGATGGCTGAGATGGTTGCTGAAAATTTGGTGGCGTTCTTTGAAGGGAAAATCCCACCAAACCTGGTTAATCCCGAAGTCGTTAAGATACGCCCATTATCAAAGCTTTTTTAACATGGCTAATTCAACCTATCAACTGTAATGGTTAAATACTCTGCCCACCCTACTTCAATTTCAATTCCCAGCTTTCAATATGTTGGTGGCTCTGATGGTTTCCATATTTGCAAATAGGATGGCATCACTGGGAACCGAAACAGCTTTTGAGGTGCTTGCCCGCGCAAAAGCCCTTGAAAGGCAAGGTAAAGAGATAATCCACTTGGAAATAGGTGAACCAGATTTTGACACGCCTCAAAACATTAAGGAGGCTGCTGTCAAGGCTCTTTATGCTGGTTACACCCACTATGTACCAGCGGCAGGCATACCCGAACTTCGGGAAGCCATAGCCGAGTACATCTCAAAAACTAGGAAAATTCCGGTTGATCCAGAAGAAGTTGTTGTTACTCCTGGTGCAAAGCCCATAATGTTTTTCGCAATATTGGCATGTGTGGACCGCGGCGAGGAAGTCTTATACCCAAATCCAGGTTTCCCAATCTACGAGTCCATGATAAACTTTGTCGGAGCCAAACCGGTGCCAATCCCGCTTTTAGAGGAGAACGATTTCAGGCTGGATCACGAATATGTTAAGGAGAAGATAACCAAGAAGACCAAAATGATTATTCTGAACTCGCCGGAAAACCCAACAGGCGGCGTTTTGACGAAGGAAGATCTGAAGGTTATTGCCGACTGCATAGCCAACAGAGACGATGTCATAGTGCTTTCAGACGAGATTTACAGCAGAATAATCTATGAAGGAACCCATGAAAGTATTGCATCACTTCCGGGGATGAAGGAGAAGACAATCATATTGGACGGCTTTTCGAAGACCTACGCCATGACAGGTTGGAGACTTGGCTATGGAGTTATGCAAAAAGACATAGCAGAAAAAATCACAAAGCTAATGATTAACTCGAACTCCTGCACATGCGCCTTCATCCAAATGGCTGGTGTTGAAGCTCTAAAGGGCCCACAGGACTCTGTTGACAAGATGGTTGCGGAGTTTAGAAAACGGAGAGAAGTCATTGTTTCAGGCTTAAACAACATTAAGGGCATAACGTGTAAAAAGCCTAAGGGCGCCTTTTATGTTTTTCCAAACATAAAAGGCACAGGGAAGAAATCAAAAGAGTTTTCGGATTACTTGCTCAACGAGGCTGGCGTGGCGGTTTTGCCCGGCACATCCTTTGGAAAGTACGGGGAGGGGTATCTGCGCATTTCCTTTGCAAACTCTGTTGAGAACATTAAGAAAGCTTTAGACCGTATAAGCAAGGCCGTTGAAAAGCTGAAAAGTTAGGGCTTCACCCTTTAATCTTCCACTTTTTCTCCTACAAGTGTTTCAACGATTTCTGAGGCTAGCTGTATCAGATTGTCCGCCTGTTTCACAGCTTTTTCTTCGTTTACCTCTTCCATCTGTGCTAGCTGCTGCATCATTCCTTCGATTTCCACTAAGCACCTCAAAACCGGGTCGTTTCCGAACTGCATTTTTTCGACAGCTTCTCTTACCACGTTTTCTATGAAGGCTGGTTCTCCTAGGCTGTAGTATATGGCATTTCTAGCCTTCCTTATGGCCTCTAGAATGAGGCTTGGAGCCATGTAGGGCATTTTCCTCGCAGCTTCTAGCTCTGCTTTTGCCTCGCGTAAGTACCTTAAAGCCCACCCACGTCTGTACTGGTCCATCATAGCCTAAAGCCTCGCCCGTCACTCTAAAATGGTAAGCCTTCTAATAAAGTTACTCGCCTTCCTCGGAGCTTTCAGTGGACGCTGGTGTTTCCATGCCGGAGTAGATGTGGGTTATGTATCCAGCAATCTGGTTTCGCACCCGTGTTGTTGTCCCTTGCAGAAGCATGGTGACAACACGCTTATTCTCTTCAAAATTACTGGAGAATTTATTGGGAAAACGTCTAACGAGCTCTTTGGCTATGCGTTTAATGTGCTCTGTGCGAACTTTTCCCAAGCTTCATTGTCCCCCAAGCAATCCTCATTCTCGGCGTTCCACCACTGAAATGGTTTAAAGTGAACATTCATAAACAAAAAGGCTAATTTAAATTTACGCGTTCCTACCCCTTGAATTAACCTTCACTCCGAAGAAATTCTCAAAATTCTTAACTATTTGATCCGCAGCCTCCTCAACGCTTACATTTTTAATTTCAGCTATTGCACCGATAACCGTTGGAATAAATGATGGAGTCGTCATTTTCCCGTTGAAGGGACTTTTAAAGTAGCGAACTGGACCATCGGTCTCGGTTAAAAGATTTGTTAAAGGCACTTTTTTAACGACTTCACGAATGCCGTTTGAGTAGGCTGTTGGTGGTCCTTCACTGATGTAGCATCCTATTTCAATGGCTTTTTGTAACACGCTTATTGGGTTACTAAACCAGTGTAGGAGAACCTTTTTCAAATTGTAGGATGGAAGCATTTCCACAATTTGCGCGGTTGTTCCACGAGAATGGATTATGACTGGCAAGTTTAGCCTTTCTGCTAGATGCAACATTTCATCAAAAACCATCAGCTGCTTGTCCCATATTTTCTCATATTTGTAATCTAAGCCTACTTCTCCTATGGCTACTAGGGCTTTATTCCGCCTCTGCCTTAGTATAAAATCTGAAGTTTGTCGTAGTTCCTCCTCTGTTAACGTGTTCACATTCCATGGGTGAATTCCCAAAGCTGCATAAACCATTCCATTATAGCGTTCAGCAAGCTTAAGGCTTTTTACACTCGTCTCAAGGTTCATGGAGTTTGAAACTAAAGCCACAACATTGGAGTTTTTGGCGTCTGAAACAATTTCTTCAACTTTATCGGCGTATTCCTCGTCTGACAAGTGTATGTGGGCGTCTACAAACTTTAGAGGCTTCATAGGTGTCACTTTGAGCATAAAACTACAAGTCTAGCATTTTTATAATTTCCTCTCTCAAATAAAGAAAGTTGAGTTTTGATGCCAAATTTTGGAAGATAGGATGCAATAAACGTTAAATATTGCTTTAAATAGAGAAAGAGGCTACGGAGGAGTCTTTATGGCAGATTTAGAGTTAGCAATTGCCCCCATGCACAGACTGTGTAAGAAGGCCGGAGCTGACCGCGTAAGCGAGGCAGCCGCAAGGGAGCTTGCAAAAGCTCTAGAGGAGATAGGGATAAAGATAGCGAAGGAAGCTCTAGACTTTGCAATGCACACCGGAAGAAAGACCATAAAGGCTGAAGACATCGAGATTGCTGCCAGAAAAGTGATGGGCAGATAAACATCGCTTCTCCTTTCTTTCTTTTTAAATACGCCATCGCGGCTAGCAACGTATATAAGAAGCGAAAATGGAATCTATCCATAGCTTAAACTGTGTAGGGAGATGCTCTAAATGGGTGGAAAGAAGAAGCTTAGCTTGAAACAGATGGAACGCATGCAGATGCGGAAGGCTGGGGAGGAGAAAAAGAAGAAGGAAAAAGAGAAAGAAAAGGCGGCAGCTAAAGAGAAAAAGCTGGCTGAAATATTTGTACCAGATGTTAAAGGCGAGAAAGTTCTTGAAGAGTTGAAGAAGATGCGGGTTTTAACGCCTTATGCTGTGGCAACCCGCTTTAATATAAGGATAAGTGCGGCGAAGGACTTTCTTGAACAACTCGAAGAGGATGGTTTGGTTCAGCTGGTTTCTGGAAACCACGACATAAAGATATACAAGGCTGTAGATTAAAAACACTTGTTGCATGATTTCGCTCATCCATATTTTAGGGTTGGAGTTGAAGGTTTGGCTTATCCAAAAAGAGTGTACACCACTGACGAAGTTAAAGAAGCTGAAAAACTTGTTAAGATAGGCTACAAGCACCGTTTGACAGTTAAGGGAAGCAATGATTTCAAGCAGAAAGTTAGGGCTGCACTGAAGCTTGTTAAAACCGCTGGATACTATGATTTTTTGAGGTCGCACATTAAAAGCATAATTGAGATAGACGGCTTCACACAGTTAAGGGAGTCTGAAGCCTCCATTTGGGCTAATAAGTATGCCGTGGCAAATCCTGTTGATGCTGCAAGCCTATTTGTGCAAAAGGCGTATCACATGAAGGAGTATCTTGAAGGAAAGATGTATTATGGCGGGGAAGCCGAAAGGCGCTCCGTGGAAAAACGCATAGAATTCCTTGAAAAATTGAAAGAGAAGACCCGTAAGAAAGATGTTAAGGAAGAATGTGAGAGGCTTTTGAAAAGTTGGAGTGAAAGCGTGTACCTATAATTTCTCAACCTTAATTGTTGTGCCACTTTTCACTTTGCTGAAAAGCTCAAGGTTTTTAGTGATCTTGCCTAGAACGTTCACTGGGCTGTAGGGCTGGGACTCGCCATAAAATATGCAGAGGGCGCTTCCCATAGGCCAGAAGGCTATGGTTCCCTTTTCAACTGTGCTTTTTGCTTTTTCCTCCCCCATTTTGACTGGAATTTCAAAGTATACCTCTTCCTTCCATAGGGCTGCCCTTCCCTCTATGGGAAGTTTTCTGGCAAGCATGTCTACTGTTCTTGGGGCTAGGTGGCGGACAAGTTCGCCTTCTGCCTCGCCTAAACCCTCTATGACAAATTTTATTTTGACTCGTGAAATCTCGCTGGTTTCACTTGCCATGCTTTTGCACTTCCCGTAGAAAGTCTTCCAAAATTTGTTCCAAAGACAAGGGACCCAGAACCTTAAGCTCATATTTCACCCTTACTGTTGGCTTGTTGATTTCCATGACCCTTCTCAAGTCTACTGGTGTTCCAATAACCACAACGTCGCATGGTGTTCTAGTAATTGTCTCTTTAAGCTCCTCAATCTGCTTTTCCCCATAGCCCAAGGCTGGAAGGACTGCCCCAAGATGGGGATACTCTTCATAAGCCTCTTTTATTGAGCCAACAGCGTATGGTCTAGGGTCGGCTAATTCGCTGGCTCCAAGCTGCTTCGCCATTATTGTTGCTGCGCCATAAGGCATGTTTCCATGAGTTAATGTTGGTCCATCCTCAATCACAAGGACACGCTTGCCCTTAATCAGCTCCGGCTTGTCAGCGGTTATTGGCGATGAAGCCTCAAGTATGATGGCGTTTGGGTTAACCTTCCTTATATTCTCCTTGACTAGGTTGACATTTTTGGAGTCCGCCGTGTCAACCTTATTTATTATCACTACATTTGCCATTCTGATGTTGGCTTCTCCGGGATGGTATGTGATTTCGTGTCCTGCCCTATGAGGGTCTGCCACCACTATGTGGAGGTCCGGCTTATAGAATGGTATGTCGTTGTTTCCTCCATCCCAAACAATTATGTCCGCCTCCTTTTCCGCTTCCCTCAAAATTTTCTCGTAGTCAACCCCGGCGTACACGACTATTCCGTTGTCTATGTGGGGTTCATATTCCTCCCTTTCCTCTATTGTGCACTCGTACCTGTCCAAGTCATCATACGTGGCGAAGCGTTGGCAAACCTGTTTCCGCAAGTCGCCATAGGGCATTGGATGCCTAATCACCACAACATTCAAGCCTTTACCCTTCAAGATTTTAGCCACTTGCCGCGATGTCTGGCTTTTTCCAGAACCGGTCCTCACAGCGCCTACGGAGATTACTGGAACCTTAGCTTTAAGCATGGTCGTCTTGGGCCCCATCAGCCTGAAGTCAGCACCGTTTGCCAGTGCTATTGATGCCTTGTGCATGACGTACTCGTGAGAAACATCACTATAGGCGAAAATCACTTGGTCAACGTCAAACTCCCTTATCAGCCTTGCAAGCTCTTCTTCGGGATAAATTGGTATGCCCCTCGGATAGTTCTTGCCTGCAAGCTCTGGCGGGTACATTCGTCCCTCTATGCCTGGAATCTGTGTTGCCGTAAAAGCCACAACCTCGTAAGCATCGTTATCCCTAAAATAGACGTTAAAGTTGTGGAAGTCTCTCCCCGCTGCGCCCATTATAATAACCCTTGTCTTTGCCATAAGGCAGGTGCCCCCGCAAAACCACCGAATTCGGTGAAGGCACTATACTAGACCTATATAAATATAAAAACCCTACGTTTTAACCCAGCTTAACCAAACGAGAAAAAGCCTCGCCTATAAAGTCAATTTGCTCGGCTGTAACACCCGGATGAACCGGCAAGGAAAGCACCTGCTCTGAGGCCTTCTCTGTTTCTGGAAGCCTCCTTTTTCCAAACTTGCGATAGTAGGGCATTAGGTGGATGGGCCATGGGTAATACACTTCGGCGCCTATACCCTCTTTCTTCAACTTTTCCACAATGGCGTCCCTTTTCGCTCTGTCCGTGTCTTTTATCCTCACAGTGTAGAGGTACCAGCTGTTCCTACAGCCTTTAGGCTCAAGTGGCAGCTGAAGGTTCCTCAGATGGCAGAGTTTTGCTGTCAGCCTTTCGGCATTTTCCCTCCGCCTTGCCAAGAATTTAGGCAGTTTTTTCAATTGTTCAATACCTATTGCTGCTTCCATTTCGGGCATTCTGTAGTTGTGCCCCAAAAGAATGGATTTGTATTTTTCTTTCTCTCCATGGCTTCTTATGAGCCTCAATTTTTCAGCAAATTCATCATCATTTGTAGTTACCATTCCGCCTTCGCCTGTTGTCATGTTTTTGCTTGCATAGAAGCTCCAGCAAGCGATATCCGCATAGGCGCCTAATGGTTTGCCGTTATAGGTTGCACCGTGGGCTTGGGCTGCATCCTCAATAACCTTCAGCCCATGCTTGTTGGCTATCTCCCTTATTGGTTTTAGGTCTGCTGGCGAGCCGTAAAGGTCTACGGCAACTATCGCCCTAGTCTTTTTAGTCACAGCCTTCTTTACCGCTTCTGGAGAGATGTTATATGTTTCTGGGTTTATGTCCACAAAGACGGGTTTGGCTCCAGCCAGCACGACGGTTTCAGCGGTTGCCACAAAAGTGAAGCTTGGAAGAATAACCTCGTCGCCCTGTTTTACGCCAACAGCAGCAACAGCCATGTGCAATGCTGCCGTACCGCTGTTTACCGCTATGGCATGTCTAGCCTCAACAAACCTTGCAAAATCCTCCTCAAACCTTTTAACCATTGGCCCAGCACCAAGCGCGTTTGTGAGAATGCCGCTTTTCAAAACCTTTACAACAGCCTCAATCTCCTCTGCTCCTATTTGCGGAGCATTTATTGGAATCATAACCTTGAACCTCTGCTACTATGATGCCTCAAAATTTATTAAAACTTGCCTAAAATTCATGCTTGTGAAGGTCATATATTTGTAATTTGGAAAATTTTACAAATACAATACCCCTCTATATTTTTCAGCACATTATGAAGAGTATTGGCAAGATAGGGACGAAGGATTAAGAACTAGAAAGATCGTGGTTGTTTGAGTTTAGGTTTTTAATTCTGTTTATGAATTCCTCCCTTTCCTTTTCCACTTCCTCAATTCTCTGCCTTAAGAATTCTAGTTCTTCCGAGATTTCTTCAAGCCAGCCTTTTATGGCTTTTCGGCTTTCTTCAGGAGTCATTTCCGCTAGATATTTGGAAACGTCTTGGGGTCTGCTCTTTTCCAGAGAGTCTAATGGATAGTTGATTTTTGGAGGTTTTAGGAAGGGGAAAAAGTGTCTTGTGGTTCTTGGTTCCATGAGTTTTCCGTTTAGGGCTGCTGTAACCACTTGTTCGGCTGTTATTGGCGGGTTTGAGTTGCTAACGTATCTGTGGATTCTTCTTCTGCCAATGCGGATATGGGGGTTCTGGAAAATGTTGACTTGCAGAACTGGTATTTTTGTATAACCCAAACTTTTTAGTGCGAGCCACCTGTGCATCCCGTCGAGTATAACGTTTGTTTTTTCATCAGCCACTATGGGATATTTTAGGATGCCATCCCTTAGAATCTCCTTTTTGAGCATCTCCAAATACAATGGGGAGCCCTTCTCGTGGGGCTTTAGCGTGTCAATTGGCAAAAGGACAACTTTGAATTCTTCTGCCCTTTCAGTTTTGGTTGAAGTTGTCACTTTTAGCCGCCCGTTCAACCTTTTATTGGTTTATTTAACAATTGCTGGAACTTCGATTTTTTCCGGCTCGTAATCCACAAGTTTGCCAGCCAAGAACTGCTCGTAGGCTCCCAAATCCAGCAGTCCATGCCCACTATAGTTCATGGCAATAACCTTCTTTTCGCCCGTTTTTCGGCAACGCAGGGCTTCGTCTATGACGAATTTTAGGCTATGGGCTGTTTCAGGCGCGATTATGAGGCCTTCTGCTTGAGCCAGTATTCGGGCTGCTTGGAAAACTTCTGTTTGGTGGTAGGCTATTGAACGTATAAACCCCTTGTGAATCAAGTAGGATATGGACGGCGCCATGCCATGATATCTTAAGCCTCCAGCGTGGATCGGTGGACATGCATAGCCATGTCCTATTGTAAGCATTTTAAGCAGTGGCGTCAGTTGGGCCGTGTCGCCGAAGTCGTAGGTGTAAACGCCTTTTGTTGTGTGGGGAACAGCCTTAGACTCGCAAGCCACAAACTCGGTTCCCGTCTTGCCCTTGAGCTTGTCCATCATGAAAGGGTAGCAAAAGCCAGCATAGTTTGAGCCCCCGCCTATGCATCCGCATACAACATCCGGATATTCGCCAATGATCTCAAACTGTTTTTTGGCCTCTAAGCCTATGATGGTTTGATGCAAAAGCACGTGGTTTAGAACAGAGCCCAAAGAATACCTAGTGTCCTCATGTGTCACCGTATCTTCTATGGCTTCGCTTATAGCTATGCCCAGCGTCCCCGGATGGTTCGGGTTTTCTTTCAAGAGTTTTCTGCCAAAGTTTGTCTGGTCGCTTGGTGAAGGAAACATTTCAGCGCCGTACAACTGTGCTATTGTTCTTCTGCCGGGCTTCTGCTGGTAGCTAACACGGACCATGTATATGCGGCACTTCAAACCGAAAATTGTGCATGCAAAGGCTAGAGCTGTGCCCCACTGTCCGGCACCAGTTTCCGTGACAAGCCTCTTTATGCCTTGCTCCTTGTTGTAGTAGGCCTGGGCTATAGCAGTATTCGTCTTATGACTCCCGGTAGGGCTAAAATTCTCACACTTAAAGTAGATTTTCGCCGGAGTTTTCAGAAACCTTTCAAGTCTCCTAGCCCGGTAAAGCGGTGTTGGCCTTGGCAGTCTCAAATAGGCCTCTAAAACCTCTTCTGGAATTTTTATGAAGCGCTCTGTGGAAATCTCCTGTCTTATCAACTCCTTTGCGAATATTCTCTCTAAAAGTTTGGGGTCTATGGGTTTTAGGGTTGTGGGGTCTAGTGGTGGCGGAAGCGGTTCTGGCAAGTCTGCTTGGATGTTGTACCATGCGGTGGGGATTTCGTCAGCGTCTAGTACCGTGAAGTATTCGCTTTTTTGAACTTTAAAGCTCATTAGGGTTCACCTACGCATATTTTAGTGCATTTAGGCATGTAATAAAACAGTGAACATATTTATACTTTATTGCACAAAAAAGTACATTTGGGAAGACGAAACAATGTGGAACACGATAAAAAAGCATTTTGAAAACTACCCGGAACGCTTAAAAGTAGCAAGAATCCTCGTAGAAAACGGACTAAGCGTGAAAAATGGAAAAATATACCTAAATGAGATAGAGATTCCGCCAACCCGTATAGCAAGAGTGGCAGGCGTAGACAGAAGAACAGTAAACGAAACAATAAACACTATAAGGGCAAACCGTGAACTACGCCTAATATTCGAAGGCTTAAGGTCGGCGGGACACTCCCTAAAGGAGATAGCAAAATACTTGGAGCTTGGTGTCGTAGAAATAACCCCCACCGACGCTAGAACACCAGGCATATTGGCAAATTCAGCCATGATACTAGCAAAAAACGGCTTAAGTATAAGGCAGGCGATTGTTGATGATCCGGAGCTTTCTCCGGAACCAAGGCTAACGCTCATTGTGGAAAAGAAAGTTCCAGGAGAGCTTATCCCAGAATTCTTAAAGGTTAAGGGCGTTGCCAAAGTCTCTGTCTATTAAAGAGGTCTGGAAGTTCTGCTTTCATACACTTTCCATTTGCCTTTCACTTTCCTTTCTTGACACCTCTCCAACAATTTTCTCCAGTCTAGCCTGTGGTATAGTTTGACTCGGCGTTTCCTTCAATATGCCTGACGGCCTAAAAATCAATATTAGAAGGATTATTGAGCCCAATAGAAGGTATTCCAGCCAGACGACATCAAAGGGTAGGAAGGCGAATGAGTATTTGTAATACACTATCAGTTTCCTCAATGTGATAAAGATGAGGGTGCCTAAAGCAACGCCAAAGTTGTTCCCCACTCCCCCAAATATCACCATAAGCCAGGGAAGAAAAGTCCACTCTAATCTGCCATAAACCGCTGGACCCACATAACATGTATAAAATGCGTAGAGCGCACCAGCCAAACCAGAAATCATAGAGCCAAGTACCAAAACTTCCAGTCTAATTCTCGCCACATCTTTTCCCATGGATGAAGCTACCACTTCATTATCCCTCATTGCCCGGAAAGTTCGGCATAGGGGTGATCTAGCCAGAACCTCGAGTATCAAGAATGTTCCTATGGCTGCTGCAAGTAGCACAACTGTGATTAGAGTGAATCTGTTGCGACCTAGCCAACTCCATACGTCTGGTACGGCTATTCCTATAACGCCTCCCACGAGCGGTTCATAATTTCTCCCTATAATTGATAAGACCTCGCCTAGTGCCAAAAGCGTTATAGCCAAATAATCAGCCCTCAGTCTGATTGCCGGATATGACGAGACGAATCCCAGAAAACCGCCAACGCCCATGGCAACGATAAGCGTTAATATAAACACGCCAAGTCCGATTAAGGGCTGACTTTGAATCTGGAGGTTAATTTGAGACACAATTATTGCGTTGTTTTTTACAATGTTCCCGCCCAATTGTGAGTCTATGTTAAATATCCACGTGCAGAGTCTTATAGGAAGCCATCCCACAGTGAAAGCTCCGCCTGTAACTGCCAGAACTAAGCCAAAATTAGGTATCCCAGCGTACCCGAGCTGCAAGTTTAGACTGAGATTTAGTATTAAGTATATTGCGAAAAGTGCTATTAAATCAATTATGAACAAGATTATGCTTTCCGTTTAGATGCACCTCCAAACTTAGCAATTGTTAGGATCTTTTTCCAGTTTACCTTTGCTATTCCGTTCGGGGCGAAAAGTAAGGTCAATATTAAAATTATCATTGGTACAATTGTTTTATATGGAATTACGGCTGGACCTAAAATTAGGGATAAAGCCGATGTTCCAAGTATTTGTGTAAACCCTACTAGAAAGCCTCCTAATACGGTTCCATAAATTTCTTCAACACCTCCAACTATACTGGCACAGAACATAATTGCAAGTAACGAGTCGCCAAGAACGGGTTTTCCTTGAACCCATAGAGGCAGAAGTCCCCCTGCAACTCCTCCTAACCCGCCGGAGATGAGCCATGAAAGAATGTTTGAATATTTTACATTTATCCCGCTTATGCTCGCTAGCATTGGGTTACATACACACGCCTTGAGCGCAACGCCTATTTTCGTATAATTGAGTATAAAATACAAAACCATCAAAAACCCAATCAAAAGCGATACGGACGTCCCAAAAAATGCCTGGTTCGCCCAAAAATTCAAAATCCAAATTTTCTTAAAAGAAAGTTTTTTGAGGGAAAGTTGAAAGTATTCTGAAGGTAGTCTGCATAAATGTTTATGATACTTAACATCATAAGGTTGAAGGCGAGGGTACTAACAAGCATCATAGTTGTTGAAGCCTTACGCTTTCTTAAAGGTTCTATAATCGAAATGTATTCTACTACCACAATTATAGCGCTTAAAATGAAGGCTAAAGGCAGATAGACGTAGGGGCTTCCACCCCAAAAACTTATACATGTAAAAACAACGTATGCGCCTATCGTTACAAGACTGGCGTGAGCAATATTCCACACGCCTGTGGTTCTGCGTACAAAGCTTAAGCCAAAAGTCATTACGGCAAGGAGGGAAGAATAAGTTATAGAATCCATCAATGTTGGATCGATCATTTTCCTTCTGCCTTTAACCCTAAATAGAGTTCAACAAGCTCTCCATATCTCAAAAGTTCGTTGGGCTTTCCTGAAAAAATGTTCTTGCCGCTGACTATCAAGTATGTTTTATCGCTTATATCCAATGCTTTCTTTGCATTTTGTTCAACTAATACTATAC
>Ga0185307_1000934_pt1 | contig 17160 bp, 15 predicted proteins | sample LHCtaG_FD_128010 | JGI IMG/M metagenome (GOLD analysis project Ga0185307, IMG submission 128010) | Hot spring microbial communities from Little Hot Creek, USA to study Microbial Dark Matter (Phase II) - LHC4sed_matched (SPADES... | ecosystem: Environmental > Aquatic > Thermal springs > Hot... | reverse complement strand
CCCCTCAAACCATTCATTTTGCTAAAGGTGCAATTTGCATTGCAAACCCCTCATCGCGTCATGGAGAATCAGGCTTGTTTAACAGGGCTATGGCTTCTTCAACATTTAAGCCCTTATGGACTATGCCAACCAGCGCTTTCGTAATGGCTGCTGGATTTTCATGCTGGAAAACGTTTCTTCCAATGGAAACCCCTGCACAACCGGCTTTTACAGCGTTGTAAACCATTTCCAGTAAGCTTCTGGTTGAGTCAACCTTCGGGCCGCCAGCGATTATCACGGGAACAGGGCATCCTTCAACAACTTTTCTAAAGGATTCTGGGTCTCCCGTGTAGTTTGTCTTTATGACATCTGCACCGAGCTCCGCGCCGACTCTTGCTGCGTGAGCGACGAGCTGAGGGTCGTGCTCGTTTCCAACCTTCGTTCCCCTCGGATACATCATAGCGAGTAATGGAACACCCCATGCATCACATTCATCAGCGAGCTTACCCAACTCAGCCAACATTTCATGTTCCTGATCTGCGCCTAAATTTACATGAATCGAAACAGCATCGCACCCCAAACGAATAGCCTCTTCGACACCACAAACCTTCACCTTCCAATTCGCGTCAGGGCCTATCTTAGTGCTTGCGGAAACATGTATAATGAGCCCAAGTCTTTTTGTGTCAACGTTTTTCGCTACGCCCTTATGTAAAACAACAGCGTCCGCTCCACCGGCGACGAGTTTGTCGACAGTGCTTTGCATGTCCACAAGGCCTTGAATTGGTCCGCTTGTAACTCCGTGATCCATTGGAATTATCACCGTTTTGCCGTCATCGCCGAATATTCTCAGTAGCCTTCTACTTTTTCCAGTGGCCATTTCAACATGCCTCCATAATTTCTTCTAAAGCTTTTCTGATAACCATGAGAGCCTCCTCCACACGTGCCCTATCAACAAAGACATGAATTCCCGAAGCCACCGTGAACAACCCATAAATGTTTATGCCCTCCATACTTAGGGACTTAGCCAAACTGCCCAACACTCCCGGGGTTTCCTCAAGCCCCGCCTTTTTAATCTTGATCAAGGAAAGGTTTTTTCTCACGGCCATGGCTACAGCCTCGGGGTTATCGTGAACAACCGAGTGAAGAGGTTCAAGGATTTTGTCAAGCATGCTTTCCGGAACATACATTATTAAGGAGTCATAGTTGGCTGAAAACCCTAAAAGCTGAACCTCTGCGCTCTTTAATTTCTGAATAACTTGGTGCAGGATCTCAGGGGATTGGGAAAGCCCTTTTCCAACGATGGTTATGGAAGCTATTGCTTCTGGAAAGTCAACGCTGGCAACATTTCTCGTGAGAGAGCCTTTGATAACCGTTCCTTCCATGTCCAAGTCGCAATGGGTGTGATTTATAACTTTAACATCCATCCAGTCTTCTTTGTATCTCAACGCTTTTTTCTGCAGGAACTTTTGGGAGGAGCTCGCAAGCCCAATCAAGGAGCTAACGTCTATCTGGGGTATTTTTCTCGCCGATTTCACAAGTTTAGGGTCAGCCGTCATTATACCATCCACATCCGTAACAAGTATGACTTGTTTCGCCTTGAGGGCCCTTGCTAAAACAAAGGCTGTTATATCGCTTCCACCCCTTCCCATTGTTGTAATTTTTCCGTCTAACGTTTTGCCCACAAAACCAGGGACAACAACCACCAAACCCTCATCGAGCAGTGGCAAAACATGCTTGCAGATTCTTTCATCACATATTTCCAATATTGGATCAGCGTTCATTGAAACGTCGCTGGTGATTATCGGCCAATCCGGATCAGCTGGGTCAAAGTATCGGCACCTTACACCGCTCGCTTTCAAAGCTGCCGAGAATATTCTTGCGCTTGTTCTTTCACCCATGGCTAAGACATCGTCAACATCTACGCTGCATACTATTTTATCGCAGTTCACAGCTTCTTCTACGGCTTTCAGTAGAAAATCCGTCGTTTTGCCCATGGCAGAAACAACCACTGCAATCCTTGACCCCTTACCCAACTCTTTTACCACGGCTTTAACGGCGTTAGATATCTTTTCACCATTCGCTAAGCTGCTTCCTCCGAACTTCACAACCAGAATGGAGCCGCAAACATTGTTTTGGTTCTCCACAATCCTCCCCCCCAAAAAAAGGAGAAACCGCGCCTCGGTGGGTTTCGGTTTCTCCCTAATAGCTAAAGCTAAATAGGTACCAATAGCCACTAAAAGTAAATCCGAATGATTTTTGCGTGGCTATCGGTATGTCCATCGAATCGAACAATAACAACACCCATCATATTTATACTTTTTGGTATTAAGTTCTATTTGGAAAACTAAACGGGTGCTCCGGGCGTTTAACGATCTGTTTGGCTTTTGAACATTTCAATCATGTCGTTTAGCATTTTGCTTGCAGTTTCAATGGGGCCTGCTCCATGTCCCATGATGATGATTTCTTTCGCCAGATCCGTTTTGAGTTCTACAGCGTTTAGTGTGTTGTCGACGCATATTTTGTCGTTGAATGGTACAAGCATTGGTTCTACAAGCAGTCTTTTTTCATCCGCTAGTCCAACGAGCTTAATGGCGCATCCCTTTTTACGGGCTTCCCTTAAGTCTTCAATCGTTATTTTCTCTACGCCCTCAACTTTCTGCAAGTCTCTGTATGTTACCCTTCTTTCAAGCAGTGCATTTGCTAAAATCACCATTTTGCAAGCGGTGTCTGTCCCGTTAAGATCATATGTTGGGTCCGTTTCGCATATGCCCTTCTCCCTTGCCTCTCTTATGGCTTCTTCAAAGGAGCATCGGTTTTCGCTCATTTTTGTTAGTATGAAGTTGGTTGTTGCGTTTAGTACTCCTCGAATTGACATAATTCTATTTCCGGAAAGACAACGTTTGGCTAGGCTTATTACAGGTGTAGCCCCACCTACAGTGGCGTCAAATTTTAATTGAACATCATGTTTTTTCGATTCTTCCCAAAGTTTGTAAAAGGCGACGGCTAATGGTCCCTTGTTGGCTGTTATCACATGTCTGCCAGTCCGCATGGCTTTCAACATAAAGGATAAGCCTGGTTCACCGTCCACGATGTTGGTTGGAGTGGCTTCCACTAGAATTTCCGCATCCACTTTGTCCAGAACCTCTAAGCCAGTTACACCTAACTTGCCGTATTCCGGGTAGAACGCTACAGTCTTCTTTGACTCCTTAATATGCAATGCTTTCTCGAGGTCAAGCCCCTTCGGGTTTATGGCCGCCCCCCTACTATCAACAATTGCCACGACCCTCGGAGATACGCCGAATTTTTCCACTAAGAGATTATGCTTCATGTTCAATACTTTGGCGAACCCGCGGCCAACGTTCCCAAAACCGATTATTATGATCCTTGGCTTCATGACTTCACCACTTTCTCCAATGCTTCTAGGCTAGGCTCTATCTCGATAATTCCATCGCAAGACCTCACGGCAGCCTCAGGATCCTTTAAGCCATGGCCTGTGGCAACACAAACAATAGTCTCGTCCACGTCAACTTCGCCATTTTCAACAAGCTTTTTAAGTCCGGCTATGCTGGCTGCACTGGCAGGTTCGATGAAAATTCCCTCTTTTCTAGCTAGAAGCTTCTGCGCTTTAATAATTTCATCATCTGCAACTATTAGGGCCGTACCGCTGGACTCTCTTAAAGTGTTTAACGCCCTCTTCCAGTTAACAGGGTTTCCAATGCGGATTGCTGTTGCCACAGTCTCCGGATATTTAACGGGCTCTATTGTGGCACTGTTGGCTGCAAAAGCTTTCGCTATTGGACTGGCTCCAGCCGCTTGTACACCCACCATTTTAGGTAATTTTTCAATAAGCCCTAAAGCCTTTAACTCCTTAAAGCCCTTCCAGTAGGCGGTTATGTTCCCAGCGTTTCCAACAGGCAAAACTACTCTGTCAGGGACTTGCCACTCAAGCTGGTCGCATACCTCGAAGGCCGCTGTTTTTTGTCCTTCAATCCTAAATGGGTTTATCGAGTTCAGCAAGTACAAGCCGATCTGTTTGCTTGCTCCCACTGCCATTTGAAGGGCAACATCGAAATTACCCTTTACCCCCACCACAATTGCTCCATACATCATTGCCTGTGCAAGCTTTCCAAGGGCTATTTTTCCAGCCGGAATTAACACAATGCATGGCAGTCCAGCTTTGGCTGCATATGCCGCTAAAGAGGCGGAAGTGTTTCCTGTAGAGGCGCAAACAACAGCCTTTACGCCAAGCTCCAAAGCTTTTGAAACGCCAACAGTCATCCCCCTATCCTTAAAAGAACCAGTTGGGTTTGCGCCCTCGTTTTTGACATATAGGTTTTTGATCCCAAGCACTTTGCCGAGCCTCTCGCATCTATATAGCGGCGTACCTCCCTCGTTCAAGGTGACAATTTTTGTTTCGTCAAAAATCGGCAAAAACTCCTTGTACTTCCACACGGAGATTGGCCTTAGCCTCCATTCTCTCGTTTCAATTTTTTTCTTCAACGCTCTCTCGTCAACTCGCACTTCAAGTAAATCGCCGCACCTCTTGCAATTGTATATTATCTCGTTGACGGGGTATTCCACGCCACACCCAATACACTTCATGGAAATCATTTCTCCTCCCTCCGGACAATTCTTGCACCAGGTCCAGGCTTAGCGATCACTACTTCACAATGGATCCCATTAACTTCGAAACCTTCTTTCATAGCCTCTGCCACCCTATTTTCCATACTTTTTGAAGAATCGACCAGAGCTAAGACGGATGGGCCTGCTCCGCTTATTGCAACGCCTATAGCTCCGGCTTCAAGGGCTCTCTTTTTCACGTCAAAGAATCCTGGAATTAAGCTAGCCCTATATGGTTCCGCGATTAAGTCGTTCATTCCCATCCCAATCAAGGTCAAGTTGTTTGTTAAAACGCCAGCGACAAATGCGGCTGCTCTCGCAACATTGTGCACTGCATCGGAAAGCTTGATGTGTTTGGGGAGAACTGAGCGGGCTTTACGTGTCTCCAATATTATTTCCGGAGTGGCTATCACGAACTTGGCGTTGTCAGGCATGGAAAACCGTACAACTTCGAAAGGTTCGTGGGAAATTATTGCTGTAAAGAACCCCATGATGGACGCGGATACATTGTCGGCATGTGGAACACCGGCTGCTGCTATTTCGCCTAACGCTGCAATTCTTATGAGCTCCTTGCTAGTGAGGCCGAGCTCTAAAGCTTCGTTTATGGCTAAGGCTGAAGCCGCCGCGCTTGCTGCACTGCTGCCTAAACCGCTTCCAGCCCTTATACCCTTTTCAATGTTTATAATTAGTCCGCAATTTTTTCTAGATGCCTTCAGAAGAGCCTCTGCCACTATTCCAGCAGTGTTTTCCTCAGGCTTTGTTGGGATAAACTCTGAACCCTTTCCACTTACAAACAACTGAACCTTTTTGTCCACTTTTACTACATCGACGGAAACCTTGTCAAACAACGCATCTAATGCGACTCCAAAAACATCGAATCCGGCACCCAAGTTCGCTGATGTCGCTGGAGCTATAGCCTCTACATGGCTGAAAGCTGGCGAATCTTTAACCTTTTTACTTTCGTAATCAACAGCGGAGAACTGAAGCTTGAAAGCAGTCCTCATTTTCTATTTCACCCCAAAAGACCAGACGAAAGCGGAGCCCGAAACAGAAGAGAAGTATTCGCGCCTTCGTCCGGTCCCCTAGCTAGATCCGGTTCCGGTAGTAGTACCGGTCGATATGACACGTGTTAGGGGACCAGACGCGTTCAAAGCTGAACCACAGCCAAACTTTTCTCAAAAACTTTCGTATATAAGCTTTACGGATTGCGACTTAGGCTTGCGAAAAACTTGATGGAAAAAGAATTTTAATCTGTTTGGGATTTCTACTTTGGGATTTCTCTCTTTAAGAGCAGTTTGTTTATGCCGTTTATCATGGCTTCTACGCTTGCCTTAACTATGTCTTCGCTTGCACTGCCCGCCGAAACAATGTTGCCTTGATCGTCTTCAACCTTTATGATGACTTCGGCGAGGGCGTCTGAACCACCAGTTATTGCTTCAAGCCTATACTCTTTTAGCTTAACCCCCACCAGCTTATCCACAATTTTCTGTATGGCCTTTATTGCCGAATCCACTGGGCCGACGCCTGTTTCGGTTGCGATGTATTCTTTGTCGTTTATTGCCAGTTTGACTGAAGACATTGGTGTTGTCTCGCTTCCAGTTACAACCGTGAACCCCAAAAGTTTAACGATGTTTTTCTCAGGGATTCCCGTTATGGCCCTTGCTATGGCAATAAGATCTGTATCCGTTACTGGTTTACCTTTATCCCCTAAAGCTTTTACACGCTTGAAAATTTCGTTCAGCTGGTCGTCAGTGACATATATCCCAACGGCTTCAAGTTCAGCTTTTAACCCCTGCCTCCCCGCATGTTTGCCCGCAACTATTTTTCTTTTCCGTCCAACCATTTCAGGCGTAAGGGGTTCAAATGTTTCTGGTCTAGCCACAACTCCTTTAGTGTGTATTCCAGATTCGTGGGCGAAGGCATTTTCGCCAACAATCGCCTTGTTTGGTTGAAGCGGAATACCCGTCAATCGTGAAACAAGCCTTGATGTATCATACAGCAGCTTTGTGTTTATCCCAGTTTTCTTTTTGTATACTACATGAAGAGCCATCACAACCTCTTCCAGGGCTGCGTTGCCAGCCCTTTCGCCTAAGCCGTTCACCGTCACGTGGACTTGTGTTGCTCCGCCCTCAACTCCCGCTAGAGAGTTTGCAACGGCCATTCCGAAATCGTTGTGGCAATGCACGCTTATCGGAACTTTTACGACTTTTTTCAATTCGCTTATGAGCCTTCTCATGGAGCATGGACTTGCAACCCCCACAGTGTCTGGTATGTTTATCCTATCCACTTTGCTCTCTTGGGCCACCAAGCATACTTTCTTGAGGAAGTTCGAATCTGTTCTGGTTGCGTCCATTGGTGAAAACTCGCAGATAAAGCCTTGAGCCTTAATGTACTGGATAATTTCTTCGGTTTCCTTTAGTACTTTTTCCCTTGTCCCGTTTAAGACGTATTTTATTTGTACGTCTGATGTTGGAATGAACGTATGAATTGAGTCAACTCCGCATGCCATTGCCGCGTCCACATCGCTTTTTGCTGCCCTTGCAAGGGCGCATACTTCCGCCTTTAAGCCCACCTCAGCTATTCTTTTGACTGCTTGGAATTCGCCTTCAGAAGCCGACGGAAAGCCCGCTTCAATTACGTCTACTCCAAGCTTGTCCAGTTGTAGGGCTATTTCCAATTTTTCGTCGGGTGTTAGGGAGACCCCGGGAGTCTGCTCCCCATCCCGCAGAGTTGTATCAAAAATTCTAATGTACTTCATGCTAATTAAGCCCACCTAGCGTTTTAATTTCTCTGGCAATAGCCTCGCCCATTTCTATGGTAGCTAGCAAACCGCCTAAGTCTGGAACCGTTAGGGCTTTTCTTATGGCTTCTGCAACGCCTAGGTCGATTGCCTTGGCAGCTTCCATGCACTTTTTATCGCCGTATTTTTGACCCAGCCATTCAACCATCATTTTAGCTGCCAGAATCATTGAGCATGGGTTGGCATTGTGTTTTCCCACCCGTGTTGGCGCTGATCCATGTATTGGTTCAAAGATTGCGTGGTCGTCGCCAATGTTTCCACTCGGAACCATTCCCAAACCTCCTACAAGTTGGGCAGCTTCGTCGGACAGTATATCTCCAAACATGTTCGTTGTCACAATCACATCGTAGTTTTGCGGCTCCTTGATCAGCCTCATGGCTGCAGCATCAACGTACTGTTCGTTAAACGAGATGCGAGGGTACTCCCTAGCTACTTTACGGCAAACCTCTGCGAAAAGCCCGCACGTTTTCCTCATGACATTAGCCTTGTGGACAGCTGTCACCGTACGCCCCTTGTCTCGAATTTCAGCAAGAGTGAAGGCTTTTCGAGCTATTCGCTCGCATCCTCTTCGTGATATAACCCTCAAAGCCACAGCCACTTCGTCATCAAGCATAAATTCAATCCCCCTGTAGACGTCTTCAGTGTTTTCTCTAACGATGACCAAGTCAATATCATCCCTCATGCAAGGCGCACCAGCATACGATTTAACAGGCCGAATGTTAGCGTACAAGTCCAGCATAATTCGAAGCTTGACAATAACGTCTGCGGCTGTTTCTCCAACAGGGCCTTTTAAGCAAACATGCGCTTTCTTTATTGCTTCAACAGTTTCCTCTGGAAGGGCGACTCCACGCTTTTGGAGGCAGGAGTCTCCAGCTTCGAGAAAAACGTATTCAAAGTTCAAGTTGAACTTTTCTTCAACGGCCTCAAGAACCTTTAACGTCGCTTCAGTTAGCTCCGGACCTACGCCATCGCCTGGTATCAAGGCAACCCTATAGCTTGCCATGTTCTTTAAGCCTCTTTTTTAAATGTTCTACTAAGCCGCCAGCACTTATGATTTCTAAAATGAAACTGGGAAGTTTTAATGCTTGCAATCTTAAATTCTTTGTTAGGTTCAATATCTCCCCCTCAGCAAGGTTCACAAAAAGCTCATCTCCATCACTTGTTTTTTCGAGAATTGATGGGCATTCAACCACCGGAAGCCCAATGTTTATGGCGTTTCTGTAAAATATGCGGGCGAATGATCTTGCAATAATGCATCTTACCCCAGCATGCTTTAGGGCGATGGGAGCATGTTCACGGCTTGAACCGCACCCGAAATTTTTGCCTGCAACTATTATGATGCCTTCCCGTGCCTTCTCGTAGAATTTGGGGTCTAATCCTTCCATGGCATGTCTTGCCAGTTCATCCGGGTCCAAAGTGGTCAAATATTTGCTTGGAATTATTACATCAGTGTTAATATTGTCACCAAAGGCTATGGCCTTACCCTTAATTTCCAATTTCCTTACAGCCTCCTTGGATCCGTAATTTCGCCTTTCAAGGCGGAAGCTGCAACCGTTGCTGGGGAAGCCAAATAAATCTTGGCTTTCGGGCTTCCCATCCTTCCAGCAAAATTCCTATTCGAAGAGCTTATGCATGTTTCACCTTCTGCAAGCAGTCCCATGTGGCCGCCGAAGCATGCACCGCAAGTGGGATTGCATATACACGCGCCAGCCTTAGCAAGCGTTTCCAGTACCCCCTCTCTTAAAGCCTGCAAGTAGACTTCGTGGGAAGCTGGTGTGACAATAAACCGCACACCATTCTTGACTTTCCTGCCCTTAACAATCTCGGCAGCCATCCTCAAGTCTTCGATTCTACCGTTGGTGCACGACCCAACAAAAGCCTGATCAACCGGGGTGCCCTCAACTTCTGAAACCGGTTTAACATCGTCAACAGAGCCTGGACAAGCCACTTGCGGCTCCAGAAAGCTTACATCTAAGTCTATAACCCTCTCATATTTGGCGTCTATATCGCTTTTGAGCGGCTCAATAGGCTTTTCTGCCCTACTTTTGACATATGCCATCACTTTTTCGTCTGGGTTGATTATTCCGGTTTTTGCTCCAGCCTCTACAGCCATGTTGCACATGGTTAACCTTTCACTTATGTTCATGTTTTTGATAACGGGTCCATCAAATTCTATAACCTTGTAATTAGCCCCGTCAGCCCCTAGTTGGCCAATGATGCTTAGTATCAGGTCCTTTGCGCCGACAAATTTTTGGAATTCTCCAGAAACATTGATCTTTATTGTTTCTGGAATTTTAAGCCATATTTTGCCCGTGGCGAAAACAGCAGCCATCTCCGTCGAACCTATCCCTGTTCCGAAAGCTCCAAGAGCGCCATAGGTACATGTGTGGGAGTCAGCCCCCACAATTAATTCGCCTGGCCTAACGTGGCCTTTCTCCACCATTACTTGGTGGCAAACACCGCCGAACCCCACGTCATAGAAATGTGGAATGTTTTGTTCATTTGCGAACTTCCTCATAATTCTATGGAGTTCCGCTGACTTGGTAGAGTCTGCTGGAACTTGATGGTCCAAAACCATAACTATCCTATTGTCATCCCAAACCTTTTTCACGCCTATTTTGTGGAATGTTTCAATTGCCAATGGACCAGTTATGTCATTAACCATAACCATGTCCACGTTTGCTTCCACTATTTCTCCTGGCGAAACCTCCTTTCGGCCCGAGGCTCTTGCTAGAATCTTTTCAGAGATATTCATTTACTCCCCTGTCAACGACTATGACTATTTTTCTAGTCCAGCCATTTTCCTTATGAACTTGCCAACCCTTTCCAGTTCATGGTTTTCAATGTCTTTCATCAACTGTTTCAGTCTTTTTTCGCCACTTCTGTGTTCTTCTATCCAGTCTTTGGCGAAAGCGCCGCTTTTAACGTTTTCAACAACCTTTCGCATGTTTTCTTTAACATGGCTGTCTATAACCTTTGAACCAACTGTTAAACCGCCATACTTCGCTGTGTCAGAAACCGCCTGCAGCATCCCGGTTATTCCCCTTCTGTATATTAAATCCATTATCAGTTTGGCTTCATTGCAAGCCTCGAAGTAGGCTAATTCTGGCGGGTATCCGCTCTCCACAAGCACTTCAAACCCATTTTTTATAAGCTCGATTAGTCCGCCTACAAGAACTGTTTGTTCGCCTATTAAGTCGCTTTCAGTCTCATCTTTAAACGTTGTCTCTATAACCCCTGCCCTAGTACACCCAACTCCCTTCGCAATCGCCAAGGCTGTCTCCTTAGCTTTTCCGCTGAAATCTTGGTGAACAGCTATAAGTGCGGGTACGCCGAAGCCTTCAAGGAAGGTTTCTCGGACCCTCGCACCCGGGCTTTTAGGTGCAACCATGATCACATCTATGTTTTTCGGCGGAATTATCTGTTTAAAGTGGATATTGAAGCCGTGTGCAAAGTCTAAAGTTTTTCCTTCAGTCAAGTTGGGGGCTATGGCCTCCGCGTAAACCTCTGGCTGGTTCATGTCAGGTATCAAGAAAAGCACTATGTCGCCTCTTTTCGTCGCCTCTGGTATTGGGTAGACTTCAAATCCGTCTTCACGGGCTTTGCCCCACGATTTACCGCCTTGCCTAAGGCCAACTATTACTTTTAGGCCTGAATCCCTCAAGTTTTTTGCCTGGGCTTCTCCCTGGCTTCCATACCCTATTACGGCTATGGTTTTGTCCTTTATCGGATCCAAACTAGCATCTCGTTCAAAATACACCTTCACCATTTCCTTCACACCTCCTTACTATTTATGACTCTCCTCTTTGCAAAGCTGTAATCCCGGTTCTGGCAATTTCTTTAATCCCATAAGGCTTTACAACATTTACAAAGGCATCTACCTTATCTGGATCCCCTGTGATTTCAACAGTTAACGATTTACGTGAAACGTCCACAACCCGTCCCTTAAAAATCTCAGCATAGTTAACTATGTCCGTTTTCGCCCTATAGTCTGGAGCTGTCACCTTAACTAAGGCTAGTTCACGAATAACGGTGTTTTTCGGATCCAATATGCTCACCTTAGCAACCTCAACAAGCTTCCTTAACTGCTTAACAACCTGCTCAACAAGTTTTTCGTCTCCACCGACCGTGATGGTTATTCTTGCAATCTCCTTCTTTTCGGTGGGACCAACAGATATGCTTTGAATATTGAAGCCCCTCCTTCTAAACAGGTTTGAAACTCTGAAAAGCACACCAGGCCTATGCTCAACAATCGCTGAAACGATATACTCTTGTGCAGTATTATTTGACTCCATAATTTTTACTCCCATATCATCCATTTCAAACCTTTACCTGGCGGAACCATGGGGAGAACGTTCTCTTCAGGAGATATGGGTACATCGATAACTGTTGTAACTTCGCTTCTAACGGCTTTTTTGAACGCTGAAGAAAATTCTTCCAAAGTTTGTACACGGAAGCCTTGAGCCCCATAAGCTTCGGCCAACTTTACGAAGTCGGGCACTCTGCCTAAATTAACCGCAAAATACCGCCTATTATAGAAAATTCTCTGCCATTGGGCTACCATTCCAAGAACCGAATTGTTTAACACCACAACGGTTACTGGAATGTTTTCCTCAACGGATGTGGCAAGGTCTTGTTCAGTCATTATGAAGCTTCCATCACCAGCTATATCCACTACAGGAACTTCTGGATGCGCTACTTTTGCGCCTAAGGATGCGGGGAAACCGAAACCCATGGTTCCAAGCCCTCCAGAAGAGATGAACGTTCTCGGTTTGTAGACCTTCAAGTAGATGGCAGCCCACATTTGGTTTTGACCCACCTCAGTCGTTATAATTGCATCTTCGGGGAGGAGCTGGCGAATTTCAACCATAAGCCTTGGCGGTTTTAGTTCACTTTCACAGTTTGCTTTCCCCTCCAGCTGCTCTTTAAACTCCTTAATTTTCGCCATCAACGTGGTCCGCTCTTTTTTAGCGGTTTTCGCCTGAAGCAGCTTGTAAATTTCCTGCAAAGCCTTTTTTGCGTCGGCTACTATTGGCACGTCTGCTTCAACGTTTTTGCCAATCTCTGCGGCGTCAATATCTATATGTATTATCTTTGCATCTGGGCAGAATTCGTCCATCTTGCCGGTGGTTCTATCTGAGAACCTCATGCCCACGGCGAGCACAACGTCTGCTTCTTGAATCAAATTGTTTGACGCCACCGTGCCATGCATCCCCAAAAGGCCTGTCGCCAACGGATGGTTTTCTGGGATGGCTCCCTTGCCCATTAAAGTCGTCGCAACTGGAGCCATTAGAAGCTCGGCAACCGCTAAAAGCTCTTCCGAAGCATTCGAAGCAATGACGCCTCCTCCAGCAATAATCATCGGTCTTTCAGCAGCCGCCAGCAGTTCAACAGCTCTTTTAACTTGAAGCGGATGTGGAGAATGGTTTGGCTGACGAAAAGCATCCTCAGGGTCCCTGTCAGCCTCCACATCCGCCAATTCGCTTTGTACATCTTTTGGTATGTCCACTAAAACAGGTCCAGGTCTGCCGGACGAGGCAATTTGGAAGGCTTTCTCAATTATCAAGGGTATGTCTGATGCCCGCTCCACTTGAAAATTGTGTTTGGTTATGGGGCATGTTATTCCGATGATGTCCGCTTCTTGAAATGCATCCCGACCTATGAGTCTCCTCGGAACTTGTCCTGTTAACGCAACAATGGGCGATGAATCCATGTAGGCCGTAGCTATTCCTGTAACTAGATTTGTCGCACCAGGTCCCGAAGTAGCCATGCAGACGCCGACCTTTCCGCTGGCTCGGGCGTATCCATCTGCCGCATGCGCAGCGCATTGCTCGTGCCGTGTTAGAATAGTCCTTATATTGGAGTTTGCAAGGGCTTCGCAGATATCAAGCACAGCTCCTCCAGGTATGCCGAAAATCACCTTCACTCCCCGTTTCTCTAAAGCTTCCACTAAAGCCCTTGCACCACTCATGACAGCCATGAACAACCCTCCAAAATAGCAGATGGGCTGACTGGATCCATCTCTAAAGAAGCGTTAAGACATATTTTTATGCAATTGTAAAAGTAGCAGTTTAATTGATCCTCAACGTGCTTCGCGAATAAAATTGCTCCTCCAGAGAACGCTATCCCCCATTACTACCTCCATCCTCTTGTCAAGGCCCCTCAGGCCTGGTTTCATACCACAATGAAAGCTCAAACCTCTCTTCGCTTTCCATGAAATCCTTTATTTTCGAGTCATTATCCTTAATGGATCTTTTTTGCCTTGTCATCGTTACCATGAATGTGGAAATGATGCATGGCTTTAAATAAAGCTTTTGAGCAATAATTCTTGCCCAAGAATTCATATTCTCCCTTCAAAATCTGCAGCGCTATCTCTCCTTTTTCCGTTAATTTGATGGGAACACCCTTAGCATCTTTGTTTCCAGCGATGACCATTCCAGAATCCCTTAACCTGCTCAGGTTCCATCTAACTGTCGATTTAGGTACTTGCAGCTCAACAGATAATTTATTCACAAGTTGATAAAATAATAGGCCGCTGTTCTCTTTCACTTTCACCAGATACTTTAACTGTTTCATGCTCAAGGGTTTTCTGATCATCAAATCTATAAGTTCCAGCAGAATTCTGCAAATGGTTTGGCAGTTTGCTTGACATTTCTCAATGCCATGCGCTACTTCTCTTTTGTCACTTGATTTCGTAATTCCCCGTTTGGAGGGCTTTATTCCTCCGCATTTAACTCACCTCACGTTTTATATGTCATCATGTCGGAATCTTATACTGAAAGGATAGGTTGTTGGCATTCTCTCTTGATAAGATATTGTTTATTCCGTTCAGCATGGCCTCAACACTTGCCATGACAATGTCTTCATGCGCTCCCCACGCCGTCGCCGTCACGTCGCCTTTGCTTAAATGAACCACAACTTCCACTATGGCATCGGTTCCCCCAGAAATTGATTTTACGTGATATTCGTCGAGTTTTATTGGTTCTATTGTTTGTACAGCCTTTCTTATAGCGTTTATCGCCGCATCTACCGGTCCAACCCCTGTCGCTGCAGCTACAATAGCTTTGTTCCTAACCTTAAGTTTAAGGGAGGCTGTTGGAGTTACTTTGTTTCCGGTAACCACTGTTAATTCTTGAAGCTTAAGAGGTCTGTGGTGTGGTAGATTTATGATCGCTTCAGCAATCGACAACAAATCTGAATCAGTAACCTTTTTGCCCCTATCTCCTAACATTTTGACCTTTGCAAATATCTCTTTTAACTGCTCTTCGTTGGGGAATATGCCCATTTCATTCAAAACCGCTCTTATCCCCTTGGATCCTGCATGTTTGCCTACAACCAGTCGTCTCGTCCTTCCAACAAGGCTTGGCGGTATTGGCTCATACGTCATGGGATTATTCAATATGGCGTGAGTGTGTATACCTGATTCGTGGGCAAAAGCATTCTCTCCTACAATAGCCTTGTTGGGCTGCACTGGAACACCCGTTAACTTAGAGACAAGCAGCGATGTTTCATAAAACAAATTCATTTTTAAGGGCACTTTTACCCCATAAATCAATTCTAACGCGACTGCCACCTCCTCTAAAGCAGCGTTTCCAGCCCTCTCACCTATCCCGTTAACGGTTGTATGCACCTCTTCGGCACCAGCCCTCAGTGCAGCAATTGAATTCGCAACAGCCATTCCGAAATCGTCATGGCAGTGAACGCCAAAAGCCACGCCCTGGAAACTTTTCACCAAATCTGAATAGAAAGCATAGGCTTTTTCCGGAGTAAACACGCCCACAGTGTCGCACGGAGTCACAATATCTGCACCAGCGTCCACGCCTACCGCTATCAACTTCTTCAAGAACTGTTCTTCGCTTCTTGTTGCGTCCTCAGCTCCAAACTCTACTTTAAGGCCATGATCCTTGGCGTACTGAATGCACTCCTCTGCAAGTTTCAGAATATCTTCATGTTTTTTTCCAAGTTTATGTTTAATGTGAATTTCAGAGGATGGAATTACCAAGAAAACAGCGTCCGCCTCGCTGCCCACTACAGCATCAATGTCTTTTTTGTTGGCCCTTGCAAAACTGAATATTTCTGCCTTCAACCCTTCCTTCGCAATTAACTTTACTGCTTCAAACTCTCCTTCCGTGGCCGCTGCGAAACCAGCCTCTATAGCGTCTACTCCAAGCTCGTCGAGTTTCCTAGCTATTTCCAGCTTATCTTTTGGTGCTAAGGAAACTCCAGGGGTTTGTTCCCCATCCCTCAATGTAGTGTCAAAAAATCGGATTTTCTCTGGAAAGCTATCCGAGGATAAAGCTATACCTCATTTCAAACCCGTCCAACGTAAAATAGCATATGTTATATTAAAGCTTTTCTATCTTAGAATCAACAAGGTCGTAGCATGCACTAGGAGCAAGGTGAAAAATGAGGAGCGACACCATGAAAAAGGGGTTAACACGCTCTCCCCAGAGAGCCATACTAAAATGTTTAGGGTTAACGGATAGCGATTTTGAGAAGCCGTTTATAGCCATAGTCAACAGCCACTCAGAGATCGTTCCCGGCCACATGCACCTTCGCCAACTGGCTGAACATGTTAAACAAGGCGTTCGGTCAGCTGGAGGTGTCCCCTTTGAATTTAATACAATAGCAGTCTGTGATGGGCTGACTATGGGGCATACGGGGATGCACTATTCTCTTCCGTCACGTGAATTAATCGCCGACTCCGTAGAGGTGGTGGTTCAAGCAAACCAGTTTGACGGAATGGTTTTGATAACAAACTGCGACAAAATAACCCCGGGCATGCTTATGGCCGCGGCGAGACTGAATATTCCCTCAATAGTTGTAACAGGGGGACCTATGCTTTCAGGTAGACTTAAAGAGAGAATAGTAGATGTAACAACAATCTTTGAAGCTATAGGGGAGGTTAAGGCTGGAAAGCTCAGCTTGGACGAGCTGAAAATGATTGAGGATAAAGCCTTCCCAGGGTGCGGTTCATGTAACGGCATGTACACGGCCAACACCATGGCGTGCATCACCGAAGCATTAGGAATGTCACTTCCGGGATGTGCAACAGCTCTTGCAGTTTCTTCGGCTAAATTGAGGATTGCCAAGGAAAGCGGGGAGAAAATTGTTGAACTAGTTCGCAAAAACATTAAGCCAAGAGAAATAATGACAAAAGAGGCTTTTGAAAACGCGGTCATAGTGGATTTAGCCCTAGGCGGGTCAACAAACACAGTGCTACATTTAAAGGCCATAGCCAAAGAGGCTGAAATAGACCTTCCCTTGAGCGTATTTGACAATTATGGTAGGAAGGTTCCACATCTATGTGACATGAGACCAGCAGGTCCCCATGACCTTCAGGAATTAGACGAGGCTGGTGGAATTCCAGCTTTGATGAAGGAGTTAAAGCAGTTTCTTTATCTAGACGTGTTAACGGTTACTGGAAAAACTGTTTGGGAAAACATTAAAGATGCAACAGTCTATAACCGTGAGGTAATTAGACCGCTTCACAACCCGATTCACAGCGAGGGCGGACTCGCAATATTATATGGAAACTTAGCTCCAAAGGGAGCCGTTGTAAAGTTGAGCGCTGTTCCACGCAAAATGCTCCGCCACGCTGGCCCAGCTAAAGTTTACGATTCGGAAGAGGAGGCTGTAAAAGCCATTTTAGACGGTAAAATAGTTGAAGGCGACGTTGTCGTGATCAGATATGAAGGCCCAAAAGGAGGGCCTGGAATGAGGGAAATGCTTTCACCTACGGCGACTATAGCCGGCATGGG
>Ga0185307_1000933_pt1 | contig 17167 bp, 17 predicted proteins | sample LHCtaG_FD_128010 | JGI IMG/M metagenome (GOLD analysis project Ga0185307, IMG submission 128010) | Hot spring microbial communities from Little Hot Creek, USA to study Microbial Dark Matter (Phase II) - LHC4sed_matched (SPADES... | ecosystem: Environmental > Aquatic > Thermal springs > Hot... | reverse complement strand
CCTGGCCTAGAGCCATTGAGCAGCTCGGCGGTTGCGGTTACCGCTCTCTCTAGATCCACAAGTGAAAGATTGGCGAGCAAATAGCCAAAACCGAGCGTGGCGTCGACCCGGAGCTCGTAGGCGAGCGCTTCCCCCTTGTATGTTCTCACCACCCACTCCTTCCCCCTGCAGTTAGCTAGAGAAGGGAGTCCAAGCGCGCTCGCAGCGCACACCGAAGAAGTTCGAACCTCGAAGAAGAGGATTTTCGTCCCACCCGACAGACCTAGCAGCTTGTCCAGGCTCTCGGATAGAGCGAGAGCCTTAGCCTTATCGAAGATAAGGGGGAAGGGTTGTTGGGTCGGTCTGAATGCTAAAATGACCGCTATCGACGCGAGTGCAGCAACGTAGAGCGCGCGGTGCACAGCCTTCACGTGTCTGCCTATGCCAGCTTGAAAAGCTTTTTTTACACGAAAGCTTATTTTGCTCCGCTCTACGCGCTCCCGATGTCGCACGAAGCTGTGGAAGGCGTGCTGGAGGGGTCCCGCGTGGAAGTGAAGAACGGGGAAGAGCTGGCTGAAAGGGGGTTTGGAGTGCAAGCTGGTGAAAGCCTTTGGTTGACACTAGTCGAAGCGGCTTACCTTGTTGATGAAGGCGAACTGCGCGTCGTTGAAGCGCGAGAGAAGCGGAAAATGGGATTTGAAGACCTTGTAAAGTATGCGTCATCCGTGGACAACAGTTTCTGGCAAAAGCTCGTTGTTTACACGGATCTACGAGACAGGGGTTTAAGAGCACAACCGCTTGAAGGCACTTCCCTAGTACTGGCGGAAAGGAAGGTTAAGGAAGGGGAGAGAAGGTATATGGTGCTCTGCCTTGAAGAGGGCGTGAGGATCGGTTTCAGGGAGCTTGAAGGCTACATAAGGCGTGCCTTGGAATCTAGGAGAGAGCTCGTACTCGCGATCGTCGACAAAGATGGCAACATCTCCTACTACAAAGTTGAGAAGAGCCTAGGGTGAATACTTTGGGAGTCTTCGTATCCCGGTACGCCGTCAGCAAGAGCGAGCGTAGGAGGCTCGTCGAGCGCTTGAGAGCCAGCCTACCTCCCGCGGCCGAGTTAATCGAAAAAGCCGATTTAGTCGAAGTAGCGCGTTTAAGGGGCTTTGAAAGCGAGCTAGTACTCGTCAACGGGGTAGCAGCGTTAGTGTTGGAGGGGGAGCTCGCCTTTCCGACGCTCCTGGCAGCCCACAAGCTTGGGCTAGAGCTGCCGAGGGTTACTGTCGACATGGGCGCTGTCCCCCACATTTTAAACGGTGCTGACGTTATGGTTCCGGGCATAGTCGCTTTCGGCGAGTTCCAGGCTGGAGACGTGGTTTACATTGATGACGTGGAGAAGCGGAGGGTTTTCGCAGTAGGGCAGGCTCTGATCAGCAGCAATGGGTTGAAGAGCTCTAAGCGCGGTAAGGCCGTCAGAACGCTCCACTACGCTGGGGACAAGCTGTGGAAGCTGCTGACAGGCGCGCGCTAGATCATCATGCTCAAGTAGAGCCTGCTACGACTGTCCAGCTTTTCGGGTTCTTCAACGATGTAAGCTCGGTTATAGATGTCGCGTATCAGCAGCCTGCCGTCGCGTAGCACACGGACGCACCTACCCCAGCTCTGGAAGGTGATCTCGCCTTTGTCTGTGACCACACGCCACTCGTACTTGCCCTCGACACTCCTAATGCGGAGCACTTTACGTACCTTCGGCATAAAGTACACTACTTTAAGCACGTTCTCGAGGAGCTCGCGGGATCGGGCGTCCAGCTCGCGGTAATCCCTCAGCATGCCTATCTCCTCTTTATCCTTGTAGAATATCACAATCTCCGGATAGGAAAAGGGGAAAGGCCTCCGAGGTCTCACCCCCTTGTACACGATGCTATCGACCTCCAAGGTCAGCTCGTCGAACCTAGCTTCGGTAACTCTCGCTCTAGATGCGTCCAGAACTTTAAGCGCGCTGTAGCTGAGCGGCATACTCGCTCACCCTGCTCTCGGCTTCCATCATACTCATTCTCGTCAACCCCTTCAACTGAGCTTCCCAGAGCCGTTTGTAGAGCCCGCCTCTCTTCAAAAGCTCCTCGTGCGTCCCCTCCTCGACGATGCGCCCGTTCTCCATGACGATGATTTTATCGGTGAAGCGGAGCGTGGAGAGCCTGTGGGCGATGATTATCGTCGTCCTCTCTCTCGTCAAGCGCTCCAACTCCTCTGTGACTTCATCTTCAGTTAACGCGTCGAGAGCGGCAGTAGGCTCATCCAGGATTAGGATCTTAGGATCTTTGAGCAACGCGGCAGCGAGCGCTACGCGCGCCCGTTCCCCTCCCGACAGCCTCGAGCCCTGCATTCCCACTTCAGTATCGTAGGCTTCAGGCAACTTCATGATGAACTCGTGCGCTTTGGCAGCCTTCGCGGCCGCGATTATTTCCTCGGGTTTAGCGTCCTCCTTGCCTAAGGCTATATTGTCTGCGATAGTGGCGTCTAGGAGGACTGGGTTCTGCAAGACAACAGCGACTTGCTTCTTTAGCGACGATAGCTTAATCTTCTTCACATCGATGCCGTCGTACCGTAGCTCGCCGACCTGAGGGTCGTAAAGATGGATCATCAGTTTAGCAAGCGTAGTCTTCCCCGACCCGCTCGGTCCCACGAAACCGACTCTCTCCCCCTGCTTGATCTTCAAGCTCACTCCCTTCAGCGCGTAGTGGATACCATCGTAAGTGAACCAGACGTTTACGCATTCGATAGCTCCTTTCAGGTCCAGCTCGACCGCGTCGGGTGCATCTTTGACGTCGGGCTCGATGTCTAGTATCTCAAAGAGCCGGCTCGCAGCAACTACGAGCAACTGAAGATTCCTCATGTTATCGATGAGCCCGAAGACGGGGGAATAGAACATCCACATGTAGCTCGTGAACGCCATGATTGTACCGAGGCTCATCTTGCCTTTCAGCACCTCGTTGCCGCCAAACCACCAGACGAGGAGGCTGCTCGCTGTAAAAGCCAAACCGACTGCCGGCCATATCTGCTGCTCGAACTTGAAGACGTCCATCTGGGCTCTCTCGAACTCACTCTGGCTTTCCTCGAACTTCCTCTCGAACTCCGGCTCCTTGCCGAAGCTTTTCACCAAGATCGCCGCGTTTATCGTGTCCGAGATGACGGAGACTATCCTGGACCACTTGCGCCAGAGCCTATGGTAGTACCTACTGGCGGTCTTCCGGTAGATGACGTTGCCTGTGACGCTAACTGGGATCGGCATTAGTACGATGAGCGTCAGCCAGGCGTCCATCGTTACTAGCGTCACGCCAACAAATACTATCATGGCCGCGTTGATGAAGAGCGGGATGAACGCTTGCGTGAGAAACCACTGGACCCTGTTCGTGTCATCGATGATCCTCGACCACAGGCCGCCGCTGCCGAACATATCGTAATGTGTTAGGGAGAGCTCGTGCAACTTGCGGTAAACCCTGCTCCTCAGCGTGTTCGTCACCGCAACGTTGAGCTTGGTATTGAGGTAAGCGTTAGCCGCGTTGAGAGCCGTGTTCGCGAGGTTGACCGCGAGAAGAGCACCGATGACGTAGGGCAGGTAGCCGGCCTTAGCCTTCATCAAAACCTCGTCCACAAGGATCTTCATTAAGTAGGGCGGTACTAGACCAACGACCCGTATCGCAACTGCGACTGCTATGGTAGCTACGAGGAGAATGGATATAGGTTTGAGGAGCCCGAGCAGCTTCACCATAACAGCACGCGTACTCTTGCGCGCTTGGTTGTTCTTAGCCTTGTTCAGCAGCTGCTCCTTAAGTAGGTTGTAGGGTATCTTACCGATAACCAGGTTGTTGATTATCGTGACAAGCTTATCAAATGCTGCAAGCCTCCCCCTCGTGAAGACAGCGAGGCTGCGGGGACCCTCGTCCGTGTCGACAGAGAATACGCACGTGTTTATGTAGCCGCGTATCGAGGCGGCGGTAACCTTGGAGAGAGGGATTTCTTCAACGAGCTTCTCGTTAACCACCAGGATTCTATCGTTCGTGAGCACCACGTACTCCTCACCGTAATCCCCGCCTACAAGGTCGGTGAGAGCGATAGCGACTACCTCTTCATTAGCGTTCAAAACGCTCTTAATCCGCTCGGGAAGCTCTTGCGCTGAAGGGTAGAGCTTCAGCGAATCCTCATCGGAGTAGTGCGACATACCAGAGGGGTAGCGCTCCGGCGTCGTTTTAAAGATTTCCTTTAATATCGGAAAAGTTCTTCGAGATTTAACCTCTTTCCAGCCAGCAACGCTCGCTTTCTCGCGCTAAGGTTTATAATTGCCCGTCCCGCTCGAATATCGCGGCCGATGAAGAACCATTGCAGCGCTTAGCGGATGAAGAGAAGGTTTCCGGACAGACGGCCGCGCTCTAGCGCATCCGCACGCTAACGCGCTAGGGGGAAGCCCGCGTGCCGCGCAAGCTCCATAAACTTCGGCAGAAGCTCCCATCCGTGAGCTATGACTCCCAAGCTACCTCTAGAGCATTCCCGCTCTGTGAAGCGTTTGATGCCGTCCGGTTTCAGGCCTGGCAGCCGGAGAGCTACGGGCACGGGGTCGCCCGTGTGGGATTTCGCTTTAGGTGGTGTGGCGTGGTCTGCCGTGACGATCATGGCTAACTCGTCTAGGTTTACGCGCTTGAGGAGGGGTTCTAGGAAGTACTCGTCGATCTCTTCTATTGCCTTCGCCTTCCCCTTCAGCATGCCGTCGTGACCCGGCTCGTCCGGCCCCTTCAGGTGGACGTAGACGGTATCTACCCTGTTTAGCAAGCTGATCGTGGCTTCTAGCCGCTCGAAGTAGTCGCTCTTTTTATCGCCCGTAGGCTCGTTCACCTCTGCCACTTCCATGCCCAGCAGCTTGGCTATACCCCTTTCTACCGGCATCTCGACAACCGCGCCGAATTTAAGGCCGAACTTCGCCGTTATCGGTTCGGCCCTCGGGAGCGCACCACCCGAGTCTCTGAGCAAGATAGCGTTAGCCTTAGGCAGAGCGCGCGAGGCTCTCTCGGCGTTGACCGGGTGGCTCTTTAGAATCTCGATCGCTCTTCTCGTGAACGCGTTAACCAGCTCGGCAGTTCTTCTCGCCTCTTCAGTATCGACCAAAGGCTTGCATTCGGCAACGCGTTTGTCGAAGGCAGGACGTGCGACGGAGATTTTCCCCACCTTCGCGTACGCGGGATCTGTGTTATCTACCTCATCGGAAAGTCTGCAAGTGCGGCTACCGATCACAACTACCGCTCTATGACCAACTGTGGCTTTCACGCGTGCGTAACCACCGTGTATTCCCAACTCCATCCGGTCGAGCGCGCTCGCAAGCTCTCTGGCTTCCTCCGACCGGAGGCTTCTCCCCACTCTTCTATCTAGTATCTCTAAAGTCCCCTCATTGATTGTAGCGAAATTTGCCCTAAAAGCGACTTCGTAACCTTCCTTAATCTCTATGCCAGCTCCCAAAGCCTCGAGAGGTCCCCTACCTGTGTAGTAAACGTGTGGGTTATAGCCGAGCAGGGAGAGGACAGCAGCGTCGCTCTCGGGTGCAACTCCTTTCTCGATAGGGTACATTACGCCGCAGACAGAGCTTGAAGCAACCTTATCGAGCGCTGGCGTCCTAGCCAGCTCGAGGCTTGTGGGACTGTCCGACACCGAGTCGGCAGCTCCATCGATCACTAAATAGATAGCGCGCGCCACGTCGTTACCCCGCGCTTGCTGCAGGGTTATGGTCTTTTATCCTTTTTCGATGACTCTGCTGGGTGTTGGTGTGAAGCTGAGCACCTTGACGCGCTCCGGCACATTGACCGTGAGCCCCAGTGCGCTTGCACCTCTTGCTAAAATGTTCAGAGCCGCCTGCGCTCTGCTCGCAGAACGGCTCTATCAACCTCCTCTGACCTGGGGTCAGACATCGTCTTGTCGATTTCGGCGATCCTTTTCTCGAAGTAGAAGTAATCGCTCTTCATGACACCGCCGCGGTAGAGCAGCGCGTGATCATTCTCAACCGCGACGGCCGCTAGGATCTCCCTGCCTAAATCGATCCCCGCTTTCAAGCCGCTGTCGCGCTCCCGCTCGAGCTTCACCCTCGTGCTAACGCGAGCGTACCAGCGACACTTCACGGGATCGTACGTGATTGTTAGGCGCCCTTGCTTCGCTCCCGGCATTGCTAACCACTTTGGCTTTCCGCTGAACCGCAATTCGACGTTCCAGTACCCTAATCGCAGCACTTTCTTTTGCAAATCAACCTTGTAGTTGTCGAACCTCACTAAGATTGTCGGCGTGCGCTGCCCTTCCCGCTTCCTGTAGCCCGGTGGGTGAACCTGCTGCCACGGCTCCAGCCTGCCCCTCTTCTTCGCTTTTAAAAGTTCGACAAAACTCTTCCACATCTCGCTTACCGCTCTGCACGCCTCGTGGAAGTTCGCGCTGCCCAGAACACGGTAGATCTCAACGTACTCCGTTTCACGCCTTTTCCACGCTGACTTCCAACTGTAGTCGATGCCCTTCCCCTCGAAGAAAAGCTGCCTTCGACGGTAGTTCTCCATGTTGATCAGCTTCGCCGCCGCGTCGCCGACACGCTGCAGGAGCTCCTCCTGCTCGGGCGTCGGCAGCAGCCTCACCGTGTCGCAGCGCCACACCACTGCTTGGGCCCCACTCCCCCCGCGGTAGCGGGGGTCATCTTGACGCCCCGTTAGGAGCTGGGCCCAACTGTTCAGCGGTATCAAACCCTCTTTGCTCTCTCTATTCCTTTTCTGTTCGCTCTTAATCTTTGAACTCTTAGCTCCGGAGCTCCAGCCCTCCGCCCCAGAGCCTCTGCAACCCTTTCTTTCTCTTTCTGTTTCCATATCTCCTCCCCTTTTCGGGGTGCCCGGCCCATCCGCGCCCAGCCGCGTTCACGCAGGTCTGGACGCTTCACCAGCGCGCGCTTGCCTACTTACCGACATGATTGCTTACACATGCCTGTTGCTAGATGGCATGCTCAAGCTTCAGCCGATCCATCAGCTCGTCCAGCTCCTTAAGCATGCCGAGTAGCTTTCTATCCTCGCGCGGTGTTGCTATGGCGGGGCTCCGCGCTATGCTGGTAGTTAAGGAACAGAACCTTGCAACATCTGATTTGATGTTTTGGGGAAGCATTTTGAGCTTGCCTCGTAGCGCACCCACGTTAACTCCAACATAGTTTGATGGCAAGACTTTCATCGAGATTAAAAGCGCTGAAGAGAAGAGGAACGCTCCCCTCACTGCGAGTTCTTTACGCTCAGCGCAATCGATGCTCTCCATTGCCGCTTTAGCGTACCCGAGCCCCCTAGACATGTACTCGGAGGCTAGAAGACCGGCATCGAGCGAGCAGAGCTCCAGCCATGTGGCAGATACTTTAGGCGCTGCGTGTCTAGCGATTCGTTCTAACTCTTCGAGCTCGAACACATAACCTTCAAACTTCCAGGGGGCTGAGCTCACAATCGCTCGCACCTCATCAGCTACGAAGTCGGCGTGAAGCTTTACCAGGCGGTGCGGTGGAGCGAGACCGCGCTCGCTGAGAACCTTGAAGGAAAGCTCCCTGAGGAAGCCCCATTTGAGTTTTTTCAGGCTTCCATCGATCGATACGAAAGCTTTGTCCAGCGCGTAAACGTAGCCTGTAAACTTCGCTGCCGCGCTTGCAGTTGGTTCGAGATCCTCAAGTAAACTGCTCACGATCGCGACGAGGTTTCGCTTCGATACTGCACTCTCACCTTGAAGGGCATCTCTTACTCCGCTTAAAACGGTTGGAATAAGCGAGTGCGGTATTCCGCTCCCGTAAAGCGACGCGGCGAGCTTCTCCACGCTGAAGGTTTCCACGTTCCCTTCCTCATCGAGCACCTTGATACTCTCCCGTGCCATGCTCGAACGGGCGCGCAAAACCGGAATGACTGCATTAAGGAGCCGCTCAGCCGGCTTGAGCAGGATGCAGTTGTCGGGGTCAATGTACTTACCCGCGCCCAATTTCTCGAAAGCCAAGCTTATCGCTTCGGCGCTAACTCCTAGGAAGGGTGCTGTTAAGAGCGCGCGTTCTCTATCGCTACCTGAGAAATACAGGAGAAGGAGAGCGAGTAGTTCTTCTCTGCCAAGCGGTAAACCCTTGAGAGAGCTTCTTGCAAGCCTGAGTAGAAAGCCCATTACAGGAGGGCTCGGAACCACAGTTCGAGCACGCGCAAATCCTTCTTGCGAGAGCTTCTCCGCTTTCGCGTCTACACCCGCGACTCTTGAGAGAGCAGCGGCTATATCCTTTGTAGCCCGTTCTAGCAAGCTTGCCTCGGCTCGGACGTGGACGAGCAGTAGCTTTTGGGCGTCGTCGTAGTCCCAGCTCTTCAAGACCACACCATAAGCTTCGAGGGAAGCCTTAGCCTCGCTTATGGCAAGCTCGAGTACCTCATGCACTCCTGGAATCTCTGAGAGACGAAAGCCTGCAATAAACTCTGAGGCCACCTCTACTCACCTCACATAGCGCGCGCCACCTGTTACCCTGCCTTGAGCGCAGGGTTGCTGCTTTTCTCCTTTTCGTTGACGGATATCACTTTGCTCGCGGTGGGTATGAAGCTGAGGACTTTTACGCGCAACGGCTCCCCGCCTCCAGCTCTCTTCAGGATGTTCATCGCCGCGTTCAAGTCCGCGTGCATCGCGTGACCGAAAGGGCAGCGTACCAGGCCCCTCGGTCCCCGTTAAACTTCGCAGCCGTGCCTCGCGCACACCTTCAATGTCCCGTATTCCGGGACCGCGAAGGCCGCTATACCGTAGTTCTCCAACGATACCGACATCCGCGCAATCAGCTTCCGGTAGCCCCACATGTTGGTATTCCCCTTACACGGCTTATCGTGCGCCAAGCCGCACAGGTCTCCGATGAGCAGGGTGCTGATGTGCAGCTCCAGGCACATTTTGATTATGTGCGCCGCCATGTTGGCGAACATCTGCTCTCTCCGCCTCCCCCTCTTGTCGTAGAGTCGCCTATGCTCTTCCTTCGGCACGCTCCTATCCATCTCCTCCGATTTAGGATCGGACAGTGCTCCGTCGATTTCGGCGATCCTCTTCTCGAAGTAGAAGTAGTCTGCCTTCAAAGCGTTCCAGTAGCGAGGTGCAGCGTCTTCCTCTCCAGATCGATCCTGTAGTTGTCGAAGCGGACGACTACGATCGGCACCCGCTGCCCATCCCTCTTCCTGTAGCCCGGTGGGCGAGCCTGCTGCCACGGCTCCAGCTTCCCTTCTCTAGCAACCTTCAAAAGCCCGAGGAAGCTCTTCCACTGATCGCTGATCAATCGGCAAGCTTCGTGGAAGTTCGCGCTACCCAGCAGCTTGTAGAATTCGAAGTGCTCCACCTTCCTCCGCCTAAAGTTCTCCATGTTGATCAAGCGAGCGGCGGCGTCGCCGACACGCTGCAGGAACTCTTCGAGCATCGGCGTAGCGAGCAAGCGGAGGGTGTCCGTCCTCTCCACGCGCACCGCTTGGGCTCCACTCCCCCGCTACCGCAGGGGTCGCCGCAAAGCTCCAACTGGAGCCGAGTCCAAGCGTTCAGAGGAACCAAACCTTATACTAAAACTCGATCGCGCACCGTGCTCCCCAGAACGCGGCTCACAAGTTTCCAAGCGAAGCCAAGGTTTAAAAAGATGATAAAGAGAAGATTGAAAGTAATTTTTCTAACCTGAAAGTTAAAGAAAAAAGATAAAGAATACTCTTATATAGTTAGGCAAGCTAAAGAGCGAGAGACATTGAAGAACGTAGCAGGAGGACTGGCGCACGCTACTTGCGCGCCCAGCGAACCGGCTGGCAGGTGCGCTAACTCATTTCTTAATTTTTAGGTTAAAAGCGCGCGCTCACATAAAGTAGAGGATTGCTTCTTTGTACTCTCTATCGAGGAAAATGGGAGGCTTAACTAGGAGAGGTCTTTTCTGTCTGAGGAACTCCTCGACCAAGTCGGTATCCCCTTTTTCGCCGCTCAGCAGTTTCAGGGGCACGTTCACACCCATAGGTCGCGCTGGGATTACGTGTCTTGTGCTCTTGGGCGGTAGGAGCAGACGCTTTTTAGAAAGTTCTACGACCTCTTCCTTCTGCAACCTCGGGGGAAGCACAGCTACTTCGTGGACCGACACCTTTCCCACACTGGACCTAGCAACGTACAACGGCCTAACCTGTAGCTGGTTGGAGAGGCGCTCGTCTATAACCTTCAAATTAGTGAAAGCCTCCCACACGCTACGGTAGGGGACTCTGTAGGTTTCCTGTGAAACCACAAGCAGATCTCTCTCAAACCTCCCCTCAGAATCAATGGGTTCTAACTCCACGTCCGATAGAAATTCCTCAATGTTGAGTGAGCCTCCGACTCTGTAGACACGCGCCCAGCTGTCCAGCTCCACGAGCGGGTTGAAGTAATCAACACGGCACACGGCTATCCACTTAAAGCCTAAGGCTTTCATAGCTGCCCACCGGTGCGTGCCATCTAGCACGCAACCTGAGCGAAAATCTACGATCACAGGGTTGCGCTGGTAAAGGCTGACCGTGAACGCAGCTTTGAGTTTCTCGAGGTGCTCGGGAATCACCTCCTCGTGCGGTAATAGCTCGTCTATTTTCTCTACCGTGAGCTCTAGCTCGAAGAGCTGTGGGCCGAGGGGAACACTTAACTTCAACCCCCTTCACCCCACCAGCACGAAAAGACGCACCTATATCTTTGCGCGCGCTTTAAAGCTCGTGGCGTCTGGAGAGTGCGTGAGTGAACGCAGGCTGGCCCTCATAGTCAGCGTCAAACCCGGCTCGGAAAGACGCGTAGCTAGGGACCTTATGGACGCTCTATACTCCTACGACCAGGAAGTCCACGTGGAACCTCTTAGAGGGGTTCTCGCCATCTACAGCCGCCTCGAACCCAATGATGCTGAAAGGAAGCTTCGCAATTACCCTATAAGGGGCATGCTGGCAATAAGGCGAGTCGTGATTGAGTCGGGAGCGGAGGATCCACGTAGCTCAATTGAGATGCTGCTTAAGGAGGCCGCCAGCTGCGGTTTAAGGTTTTCCAGGCTAGAACTCCGTTCGCGAGAAGGCAAAGGGCGTGAGCTCGAGAAGTACGCGCGAGAAATGGCGAAACAACTAGGTTTGCTCGGAAAAGAAGGTGTAAAAGCCCGCATCATGGTGTTTGGTTCCACGTCGGCACTTTGCCTCCGGTGAGCGATGCTCACGTGCATTCGTACACTTCTTTCAACTGGCTACCAAGCTTACCTTCAACGTGGCGCGCGCTGGTATCTAAAACACGCGCTACCGCGCGCTCAGAGGGAGATGCAACCGCAGCCACGCGTGTCGCGCACACGGGAGACGCACGACGAAAGCCTTTATAGAGGCTCCCGGGTTTTTCGAGCAAGTAGGAGTTGCTATGTACGAGGAAGCTTGGATTCCCAGCAAGATCTTTAAAGATGAGAGCAAACTGCAACCCGAATACATACCGAAGCGGCTGCTGCACAGAGACGAACAGCTGAAGGCGTTGGAGAGTTACTTCCGGCCTTTCTTACAGAGACCTGGCTCGATCTTCGTAAGGGTAGTCTTTGTGGGACCCAGCGGTACCGGGAAGACAGCTGTAGCGAGGAAGTTCGGCGAGAGAGTTGCGGGGCTTCGAACGAGAGACGGCTCAGTGCTAAGGTTCGCCTACGTGAACTGTCACGCCAACAGGACCCTTTTCTCCATCATGCAGAAATTGGGAAGAGACGTGGGACTCGATGTCCCGAGGAGGGGCTATTCCCGGGAGGAGCTCATCTACATGATTTGGAATCACCTCAAAGGCTCTAAAGAATACCTTATTGCAACGATAGACGAGGTGGATTACCTCGCTGGCGTAGAAGAGGGCGAAGCGTTATACGTCCTCACCCGACTGCCCGAGATAACCGGTGACCAAGTTCACAGGATCGGTCTCGTCTTCGTGTTCAGGGAGCTTGAAAGCTTCCTGCGGCTTCACCGTTCCATACAAAGCACGCTGCAGCACAACGTTGTGAGGTTTGAACCGTACACACGAGCCCAACTATCCGACATTCTCTGGGCAAGGGTTATCGAGGAAGAGGCCCTTTACGAATCGGCTGTGAGCGATGAAGTGATAGAGATGATAGCTGAGCTGATAGGACACGATACAGGCGGCAGGGGAGACGCAAGACAAGCACTAGAGGTGCTGGAGAAGGCCGGGAAGATAGCTGAGCGCGAGGGTAGGAGTACAATACTGCCAGAAGACGTAAGGGAAGCTTATAGCAAGGTGATCCCGGTATCTAAGGAGGTCATTGTTAACCTTAAGCTCGGCGAAAAACTTCTACTGTTAGCGCTTGCTAGGCTTCTGCAGAGAAAACGCTTTGTCAGCAAAGTGCCTATAGGGTTACTGGAAATGGAGTATCAAGAGGTGTGCGAGGAGTTCGGCGTAGAACCTAGGCGTCACACAGCAATCTGGGATTACGTGCGCAACTTGCACAGAATGGGTATTTTGACGGCGGAGAGATCCGGTAAGGGGCAGAGAGGGAGAACGACCCTGATCGGCTTATCGGCGATACCTCTTCAGGAGTTGGAAAAGGAGCTGGTCGTGATGATCAGGCGTGAGCTTAAGCGCGGCGCCGAGCTCGAGTAGCTGCTGGATGGCGCTTAGCGACAGCTAGATCGAAAGCTTTCGCGAAAGCTTCGGCTGGCACGCCGATGCTCTCGATGATGCGCTCACCGTGCTGGGGATCGTTCTCGTACACTAGCTTCATGTATGGAATGACCTCTGTGAAGGCTTTCTTAGAGGAGACGTGACATGTGCGCGCTATCGCTCTTGCGATCCTCAGCCTTTCTTCTCTGATCTCCTTAGCCGATGAAAAGACTCGTAGCTTGAAAGGAAAGCTGTACTTGACGAATTTGAACGGAGGCTTTTCTCTCGCTGCAGCAACGCCAGCTGTCATCAAGTCCAGTGCGTACGGAAGAAGAGTCCACGCTTGCTCCTTCCTTATCCTAGCGAGCATTATGTCCGCCTTGGAGAGAGCGTCATACGCGTCGGCTATAGCCACGGCGCTCGGAGAGTACTGGTATGGTATGTTCTCGTTAAGCCACTGCATCAACATCTCGTAGTCTAGAGAGGGCATGCTTAGAACCGCTCTGGCGGTTTCTGGGCGTTTAGCCGTTAGCACCTGGCGCACGACCTCGAACATGTTCAGCTGTTTAGCCCTATAACCAAGAATCTCGAGATCTTCTAAACCTACAGCTCGCCTTCCGGCGGCAATTGACTGTAGGTCGTTTATGGCCGCTCTCAAGTCCCCCTCGCCATTCTCAGCTATCGCTTTTATGACCGATGGATCACACTCGACACCCTCTTTCCGGCATATCTCAGAGAGCACCTTCACCGTTTCGCGAACGCCAACTCTCCTAAACTCTATCAGCTCGCACACGTTCCTTAACTCGCGTAACCGCGGGTCCCAGGGGTCATTGGCTGTGAGCACGACAGGGTAGCGAGATACCCGGATAATCTCTAGGATCGTATCTAAACCGCCAGCGTCCTCTCTCGGGTTGATTCCATCCACTTCGTCGAGCAGTATTATTTTACCTCTAGCGCCGCTCAGAGAGGCTTCCGTCGCGGCCCTTAGGACCCTTCGTTTTAACGCTTCGGAAGTCCTTACGTCGCTCGCGTTCGCCTCGATGAGCTCCAATCCCAGCTGTTTGGCTGCAGCGTGGACTAGGCTCGTCTTACCGCAACCAGGAGGCCCATAGAGAAGCACTGCCTTCTTTTCTGGCGGTCTACCGGCTAGCCACGCGTTAAGCCAAGCCACAAACGCTTTCTTAGCTTCAGAATTTCCTACAACATCATCTATAGTTTTCGGCCTGTACTTCTCAGTCCAAGGTATTTCAGCGCGCGCTGACATTCGCCAACCCCTTGCCCACGAGCGCCAGCTTAGCTAACATTGTGTTCAGTTGTATCTCATCGTCTGCTCCCTCTACAAGCCTGAAATTGACCTCGCCAAGAAGCTCGATAAGCTCGAGCCTCCCTTTATCGTCTAACTCCAATCCCCCCCTTGCCGATGTTACTTCCCTGTATACCAGCTTGACTATGTCCACTCCAGACAACCCATATGAGTATAGTAGCGTTCTTAACCGTTCGCGAGCTGCAAGGAAGTCCCCAGCGAGCGCCAGCTTGATCATCTCTCTGACCTCGCTAGGTGTAACCTTGCCAACGGCTCTATACACTGTATCCGCGTCCACCTTTGAGCCTAGAGCAGCTGCCGCTTGGAGCGTGTTTATAGCCTTCCTCATGTCGCCCATGCTCTCTTCCCATATCGCTTCGAGACCATCATCGGTTACCGAGACGCCTTCACGCTCCGCTATGTACTTCAGCCTGCCGATGAAGTCCTGTTTAGGTATCGGCTGGAACCTGAAGATCGCGCACCTGGACTGTATCGGCTCTATGATCTTCGACGCGTAGTTGGCTACGAGGATAAAGCGCGCGGTCCTGGAGAAGAGTTCCATTGTACGTCTCAGTGCCTGTTGGGCGTCACCGGTCATGTTATCGGCCTCGTCCAGGATTATGAGCTTGAAGGGCACTTCTCCAAGCGGGACGGTACGCGCGTACTCCTTAATCCTAGTCCGGATAACGTCTATGCCGCGCTCATCTGAAGCGTTCAGCTCGAGTGTGTTGTCGCGCCACGTCTCTCCATACAGCTCGTAAGCTAGACACAGTGCAGCTGTAGTCTTTCCTGTCCCAGGTGGACCCACGAAAAGGAGATGCGGGATGTTTTTATCTTTCACGAATTCTTTCAAGCGTTCCACTATCTCCTTTTGATCGACCATGTCGTCAAGCTTACGAGGACGGTACTTCTCAGTCCAAAGCTCGATGGCAGGAGTCTCGCTCATGGTCTCGCTATCCGAGTGGAGCTCGGCGATATATAGCTGATGTTACCGCACGTTGAGAGAAAGAACATGTGTTTGACGGTCTATAGGAAAGGTGTGGCACGCACAGCTCACGAGAGACTTAGGAAAGGTGATGGTGGTCACTACGCCTGTAGCATCCTCGAGATTGCATGAGGCGCTCTTTTCGCGCCGCGTGGGGTTTAAAAGGGGCTTAAAAGAAGGCTTCTAGGGGCTCTTGAAGCGATACGTGTTAGCATTCGTGCTAGCAAATATACGGACAGGGATGGAGTACGATGTGATATCGGAAGTAAAGAAAATCGAGGGTGTAAAAGAGGCGTACATCACGTACGGCGCGTGGGATGCGATAATAAGGGTGGAGGTTAGCTCTCTCAGCGAGCTCGATAAGGTTGTTACGATGATTAGGAGCATTCAGGGCGTGGAGTATACAACCACGCTCGTCGGAGTGTAGGGTTGCCCAGGCTCCATCCCTTCACCATCCTTAATCCCTCCCTTTAGGGCTAACTAGACTTATTGCTAAAGCACTTGCGGGCTTCGCGCCACCGAGCTTCGCAGCCCCTTCGGCCAGCGCGCTGGGGCATACAAGTATTTAAATCGCGCGCGGAGTACAGCGGTGACGCAAGATGCCTCACGCTAGGCGGGTTATCGGGATTGCACTGACAATGTTGCGCGCGCTGGGTAAAGCATCGGCGAGAGCCGGAAAGAGGCTTTATCAGATGTATTTGAAGCCTTTGGACATGTTCGAGGAAATCAGAGCGGCGCCTGACGCGTCGGGGGCAGCGCTGCTCTTGGTTGCAGCCTTTACCGCCCAGACGTTAACTGCCGCTGCTGTGTTCTCGGGCGTAGCTATCCGCTCTGCTAAAGGTGAAACCTCTCTCTTCGCGAACTTTATTTCGAACATTGCCGCCTATGTTTCTATCAGAGGGGCGACGTTGTTTGTATTCTGGTTTATCCTTTTCATAATTCTCTGGTTTATTATGTATGCACTAGGCTCACGCGTCGAAGGTTTTGTCGTGTTTTCGGCTACCGGCTACATACTCTCCTCCCAGCTCGCTACGTTCCTAGCTATTCTTTTGATCTACGTGGCAGCTGCGAACCGCTTACCGAGAATAGTTTTGGTAAGTGAGCCTGGTGTGTACCCCCAGTATGTAGCTTTAACAGCACACCTCTATAGGATAGATTCTCTATCACCGGCTGTACCTGTGCAGCTGTTGCTGGATGCTCTCGGTTACTTCGGGACTGTGTGGAACATTGTACTAACGGCGTTGATGTTTAAGGTGGTTGGCAACCTCAGCTGGAAGCGAACGATCACAGGGTCCGCGGCTGCCACAGCGGTATCGTGGCTTCTCGCTAGCATCTTTAGATTAGCTGGGATGCTCTAAAGCGCCACACGAGTGCCAAGCGGGTTCCAGCTTCTTGTTGCTCCTTTACTTTTGCTAACGCTTACGGTACGGCACTCACCGCGGAGCCTTAATTAACAAATCTGCAGGCGTGCACCCTTTTAGCGTAAATTAACAACCCACTCTTTTTATGAGCGTAAAGCGCGCGCGAAGAAAGCTTTAATGCCCCTTAGTAAGCGTTACAACCGATGAACCGGCCGAGACCCCTGGCGGTCCCCGCCCAGGGGCTCCAATGACCCGAAGCTCGGCGGGGGATGGGGAGGAGAGGGGCGAGGAGGAGGGCGAGGACAGCTAGGCAAAGGCGGAGCTCGCGCGGCGCTAGCGCGCAGTGGCAAGGGGTGGAAAGGCCAGTCGGTGCCCGAAACCGGCTCGGCCCGAAACTCCTTCCTTTTTTTACCTTCCACCCCATCCTCCACCTTAACAAGGTGGACCCTCTTCAGAGGAGGGGTGGGAGCGATGAAGGGGGGCGCGGGGGCGAAACGCCCTGCCGACCGCGGCTTGGCGGTTTTTTAAAAAAGTTTCGGGCGGCGGTAGGGCGCCGACAGCCCATGGGGCCTCCTAGGCTCCGCCCCGCAGAAGCGCGGGAGCGGCGTAGGAGTTGAAGCGGGAGCGCTCCCCGTGCGGGTTTAGGCGCTGCCCGCTCCCGAAGGTGAGCTGCGACCCGTGTGGCTGAGCGGCGACGCTGTGAAGCCGAGGGGGGATGGGCAGTGATGTCGCTTCCCGCGCTAAAAGCCCCGCTGCTCCTAGGGCGGCGGGGACCGCAAAGGCTCCCGTGCCTGCCCCGGGTGCGGGAGAATGTGAGGCCGCCGCGAGGCGGTTGAGAGCGAAACAGGGGGCGCCGCGCGGATCCCCGCGCTTCCCGGCGCGCGCCACAGGCCCTCTACTACATCT
>Ga0185307_1000931_pt1 | contig 17189 bp, 18 predicted proteins | sample LHCtaG_FD_128010 | JGI IMG/M metagenome (GOLD analysis project Ga0185307, IMG submission 128010) | Hot spring microbial communities from Little Hot Creek, USA to study Microbial Dark Matter (Phase II) - LHC4sed_matched (SPADES... | ecosystem: Environmental > Aquatic > Thermal springs > Hot... | reverse complement strand
GGGAACGCCAACAACATCTGCTTTAATTGTAAGTGAACTGAAGATTGAGAAGGGTTCGGGAAACCCTAAGGCGCAGAAAGTTGGAAACCTTTCCATGGAGCAGCTTATCCGCATAGCCAAAATTAAACGCTCAGAGTTACTGTCGAAAACACTGAAAAATGCAGCTAAAGAAGTTCTCGGAACATGCGTAAGCATGGGCGTCACTGTTGATGGAAAAGACCCGAAAGACGTTATAAGGGAAATCAACGAAGGAAAGTACGACCAAATATTCGCCGAAAATAAAAGCTAAGAGAACCTTTTTATAATGGCTTAATAATCCATCAATGGCACGAGGCCCACCCAAATGTCTATAGAACCGAAAACCATCTTGAACGCCGTGAAAGAGGCTAAAGAAAAAGCTGGAAAGAGAAACTTCACCCAGTCAGTGGAGCTTATCCTAACATTGCAAGACATAGACATGAAATCTCCAGAAGGTAGGCTTCAAGAAAACGTTGAACTGCCCCATCCTCCACCGGAAAAAACAAACAAGATATGCGTAATTGCCACCGGGGAGCTTGCGCTTAAAGCGAAAAGGGCGAATGCAGACCTTGTGATTGATAGGGCTGAACTTGAAGCTCTTGGAGGCAAAAAGAAAGAACTGCGGAAAATCGCCAATGAATACGATTTCTTTATAGCAGAAGCCCCATTAATGCCGCTTGTGGGCAAAATTTTAGGCGCTGTTCTGGGCCCCAGAGGGAAAATGCCCATACCAGTGCCTCCAACAGCAGACATAGAGAGTTTGCTGGACAAGCATCGGAAAACTGTTGTTATTAGAATGCGCAACCAGCCAGTCATCCAGTGCCGCGTGGGAACAGAGAACATGAAGGAGGAGGAATTAGCTGAAAACATTCAAGCCGTCTTGAAGGCTGTTGAGGGAAAAATGAAAAGGGGAATAAAAAACATTAGAACAATCCATATAAAAACAACCATGGGAGCCCCGGTTAAAATAAAGCTGTAAAGGGGGAGAGCGTCTGCCGTCCCAACAGGTTTTAGAAGAAAAAATTGCCGAGGTTGAAGAAATAACGAAGCTTCTAGAACAGTATAAAGTGGTGGGTGTGGCGAGCCTCCAAAAAGTTAGAGCCTCCCAACTGCAAGAATTGAAAAGGAAGTTGGCGGCAGACGTCTACATGCGCGTTGTAAAAAACACTCTGATGAAAAGGGCCATAGAACACTGTAAGGCAAAACCCGGGCTTGAAAAACTGGAGAAGCATTTGACAGGCCCGAACGTTTTCCTTTTCACAAACATGAACCCGTTTAAACTTGCAATGCTTCTCGAAAAAGGCAAGGTTCGCCTGACTGCAAAGGCCGGTGACATCGCATCCTTTGACATCATAGTTCCAGCTGGAAACACGGGGCAGCCTCCTGGACCCATAATCAGCCAGCTAAACGCCGTCGGTTTGCCAACAAGAATTGAAGCGGGGAGCGTCTGGATAACTAAAGACACTCTTGTAGCCCGCAAAGGCGACGTTATCTCGGAAAGGCTTGCAAGCGTCTTGTCAAAGCTTGGAATAAAACCCGTCGAAGCAGGACTTATGTTGAAAGCTGCATACGACGAAGGCTTAATAATAGAGGAAGAACAGCTCAAAGTAGACATAGAAGGAACGAAAAAGCTGTTTGAAAACGCCTATGCAGAAGCCTTCAAGCTTTCGCTGGGCGTAGCCTATCCAACCAAAGAAAACATTCAAATTCTGCTACAAATAGCTCACCAAGAAGCTTATGCCCTCTCGTTGGGTGCGGCCATACCGACAAGGGAAACAATAAAAGACCTTATTAGGAAGGCGTACAATGAAATGTTAAGCTTAAGTATGAGGATTCCAAATTTGGAAGAGGAAACCAAACCAGCTTGAAAAGGTTAAAATAGTTGGATGTAGAGGTGAAAAGGTATGGAATACATATACGCTGCCATGCTCCTCCACAAGGCTGGAAAAGCCATAAACGAGGAAAACCTAACACAAGTTTTAACAGCAGCCGGAGTTAACGTCGACGCCGTAAGGGTTAAAGCCCTAGTGGCCTCCCTAGCGGAAATCAACATAGAGGAAGTTATCAAATCAGCCCCAACAATGATGACTGCTCCAGCGGCAACCGCGCCCGCAACTCCAGCCGCGGAAGCCAAACCTAAAGAGGAAGAAAAGAAAAAGAAGGAAGAAGAGGAAAAAGCCAGAGAAGAAGCAGCGTTGGAGGGACTTGGCGCCCTCTTCGGCTGAAACAAAACTTCCACAACCCAAAACGCCTTTTAAATCTAGTTTTAAGTATAACCTAAGCATATTATTTGAATAGCCATGAGGCTTTGTAGTGCATGCTTATTAGGGGTAAAATGCAGATATAACGGAGAAAGCGCCCTAAACAAAAAAGTTGTAGCGTTATTGAAAACCGAAGTGCTAATTCCAGTTTGCCCAGAACAGCTTGGTGGTTTGCCGACACCCCGGGAACCCGCAGAAATTGTCAGTGGGAGGGTGCTCACAAAATCTGGGAAAGATGTAACAGAAAACTTCGAGCGGGGGGCGATGGAAACTCTGAAAATAGCCAAATTATTCAACATCAAGGAGGCTATTTTGAAGCAGGGAAGCCCATCTTGCGGTTGCGGTCGAGTTTATGACGGAACATTTTCGGGAAAAACCATTAAGGGTGATGGGGTTACGGCGGCTTTATTGAAAAGAAACGGAATTAAAGTGGTCACGGAAGAAGACCTATAAGATTTTAGATTTATAATTCTTTAAACTTTTGAAAAGCACTATAGGTAGCCAGCCGCAAACAATCATTAAAGTTCCAGGGAAAGCCCTCACATCAAAATTCAGTATTAAAGCTTCGAAGATGAAGAAGGAGGCAGCCATTGCTGCCGCTGATGAGACTGCAAGGTTTCTGCCGAATTTTTTGTAGGTCTGCACAACCATAAGTCCAGCGAAGAAGAAGTCCCCTAAACCAAGAGACATGTAAAGCACACCCCACTCAGTTGTTACTTGTGGAAGCGTCGGCAAAATAACCAATACCGGAAGCCCCAATCCAGACACGTGGGTTGCCGCGGAAACCATTGCTTTGGTTACCAACACTAAAACTATGTCCACAGCCGTTAGGAGGCCAGCAAAAACCAGGGATGTTTCCCATGTGAAAAAGCTGCCAAGATATAGGATTATTAAAACAGCAAAGACGAAGCCATACATGTTCAGTAACCATGGAAACCATACCGGCGTCCTATTATAGAAAATATAGAGGATTAGAAACAAGGCAGTGGGCATAGCAGCCAGATACCAACGTTCTTTCACGTTATCTCTATTTCCTTCATAGAACAAGGCTATAAGAGAAAAACCGCATAAACAGTAAAAGGCTGCGGCGCCATAAGCAACCAAACTACCAAACATGTTTAAAGCGAAGAGGCTTATGGTTGCCGCCGAAAAGCTAACAACAATAAATGCCGCATAGAAAAGTTCAGCTGCAGCTTTCCTAAAGTCTGAGAAGATGTAGGTGAATATGAAGAGAAGCATTGAATACGCGAAAAGAAACAAGGTCATAACCGCCATCTGAGGCACAAAAGTTATAACTGAAACCGCCACGCCTATTGCCGCCACAAGAATAATGGCATCTTTAACCTTGAACTCTCTTTCCTCAAAGGTTGCCTTCAATTTTTTCTCAACCCTTCGGTTTAGAAGCATGGCTACTGTTGTAACTGCAAAAAGCGTTAATGGCATGGCTACGTCGAAATACATAACCTCACATAAGGCGGACAGAAATTTAAACATTAAAGCCCAAAAGATTAAAAACAGCTAGGGACGCAAGCAACGCCTCTTCAGTTCTCACAGTTTCCGTACACTGTCCCGGGATTGTGTTAACTACAAAGTCGACAATTTCCGTCAAGTTGAGCCCTTCGCGTTTAACAATTTCGTAAAGCCCCTCCGTGGGCGATCCGAAACCCACAAGCACATGTTTAGCCCTCCTCCACCTTTCAGCAATTTTATCCTTAACGTCGTTGAAAGCCACGCCGTACTTTGATGTGGCAATTTTCAAGTCGAAACGTCTGCTTTTAACAAGGCTGCCAAAAGAGCCGTTCCATACAGTTACCTCGTATCCCCAATAATATGGAATGTCATGAACTCTGGCAACGTTCACCAATATCTGTTTATTAATGCTTGCAACCCTTACGGTTATTCTTTCGCCGATGGGAAGTCGCGTTTTCGGCATAACCGCTGGTTTGTCAACGCCGATATCTACAAGCATGCCATCCCCCGTTTTTGCTATGGTTACACCCTCACGGTACTCGCCCACCTTTAAGGCGCATGCTCTCTTGCCAAGTGGATGATGGGGTGTCCTCAAAGGCGGCAAAATTCCAGCATACCGCAGTTCAGGTTTTAACCTGAACAATCTTTTGCGAAGGTACTGAGGGGTTTCCATATAGCGCAGCAGCGTGGTGATCAAATCTATTTCGGCCTTCTGGTTCGCTGTCGGTTCATCTCTGTATACTATTATTTCTCCAATTCCAAAGATTGCTGCAGCCCTTCCTATTAAGCCTACTTTAGACGTTTTCTCCCTCAAATGGGGGGTGTCAGAAACAATGGAGGCTGGAATGGCTATGGAAACCCTCTTCCGCTTCGATTTTTCCATTTAACACCATCACTGCATTATTGCACAAAATAAAAATCTCTGTACCTTTCAGGGTTTTCAAGAATTTCCTTCAACGTTTCAGGATTTTCTTGGGCAATTTTGAAGGCGTCAACTTTCTTGCCGAGCTTTTTTACAATCGTGTAATCGACCTTAAATCTCGGATTTTCTCTAAATTCAACTTTCCCTCCGTCGGCGTCGTAGAAAAGATGTATGGGAAAACCCTTTCCTTTAACACAAAGGTAATCGTGGCCAGCTTTTTCCGGGGCCAATGTTAAGAATAAACAGTCCTTTCTGTAGGCGGTGGTCCTGTGCATGAATTTGGGGTGAATGAAGGCTGAAGTTCCCTCCTTCAATTTAACTATAAAAGTTTTTAGACTTCCCCTCTCGGTGAGGGTGAGAAAACACTCGTTCTTTAGTATCATGTAAACCTCGCCGAAATCTTTTTCATGGGCGTGACCATATGTGGAGAAAAGTTCTCCCTTCCCAGAGTCTGAGAAAACGCCGTGCTTTAAAATGGTTAGATCTCCGACCAGCCCTGTTCTCCTATGTAGTTTTTGGAAGAATTCTTCGGACTTCCAAAGATTGTAAACTTCGTAGACTACGAAATCGCCTGTCCTTTCAATTTTCCTTTTCGCATTTTCCAAGTCCAAAATAACTTCGTCCTCTATTAGCTTGGAGGCGTATCTCTTATAATGGGGTATATCTTTCTCGGAAACAAGGAGGATTTCGCCCCGACTTTGCTTTAAACAAAAGCTAAATTCGATACCGATATTCAGTTTTAGTTTTTTAAAATTCATGTTTCCCGAGTTCATGCATCCTCAAATCTTAGTGGTTATTAGGCTGCTTAAAAGGTCTTTGTAAAAGAGATTGCTCTACCCTTTACCTAGGGCCCATTGTTATAAATTCCTCAAACATTTTTTCAGCAACTTCCAATGATAGGAGCTGCGGTGGATGCTTGAAAGCGTAGGCGCATATGGGAAGGATTGCCCCTTTTAACTTGCGGTTTAGGGCTATTTTCACGGCTCTTATAACGTCTAAAAGCACTGAGCCTGCGTTTGGAGCGTCGATTGTTGAAAGTCTCATGTCTATTTGCATTGGCGTCCCGCAGAAATATAGCCCTCTAATCCAGAAGAAGCTGTCACGTCTGTTTTGGAGAAAGTCCACATAGTCCGTTGAACCTGCAACTACTTCGGCTTCGTAGGGCAACGCTGACTTCACAGTTTCGGTTTTAACTGTCCGCTTTAGGTTTCTTGTTCTCTCCAACGTGTCTAGGGATTCGGTGCCTCCGCCAACATCGAGCTGGTAGGTTTCGGTTATGCGAACACCATGTCTGGAAAGAAGCTGCAGCAGGGTTTTATGGAGAGCTGTGGCACCCACTTGGTCAATTAAGTCGTCGCCGACAACGGGTAAACCAGCATCTTCAAAACGCCTAGCCCAGTCTGAACGGCTTGCAATGAAGGATGGTGTCGCGTTCACAAAGGCGCACCCCGCCTTTAAAGATTGGACTGCATACCATTCTGAAGCTTTCACAGCGCCGCTTGGAAGCAAATTAACCAAAATTTCGGCGCCACTTTCCCGCAGCACTTGCACAACGTCAGCTTCCGGCAAGCTGCTAACCTGGACAACATTTTTCGTATACTCGCCCACACCGTCTAAAACTGGCCCTTTATGGACAATCAAACCGGTAGGCGCCACATCCGCCATTTTGGGAGCATTATTGGGAGGGGCGAAGATGGCTTCCGCTAAGTCCTTTCCAACTTTTCGGCTGTCAATGTCGAAGGCTGCTACAATCTGAATGTCTCTGGGGTGGTAGCCGCCGAGGGTTAGGTTCCGCAAACCTACGCATTTATCGCCGCTTTCAAAATTCTTGTAGTACTGGAGCCCTTGAATAAAGGCGGATGCACAGTTGCCAACGCCAACTAATGCTACTTTTATGCTGGGCAAAGGGAATGCACCACTTTGTCTTTCACATATTACATACGAATTTATAAAGCTCTATGCAAGCCAATACTGATAAGTGGGTTGAAATGAAGGCGTGGTTAGACGTTTCTGTTCTGCGCTGCCCGAATTGCGGGCGCCACTACGTGGAGGCTTCGTGGTATGTTGTGGAGATGGAGTCGGATATTGAATGCGGGGAATGCAGCAAAGAGTTTAACAGCAAAAAGAACGCGTTGGATAGAGCGCTATTAGAATTTCAATTGGATGAAAATGGCAAAATTCAAAACGTGAAAATCTCCAAACATTTAGAACCTTAAACAAGTAAAACGCTCACACAGTTAACCTTTCAATCGGCGTGTACTCCTCAAAAATCCCAGATCTCTGAAGCACATCCCTCCAGAGTTCAAGCCCCTTGCTTGTTCTCCATTTCTCCGGCGCTGGCAAACCTAGAACGACTATTTTCTCTCCCTCTACAATCTTTTCAGCGGTTACACATTTGCCAGTCTCCGGGTTCACTGGTGTTATTATGTCCGGGGCGATGGCAGCGAGTCTCCCGTTTCTGTAAGCAACAAGCACCTCATTCTTCGCTCTAAACTCGAAGGTTTCTCCGACGAAACTGCCAGTTCCGCCAATTTTAACGCCCACGTGGGTGAACCCTCCCTTAGTTTCTACATGAACAGACTCAACAATGCCCTCAAAAAGTTTGTAACCTCCGGTTTCCTTCAAAACGTTCTTAATGGGGTCGCTTGCCTCTCTTAATATTCTCCCAATTTTCATAGCCTTGGATAGGCTACGTTGAACAGGGGATGTTCTAACTTGTTTTGCAGTTAGGATTCTCCTTGCCGTATAAGCAGAATTTTCCCACTCGGAGGCTAGGACGCGCGCGATCCTCTCGGCAGCCCTAGCACTGCTTGTTTCCTTAACTATAACTATGTTTTGGGCATGGAGGTCAGCGACCGCCATCGGTGCTAGCGGAATATCATCAATAGTATAAACTTTTAAATGCACTTCGGGAACAGACCTGCCCGCTCCATCAGCGTCAACAACTGGGATGCCGCATCTTGCAGCAACGTCGACAGCCGCCAACGTGTTAAAACCGCCCAACTCCACCGGAATGGTGGCAAATGCACGAAAACCAGCATATTCCTCCAAAGCCTTGAGGGTTTTTACCGCCGCATTCGAGTCGTAGCCTATGGCTGTCGTCGCACCAACACAGGCAAAATTCACAACTTTGGCATCATCCGGCACTTCGGATGGATCCACGATTTTAACCGGAATATTTTCTGAAAACAGCTTTTCAACTATTTTGTAACCTTCTTCGGGGTCTCCACCACCTCCCGCTGAGAATATTGCGGCTCCGTCAACCAAATCCATCAAGTCTTGATAGGCTAATGTTCTCAATGGGAAGCCTCCATCACTTGTTTGCTAACCCTTTTAAGGTTTATTATTAAGGAAGCCTTAAAGATTTTAGCCATTCAAACAAGGTGAACAAGAGAGTTGAGTGGCCAAACGCCGGACAAGTTCACAATAATAGACGAGCTGGCACGCCGTAGAGGATTCTTTTGGCAATCCTATGAAATATATGGCGGTGTCAGCGGCTTCGTGACTTATGGGTTTTTAGGCGCGAAACTAAAGCAGAATATTGAGAACAAGCTTAGAGAACTTTTCGTCAACAAGCTTGGAATTATAGAGATAGAAGCCCCAATTATAGCTCCAGCCAAGGTTTTCGAGGCGTCAGGCCACGTGGACCACTTCAAGGAGCCAATGGTTGAATGCCTAAAATGCGGGAGACGGTTCAGAGCAGACCATCTACTTCGAGAAAAAACTGAACTTAAGGAGGCGGATGTTGAAAAACTCAGCCTAAAGGAATTGAAGGAAGCAATGGAAAAACATGATGTGCGCTGCCCTGAATGCAACGGAAACTTTGGTGAACCAAAATATTTCCTAACGATGTTCAAAACCACAATAGGCCCTTACTCAGAGGCTGTGGGCTATGGACGGCCGGAGGCGGCTCAAAACATTTTTGTCGAGTTCAGACGCTTATACGAAACCGCACGGGAAAAACTTCCCTTCGGCGTTATGCAAATAGGCCATGCGCTGAGAAATGAAATTTCACCAAGGCAAGGATTGATAAGGCTTAGGGAGTTTACAATAATAGATATAGAATTCTTCTTCGACCCAGAAGACCCAAATTGCCCCTTGTTGAGGGAGGTTGAAAACGAAACTTTAAGGCTTGTTTTGGCTGAAAGCAAAATCCGCGGCTCAGAGGAAATAGTAGAAGTTACGGTAAAAGAGGCCTTGGAAAAAGGTTACATTAAAATCCCATGGCAAGCAGCCTTTATGGCTATGGCTAAAAAGCTTCTAGTGGAGTTGGGAGTACCGGCGGAAAAACAGCGGTTTATTGAAAAACTTCCATGGGAACGCGCCCACTATTCACTCCAAAGCTTTGATCAGGAAGTCTATGTTGATCGCTGGGGATGGATTGAAGTCTCCGGCCACGCTTATAGAACGGACTACGATTTAAAACAGCACATGCAGTTCAGCGGCGCAGACACTAGGGTCTTTAAGGAGTATGAGAAGCCAGTTGCAAAAGAAAAAGTGGAGATTAAGCCTTTAATGGCAAAACTTGGACCAGTCTTCAAAAACGAAGCCCAGAAAATCGCTCAAATGCTTGCTCATGAGAATCCCGAAGATGTTGAAGCCTCTTTTAGGGAAAGGGGATACTACATGCTAGGAAACCATAAAATTCTGCCGGAATACGTGGAGATTACACGCATTAAAATGGAAGAAAGGGGGAGACGCTTCATACCGCACGTTGTGGAGCCAAGCTTCGGCTCAGATAGACTCGTTTACGTGACGCTTGAGTACGCCTACCGCGTTAAAGACGATAGGGTTATTCTAAGTTTTCCAAGGGACATAGCACCCATAAAGGTTGGAGTCTATCCTTTGGTGAGTAAGGACGGCCTACCGGAAAAAGCCTTGCAAGTATACAAGATGCTGGTGGATGAGGGTTTCACCGTGGATTATGATGAAGCTGGCTCCATCGGAAGGCGTTATGCAAGGGCGGATGAGGCTGGCATACCGCTGGGGATAACCATCGACTATGAAACACTAAAAGATGAAACGGTAACCATCCGCGACCGCGACACATGGAGGCAAGTCCGAAACCACATTAACAGGCTACCTGAACTTTTGCATAAATATTTCCGCCGTAAAATAGATTTTGAGGATTTAGGCGAACTAGTCAAAGCCTAGCGTTTCGCTATCTTTTTTAATACTTCCACATACTTATGTCTAGAAAAGCGTGGCCCAATTTTGCGGCGGGAAGAAAATGGTGCTTCCGGCAGAGACAGAGGAACGCGTTAAACGTCGAGCATTAAGTGTTTGTCAAGAACACTTAAGGAAAGTTTTAGATTTAACAAGAAAAGTTCCCCAAATGATTGAATACTTCATAAAAAACGACAAAGAAAGAGTGAAGCAGCTTTACAACGAAATCAGAGCTGGTGAAGACGACGTTGACAACGCGAGACGTCTCGTTTCGCGGGAGCTTGCAGAAATAGGCGCCATACTTTTAAGCAGAGAAGACTTTTTAAGGTTCACAAACTTAGCCAGCGAAATAGCAGACTTCTCCGAGGGGATAGCCTTCCGCCTCATAGAGATAATGGAACACAACTGGAACGTGCCGTCAGACCTAAAAAAAGATCTTTTAAAACTGTCGGAGGCAACCTTAGAAACCGTCATTAAACTTAGGGAAACAATAATGGTTCTCGCCTACGGTTCAGAAAAAGCAATGGAGAAAGCCAGTGAAGTAGAAGCAGCTGAAAGAACGGTGGATGAACTTTACCGCACATTGGAGATAAAGCTTCTAAACAGTAAACTTGAAATCCCAGCACTCATACTTTTAAGAGACATACTACAACTTTTAGAGGACTCCGCCGACAAAGCTGAAGATGCCGCAGACGCTGCTAGAGTTTTGTCCTTCATAATGTGAAGGCGGAAAAATGCCTAGAAAAATGCCTGTTGAGTTCATCGAAAACTTTCTAGTGGTTTGGAACCCAGAAGACGGCACAAAACTCTACAAGATGGGATTTTACGGCAAACCTCTAGGAATTCCAAAGCCAAAGATACCAGAGTTCAAAGTTCCATTAATTCTCGATTTGATGGAAGGTCTATACCTAGCCGAAAAGGGAATAATAACAGTTTACGAAGGTCTTGAAAAGCGAAAGGTGAGCCTAAAAAAGCTTCGCCAAAAAGCCAAAACGTTATATGAAGAGTTTGACGAGAAATATGCAGTTTACCGCGATCTACGCAATAGCGGCATGGTGGTAACGCCCGGGATAAAGTTTGGATGCGACTTTGCAGTCTACAAGTATGGTCCAGGTTTGGAACACGCACCCTTCATGGTTTCAGTGAAAAAAGCAGAGTCGGAACTAACGGCAACGGAAATTGTGAAGGCTGGAAGATTAGCAACCACGGTCCGCAAAAGGTTCATCATCGCGGTGCCAAACTTGGAGAAGGAAAGGGTAAGATATCTCATATTCAAGTGGTTCAAAGCCTAACCATTTTTGAACGAATGCCCCTCTGAAATGATTTTTAGGATTTCCTCTTCTAGAGTTAATCCTTCCCTTGGGTTTTCAACAATTTCGCCGGCTTTTTCGCCTTCACTATTAAAGATTAAAATGTAGGGAATTTTATCCACATGGAAGGTTTCCACTTCTGGAGGGGATGGTGGAATACTCCACTTTCTCTTCGGGTTTAATGGATCTCGCTTTAAGCCGCCGAAAACTCTAACTTCCAGCCCAGTGGCCTCAGAAAGCAAGGCTAAAACAGGAATATTAGCGGCGCAGTCTTTACACCATTCTGCAGAAAAAGCGACTATCACGCAATTCTTGGCAAAATTCTTTAGTCTGCCTACAACGGAAGCCTTCAACTTATACCCTTTCTTCCGCTCCAGGAATTTTCCTCGGAAGGGTTCGCTGATGCCGTCTATGTAGTTGTTTACGTCGGTGGTTTGCCGCCTAATCTCCAGCAAGTTTATTTTCATGTTTTAGCCCGGCATGATCGTCTGATTTTCGAATTCCCCTCTAACGGATTGGTGGGGGTAAACTTTTGCCGCTTTCAAGATGCATCCTTCTGCTATTAGAACATCGTCAGCTACGACTGAAATTGCGCTTATTCTTGTTGGTTTCCTAGGACTGGATTGGATGGTTACGTGACGCCCTATGATGCTGTCTTTTATCTCTGCTTTATCCGCTATTATTGCTCTATCCATGATAGCTGAATTTTCTATCGATACTCCGCGGCCTATCCTCGTGTAGTTGTCTATACAAGAGTTCACTATGCGCGTCCCATCGCCTATTTCACAATGTCTTCCGATTAATACTGAACCTTCAACCGTTATTTTTCCTTGTTTGATTTTCTTTATGATTTCTTTTTGGCGCCTCATAGACTCATGGCTTTCGCCTTGAATCCATATTCTCGTCTCTTCGTCTATTCTTCCGCCGAAATCCGTCAATGAAGAGAAGCGGCCTTCAAGCATATCCCGCATGGCCTCCAAGTAACGTTTAGGAGTACCCACATCATACCAGCTTCCCTTTAAAACGTAGCCGTAAACGGGTCTTCCAGTTTCAATTACATAGGGAATGAAGTCGTAGCCGAAGTCGAGGCGTTTCCTCTCCTTCATCAATCGCCTAACACCTTTCTCCTTGAAGATTTTCCTTATTTCAGGCGAAACCATGTATAAGCCGGTGTTTGCAAGGTTTGAGGGAGCCTCTTTCGGCGTTGGTTTTTCAACGAATTTTTTGATTCTATAGTCCTTGTTTATGTCTGCTATCCCGTAACCTTCAACGTCTTCAACCTCCCTTAGGGCTATTGTAATCACAGCTTCCTTTTCACGGTGGAATTCAATAAGCTCCCTCAAGTTTACGTCGAAAATGTTGTCTCCTTGCACTGCAAAAACGGGTTCTCTAACGTTGTAGTATTCTATGTTTATCCGCGCAGAGTCTGCGCTCCCCAAATCATCAATGTTTGGTTGGTATTTTATGTGAACGCGAGGTTCTATGCCATAACGTGCAGAGAAGCCGCAGCCAGACTCGAAATAATCATGAAGGTCCCTATAATTTGTGTAGCCCTTAACTCCAAAAATGAAGTTTCGGATGCCTTGACGAGCCAAGGACAAAAGCGAAAACTCAATCATCGGTCTGTTCAGTAGGCGTAGACACGCCTTGCTGGTTTCGGCTGTTAGCGGCAAAAGCCGTGTGGCTTTTCCGCCAACTGGAATTATCACCATTAGCCTATTCGGCTCGTAGTTATGGGGCAAAAGATTTCACCATCTTTACCCGATTTTATTTACACCAAACAGTATTAAACTTTTAGAAAAGTCAATAACTTATTCCTATCTTAAAACCTATTAGACAGAAGGCTTCAGCATGAAAAAATTTACTGGCTATGTTCGGTTGATGCGTCCCATAAACTGTTTAATGATGGGGTTCGCCGTAATAGTTGGCGCTGTCCTTGCAGAAAGCACTATTTTGGGCGACTGCTGGCCGAATCTAGTTTATGGTTTTTTCACTGGTTTTTTGTTAACTGCGGCGGCGATGGTTATAAACGACTATTATGACCGGGAGATAGATGCCATAAACGAGCCTAAAAGGCCTATTCCCAGCGGTTTAATAAAGCCCAAGGAAGCCTTAGCCTTCGCAGCGATACTAACAGTGTTGGGTTTGGCAACAGCCCTATTAACCAGCGCTACGGCGGTTCCCCAATGTTTTATAACCGCCATAATCTTTTGGCTCATTTCAGTAGGCTATGTTACTTTTGGCAAGAAAACGGGCCTTCCAGGAAACTTCCTTGTAAGCGCGTGTGTTTCAGCACCGTTTATTTATGGAAGCTTGGCGGTGGCTGACGCGGTTAAAACGAATATTTGGATTTTTGTCTCTATGGTTTTTCTCTCTAACACGGGTAGAGAAGTAACAAAGGGAATAGTGGATGTTCAAGGGGATAGGGCGCGAAACGTTAAAACCGTCGCCGTGCTTTTCGGAGAACGCAAAGCTGCAATTTTGTCGGTGCTTTTTTATCTTTTTTCAGTGGCTTTAACGCCTTTACCTCCTCTTTTGGGGCTGGTTTCGGTTTGGTTTATACCGATAGTGGCAGTAACGGATATAGGGCTTATCATATCTTCAATAACGCTGTTGAAGGATTATTCGAGGGAAAATGCCAAAAAAGTGAAAAACCAGATTTTAGGCTGGTTTCTCGTGGGTTTGTTCGCCTTCATTGCCGGAAGACTAGGCTGAAAGGCTTATTGCTCTGGCTCCACGTGAACGGTAACCACTGTTTCCGTAAAACTTCTCCTTAATCCGCTTTCAATTTTTGAGGCAACTCTATGGGCTTCCTCTATTGAAAATTTGCCCGTGAAACAGCAGTCTATGTTTATGTAACGTTTACCACCTGCAACATACGTGATGACACGTTTTACAGTAAAGACGTGCTGTAGGCTTTCAGCTGTTTTGTTGATAATCTGCTGAATTTCTTTTTCATCTACTGTAGGGCCTCTTTTGCGGGGTGAGGTGAAGGGTTCAATGTGAACCGTTACATTTCCAATGTTTTCGATTCTCTCTCGGATGCTGCTTTCAATTTTTTCAGCTAGCTCGTGGGCTTCATGCAGTGACAGTTTTGGGTCAACGTGTGCATGCAACGTTATGTATAGTTTGCCGTGAGTGTAAACTACGTTAACCTCATGGACCTCTTTTACTCCTTCAACCTCCTTTGCAATTTCCTCCACGAGTTTTACTGTCAACATCTCCCTTTCCAATGGCTCAACGTGAATTATAATCTCGGAATCCCCAAGTAGGCGTTTCAGGTTTTCCTCCACTGTTGAGGCGACCTTGTGGGCCTCTTCTAGGCTCATGTAGTCTGGAACCTTTATTGCAGCCTCCACAAACGTTCTTGCGCCTGCTTTTCTAACCTTGAGGGTTGCAACCTTTGAGACTCCTGTGGTGGATGCAATTTCCCTTCTAATTTTCTCTGCAAGTTCTTTGGATATGGCGTCGCTTAGCTCCATTCCGCTTGTCTTAACCAGTTTAACACTGAGGTATCCTATAGCAGCGCTTAGGGCTATAGAGGCCAAAGCGTCAAAAATGGGGAAGCCGACGACGGCCATCCCAAACCCGAAGAGGGCTACAAGGGTTGAACCTAAATCTGCAACTGAATGGTAAAAACCAGCCTTCACGGTTACACTTTCATCCTTTGTTTTATGCAGGACATTTACCCTCAAAAGGTCTATACAGAGGGTGTAAGCTATCGCCACAAAACCTGCAAGCTCCCATTCTTGAACGATGGAGACTTCGCCTTGGATTATTTTCTGGAAAGCTCTTGCGATTAGGAATAAAGCTGTACCGAAGAGGATTACGCCTCCTATTAATCCGCCTAGCGGCTCGATTTTCTCGTGTCCATACATGTGTTCTTCGTCTGCGGGTTTCAGCGAAGCCTTTGTTGCTAACAAGAGAATAACCATTGATGTAGCGTCGAGCAGTGCATGGGCCCCGTCGCTTAGGATGGCCAAACTGCCGACAGCAAAGCCCAAGGCGAATTCTATAACAACAACACTTGTTATGGCGGTTGCTGAAATTTTTAAGGCTTTAAGCCTCTCTTCGCCGATACGCATTATGCTCGAATAGATTGCATGAGACTGGGGATTTAAGGGTTATGAAGCAGTACTAAAAGCCAAAACATTTAAAATATGAAAAGCTTATGTTATGTGGGTATTAAAGGTGCAAGGTGAACGCTTTAACGTGGCTTAAACCCTTTGCGACTTCCACTCAAAACTTTAGCCTTGCTTTTCATAACCGTTTTGAAGGGGGAAACAGCCAATGAGTGTAAGCGAAATTTTAGATGGGAAACTAACGGGAAGCGATGTTGAAATAAAGGGTTGGCTGGTTACGAGGCGTTCAAGCGGTGGAGTGCAGTTCCTAATAATTAGGGATGGAACAGGCCTGATTCAGGCTACTATCCACAAAGATGAGGTTGACGAAAAAACCTTTAAGGAAGCAGATGACTTGACCCAAGAATCTTCCATTGTGGTTAGGGGAACTGTAAGAGAAGACAAGAGGGCGCCCGGTGGATACGAAATTAGGGTTCAGAGCCTCCAAATAGTGCATAAGGCGGAACCTGAATACCCGCTGGCAAAGAAAGAGCATGGAATAGACTTTTTAATGAATTATCGGCAGCTTTGGATTAGAAGCCCTAGGCAGACTGCCATCTTAAGGATTAGAGCTGAAGTGATAAAGGCTTGCAGGGATTTTCTCGACAGCCGAGGCTTTGTTTTAACGGACGCTCCAATATTTACGCCTTCAGCTGTTGAGGGGACAACAACCCTTTTTGAAGTGCCGTATTTTGGAGAGAAAGCCTACCTAACCCAAAGCGGCCAGCTTTATGTTGAGGCCACAATTGCGGCTTTCGGGAAAGTGTACTGTTTTGGGCCAACCTTCCGGGCGGAAAAATCGAAAACCCCGAGGCATTTGACAGAGTTTTGGATGGTTGAGCCTGAAATGGCCTTCTGCGGCTTCGAAGAGAACTTAAAGGTACAGGAGGAAATGGTAACTTATATTGTTAAGACTGTTTTGGGGAAACGTCGGAGGGAGCTTGAAACATTAAAACGTGACATTAGGCCTTTACAGAAGGTTGAACCGCCCTTCGATAGAATAAGCTATACTGAGGCCGTGGAGATACTTCAGAAGGCTGGATTCCAAATAGAGTGGGGGGAAGACCTAGGAGCACCCCATGAACGCTATATCTCGCTGCAGTTTGAAAAGCCTGTCTTCGTCCATAGATATCCAGCCAAGGCCAAAGCCTTCTACATGCAGCCAGACCCGGAAAATCCAGACGTTGTTTTATGCGCGGATTTGATGGCTCCTGAGGGTTATGGCGAAATAATTGGGGGAAGCCAGCGTATCCATGACTTGAAACTTTTGGAAAAGCGTATTGAGGAGTTTGGCTTGCCAAAACAAGCCTACGAGTGGTATATAGACTTACGCAGATACGGCTCTGTTCCGCATTCCGGCTTTGGCTTGGGAATAGAGCGCACAGTCATGTGGATTTGTAAACTAAAGCACATACGGGAAGCAATACCTTTCCCAAGGACGCTGACGAGGCTTTATCCTTAAACTGCCTAGCTACTCCCACTTCCAAACCTTTCTTCCCATAAATATTTCGGGGAATATTAAGAGGCCCCAGCTGGCTACTCCTGCAACATATGCAAGGTCGGTTAGGCTTAAGCCTGTTAAGTGGAAAAGCTGCTGAGTGATTGGTATGTAGGTTATTCCAAGAGTTAATGCAACAGACGCCAAATCAGCTATGACAAAGAACTTGTTTTCAAAGGCTTTCCGTCCCATGCGCCAGACGCTACGCTTTTCTGAGCGGCAATTCCAAACAACGAAAAGTTCAAACAAGGCCGCTTGCACGAAGGCCGTTGTGGTGGCTTCTCTATAAGTGAGCTTTCTTGCTACTTCGTCGATTGTTCCGTCTGGGAGCATCCATGGATGAGACGGCCAAACATAGTATTCCAAGCAGAAGACTAAGAAAGTTCCGGTTGCTTGGAGTATAAAGGACGCTATGATGAATGC